>Ga0209415_10020431_pt1 | contig 10290 bp, 8 predicted proteins | sample PeaSoiSIISIP2007_FD_187696 | JGI IMG/M metagenome (GOLD analysis project Ga0209415, IMG submission 187696) | Peat soil microbial communities from Weissenstadt, Germany - SII-SIP-2007 (SPAdes) (version 2) | ecosystem: Environmental > Terrestrial > Soil > Wetlands > Peat | place: Germany...
CCGAAGGCGGCGGAGCGTCCCGTGTACTCGTACCGGCTTTCCGTCGTCCATTTCTGGTCGCTCGTGTTCGTCTACATTTGGGCCGGGCCGCATCACCTGCTCAACACGGCGCTTCCCAACTGGCTCCAGACCCTGGGGATGACGTTCTCCCTCATGCTCTGGGCCCCCTCCTGGGGCGGCATGCTCAACGGGCTCCTGACCCTGCGCGGGGCCTGGGACAAGGTGCGGACCGATCCTGTGCTCAAGTTCTTCGCGGCCGGCGTGACCTTCTACGGCATGGCCACCTTCGAGGGGCCGCTCCTGTCGATACGCTCGGTTAACGCGCTCGCCCACTACACCGACTGGATCATAGGCCACGTCCACGCCGGCACCCTTGGCTGGAACGGATTCATGGCCGCCGGCATGATCTACTGGCTGCTCCCGCGGCTGTGGAGCAAGCCGCTGCACTCGACTAGTCTCGCCAATCTCCACTTCTGGATCGGGCTTGTCGGCATTCTGCTCTACGTCTCCGCGATGTGGACGAGCGGCATCACGCAGGGCGTGATGCTCAACGGGACGACCGAGAAGGGGACGGTCCTGGCGTACCCCAATTTCCTCGACACCCTGAGCGCGATCCGGCCGATGATGCTGATGAGGGTCATCGGCGGCGGGCTATACCTCGCGGGCTGGTTCCTGCTCGCCTACAACCTCGTCCGCACGGTGGCCGGTGCGCGGCCGGTCAACGGCAGCATCGAGGTCTTCGCCAGCTTGGCCGAGCCCGAGCCGCCCACCCTGAGCTTCGCCGGCGCGCTCCTCAACCCGCCGGTCCTCTTCTCGGTCTTCGCCTTCGTCTTCGCCTGCGCCTGGATGTTCGGCGGCGATCTGATGAGGATCGCGGGGATCGTGGGGGCCATGTTCTCCGTCGTGCTCGCCTACATCCATTTCGAGTCGCGCGGCAAGCGGTGGGCGGACTGGTACGACCGCCTGCTCGTCACCGCACTGCCGTTCACCCTGCTGACCCTGATCGCCGTCATCGCGGGCGGCCTGATCCAGATAATCCCGACCATGGTCGCAAACCAGGCCGCGAACGTGGAGGACCGCCGGCAGATTCCGTACACGCCGCTCGAGCTCACTGGCCGCGACCTGTATGTGCGCGACGGGTGCTACCTATGCCATTCCCAGATGATCCGGACGCTGGTGTCCGACGTGCTTCGGTACGGCGACTATTCGAGGCTGGGCGAGTCGATCTACGATCATCCGTTCCAGTGGGGCTCGAAGCGCAACGGCCCGGACCTGGCCCGGGTGGGCGGAAAGTACCCCAATATCTGGCACTTGCGCCATTTCGAGGATCCGCGCTCGATCTCCGCCGGATCGAACATGCCGAGCTTCGGTTGGCTCCTGTCCGACTCCCTGGACCTCGCGGCCCTGCCGAAGAAGATCGCCGTGCAGCGCACGCTCGGCGTCCCGTATCCGGCCATGACTGACGCGGAGGTCGTGGCGGATGCCCGGGCGCAGGCAAAGGCGATCGCCGACGACATGCTCGCGGCCGGCGCCTCGGTGGCGCCCGACAAGGAGGTCGTCGCCATGATCGCCTATCTTCAAAAGCTCGGGAAGTACGAGCCGGTTGCGCAGCGGGTCGCCGAGAAGGGTTCGCGCCTGAGCGACTGAGGTTTCCCCATGTTCCAACGCCTCATCCTCCAAGATTCGGCCGCGCTCTACACCATCGCCGCATTCTCGGTCGCCGCGTCGATATTCGTGGCGGTCGCCTGGCGCGCCCTGCGGATGCGCCAATCGCAGATCGACCGGCTTGGCCGACTGCCCTTCGAGACCGCAACTCCCGCCAGCCACCATGAGCCCGACTCCAACGCCGCAACCGACTGAACCGGACGTCCGCCCCCATGCGTTCGACGGGATCCGGGAATTCAACCAGCGCCTGCCGAACTGGTGGCTGTTCACGCTCTACGGCGCCATCCTGTTCTGGATCGGGTATTGGAGCTACTTCGAGTGGCTCAGGGTCGCGCCGGAGGGCCCGCAGCGGGTCGAGCTGGCGATGACGCGCATCGAAGCGGAGAAACTGGCCGCGACCGCCGCGCTTCGCATCGACGACAAGAGCCTCTGGGCGATGAGCCGCAACACGGTTTTTGTCGACGACGGGCGGCAGATCTTCAACGCCAACTGCGTCGCCTGCCATCTCCAGAGCCTCAGGGGGAAGAGCGAGAATCCCCTCGCGATCGGCCCCGACCTGACCGACCAGATCTGGATCCATGGGGGGCATCCGACCGACGTCTACCGCACGGTGACGCAGGGCGTGCCCGAGAAGGGGATGCCCACCTGGGGCCCGGTCCTCGGGACGAAACGGATCACGGAGGCGGTGGCCTACGTGCTGAGCTACCACCAAGAGGGCGAACCCATCGTCGACGCCTCGAAAATCGTCCCGACCAAATAACGGATGCGTCCCACCTCGCCCCTCAGACCCACCCGGGACACCGTCAGCACCATACGCGAGGACGGTTCGCACCGGTTCCTGTTCCCCGCCGACGCGCCGGGACCCTTTCGCCGCGCCCGGCGGGCGGCGGCGCTGGTCCTCATCGCGGTGTACCTCTCGTTGCCGTGGATCACGGTCGGCGGCTACCCGGCCGTGTTCCTGGACGTGGCGCGCAGGCGCTTCCATCTCTTCGGGCTCGTCCTTGCGGCGCAGGATCTTGGGCTCCTTTTCTTCCTTATCAGCGGGCTCGGCTTCGGCCTCTTCTTCGTCACGGCGCTGTTCGGGCGCATCTGGTGCGGCTGGGCGTGTCCGCAGACCGTCTTCCTCGAGCACGTGTTCCGCCGCGTCGAGCGCTGGATCGACGGGGACGCGGTGCGGCGCCGCCAGTGGGCGGAGGCCCCGACGACAGCCTCAAAGATCCTCCGTCGGGCGGCCAAGCACGTGGTGTATCTGGTGCTCGCGGCAACGATTGCGCACCTCTTCCTCGCGTACTTCGTCTCGATTCCCGCCCTTTGGGGCATGATGCGCGTCGCGCCCGGGGAGAACTGGGGCGCCTTCGTCTTCATCGCCGCCGCGACCGGAATCGTGTACTTCGACTTCGCCTGGTTCCGCGAGCAGCTGTGCGTCATCCTCTGCCCTTACGGACGGCTGCAGTCGGCGCTGACCGACGACCACACCCTGGTCATCGGCTACGACTGGGCGCGCGGCGAGCCGCGCGGGAAGCTTGGGGACGCCGGGGCGGGGGACTGCGTCGCCTGCGACCGCTGCGTGCAGGTCTGCCCCACCGGCATCGACATCCGCCAGGGACTCCAGCTCGAGTGCATCGGCTGCGCCGCCTGCATCGATGCGTGCGACGAGGTGATGCTGCGGGTCGGGCGGGCCGCGGGCCTCATCCGCTACGATTCCCTCTCGGGCCTGACGGGGCGGCGGAAACGCTGGCTGCGACCGCGCACGGTGCTCTATGGCGCCCTGCTGCTCGCCGGCACCGTGGTCGCCGCCTGGACCATAGCGGGAGTCCGGCCGGCGGTCCTCAGCGTCACCCGCATGGTCGGCGCCCCGTACTACGTCGATGGAGACCTCGTGCGCAACCAGTTCCTCGTTCGCCTGGTCAACAAGCGCGCGGAGCCGGCGGCCCTGGCGGTGACGGTGCGGGGGCTTCCCGCCGGCGCCGTCGTCCGCGGCCTTGAGGCACCGGTGACGGTCGGCCCGCTTGGCGAGGAAATCCGGCCGCTGATCGTGCAGGAGCCGCGCAGCCGTTACGCATCGCCCTTCACGTTCGAAGTCGAAGCCCGAGATCCCCGGGGGTCGTTCACCCTCAGGCGGGCCATGGAATTTCTCGGTCCCGAACACATTCCCGCTCCTGCGGCGCCTCCGGCCTCTGTGGCGCCAGTCAATCCGAATGAGCCTTCCCGCGCGCATCCCTAGGCTTCTGCGGCCCAGTCTGTGGTGGTGGTTCCCCGCCGCACTCGCGCTCCACCTGCTTGCCTGGTCGGCTTGGCTGACGATCGCTGCCCACCATCCCGTTGCCAGCGTGCCGCTGGCCGCCCACCCCCACCGTTGACCATGGAATTCGCCAGCGTCAGCTCCCCGGCCGCCGCATTCATTGCCGGCCTGGTCACGAGCCTCCACTGCGCGGGCATGTGCGGGCCCCTGGCTTGCGCCATCGTCCCCGTCCGCCGGGAACAGGGCGACCCTTCCACGTCCGCCACGGCCTATCACCTCGCCCGGCTCGCCGGATACTCTGCGCTCGGCGCACTGGCCGGCGGTCTTGGCCGGATGCCGCTCGCCTGGCTTTCCCTATCGGCCCTGAAGTGGCTGCCGTGGCTGGGCGTCCTCTTCTTCATTGGCCTGGCCCTCAGCTGGGACCGCCGGTGGCCGAGGATCCCCGTCTTGGGTCGCCTCGCGTTTTGGCTTCCGGGGCGTTTTCGCGGCCGGCCGCTGGCGCAGGCCGCCGCCCTTGGCCTGGCCACGCCCCTGTTCCCGTGCGGGCCGCTCTATTTCCTCGTCGCCATCGCGCTCCTCTCGGGCTCGGCCCTGCGGGGGGCCGAGTTCATGCTGGCGTTCGGCCTCGGCACAGTCCCGCTGCTCTGGGTGGCCCAGACGCAACTTGGGAGGGTCCAACGGCGCCTGTCGCCGCGCTGGACCGAACGCTTCCGGCTCGGGCTCGCGCTGACGGCTGCGCTGGTCGTGGCGTGGCGGCTGCGGGGCACGCTCGGCGCCGCCGGCCCCGATCCCTCGTGTTTCCTATGTTTTTGAGCCCAAAGACCGCTGCCTTGGCGCCAGACGACGCCGAATCTTCCGCTGAGCGCGGACCGGGCGGAACCCAAGCCCGGCCGGAGCCTCGGCCGCGCGCCCGCCAGAGGCCGGTGAGGCCTCGCGCGGAGGTGTGCCGGCACTGCGGGACGCCCCTGGCCGATCCGCGGGCGGCTGGAGTCGGCTTTTGCTGCAGCGGCTGCGCCTACGTGCACAGGCTCATCCACGAGCACGGACTCGATGCCTACTACCGGATCAAGGATCCGACGACGGCGCCCGCCGACGCGGCGGTATTCCAGCCGCGGGACTACGCCTGGCTGAAGACCGCGCAAGAGGAGGCCGAGAGGGGGGCGGCGGACGGGCGCCTGCCGGAGCTGATGCTCGACGCCCAGGGCATCTCCTGCGCCGGCTGTGTCTGGCTGATCGAACGCCTGTTTCATCAGGAGGCCGGCGCCCGCGACATTGTCGTCAACGCGCAGCTGGGCTCGATGCGGCTGCGCTGGGCGCGGGGCGAATTCCAGGCCGCCGAATGGGCGCGCAGGCTGCAGGGGTTCGGCTATCTGCTTGGGCCCGCTGGGGACGATCCGTCCGAGTTGGAAAGCACGGGGCTCGTCCGGCGAATCGGCCTGTGTGCGGCGTTCGCGCTCAACGTGATGCTCTTCACGCTCCCGGGCTATTTCGGAATGCGCCCAGATTTTGAATATGCGGGCCTCTTCCGGCTCCTTTCCCTGATGTTCGCCACCCTGAGCGTCCTGGTGGGCGGAATTTACTTCATCGAGCGCGCGGCGCGCGCGCTGCGCGCGAGGGTGATGCATATCGACCTGCCGATTGCGATGGGGATTGCGGGCGCCTACGGGGCGACCCTCTACGGCTGGCTCGCGGGCCGGAACCGCCTCGTCTACTCGGATTTCGTCGCGACCTTTGTCCTCCTGATGTTGATCGGGCGCTGGGCTCAGGTCTCAGCCGTCGAGCGAAACCGGCAGCGGCTCCTGCGCCGCCAGCCGGTGCCGCCCCGGATCCGCCTCGCCGGCGGGGGCGAGGCGCCGCGGGAGCGCATCGAGTCCGGCCAATCCATGCTGGTATCGGCGGGCCAGACGGTTCCGGTTGAAGCCCAGCTCGAAGAGGGTCCCGCCTCCTTTTCCCTGGCCTCGATCAGCGGCGAGGCGGAGCCCCGGGCCTTCGGAGTCGGACAGAGGGTTCCCGCGGGCGCCGTCAATGTCGACCGGCGCGATGCGCGGCTCTGCGCCCTCCAACCCTGGGGCCGCTCGCTCTTGGCGCAGCTTTGGGCGCCCGCGGAGCGGGCCGGGACCCGGCACCTGCTGCTTGAGCGGATCGTGCGGGGATACGTGTTCGGCATCCTGGCCGCAGCTGCCATCGCCGGGTGCGGTTGGTGGCTCGCCACCCGCGATCCGGTGCGCGCGGGTTCCACGGCGATTGCCGTCCTGGTCGTGTCCTGCCCCTGCGCGATCGGTCTTGCGCTCCCGCTGGCCGACGAAATGGCCACCCTCGCGCTTCGCAGGCGCGGCGTCTTTGTCCGCGAGAACGACCTCTGGTCGAAGCTGAGCCGCGTGCGCAAGGTCGTCTTCGACAAGACCGGCACCCTGACGCTCGAGACGCCTGTGCTCCTCAATCCGGAGGCCCTGCGCGGCCTGGGGGTTTCCGAGCTGGCCGCCCTGCTCGCCCTCGTCCAGGGGGATTTTCATCCGATCGGCCAGTGCCTCCTCGAGAATCTCCTTGCCGCCGGGCCGGGGGTGGCATTGGCGGGGACCTTGGAGGAGACCGTGGGCTCCGGTGTGTCCCTCGGCCCCTGGAGCCTGGGCCGGGCCGGATGGCGCGACGCGGGGCCGCCGGGCGACGACACCGTTTTCACCCATCGGGGAATGGAGGTCGCGCGATTCCGCTTTGCCGACTCGGCCCGCCCCGGCGCCGCAGCGGAGCTGTCGGGTCTCGCGACGCAGGGGTTTCGCATCTACGTCCTCAGCGGCGATCGACAGGAGAAGGTCGCTTCGCTGGCCGCCGAGCTCGGCCTGCCGCCGGACCGGGCGGTGGGCGAGCTCACTCCGGCGGGAAAGGCCGCCTGGATCGAGAGGCACGCCGGGGACGACGCCCTGATGCTCGGCGACGGCGCCAATGACATTCTGGCCTTCGACCGGGCGCTCTGCCGGGGAACGCCGGTGATCCATCGCGGCGTCCTGGAGGGCAGGGCCGACTTTTACTACCTGCGCCGGGGCATCGGCGGAATTCGCGAGCTTTTCTCCATGGAACGCACCCGCCGGCACGTCCAGCGCGCCGTCATCGCGTTCTCGATCGCCTACAATCTCGCTGCGGCCGGGCTCGCGATGGCGGGCCGGGTGAATCCCCTGGTGGCCGCGGTCCTCATGCCGGCCAGCTCGCTGATATCGCTGGCGATCGTGACCTTGGGAATGCGGCGCGCAGTGGCCCGGGCGGATGGGGCGGCGCCGCAAGAACCGCGCGGGGCACCTCGGACCGGAAATGACTGGGAGGGCGCATGCCTACCACGCTGAAAGAGCTGCAGGACATCAAGGCCGCCCTGGACGAGCACTCCATCGTGGCGATAACCGACCCGTCGGGGCGCATCACCTACGTCAACGACAAGTTTTGCTCCATCTCTAAGTACGAGCGCAACGAGCTGATGGGCCAGGACCACCGGATCATCAACTCGGCTTACCACCCCAAGGCCTTCTTCACGGACATGTGGAAGACGATCGCCTCCGGTCGCACCTGGCGCGGCGAGATTCGCAACCGCGCGAAGGATGGCAGCACCTACTGGGTCGACACCACCATCTTTCCCTGCATGGGTCCGGCCGGAAGGCCGACTCAGTACGTCGCGATACGCACGGACATCACCCAGCGCAAGTCGGACGAGGCCCAGCTGCAGCGCTACGCCGAGGATCTGGCGGAGAAGAACAAGGAGCTGGAGGCGATCGTGAACACGCTGTCGCACGATCTGCGCTCGCCGCTCATCAACGTGCAAGGCTTCGGCACGCAGCTGGCCCACGCCTGCGAGAAGATCCGTGCAGCATTCGCCTCGGCCCCGGACGGAGCCGTGCCGGCCTCGGCCGTGAAGCAGCCTCTGGAGGTGACGATCCCGCAAGCGCTGAAGTTCATCAACGCCGGGGTGAACAAGATGGACACGCTCCTGGCCGGACTCCTGCGGTTCTCCCGCCTGGGCCGAGAGGCCCTGACCATTGAGCGGCTCGACATGAATGCGCTGGTTGCGGAGACGTTTTCAGCGATGGAGTTCCAGCTCGACGCGGCCGGGGCGGAAGTGCGCGTGGGCCCGCTGCCCGTCGGCTGCGGCGACAAGGTGCAGACGAGCCAGGTCTTCAGCAACCTCATCGACAACGCCCTCAAATATCGGCATCCGGACCGCACGCTGCGCATCGTGGTGGAGGGGCGCGTCGGGGACGGCCAAGCCGTCTATTCGGTTGCGGACAACGGGCTCGGCATCGCTCCCCAATACCAGCCGAAGGCCTTCGAGATCTTCAATCGATTGAATCCGGAGGGCCCGCCCGGCGAGGGGCTGGGGCTAACGATAGCCCGGCGCGTGCTCGAGCGCCAGAAGGGGAGAATATGGGTGGAGAGCGCCGGGGAAGGCGGGTCCACGTTCTACCTTTCGCTTCCGTCCGCCGAACCGCAACCCTCGCCCAAGCCATGAACCAAGCCGGCGCGCGCGCTCCAGCCATCCTCATCGTCGATGACGACGAGGGCCATGCGATCCTTGCCCGCGAGAGTCTCGCGGCCGCCGGGCTGAACAACTCGGTCCAGCATCTTCGCGGCGGCCAGGCGGCGCTCGACTTCTTCTTTCCGGCGGGCCCCGGTCCGCACGCGGTCAGGGGAGGAGCCTATCTAGTGCTGCTCGACATTCGAATGCCGAGGGTGGATGGCGTCGAGGTGCTGCGCCGGCTCAAGGCGGACCCGGAGCTGCGCAACCTGCCCATCATCGCGCTCACGACGGCGGATGACGCGCGCGAAGTCGAGCGTTGCCACGCCCTGGGTTGTGATGTGTATCTGCGGAAGCCGGTCGATTACGACAAGTTCGCCGATGCGATTCGCCGCCTCGGACTCTTCATGACCCTCCTCCTCATACCGCCCGCAAGCCGGTCCAGATCCGCATGACTTTTCGCCCACGCGCTCCAGAGATAATGGTCGTTGACGATGACGAGGGCCTGCGGCTGCTCATTTCAGATACGCTGCGTGCCGACGGGTACACAGTGGCGGCCGCTGGTTCGGGATCCACGGTGATCGCCGCGCTGCGAGAGCGCCGGCCCGACCTGATGCTCCTCGACCTGCAACTCAAGGACATGGCTGGAACCGCGCTCCTCGAGCGCCTGAGGCAGGCGAACCTCGCCGTGCCATTCGTCGTCATCACCGGGCAGGGCAACGAGAAGGTGGCCGTGGAGATGATGAAGCATGGAGCTCTCGACTACTTGATGAAGGATACGGGCATTCTCGACCTGTTGCCGTCCGTTGTGAAGCGCGCACTGGCGGCCCTGGACAGGGAGCGGTCCCTGGCGGCTGCCCAGGCAGAGCAGCGGCGCCTGGAGAAGGAGGTGCAGGACATCAGCGAGAAGGAGCGGCAGCGGTTCGGCGCCGATCTGCACGACGGGGTGGGCCAGCAGCTGACGGCGATAGAGCTGATGTGCGTGGGGCTGAAGGACGACGTGAGCCTGCTCGACCCCCAGCTGGGCAGGCAGGTTGAGAAGATCACAGGCATGCTCCGCGACACGATTGCGCAGACCCGTGCGCTGGCTCGCGGGCTGTCACCGCTCGATGAGCAGCCCGACGCCCTCCAGAACGGCCTGGCCGACCTCGCGGAGCGCGCCAGTTCGCTCGGCCGCCTGCGCTGCCGCGTTGAATTCGTCTCGGCCCGGCCGCTGGCCGATCGGACCGCCGCCGCGCATCTCTTCCGGATCGCGCAGGAGGCGGTCAACAACGCCGTCAAGCACAGCGGGGCAAGCGAGGTGATCCTGCGCTGGGAGGAAAAGGGGGCCGCGCTGCGCCTCGAGGTCTCTGACAACGGCAAGGGAATGCCGAAGGATCGCTCGCGCGGCATGGGGGTGGGGGTCATGAAATACCGGGCGGGAATCATCGGCGCCACACTCACAGTGGAGACGAAGCCGGGCGGGGGAGTGAGCGTGGTCTGCGTCCTGCCCCGCAAGCCATGAGGACAGCCAGGCGGGACGCCGGGCCGGCCGCGCCTGCGCCCCCGTCGGGCGCCTCGGGGAGGGGCACACCCGCGAAGAAGAAGGTTTTTCTGGTCGATGATCATCCCTTCATGCGGGCCGGGCTGGCCCAGCTAATCGAGCGCCAGCCGGACCTTGCGGTCTGCGGCGAGGCGGGCAATCCGGCCGATGCATTCCGCGATCTCGATCGAGCAGCTCCCGATCTCGTGCTGGCCGACATCACGATGCCCGGGCGCAGCGGCCTCGAATTCATCAGGGACCTGAGCGCCCAGTACCCGGAGCTCGTCGTTCTAGTGGTCTCGATGCACGACGAGGCGATCTTTGCCGAGCGCGCGATCCGCGCCGGCGCACGAGGCTACATCATGA
>Ga0209415_10020432_pt1 | contig 10290 bp, 9 predicted proteins | sample PeaSoiSIISIP2007_FD_187696 | JGI IMG/M metagenome (GOLD analysis project Ga0209415, IMG submission 187696) | Peat soil microbial communities from Weissenstadt, Germany - SII-SIP-2007 (SPAdes) (version 2) | ecosystem: Environmental > Terrestrial > Soil > Wetlands > Peat | place: Germany...
GCCTGTGCGTCCGTCGAACTCTGCAGGTTGTTGGCCACGCGTTGGTCGTCCATCTTCTTGACTGCGATGGCTCGAGCGTCTTCGGCAGTTTGGACTGTCTCGCGGGCGACTGCGATCAGCGGCTTGTCCGGAACGTTCTTTCTGATGGCATATTCGTCCGTGTTGTTCATCAACTGAACCGCGTGTTGATAAGTGTCACCGGCATACTGCTCGGCTCCTTCGGATTGCGCGATACGCAACGCGTTGCGTGCCTCGAAGAATTCCAACGGCAACTTGGCATTCAGGACCACGGGGTCGAACTTGTAGCCGGTCGGAATGTAGCCGCCCCGCTCCATGAGCTCGTACTTCGCATCCACCGTCTCGATGGTTCCCTTTGTATCCTTGCGAATAACATTCTCGAGCACGACCACATTGCTGGGTTGCCGCACCGCATAATAAGGTTCTGCCGTGACGATCAGGGCGAAGGCCTGAAGGTCAGTGGTCACGTGCAACTTGCTGCGATCGTTGCCGCCCACTAAGACCTCGCCGAGGTTTACCGCGCGGCCTTCCGGCGAAATCGCCCATAGAATATAGGTCAAATATTCGTTGCCGAAAGTCGTGGGCTTCTGCAGGTTGCCGAATTCCGCTTTGATCTCCATCGTTCCCCGCTTGCTATTTACTTCGGCTTCACCGTTGGCTGAGGGCATGAGATTCGTGCCCATGAGATCCACCTTCGTAGGCCCGCTGTGATGTCTGTAGTTGACCGCGGGCGTCGTGCGGCTGGTTACGACTACACGGAACGTGGGCGTCTGCGCCATGGGTTCGACGGCGACTGCCGATTGTTGATTGGTTTGGGCCAGTGCGCTCACACTTAGTGCGATTCCAGCTGCTAACAACAGTTTCATTTTCATCTGTATCCCCTTGGCAGATGCCTGCCGTGTTACGTTGTCTCGATCTAGTTGTTGTGACGAAGTGTTCCTAAGGATCTCTTGCCAGCTCATCACCCTTTTCCGATACGGATGGCGGAAAGCGAATGAAATAGTCCAAATACATTCAGCAGCCACAGCACTACGGCGATGACCACCACGCCATTCAAGATTGACTTGATGGATGACTGCATCGGAATGAAACGGTTGACCAGCCACAACAGAACCCCAACCACGATGAGAACTTCCAGGAGTTGAATTAACGGCATAATCTTTGACCTTTCTTATTTCGAGGACCAACGCCTCGCATCTGCGCCGAGGTGTCGCCTGAATCTGTTCTGCGCAAGCTTTTAGGGTCGAATCGTGTTCGCCGGAGGTTCCACGGCATACACACGGATTACGAATGCCAATCGGCTGGATGTGGCCGCTTCGATCTGATTGTTTGGGACCTTACCCACAGCGGCCTAAGAATGAGAGCTACGAATTGGTGTTCGTCGCTCTCTCGACACACTCAGCAGAATATAGAATGACAGGTGTAGGTTCCCGCGTCTGAGCTAGATTGCTCACATGTGAAGAATTAGGATTACGACGCCTGCGCCCAACGGGCTCAAATCGCGGGGACCTCGGCCCGTCCCACCTGATCTAGTCGTGCACAACCGTTGGCGGCGGCACTCGACCGTATTGAATGCATCGAAGCCCAGGAATACTCGAATTCTTGCCCACACTGGAAGCAGACCCGGTAGGTGCGTTTCTTGATGGTGAACACGCAACTGATTTGTCTATGATTGCACCCAAACGCTGAATGCAAAATCCAGAGCAGTGGTTTCATAAGTCCTGCGCTCGTCTGCGCTCGCTACTTCCATTGGCGTCGAGCCAATCGAGTAGAGAGCGAACGCTGGCACGAGCCAGGGCAATCGAGCAGTCAGCAGCTCCGTAGTAAAGGTTGAGGCTGTCACCATCGGGGTCCATGGTATATCCGCAGGGGAACACAACATCGTCGACGTCGCCGTGACGCTCGTAGTCGGCTTCTGGCCCAAAGATCCACGAATCTCCTCGCAGTAAACACTTTGCTGGATTTTCAAGGTCAAACAGCGCCAAGCCCAGCCGGTACAGACAGCCCGAGGGCGTATGCCGTACACCGTGGTAGAACACGAGCCATCCTCTGGAAGTCTCGATGGGCGGCGGCGACAAGCCAATCTTGTTCGCGTCCCACCAGGCGCCGCGGCGTGCCTCCAACATCAGCTTGTGCCTGCCCCAATAGCGCAAGTCGGGAGAGTAGGACACCCACATATGCGATCCCAGCGGCGTCATCGGCCGATGAATAAGCGCCCAGCATCCATCAATTCTCCGAGGCAGTAACGCGGAGTCTTTATCATCTGGCGGCATAATGACCCCATAGCGCTCGAAACTGCGGAAGTCTTTGGTCAGAGCCAGAGACACTCCGGGGCCGCCGCGTGAATAGGAGGTGTAGGTGACTACGTATTGCTGCAACTCGGGTACGAAAGTGATACGCGGGTCTTCAATGCCCCAGATTTCCTCTGGATGTTCTTTGGGGCTGGGCATCAGCGTCGGTTCGCTATCAATTTGCCAATTGTCCACTCCGTTTCGCGAGCGGGCGGCACAAAGATGGGACAAGCCCCGTCGATCCTCGACTCGGCAAAGCAGCAGGGTCGATCCGTCCGCTAGAAGTGTCGCGCCCGCATTGAACACGCTATTAATGGAGTATGGCCAGTCCTTGGCCGTCAAGATTGGGTTGGCAGGATGCCGAAGAAGCAGTGGCTCGTGACGAATTGTTGTGGCAACGCTCATAGGTGTTCACTTTGTGGCCCTGATCAAAAACTAGTTGGTGGAAGCAACAAATAACTCGCCGCTTGTTCCCGAACTATCAGGTTCTGGTAGCGAGCTCATTTCGAGTAGTGCCATCAAGAACGATAGTGTGGATTCTGCTCCCTGGTTCTCGTTGGCGCGATCGGGGTGCAGACCGTCCCGGCAGCCGCCGGTGACGGAATCATAAAGAGGAAGTTGCAGATCGTTATCGCCAAGGAACCAATTGAAGGCCGACCAAGCCTCATTGCGCCAACGGCTATCCCCGGTTACACGGTAGGCCTGCAAACACGCAGAGACCGCGCCAGCGGCTTCAAGCGGCTGTTGATCGAAACGGGCTTTTTCACTACCCTGGCGATAGAAGCCTTGCGATCCGATCGGTACGAAGTGACCATTGGTCTCGCAATGCTGTGTCTTCAGCAGCCAATCCAGTGCTTCAAGGCCTGCCGCAACTATACGATCATCCGCGCAAGCTGAACCCGCGAGCAGCATGGCTTGGGGTAATCTCGCGTTTCCGTAGGCCAGAATGTTCTCGAACCATTTCCAATCCGGGCGGCGGATCGATTCATACATTTCGAGCAATCGCCGACTGAGTGCGGATCTTATTTTTTGGGCGTCCCGATCCCCGGGATACGAATCGAGGTATTCCTGAATTCCGAGCAAGGCGTAAGCCCAGGCACGAGGGCTGTTGAATTCCATAACTGCCGGAAGGGAGATCTCGAACAAGCGACCGGCAGCGGACCTCAATCCCTGATTCTTTGACCGCCCTAGAACCGTTCCAAGTCCCCACAGCGCACGACCATGACAATCTTCGGAGCCCTCAGCTTCGTTCCACCGGCGATCGTAGCCGAGAAAGTTTCTGAATCTGCCCTTCTCTGGATTGAACGCGTGCTGCAAAAACGCCAAATACCGGAAGGATGGCTCTGGAGCGGACTCACGGTACTGCCCCTGGCCCATTTGCCCCAGCAGTACGGTCAAAATGAGTGCGCGAGCATTGTCGTCGGTGGTGTATCCCTCTGAGTAGTTAGGGATGGTGAAGATCGCGTGCTGCAGCATTCCGGTGTCATCGGTTAGCCTGTTGAAGTGCTTCAGGTTCAGTCCCGGCAGCTGATTCAATGTTTTTTGTGCAACGCGGGCGGAGAACCGCACTTGTGGAGCCTCCATGCGGTCGCTACGAACGTGTATAAAACTTTCCATGTAGCCCTGCGCTACTCTTTTCCAGACCATCTCGCGTGCAAACAAGTAAGCACGCTTACGCATGGCGTGGCGTATCGCCGGGGTATCCAAAAGCTCGACTGTCTTTCTTGCGATAGCATCAGGATCCTGGAAGGGAACCAGGGCGCCGCGGCGGTCGTCCAGCAACTCGATCGCATGCCAGTACGGGGTTGAAATGATTGCCTTGCCAGCACCCAATGCATAAGCAAGCGTCCCGGAAACCACTTGCGCCTCATGGCGGTAGGGAGTGATGTAAATGTCGGCGGCGCCAATGAACTCGACCATCTCCTCCGGACTGACGAAGCGGTTGTGGAAGATTACGTTCGCCTCCACTCCGACTTCCTTCGCCAGCGCTTGCAAGTGAGCTCTATACTTGTCGCCCTCCCGACGGAGAATGTGAGGGTGGGTTGCGCCCGCAACTATGTAGACAACATTCTTATGTTTGGACAAAATCTGCGGCAGCGCTTGAATAACGTTTTCGATTCCCTTGTTCGGCGAGAGCAGACCGAATGTAAGTAGTACCGCTTTACCCTCCACACCGAAGCGATCCTTGTAGAAATTGGGATCGAGGAATGGCAGGTCAGGAACGCCGTGAGGAACCATGTCGATTTTGCTGCCGGGCACCTTGAAGATTTCTTGCAAGAACTGGGATGACAGCTGGCTCATGACGATGAGGCGATCCGAGAGCTCTGCGATCTCCTCCATCACCACGAGTTGGTCAGGATTCGGCTCGCGGAGGACGGTGTGCAGAGTGGTCACTACGGGCATCTTCAAGCCGCGCAACAGCTGCAAGACATGGCTCCCGGCAGGTCCGCCGAAAATTCCATACTCGTGCTGCAGGCAGACCATGTCGATATTGTTGAAGTTCAAGAACTCAGCAGCATCCTGATAGGATCTCAAATCGTCCTGGGCGAGCGACCATCTCACTCGTGAAGGATAGTCATATCCTTCTTCTGTGTCGTTTACGGGTAGCGCCAGCAATCGAGCGGTCCCATACTCGGCGGAAATGGCTGCGCACAGGTCGGTGGTGAACGTAGCAATTCCACACTGTCGGGGCAGATAGTTCCCGATCACTGCGATCCGGCTAGGCAGCGATGGCTTCGATTGCGATCGTGGTCGAGCCGCTGAAGCACCGTCCCGCACTAGGGGTCGCGGGCTGACGACTTCCAACGTCCCCTTGGGGAGCACCGGGTTTGGTAGCGACATGTTGGTCCCTAGTTTGCCGAGAAACGGCTGCTGATGCAAGGTCAGATTTCCGATAAACCCGACACGCCATCCGACTTAGCCGGAAGCGTATCGTTTACCGGCGCGGGGTTTCGTCCATCAGTAGAGTTGGCCTCTCTTAGTATTCAACGGAAGTGGGGTTGCGAACTGGTCAAAATTGACCACATATCTCTCTAATGAGGGGAAATCCGGGTACTCTGGGATCCGCAATGACCGTCGGTTCAAGAATTGATTACCGCCGTAACCGCGCTGGTATTGTGACGAACACTCGCTATCAGGGAGGAAACCCTAAACTAGAGGCGGGTGTGTTCTGGCAGACGAATCTGCGATCCAAATGGAAACTCGCTGGGGTAGGCGTTTCGGACGATACGAGGTCATAGCCGAGGTTGGCCGTGGAGCCATGGGTGTGGTGTACAAGGCTCGTGATCCCAAAATCGACCGGTTTGTCGCTGTCAAAACGATCTCGCTCTCTGGCCAGAATCCGGAGGAGGAGCGCGATTACCGGGAGCGGTTCTTCCACGAGGCTCAGGCAGCCGGCCGTCTGTTACACCCCGGCATTGTCACAATCTTCGACACCGGCGAGGATCCAGAAGACCACATCGCCTTCATTGTTATGGAGTTCATTGCGGGCCAATCGCTGGACCAACTCCTTTCAGAAAAGACCAAGAAGCTACCGCTCGACACAGCTCTTCGCTTGTCGGAGGAACTGGCAGAGGCACTGGATCACGCTCACGGCCAAGGCGTAGTCCATCGTGACATGAAACCCGCCAACATCCTGGTGACGCTCGAAGGCCATGCCAAGATCGCAGATTTTGGTATTGCGAAAGTGAACCTGGCGCACCTCACAATTCCCGGCCGGATGCTGGGCACACCGGCCTACATGTCGCCGGAACAGTTGGAAGGTGAGCCGGTCGACAAGCGCTCCGACCTATTTTCGTTAGGTGCGATTCTCTACCACATGGTTACTGGCTACGGCCCTTTCCAAGGTAACAGTGCTACCACGGTTTGCTTCAAGGTCGCCAACCACGATCCCTTGCGGGCAACCGCGATTGACCCTGATCTTCCCCCCGAACTGGATTCCGTAATCACCCGCGCCATGGCAAAAGATCCCGCGCAACGTTATCAGCGTGGATTGGAGTTTGCCCTCGACCTGCGCGAGCTTCGCGGGCGCCGCCAGACAATCTCAAAAGGTGCCAGCGGTGCGTCGCGGTCCCCGGCAGCGAGAGAAGTCCTCCCTCGGTCACTCGGCGACGTTACGACTCACGTTCCTTCACTTGTACCGGTTGGTTTCTTCCAATCGTTAGGGCGCGCAGCGAGACAAGCATCCACGTTCATTCGGCTGCAGGCCTTGTCCTGGTGGCGACGGCCAGCGGTACGCATAGGGCTCGCGCTCTCGACGGCGACGATCATTCTCAGCCTCTTTGCACATCACAAAAATCTGCCATCGCGAAATTCAAGTCAGACCGGTCCATCGGCAATCGTCGGCGCGAATGGAGCACCGATCCCGGTGGTGAGTGAGCCGAATGCCATCGACCAGAGCGCAGACAAATTGTCCACTTCCAAGGAAGCTTCTAAAGCCGTTGCAGATTCCACGCTGAACATACGCATTGAACATCGCTTCTCAGCGGCAGAGCTTTCGCTGTGGATCGACGACAAGTTGGCATACGATCGTCCTTTGCGCGGTCAAATCAAGAAGCATTGGAATCCATTTCGAATGGATGTCCGGGAAACTCGCACCGTCCAGCTACCAGCAGGCACCCACCGCATCCTTGTTCGGGTGCGTTCCGCGCCCGACAAGTACGAACAGTCAGCGACTGTCTTGGGGAGTTTCACCAAAGACCATCCGGCAATCTTGCAGATCAACTTTGAGCGCCAGGGAAAAGCGATGCGCTTGGCATTGCGATAATCGCGGGAACCTGAACTCAGAGGTAAACGCCACTATCGATAATGCAAAAGAGCGGCTCGTAGCATGTGCTACGAGCCGTCTCGTGGAAGCAGTCGGGTTGCTACTGTTACCGCCGTTCTTCGGGAGCTGCCTCTTTCTGTGGCTTAGGGGCACTCTCTGGATGGGCTTCAGCGCGGGGAGCAGCCTCCGGATGAGCCTGGCTTTCAGCATGCGGCGCATTTTCGGGTCGAGCCGCTGCTTGTGGACGAGGCGTGCTCTCCGGACGGGGTGCGGCTTTCTGAGGCGCGGCCTGCGGGTGAGGCGCATTTTCAGGTCGAGCCGCTGCGACGGCACGTGGTGTGCTCTCCGGGCGCGGCGCTGCTTTCTGAGGCGCTGCGTTTGTGTGCGTTGCATTCTCAGGTTTCGGCGTAGCCGCCTTCGCGGTCTGTGGAGGAGGCGTACTTTCATGCTGCGCCGCGTTCCCTGCCGGACGAGCCGTACTGGCCTTCTCCGAAGCGCTCGGCGGACGAGGCACATCATTGCGCGGTGCTGCTGTGCTTTTCTCCGCAGTGCCAGGTCGGGGGGCGCTGTTCGCTGCATGCGCAGCCGACGGCTTGGCTGCTGGCTGAGCTGTGGCACTCTTGTCTGCAGGCTTATAAGGCGCTCCTGCTTGTTTGGCTGGTACACCGGCGCTAAATGCTCCCGGTTTCGGAGTGGCTGCGACTGCCGGCTTGCCCTGGTTCACGGAAACCCGTTGCTGCGGGTTCGCGCGAGCCGCCTGTTCATGTTGAGTTTGTGCGGCTACGGGAGCGATATGTTTCTCGTGGACTGCCGCCTCCTCTTGAGCGGTCGGACGCGCTGTGATCCCACCGGTACCGCCGTTGTAGCTGACCCGGTTCACCGTCGTATTGTTGATCACCGTGGTGTTGTAGGTGTTATGAATGTTGGTGACGTTCACGTTGTTGACCGCACGGTTGTAGGCAAACTGTCCGTTGTCCCAGCGCCCGCCCTGGTATCCCTGGCCCGTGTAGCCGTAGCCATAGTCGATTCCACCATAGAAACCTACGTGCGGACCCCAGTAGCCTTCATTGAAAGCATACCCGCCGTTTCCCCAACCCCAATAGCCTGGAGTCCAGAGGAAGCCGACTTGCGGGGCCATGACCCACGTGCCTGGCACCCAGTAATAATCGCCCTGGCTGTAGGCCCAGTAGCCAGGTGTCCAGATGTAGCCCTGGGCAGGGAGGGGAGGCTGCTCGTACACGGGCAGCGCTGGCGGGGCGATTGAAACTGATATACCGATTTGCGCGAACGAGGCCGCCGACATGGCGAGCACTACGAGCGCGAACAACAGCGAACGAATGGAAGGGATGAAACGCATGGTGTTTCCTTTTGCCTGGTCATCCTTGGCTTGCCCGGTGGTGCTCAGCTGCTTCGGGTTGCGGGGATGGAGAGGATCGATTTCCGAACGAAACGTACTGCACACTTTGTCTCGCTCACAAACAGTTCTGCTATGACCTTCTCATTTCGGAGCTCGTACGTCTGGTCAATAACGCTCACAACGAATTCGCTGCGGACCTTCGAGGGAAAACGCGCGAGAATGCCAAGGCTGAAACGAGTGAAGTGATCAAAATTGAACATCTTGTTGGCGAGCGACGCTGCATGATGGAGCGATGACAGCCAAACGGAAACAAGCCCTGGCGGTTCGTTGTCCTACTTGCGGAGCGAAGCCAGGAGAAAAGTGTGAACTTAGTACTGGCCAGCCCCGCACCGATCCGCATAGAGACCGGCGTTTAGCGGGTGCGGAAAAATAGCTGGCCGGCTCATCAGCGGCCGCACCTTCAAGAAGTCGATCGATAGGGGGAGCGCAGAAACACGTTCAAGCTCTGGCCTGCTCGGCATCGTACTGGGATCGCCGCCGTTCGTCGGTGCCTTCGAGGCAGCAACTCTGTTGGATGTGTCGCGAGTGCGCCGAAACGACCGTGTAGGGGACGCCCAGAAATCGTTTGGCAACGATTCCAGTCACCTCAAGGCAATTGAAATTCATCGGCTTCAGTTTTCCCAATATCCGCTTCACTGCATTCTGAATGTTCTTCGCCTCGATTGCACCAAAGAACATCACCTTTACCTCGGCAGCCATGAAGAAAAAGTTCCATCCCGCAGCATGGATCTTGCGATCAAGAGCCAAGCCATCGAGTGCCTTCACCACTCCCCAATGCGCTGAGTAAGGCTCACTTTGCAGCCCAAGAGTCTCGGCCATCAGAGCACGATCCTCGATCAAAATAGTGCCGGCTTGAATGGTTGCTGTCATAGACTCCTCCAGAGAATGCGTAGATGTGGGATACCCGTCATGCCAACGCGGCCGGTTGTGTGAACGCGGCCACGACAATCAGCAACAATGCGACGACTATCAGCGCCGCACTTCCCAGCAGCACAATTTCGCTAAACAGGTCAGGCTTCATTAGATCTTCCCGGGGCATTTCAGTCCTCCAGTTCTGCCTGGATCAAACCTGCCTCGGAAGAGCACGTGGGCCGCCTAGTTTGACAGGCCCATGGCTCTTTTGAGGCATCTGTAGATTCGGTCATTTCCCACGGAAATACTGAGCAAAATGGCTCACTTTGAAAGCTGGTCACGATTTGTGACAGACGCTCAGGTTTTAGGACTAAAATGGAATTAATGAGTTCTGTGACAGCAGTGAATAAGAAGAAACGCGAGTTCGATCCCATCACCTTCCTCGCGACCATTGGCGCTGGCAGGAAGAACGTGGCTGTCGCCAAAAAGGAAACTATCTTTGCCCAGGGGGATGGGGCGGACGCGGTCTTCTATATCCAATCCGGCAAGGTGAAGCTCACTGTCGTATCCCAGACCGGCCGAGAAGCCACCATAGGCATGTTAAGTGAGGGAAACTTCTTTGGGGAAGGTGCACTGGCAGGCCAGGCGCAGCGCATGGGATCTGCGGCTGCGATGTCGGATTGCGCGCTCCTGCGAATCGACAAGAAGGCGATGATGGAAGCACTTCATCGCGAACATGCGTTTTCCGATATGTTCGTGGCGTATTTGCTGTCGCGGAATATCCGTTACGAAGAGGATCTGGTTGATCAGTTATTTAATTCCAGTGAAAAGCGACTAGCCCGCGTCCTTCTATTGCTGGCCCATTTTGGCAAGGAAGGTGTACCCGAGACCGTCGTCCCCAAGATAAGTCAGGAAACGCTGGCTGATATGGTGGGAACCACCCGTTC
>Ga0209415_10020433_pt1 | contig 10289 bp, 10 predicted proteins | sample PeaSoiSIISIP2007_FD_187696 | JGI IMG/M metagenome (GOLD analysis project Ga0209415, IMG submission 187696) | Peat soil microbial communities from Weissenstadt, Germany - SII-SIP-2007 (SPAdes) (version 2) | ecosystem: Environmental > Terrestrial > Soil > Wetlands > Peat | place: Germany...
ATTCTCCCAGTTGAGGAGGGCTTTTACGCGGATACTGGCAGTCTCATGCCGCTATCGCGTGAAAGATTGAGGTTAGCCGGTCGTCGCCCAGAACCAGATCGCGAGACCGACCCCGGACAGCGCGGCGAGAGTTCGCAGAACGCTCCCCGGAATCCGTCGAGCCACACTGGGGCCGAGGGTGCTTCCCGCGAACATCCCGAGGGCGAGCGACCAGGCAGCGGACCACGCGACCTTTCCGAAGCAGATGAAGGCAACCGCCGAGACGACCGATGCCGCTCCGACGAGGACGTTCTTCAGCGCGTTCGCCTTCGCAACTCCGGGTTCGACGGCTACGAGCATGAGCGCGAGGGTCATGACGCCCGCGCCGGCGCCGAAGTAGCCGTTGTAGAGCGAGAGGCCGAACACGCCACCGGGCAGCAATAGCTGCTCAGGGCGACTTAGGCGCCGCTCACGCCAGGAGGAGAGCTGGGGCTGAAACAACAAGCTGCTCGAGGCCAAGATGAGGAGGAACGGCACGACGTGGGCGAAGATCCGTGGCGGCGTTGTGAGCAGCAATGCGGCGCCCGCAGCCCCACCAGCCATTGCGACGAGTGCCCATCGCATAAGCCAATATCCTCTTCCTCGAAGCTCCCGACGCGACGCGAGCGTGGACCCCGGGAGGCAGACGACGAGCGCGACGATGTTCGTCACGCTCGCCACGAGGGGCGCAATCCCTACAGCCAGCAGCGCCGGATATGACACGAGCGAGGTGATGCCGCCGGAGGTGCCCACCACCCCGGCAACCGCTCCCGCGACGATCAAGAACAGGTCGTCGCGAACGGTCATCCTCGGATACTCCCACCGATCGCTGTTTGCCTGGAACCCGCTGCTTCAGACCGAGGCAGCGTCGTCGCTCTAGCCACCTCGGCGGTTTTGTCAAAACTGTTCGAGGGCGCCCGCCTACTTCACAGCAGAGGGGGTCACCTCACAGCCAAGGACCTCGAGTCGCGACAGAACATCCCCCGGTTCCTCAGTCGATCACCGAGAGGAAACGCAAATATTCGGCGGTATGGCGCTTGCGACTTGAACCACGGGGGCCCCGAGCGGAGCTCGAAGTACGTCGACCTACGGTGAGCCTCTCATCATCGCTGGGGCCTAGTCGGCCCAGCCCCGGGTCTCAGCTCGACCTGAAGGTGCGCCATGACCACCACGATGCTGTCAACTGCCATCGTCGTTTCAGAGCCGTCGTTCGGCATCCGTCGGAGTGGCAACTCAGGCCGAGTGGGACGAACGCAGAGCGGACGTTCGGTGACGCTTACTGCAGGCAGCAGGTTGGCTGCCTGGCTGGGCTGAGAACGGCCACCTACCGGCGATCGGGGTCACCCGGGACCAGCGGGAGGCCGCGCCGTTCTGGGGCACTTCAGGCATGGGAACGTGGACCAGGCCCGCGGGCAGTTCCAGGGCGCCGGCACGGTTTGATCGCCGGCGCACGTTCCACGAGACGTTCCTTCGCCTGTCTCGCTCGATCCCGTTGTGGATCTCTGAACCCGTGGAGCCTGGCCACGGACAACCCTTGGCTTCTGTCATTCTGAAAAGGCTTGAAACATGCCGATAGCGGAATATGATGGAGTCGTGGCCCGCGCCTCTACGACGTCGGATGTCTTCAACGCAATTGCCGAGGCGCACCGTCGCGACATCCTGGACGCGCTGATCACAGGCGAGAAGGCGGTCGGGGCGATCGTGAACGACCTCTCGATGTCCCAGCCCCAGGTTTCAAAGCACCTACGGGTGCTCAGTGAGGTGGGACTCGTCAGGTGCCGGGCGGAGGGGCGCCGTCGGCTGTACCGCCTGGAACCGGAGCACCTTCGGCCGTTGCGCGAGTGGCTGGTCAAGTACGAGCAGGCGTGGAACGACCGGATGGATCGGTTGGACGACTACCTCAAAGAGCTACAACAACAAGGAGAGCCTCAGTGACACCTAATCGGCATGGAGCGGCCAGCATCGAATTTCCGAGTGAACTCGAGATTGTCACCACTCGAGAGCTCGACGCTCCGATCGAACTCGTCTTCGACGTATTGACGAAGCCGGAGCATGTGCGCAAATGGTTCGCTCCATTTGAGGACAAGATGACGGTGTGCTCGATCGACCTGCGCGTCGGGGGGAACTACCACATGGTCTTCGTGACGGAAGACGGATCCGAGTGCTCGTTTCGTGGAACCTACTTGGAGGTCGAGCCGCCGACCCGCATCATCGAGACGTGGCTGTTCGAGGGCTGGCCCGATGCCGAGGCCGTCGAGACGGTAGATCTACACGAGACTGACGGAGTGACGAAGGTGACGAACAAGCTGGCGTTCCGCGACAAGGCTGGCCGTGACCACATGACCAAGACCGATGGCATGGAAGACAGCTTCGACAAGATGGAGGATTACTTGAGGTCACTCCTGGATCATCCAAATGGAACTGCCTCTGGAAGTTGAGGTTCGAGCCAGATGCCCCGTAAGGCGAGCGCCGCAGACGGTCCCCGAATGTGCAAGATCCTCGTCAAGGGGCCTGCCCCCCATGGTGCCGTTCGGGGAGCATGCAACTTTCGCGAGCACGCTGTTCGCTGGCGTGCCCCACCCGGGTGGATCTCGCCCGAATCCAGTCCGAAGCGATACCGAATCATCGCTTGTTCGCGTTCATCCATCTGCGCGAGCAGCTGATCGATCTCTGTTCCGACCGCGTGCGGGGCCTGGTCATCCTCATCGTCCGGCGACCTCGACAGGGCGACTGGGACTGATGCTCGGACTGACGAGCGACTTGAGACGCCGACCTTGTACTCCTCCTCCGGCATGATGTCCACGCAGAAATCGACGCATTCGCTGCAGATATAGACGCCCGGGCCGCCCATCAGCTTCTTCACGTGAGGCTGCGACTTCCCGCAGAAGGAACACCTCAGGGACTCTCCCACGTTCTGTGAGCGTACGGCGGCCGAACGGACGAAGCGGCGGCGGCGGCGGGCGCTTTGTGCGAGGCCGTCAGGTCGCATTCCTCGTGTTGGTTGCCCAAAGCGGCCAGCCCACGCTCGAATAAACGACCAGGTTCCCATCATTCTGCACTGCGAGGTAGGCGCCCGGATGGCCCTCGGTCGCAGTTGCCCACAGCGCTCGACCGGACGGCTCGTACAGGACGAGGTTGCCGTCAAGCTGCATCAATGCGTATACACCTGTGTGTCCGCGGGTATTGCTCGCCCAGGCGGCGTGGCCCGTTGGCGTGTAGAGGACGAGATTGCCGTCGAGCTGCATGACGAGCCTCAACCGACCGTCAGGGGATGAGAGAGACTGCCCCGGGTCGAGTTGCAGCCCAGGGTAGGCCTCGAACATATACGCCCGGCCGGTGTTGCCTGCCACCCCACCGCTTTCCGCCGGAGCACCGCAAACGGCGACGGCACCGGAGATGGCGACCGAGTCGCCGAGGGCCGACGTTGAGCCCCGCAGCTGGGCAAGCTGCTCCCAGCCCGTCTGGGTCTCGACAAACAGGTACGCAAGGCCGACTCCTGGGGCGCCTATCACGACGCTGGCACCCGAGACGGCAACGGAGCTGCCGAAGTAGTCGCCCGAAACGGAGCTTTGAAGCTCGGCGGTCTGTTGCCACCCGTTGGCTCGCTTGGAGAATATGTACGCCCCGCCGTAGCTGCCATTTGCCGCGCGAGCGCCCACCACGACGAGGTTGCCCGAGATGGCGACCGCGCTGCCGAAGTCGTCGAAGGGAACCGCACCCGAGTTCAGCAACGTGGCGGCTTGCTTCCAGCCGTTCGCGGTCTTGCTGAACACATAGGCGTGGCTGATACCCCCGTGGTCGTTGTAGCCACCGGCCACGATCGTCGTGCCTGAAATGGCGACGCCACCGCCGGTTCCGTAGCCGCCAGTCCCAAGAACTGCGGTTTGCTCCCATCCACTTGCGGTCTTCGTGAACACGTAATCCTGACCGGCTTGCTCCGCAAAGCCCGCGCTGACAACGATGGTCGTTCCCGAGATCGCGACCGATTCGCCAAAGTCCCCGAGGCTGTCTGAGCCAGTTAGCACAGCTGTCTGCGCCCAGCCCGTGGCGGTCTTCGTGAACACGTCGGCTTGGCCGCTCGAACTGGTCGGTCCCTTGGGATGGTATCCGGGGGCTCCGACGACGATCGTCGTCCCCGAGATCGCGACCGAAGTGCCGAAGTATTCGTGGGGCGCACTCGCTGCACTCTTCAGCTCAGCTCCCAGCTCCCAGCCCTTCGCGGTCTGCGAGAACACATAAGCTCGACCCGAGTAAGCGCCCTGGTCACCGACGACGGCGATGCTTCCCGAGATGGCGACCGAGCCACCGAAATCGCGGCCGGACGAGCCTTCGAGCTTGGCAAGTTGCATCCCGATCGGCGGAGCCGTCCGCGGGCTCACGGCTCTCGATGGAAGGCCGGATGCTGGCGCAGAGAGAGTCGCAGCAGTCGCGGCCAGCAGTGCTGCCAGTGCTGCCAGGCTGGCTAGGCGGAGCTTCGTCACAGCCACCTTCCCATCCCAGGCGGAGTGCCCGAGCACCTTCGCAAGCATGAACTCTAGGACAATCCAAGATCCTGCGTCGGTCGATAAGCCATGCTTGCCCCGAGCGGGCTCAGCCGGGAACGGAGCTAGCGATCCTCGGTCAGCTCGTGCGGGCTGCGCGAGCTACGGCGGCGCTAAGAGCTCACCCGCACGACCGACCAGGGAGAGTATTGGCCTGGCGCGCAGTCGGCGAACTGAGGGCGCCTAGCTGGCTGCCGCCCGCCTGGGGTTCACGGTTTCGATCTCAGCGACGCCACCGACACCGAGAACCCACCCGCCTCGTGGATCAACTCTGTCCCCCGTCGCCTACTCGCTCCGCCAGGCATCCTTGGTGCGAGAATGGACAGGTTGAAGGTCGAAAGGGGTCACCGTCCGCGACTGGTGGCGGTGGACATTGCGGGGCGTGGCTGCACTCGCGTTCTTACTCGGTCCCGCAGTCACGGCAAAATCGCCTGCCGGACTCGAGTAGCGCTCCGCACGCGGCGCACACGAGAGCTAACGATTCGCCGCAGTCCCCACAAAAACGCTTGCCGTCCGAGTTCTCGCCCCCACACGCTGGGCAGCGCATCGATCCCCTCCTCTGCTGCTCGAAGGCTACGACGCCATCGGCGGACGTGCATCCGCCAGGACACACGAGCGGTCAGCGCGGAATCGAGTGGTCCGGCGCAGGCAACCGGCCTCACCGGGTCACACACAGAATGACGCACGACCCAGTGAGGCGTGGTTCGAAGTGCGGCGCCCGACTCGGCGATCCTGAGCACCTGCCATCCTGCTTCCCGAGCAGATCGGGGCGAGCAGAACGCTCGGGGCCAGTGGACGGAGGTCTAGCGCCACCTTATGCTGCCAACACCTGGCGCGGTGGCGCCCGAGTCACTTACAGATCGGAGGGGGAGGCAGACATGGATACGGTTGCGCTCATGAAGCAGGTCATCGCGAGTACCGACAAGGTCGTGAAAGGTACCGATCCGACGCAACTTGGCGTCCAGTCTCCGTGTACCGAGTGGACCGTCCGAGACGTGATCAACCACATCACGGGGGGCGCGACCATGTTCGCGGTGTGCGTCGAACAGGGCTCAGTGCCAGACGATCTGCTCGGCAAGCTCATGGGGGGCGACAACCTCGGTGACGACTACATCAGGTCATGGGAGACCGCCTCGTCTCGGGCCCTGGCTGCCTTTGAGGCTCCCGGCGCCCTCGACAAGGTGGTCAAGTTGCCCTTCGGCGAGATGCCGGCGGGGGTCGCGTTGAACATCGCCGTGTTCGACGTTCTCACCCACGCGGCCGACATCGCTAGCGCCACCGGACAGACCATCGACGACACTGCGCTTGTCGAGACAGCGTTGGAGGTCGGTCATCAGATGATCGGCCCCGATCTCCGTGCGCCTGGCATCTTCGACGCCGAACAGTAAGCTCCAGAGGGTGCATCGCCCACGGTGCGCTTGCTCGCGTTCGCGGGTCGCAAGGTCTAAGCGGGCTCGGTTTTCGGCCGTCAGTAGCGGTTGTCGCAGTTCGAGTACAAGCGCAGAACGACACTCCAGGCAAGTACCGAGTCTCCCGAAGAAACGCCCGTATTAAGCGATATCGGCGGTTCGCGTTGTGCGCTCGGTATGGGCGGTACGGAATGCATATTATTGCCTCGATCCTTCTGGCGGCCGGTTCGGCGTGCATCCGGATGCCGAAGGTCGAGCGCATCGCCGTCTGAGCATGTCCCGGCCCTGCGCTCGGGCCACCCCCGGGGCGTGGTCATGCCCTGCCCTCCGGTCGCCCGAGCACGAGAACCACGTACGAGCTAGAAAGTGGACCCAGCGTCGCGGTGAGACGACGCTCTCTTAAAGGAGACGGTATGCCGAAGGTCGTCCTCACCCACAGCGTCGCCGACGTAGACAACTGGCTGAAAGGTAAGTCCGAACGAGCCGATGCCATCGGTGGCATGGGAGGCGCCAATGTTGTGGACCATGTAGCCCACGATGGAAGCAAGACCATCGCTGTCACCTTCGACACCGACGATGTGGCAGCGGTCATGGCCGCCATCGCCGCCCCTTCTCCTGAGCTCGCCGCCGCTATGGAACGGCACGGAGTCCTCCCGCCACTGACGGCCTACATCGAGAAGTAATCAATCTGTCTGGGAGGGCCTTCGCACTTCCATAATCGCCGACTGGCTATCGAGCGCATAACTGCGCCCGTCCATGCCCTGTTGAAAAGCCATAACGGCGCCCCGAGTCAGCAGGGAGCGCCCGCGAAGTAGAGCGCCGAGCCATCTGCATCCCGTGGCACCGGCGTTCGTCTTTCAGAGGATCGCTCAAGAATGGTTAATCTGTCCTGACGGGTCGCTTTCGGTCGCCGATGCTGGCTCGGTGTCTTCACTCGTTTCGAGCTACCTCGGGTCCCGTCATCCGGTTGAGAAGCGGGAACGTCGAGGCGATGATCGCAAGCGAAGCAGCAAGTCCGCCGATGACAGTCGCCCAGTACGCTATTCCCGGGATGCTGAACGCGATGCCGACCTGGGAGTGGAGGTAGAGGGCAGCCGACACGAGGGCGACCACGATCGACACTGCGGAGACAAGGAAGAGTGGCAACGCACTCTCCAGCGCGACGACACGATGCAGGAGCGCGGTGGGGACACCGGTGAGCCTGAGCAAGCTGAATGGACGCTTCCGCTCTCCCAACCCGGCGGCGATGTTCACGGCGAGACTGCAGGCGGCGATGATGAGGCTCGCCACGATAACGACGTCGGTCATGTCCTGGATCATTGTGAGGAGGCGCGCGGTCGACGGATCGAGCGCCTCGACTGCGACCGGAGTGCCCTGGAAGGGAAAGGCCCGTTCGAGCACAGTCCGTGCCCGTTCGAGCGAGCCCGACCACCCGTTCGTGGCGACGACAACCGCATCAACGGGAAGACGCGCGGTGTCCGCCGCCGACAGGTGCGCGGACGGCCAGATCGTCGACGACGCGTGCGAGTTGTGCCCAGTGAGGTTCGAAAGGAAGTAGCCGATACTCGCCACCGTTGCTCCCGGCGCGCACTTGCCGATCGCGGGCGTCCTCGCCAGCTGGTCGCACGCGACGACCCCGAAGGAGTTCATCCGCCGAAATTGGAATGGGCTCTCGTGGACCACCGTCACAGCGCGCACTCCGGGCGTCGTGCGGAGCTCGGCAAGCACCTGGCCTGAGACGGAAGGAACTTCGGCGGAAGCGGGACAGTTCGACGTCCCGTAGCTGCAGAACGGGTCGGCGAGGGTGTCTTGTCCCGCGCTTCCTCCGCCTGCGCCGGAGCTGCTGGCAGCGGCGATGGAGCTGAGCGCCCCGATGGCGGCGCTCGCAACGAAGAGGGCGATCACGAGCCCACTGATGAACCGAAAGGCCGCCTTGGGATTGTCCAGGAGCCGACGGCCGGCGATGAGGGTGGCGGGACGAGTGGCCCGCTTCGCCATGAGTCGAGAACCCGCGGTCGTGAACCACGGTCCAGCGAGAACCAGCCCTGCGACAAGGAGCACGAAACCCGCGAGCAGCTCAAGAATCTGGCCGCCATTGCTGCCCGGTTTGCCGTGCGCGTCGAAGTACGCGAGCACGGCGATACCGGCGAGGAGCGGGATGATCCGTACGATCCGTGGTGGGCGGGACGACGCTCGCCGGGTCACGCCGAGCGGCGATATCTGGACCCTGCGAAGCGCGAGGCGCGCGGACACGACCGCGGCGACCGGGACGCCGATCACGACAAGCATGATGTCGATCCCGTGCAGTGAGAGGTCGCCTTGAGCGAGGGGGACTCCGGTGAACGGTACGCGGTAGAGCAGCGGCCGGAAGACGAAGAAGAGTGCGAAGCCGACTGCAACACCAGCGACCGCCGCGACCACCGCCTCCACCGCCGCGACCACCGAAACCTGACGCGGCGTGGCACCGACGAGCCTCATCGCGGCGAAGCGCTCCTCGCGCCGCGCCGCTGAGAGCCGGCTCGCGGTCGCGATCAAGATCAGCACTGGCAACAAGAGCGCGACGGCTCCGCCGGCCAGAATGAACTGCAGAACGGGTCCGCTCCCGATGCTGTTCTGGCAGGCGTAACAGCTGGCCGGCGTGCGCTGGATGGCTCCCACCTCGACCGCACCAGGTGCCTGCGAGAGCTGGCGCGCGGTGTGGCCGATGACGATGATCAGCGAGTTCGGGGACGGAAGCGCCGGTTCGCCGATGGTCCCAATCTGGCGCCCCGGAAACCGGTCACGAAGCTCGTTCGCCGGTTGGGACATGATCAGCGTCGTGAGGGCCGGCGAGGCGTAGTACTCACCCGGTCCCGGTAGATGCGGAATCCCCGGCGGGACCGGAGCGGTCGGTCCGGCGGCGGCAACGTCGACGCGATCAATCGCCTCGTTGCCGAACTGATCGGTGCTCGACAGCCACCACAGCCGGTCGGATGTCGACGAGCCCAACGTCGACCGTGACGCCTGCGCCGAGGTGTCGAGCCACGCCCCACGGTCGGTCTGAGCGTGCAGACCGTTCCCACCGGCCAGGGCAGCCAGCAGCAGACCGACGCCGAGGGCGACGGCTGCCGCGGTGACGAGGACACGCGACACCGCTTCGCGACCGCTTCGCAACGTCAAGCGAAGACCAAGGCGGATCATCGCAGGGCGCCTTCCGGCACGGTCACGAGCCCGTCCCGCACGATCACCTCCCGGTCCGCATACGCAGCGACGCGGGGCTCGTGGGTGACGAGGATCACCGTTGATCCCTGCTCGCGCGCGGCGCGCGTCAACAAGCCCATAACCAGCTCTCCGTTCAGCGAGTCGAGTGACCCGGTCGGCTCGTCGGCGAAGAGCACGTCGGGATGGGCGACGAGACTGCGCGCCAGCGCGACGCGCTGTGACTGACCGCCGGACATCTCGCCGGTGCGGTGGCGCTCCATACCTTCGAGGTCGAGCCGTTCGAACCAGCTCCGTGCCTCACGGAGGGCCTCGTCACGATGCGTCCCACCGAGCAACAGCGGCAGGGCGACGTTCTCCTCGGCGGTCAGCTCGGGTACGAGCTGACCGAACTGGAAGACGAAGCCGAAGCGATCACGCCGCAGCTTGGAGCGCTCTGACTCCCGCATGGTGTCGAGGCGGCGGCCATCGAAGTAGACCCCGCCGCCGGAGTCTGGGACGAGGATGCCCGCCAGGCAGTGGAGCAGCGTGGACTTGCCCGAGCCGCTCGGACCCATCACGGCCACGATCTCGCCCGCTTTCACGGAGATGCTCGCCCCGCGAAGCGCCGGGGTCTCCCCGAAGGAGAGCACGAGGTCTCGCCCCTCGATGATCGCCCTTCCGACCGTGACCACCGAGGAACCGTTGGCGACTGTCATGACGCCACCTCCTCGGCGAGTGCCGCGAGTCGCGCCTCGGTGAGGTCGATCCAGCGCAGGTCGGCTTCCAGGTGGAAGAGACCGTGGTCGGCGAGAAGGGCGTCGACGAGGCTGTCTCGTTGCTTGAGTTCGGTGAGCTCGCGCATCCGCCGCAGGTGCGCGGCCCGCTGCGCGTCGAGGTACTCCTCCGCGGGGCGACCGAGCATGAGCGAGAGCACGACCTTCACGAAGAGGTCGGTCTGGAGGTAGGGCTCGGCCGGGATCGTCTCGGCGAGCCACGCCTCGACCTCGCTCTTCCCCGTCGCGGTGATGGTGTAGCGCTTGCGGTCGGGACCGGCTCCGGGCTCCGCCTCGCCGGCAATGGCCTTTCCGTCCCTCGCCAGACGGGCGAGGGTGGCGTACACCTGGCCGAAGGGAAGCGGCCG
>Ga0209415_10020435_pt1 | contig 10287 bp, 6 predicted proteins | sample PeaSoiSIISIP2007_FD_187696 | JGI IMG/M metagenome (GOLD analysis project Ga0209415, IMG submission 187696) | Peat soil microbial communities from Weissenstadt, Germany - SII-SIP-2007 (SPAdes) (version 2) | ecosystem: Environmental > Terrestrial > Soil > Wetlands > Peat | place: Germany...
AGCTGGATGTGCCTCAATGTGGCTACTGCCAGTCCGGACAGATCATGAGCGCAGCGGTATTGCTGGCGGAAAACTCAAAGCCTACGGATCAAGACATCGATGAGGCGATGGGTGGAAATATCTGCCGCTGCGGAGCGTATCCGAGAATTCGCAAAGCCATACGCAAAGCGGCCGAGATTGTGAGTGAAGGGAGGGCGAAATGAGCGCGCCATCAATGGTAGGGCGGCGGGAATTTATCCGAACCGGAGCAGCGATCAGCGGCGGGTTGCTGGTGAGCTTGTACTTGCCAGTGCCTGATGGCTCGAACAGTGCCATGCCTGCGGAAGGAAGAGATTTTGCGCTGAACGCGTTTGTTCGCATCGGAACTGACGAGAGCGTGACGGTAATTGCCGCGCATTCGGAAATGGGGCAAGGGGTATACACGTCTTTGCCGATGCTTTTGAACGAGGAGTTGCAAGCGGATTGGTCGAAAGTGCGCGTTGAATCGGCGCCCGTGGACAAAGCATACAACCACCCTGTCTTTGGAATGCAGATGACCGGCGGAAGCACGACTTCTCCAGCGGAGTGGGAACGATACCGCAAAGTGGGCGCGACGGCACGGGTAATGCTCGTACAAGCAGCGGCAACGAAGTGGGGTGTGGATGCGGCAAGCTGCCGAGTGGAGAAGGGCGTCGTCATTCATACGGCAACGAACAAGCGCGCGACGTATGGCTCGCTGGCGGATGCGGCAGCGAAGTTGACGCAGCCCGAAAATGTGCCGCTAAAGAATCCGAAGGATTTCACGCTGGTTGGAAAAGCGACGAGGAGATTGGACACACCTTCGAAAACGAATGGTACCGCTCAGTTTGGACTGGACGTGAAAGTTCCGGGAATGCTTACCGCGGTTGTGGCCCGGCCGCCGGTGTTTGGCGGAAAAGCGGTGAAAGTTGACGCCACCGAAGCGCTAAAGGTGCCTGGGGTGAAGGCCGTCGAGCGCGTGCCATCGGGCGTTGCCGTGATTGCAGAGCATTTTTGGCCCGCGAAACTTGGGCGGGAGAAACTAAAGATCGATTGGGATTTGGGGCCGAACGCAGGGCTTTCCACGGAAAAAATGCTGCGCGATTTCAGGGAGACTGCACTGAAACCCGGAGCGATTGCAAAAAAGACGGGTGATCCCGAGGCGGCGTTGAAAACAGCGGCGAAAACCATCACTGCGGAATACGACGTGCCGTACTTGGCGCACGCGATGATGGAGCCGCTGAACTGCGTTGTCGATTTGCGGGCAGACAGCTGCGAGATATGGACTGGGACGCAATTCGAAACGGGGGACCGCGCAGCCGCAGCACAGGTGGCGGGGCTGCCTCCGGAAAAAGTGCAGATCCATACGACCTTGCTGGGCGGGGGATTCGGCAGGCGTGCAAATCCAAATTCGGACTTTGTAGTGGAGGCGGTTCATGTCGCCAAAGCGGCGAAGGCTCCCGTAAAGGTTGTCTGGACCAGGGAAGATGACATTCGAGGTGGTTGGTATCGCCCTATGTGGCACGACCGCTTTGTCGCTGGTTTGGATGCCAACGGCGATCCCATCGCATGGACGCACACAATCGTCGGGCAATCGATCATGCAAGGCACGCTGTTCGAAGCCTTCACCATAAAAGACGGCATCGACAGCACTTCCGTCGAAGGCGCGGCCGATGTGCTCTACGGTTTGCCGAATCTGCAAGTCGATCTTCACACACCGAAGATTGGCGTCCCCGTGCAATGGTGGCGGTCGGTGGGACATTCGCACACAGGTTTTTCTGTCGAAGCCTTTTTCGACGAAGTGGCACACGCCGGCGGAAAAGATCCGTATGAGCTGAGAAGAAAGTTGTTAGTCAATCAGCCGCGCATGCGCGCAGTGCTTGAACTTGCGGCGCAGAAGGCGAATTGGGGATCGAAATTGCCGCCCGGGGTGGGGCGCGGCATCGCGACACATTTTTCGTTTGATAGTTACGTGGCGCAGGTGGTCGAAGCGTCCATGGAAAAAGGAGTTATCCGAGTGCATCGCGTAGTCTGCGCCGTGGATTGCGGCCTGGTCATCAATCCCGACACGGTCCGCGCGCAGATGGAAGGTGGCATCATTTTTGGGCTTACGGCGGCGCTGAAAACAGAGATCACGCTGAAAGATGGGCGCGTGGAGCAAGGAAATTTTCACGACTACCAAATGGTGCGCATGCCTGAATCGCCAGAAATTGAAGTGCACATCGTTCCGAGCGGAGAAAATCCAACGGGCGTAGGTGAGCCTGGCGTTCCACCAGTTGCGCCTGCGCTGGCCAATGCGATTTTTGCAGCTACCGGTAAGCGCGCACGGAGGCTGCCAATTCGCGTGAGCGATCTGGCATAAGAAGGGCCGCGTGATGAACAGGTTCGCGGCGAATGGAAAAGAAAGCTTTCGCAGATTCCGTCCGGTAGTCCGGCATGTTTTCGACCTCTTGGGGGTCGCTTCCGCGACGGTTTTGCTTGCCGCTTCGTTGCCCGCTCGCCCAGGTAAGCAGGATGTGGATGTCTCGCGCGCCGCTTTCCTTCAGGTTTACCGCGTGCTGACATCTCCGCGCTGCCGGAATTGCCATCCCGCGGGTGATGCCCCTCTGCAGGGAGATGACAGCCACGAGCACCTGCAAAATGTGAAACGCGGCAAAGATGGCCATGGTGTGTACGGAATGCGCTGCGACGCCTGCCACCAGGCAAAAAATCTCGCTGGCGAGCACATGCCTCCCGGCAACCCGAAGTGGTCAATGCCTCTGCCGGAACAAATGATGGTGTTTGTAGGGCGATCCCCGGGTGAGCTTTGCAGGCAGCTTAAAGACCCCAAGCAGAACGGCGGGCGAACCCTTGCGATGCTTCTGGATCACGTGGCCAACGATGATCTCGTCGGCTGGGCCTGGAATCCTGGCGATGGACGAACGCCACCCCCTCTTTCCCGTGTGGAGACGGCTGCGCAGATGAAGGTCTGGGTCGAAGGTGGCGCGGCCTGCCCAGAGTGAGCAGGTCTCGTTTCAGCCCGCAGCAAATCTTGAGCTAATGGAAAACCCTCGAATCCGATTCCATCGTTTGGGCTCTACAAGGTTCTCTCGCATTTAGCCTTTTGGTCAAAAATAGACTCCGGATTGGGGTTAGACACTCCTCTGATTGGGCAGGTTAAGAGATTCCTCTTTGCCGTAAATGTCCTATAGCACCTTAAGAGTGGCTCAAGAGGTCTCACAAAAGTGCACCGTATTGCCTTTCTATCCTGATTGCCCCTCCTCCGTTATTCGAGACTCCTGTAGTACTAGGAAACTAAATGACTTGCATTTCTGGCCGATGCTCGGCGTTGGCAGCCAAAGTGCCATCTAAAAGCCCAGGTCTCAACACGGTTCTCTGTCGATGAAACTACGTCCTGAGAGGCAACGCTCCATGAAGAGTCGTGCCCGTATCTTTGCCACATGCACTGTTACTTTTTGTGCCACACTCCTGCTTTCCGCCCTTCTCGCTCCGCCTCTCTTTGCCCAAGCCAATGTTCAGGGGCAATGGCAAACGCTAGGCACACAGATGCCTATCAATCCAGTCCACGTCGCGCTCATGCACAACGGCAAGGTCTTGGTGGTCTCCGGGTCGGGGAATCTCCCGTCCGATACGAATTACATGGCTGCGGTATTTGATCCGACTACCGGTACTGTTACTACGCAGGCCGTCGGCTGGGACATGTTCTGTAACGGTATGATCGTCTTGCCAGACGGTCGTCCTTTTGTGATGGGGGGCACTCTTCAATATGACCCCTTCTTTGGCGAGGTGAGAACTTCGGCTTACGACCCCGCAACAGGCAGTTTTGTCGATCTCGAACCTATGTCTCACGGGCGGTGGTATCCAACAGCCACAACACTTGCGGACGGCACCGTGATGATTTTCTCCGGTTTGCTTGAGACCGGCGGTACCAATCCCGCCGTCGAGATTTACAAGCTCGGATCGGGCTGGAGTCAGCAGTATGTAGCTTCGTGGACCCCTCCTCTGTATCCACGGATGCATCTCTTGCCGAACGGCAATGTCTTCTATTCCGGCGCCACGACTAGCTCCGCCATCTTCAATACTTCAACGCACACATGGACGACGGGGGTGGCGAACACCAACTACAGCGGCACCCGAACATACGGCACTTCCGTTCTTTTCCCGCTAACGCCGGCAAACGGCTATAAGCCCACCGTGATCATAATGGGCGGAGGAAGTCCCTCGACTGCGACAACTGAAATCATCGATCTCTCCGTGGGCAGCCCCAAATGGGTCAACGGGCCGCCCATGTCGCAACCGCGTATCGAGATGAACGCCACTATCTTGCCCAATGGCAAATTCCTCGTAACGGGCGGCTCACTGAATGACGAGGACGGCAGCACCGCCAGCTTGAACGCCGATCTCTACGACCCCAATGCCAACACTTTTAGCTCAGGCGGAGCCAACGTCTTCCCTCGCCTCTACCACTCCAACAGCATCCTCCTGCCAGATGCCACCGTACTCTTGCTGGGAAGTAACCCCGCCCGAGGCACTTACGAACCGCACATGGAGATCTACTCTCCTCCTTACCTCTTCAATTCCAGCGGTGGGCTGGCTACGCGCCCGACAATCACCAGCGTCACTCCGGGTGTGATCGGCTACGGGACCGCATTTCAGGTACAGACTCCTGATGCGGCGAACATTTCCTCCGCGCTACTGATCCGCGCAGGCGCCGTTACTCACTCCTTCGACATGGATCAACGATTGGTTGGATTGTCCTTCTCAGCAGGCAGCGGCGTCCTGAACGTCACCGGACCGCCCAATGGCAACATCGCCCCTCCAGGCTACTATCTGCTTTTCCTATTGAATTCCTCTGGCGTTCCGTCGGTGGCAAAATTCGTTCAGGTATCTGCAACGCCAACCGATCAACCCCCCACAGGGACCATCGTTACCCCCGCGACTGATAAGACGATTGCCGCCGGTGGGTCGGTCGCATTCTCAGGTTCTGGCAGCGACCCGGACGGCACCATCGCCGGTTATGAGTGGGTTTTCCCCGGAGGAAATCCTTCTTCGAGTACGCTCGCAAATCCGGGAAACGTAATCTTTTCCACGATGGGAACGTACGTGGCTTCGCTAACCGTGACGGACAATGCTGGCCTTACCGATCCAAGCCCCAAGACCAGGACGATTAACGTTGGCGCCCCAGCCTCGAACATAAAACTGGTTCAACTTAACTACGCCACACCGCAATCCTCGATTTCACCTGTGACTCTGCCCTTTACCTCCGCGCAGGGCACTGGGGATCTGAACGTCGTTGTTGTAGGTTGGAATGACACCACCTCTTCGGTAAGTTCCGTGACCGATACGGCGGGTAATAATTATGTGCTCGCCGCGGGGCCGACGGCCGTCAGCGGCACTTTATCTCAATCCATATATTTCGCTCGCAACATCGCAGCAGCGGCAGCCGGCACAAATACGGTGACGGTAAAGTTCAATACAGCTGCCACTTATCCTGACATTCGGATACTTGAATACTCGGGATTGGACATCAATTCGCCGTTGGACGTCAGCGCTGCTGGCTCGGGAAGTAGCGCGACCGCTTCCAGCGGTTCGGCTACAACAACATACGCGAATGATCTTTTGTTCGCTGCCGACATGATCTATACGAGTACTCCCGGACCCGGAACCGGCTATACGGCTCGAGTGATTACCGTGCCGGACAGCGATCTCGTTGAGGACGAAACAGTAGGTTCGACTGGAACGTACTCGGCGACAGCGCCCCTGTCCACCGCCGGTGCCTGGGTTATGCAAATGGTCGCCTTCAAAGCGGCTGGAGCGAGCCCGCCCGACACAACACCGCCTACCGCACCTTCCAATTTGACCGCCACTGGCATCTCCAGCACCCAAATCAATTTGAGCTGGACCGCCTCTACCGACAACGTAGGAGTCACGGGGTATCTCATCGAGAGGTGTCAAGGATCAAGCTGCTCGAATTTTGCCCAAGTCGGGACCGTAGCTTCTGGTACTACGTATAGCGACACGGGCCTCACTGTTTTGAACACCTACAGTTATCGTGTGCGCGCTACCGATGCTGCTGGAAATCTAAGTGGGTATTCGGGCACCGCGACAGTCAGTACTCCGGATACAACGCCGCCTACCGCGCCATCTGGGCTTGGCGCGACCGCCACTTCCACATCACAGATCAATTTGAGTTGGACTGCGGCTACGGATAACGTGGGGGTCACCGCTTACCTCATCGAGCGCTGCCAAGGCGCGGCCTGCGCAAGTTTTGCCCAGATCGCTTCGATCGCTCCAGGCACAACATATAGTGACACCGGCCTGACGGCGTCCACGAGTTACTCATATCGAGTCAGGGCTTCGGATGCGGCAAACAATCTAAGCGCTTATTCGAACACCGCGAGCGCGACCACGCAAAGTGTTCCCGATACGCAGCCTCCAACGGCTCCGACGAGTCTCGCGGCAAACCCGATTTCCAGCGTTCAGATCAACCTTACTTGGACTGCTTCAACCGACAATGTAGGTGTGACCGGCTACAAAGTTGAGCGCTGCCAAGGAGCAGGTTGCACTTCGTTCGCTCAGATTGGCACGCCCGCCGGTACGACATATAGCGATACTGGGTTACTTGCCAACACCACTTACCTATATCGAGTGCGCGCGACTGATGCAGCTGGCAACCTCAGCGGATATTCGAACACCGCCAGTGCCACAACGCTGACCGGACCGCCCCCGGGCATCAAGTTTGTCCAGGTCAATTACGCCACTCCGCAGTCGACCTTGGCCACAGTCACGGTGACTTACACGGCCGCGCAAGGTGCGGGCGATCTGAATGTCGTCATCGTCGGTTGGAACGACACCACTTCAACCGTCGTGTCCGTCACGGACACGTCGAGTAACAATTACTCTCTAGCGGTCGGTCCGACCGCAGTTTCAGGATTCCTCAGCCAGTCGATCTACTATTTGAAGAACATTGCGGGCGCCGCTGCCGGAAGCAACACGGTCACAGTTACGTTCAATAAAGCGGCTGCGTTTCCAGATATCAGAATCCTCGAATATTCCGGTGTAGACACAACCAGTCCGGTCGACGTAACCGCATCGGGTTCCGGCAACTCAAGCGCGGCTGCCACCTCCTCTGCGACAACCATAAATGCCAGCGACCTTATTATCGGTGCCGATATGATCTACACTGCTACGAACGGGCCAGGCTCTGGCTTTACGAGCCGCACGATCACATCACCCGACGGCGACATAGCCGAAGACAAAATCGTCACGGTTACTGGCAGCTACAGCGCCTCCGCGTCTCTATACGATTCCGGTCCCTGGGTCATGCAGATGGTGGCCTTCAAAGCGCACCCATAGGAGAGACGCGGAAAGCGTGAGAAACTCAAGTCGCGCTCATCCATCCGTGCGTCTTCTTGACCTGATACACTCGAACCTGCTATCAAAGGAAATATAGCGGATAGAGGACTATGCCAATTACGCGAAGAAGTTTTGTTCGTAACATTGCCGCTGGCGCCGCCGCAACCGCCGCCCTTCCTGCCGTCGCCGATCTCGCTTTCAGTGAACTGGTCCCCGCGTCACGCGCCAGCGAACCGGGCGGCCCGATCATTCTCAGCCGCAACGAAAATGCCTACGGCCCGTCGTCAAAGGTCATCGCCTCGATGCAAGACTCCCTGCAATTTGCCAATCGCTACCCAGACCCTGCCGTCGGCGCACTGCACGCTCGCATCGCGCAATCCCACTCCATAAAGCCAGAACAGCTTGTACTCAGCTGTGGCTCCGGCGAAATCCTCAGTATTTGCGCCTCCGCCTTTCTCGCGCCGGGCAAAAAGCTCATCACCGCGCTGCCTACGTTCGAATCGCTGGGCCGCTTCGCCAAAACGTTTGGCGCCGAAGTTTCCGAAGTCCCACTCACAAAAACTTACTCTCATGATTTAGCCGCCATCCTCGCGCAAGCCGACAGCTCCACCGGCCTAATCTACATTTGCAATCCCAACAACCCCACCGCCAGCCTCACCCCTCGCAAAGATCTGGAAGCCTTCATCCGCAAGCTTCCCGCCTCCACAACCGTCCTGATCGACGAGGCCTACCATCACTTCGTTGCGTCGACCGCCGACTACGTCTCATTTATTGACCGCCCTATCGACGATGACCGCGTGATTGTCTGTCGAACTTTTTCAAAAGTGTACGGATTGGCGGGAATTCGCGTAGGCTACGCCGTGGGTGCACCGGAAAAAATCAAAGTTCTTGCAGCGCGCCGTCTTCCGGAAGGACTGAACGCCGTCGGTTCTCGCGCCGCCCTCGTCGCCTACGACGATCTCGATTATGTCCGGCTGAGCATCAAACGCAACGCCGACGATCGCCAGGAATTTTTCAATCAGGCAAACGCCCGCATGATCCGCGGCATCGACTCGCACGCGAATTTCGCAATGTTGAAATGCGGCCGCATGGCCATCGACGTTATCGAGCACTTCCGAAAAAACAATGTCGCTATCGCACGCCTTTTTCCCTCCATGAACACCTACGTGCGCGTTTCCTTCGGCACGCCCGATCAGATGAAGGAATTCTGGCGTGTGTGGGATCTCATGCCGCCCGGCAAAATGGAAATGTAGGCCACCGCGAAGATTCTAGGCGCAAACTCGTAAAGGTCATCCTCATCACCGGAAGAGAGTTATTTGCAATCGTGCAATCCGGATGCTCACACCGGACACGTTCCCCAAAAACGTCACCAAAAGTCCCGCTAAGAGCTGGCGCGCGATACGGCGGCCGCGAGCGCTCCGGTGGTGACATACGCCATCGGCGCGCACCTTTTGCTTCGATTGCTTCTGGGACACCGCCGGGAATAAGAGGCGTACATTTGGAGTCTAATGGATACGGCTGAACTCCAGACTGGCTCGAGGGATCGGGAGGCAATCATGAAGTCGAGGGCTTTCACCTGTGTTTTGTTGCTTTTCCTTCTGGTCGCGTGTGTTTCGGTTCGCGGCGAAGAAACCCATGCGACGATCATCTACGACGATCACGAAACCAAAATCAGCTCTGCTAATGAAGATGCGGGCCAACTGTGGATCACTACACTGGATCTTAAACGCGCTACGAACTTTGAGTTAAAGTCGCAAGGTGTCTGCCGGAATGAGCTGTGCTTTCCGGTGCCCAAGGCTCGACAGCAGGAGTTTGTGCGTAAGAGCGCAGGGAAGACCTGGTTCAATATCGTTGCCTTCGCGGGGCTTGTGCATCAGCCGGTTGCCCATGATGAGGCGCTCGCCACCTGGTACTTCGGGTTGCGTTCCGACCAGAGGCAGGGTTTGTCTTCCCTAGTAGCTCCGGACTTCACGCTTCCGGACCTGAACGGCAAGACGCACTCGCTGTCGGATTTTCGGGGTAAGAAGGTTCTGCTGCTCACCTGGGCTTCGTGGTGAGGGTGCCGACTAGACTTGCCAGGCTGGCAAGCAATTTATCAGCAGCTCAAAGATAAGAATTTCGAGATTGTGTCTGTTGCTCAGGATACCAACGGCGTCAAAGACGCTGGCCCGTGGATTACCGCCGCCAACCCAACGTACACAGCTTTGATCGATGAGAAACATCTCGTTTCCAAGCTCTACAACATGGTCAACGTGCCCACCGGAGTATGGATCGACGAGCAAGGAAAAATTGTCCGGCCAAACGAAGTAGCTTTCGTTGACGACCGGTTCAAAAATTTCAGCGGGCTCGATTCCGCTCCTTACCTCAACGCACTCAGGGATTGGATCGAAAAAGGCGACAAGAGTATGTACACGATGAGCGAAGAGCGGCTTCGCGAAAAATTAACTGTCAACGACCCCAATATCATTCTAGCCGCGGCCGAGTTCGGACTTGGCGAGCATCTCTATAAATCCGAACATTTGAATGAAGCGATCCCTCATTTCAAGGAAGCGCAGCGTCTAAATCCCAAGAGCTGGAATTACAAGCGTCAGGCGTATGCGCTCTCGGATTCCAAGCGCGACTATGGAACGACTTTTATGGACGAAGTCGAGAAGGCCGGTGGAAGCAAAGTCTATTACCCGCCTCCCGATCTGGCACCCGGCGCCGCTCCAAAAGACAAAAAGCCGCAATGGTAGTGGTCGCTGAGCTAGTGGGTTTTGGTGAAAATTGGGTGACAGTTGCACCAAAATGCAGCAGTTGAAACCCTCAACTCTCACAAATGGCCCTCTAACCCAGAGAGTACGCTAGAATCAGAAGTGGAGGAGTGGGTGAGCGGTTGAAACCGGCGGTCTTGAAAACCGTTAGACCCGAAAGGGTCTCGGGGGTTCGAATCCC
>Ga0209415_10020436_pt1 | contig 10286 bp, 12 predicted proteins | sample PeaSoiSIISIP2007_FD_187696 | JGI IMG/M metagenome (GOLD analysis project Ga0209415, IMG submission 187696) | Peat soil microbial communities from Weissenstadt, Germany - SII-SIP-2007 (SPAdes) (version 2) | ecosystem: Environmental > Terrestrial > Soil > Wetlands > Peat | place: Germany...
CCTGCTCGTCGCCATCGAGACGGACGCCGACGGCCTGGTGCGCTACAAGTCGATCCGCGCCCTCGCCGCGCTCGCCGTCCAGACCCGCCTCGACGTCGACCGGACGCGGGTCGAGGAGCTCGCGCGCCTGCAGCTCGTTCGTTACCTGGAAGTCCTCCGGCTGCGAGCGATGCTGGACGCTCCGTCTCCGGAGTCGGCGGCCGGGCGACTCCTGCAAGCGCTGCTCGACGACAAGCTCCAGCACGCGCGCGACCGCGCGTTCCTGCTGCTGCAGATTGCCCATCCCCGGAGCGACATCCTGAGGCTACGGGTGGCGTGCCTCTCGGGCAACGCCTACACGCGCGCGAACGCAGGAGAGCTGCTCGACGCGCTCCTCAACCGCCGCGACCAGCAGCCCTTGCGCGAGCTCTTCCGCCTGATCACCGACGACCTCACGATGGCCGAGCGGGTGGAGCAGGCGGCACCGATCGTCCCCGGGAGGACGCCCGCCACCCGCGACGAGGCGCTGGTGGCCCTCGTGGGCAGCGCGGACGGGATGGTCTCCACGCTGGCCGTGCTCCACGCCCGCGACGCGGGTAGCGAGCCCCTGCGCTCGGAGGTCGACCGGGCGCGGCGAGCTCGCACCGCGGCCGATCCCGTCGTGGACAAGTTGCTGATCGGCGCCGCCGGTGCGCCCGCGGAGCCCGGTCATGCCTGAGCAGGCGCGCGCCCGCATCCTGCGCGAGCTGCACCTCGCCGCCTTCGGGGTGCCTCTGCTGGGCCTCGAGTCCTGGGTGACGGACCGGCTGACCTCCATGTCGGAGGAGGACTCGGCCCGGGCGGGCCACGAGTTCTTCTCGGTGGGCGAGGTCGCCGAGCATTTCTATTTCGTGCTGGAGGGCCGCGTGGAGCTCTCTCGACCCGGTGCGGCTGGCTGGACCCTCGGTCGCCGGAGCGTCTTCGGCATGGCGGACGCGCTGGTCGATCGCCACCGGCAGCGCACCGCCACCGCGCTCACCGACGTCGAGCTGATGCGCGTGAGGACGGACGCCTGGATCGAGCTGCTCGAGGACTGCTTCGAGCTGGCGCGGGCGCTGGTGGCAGGCGCGGCAAACGCCACCGCGTTGCTCGAGGAGAGACTATGGACCACCGACCGGCCGGTCATGACGGCAGCGGGTCGCGCGAAGGCTCCTCTGCCGCCCAGGCTGAACGTGGTCGAGCGGCTGGCCCTGCTGATGGACGCCCCCGTCCTGCGCGGGGCAGGCGTCCAGCCGCTGAGCGACCTCGCGGTGGTATCGGAAGAGGTCGTGACGGACGTGGGGCAGCCGATCTTCGGCCGCGGGACCGCGGGCGATCGCGTCTTCGTGCTGATCGAGGGAGACGCCGAGGGCGCGCGAGAATCACCTCGCGCCCGCTGGCGCGGCGCGGTCGGCGACATCGTCTGCGGCATGGGCGCGCTCGGGGAGCGCGGAGCCGCCTGGGAGGCGCGAGCGGTCACGCGAACCCGCACCCTGGCGTTTCGCCTCGAGGACTGGTTCGATCTGATGGAGGAGAACTTCGAGATGGTCCGCTCGACGCTCGCCATCATCCTGACGCACCGCGAGCGTTGCCTGGAGGATCTTGCAGGGCGCAGCGGCGACACCGCCCCGACCGACCTCGCCTTCGCCTAGGGTGCTAGCTTGAAGTCGTTGGCCAACACGATTGCGGGCAGGATCGCGCTGGCGGTCCTCGGGGCCGTGATCGTGGCCCGGCAGCTCGAGCACGCCCCCTCGGGCTCCGAGGCGGCCCTCGCCACCATGGTCCCGGGTGTCGGCCGCGCACCGGCAGAGCACGAGTGGCAAGAGCTGGAAGGAAGGTACTGGCAGATCGCCTCGCCCGGCGCGGAAGAGGCCGACCTCACCGATGCCTCGGAAGGCACCCGCGGTGCGTGCCCGGCCGGCATGGTCGAGGTGAGCGGGCGAATGAAGGTCGAGGAATCCGCACGGCGCCTGCCCATCGAGGAGCTGCAGAAAGAAGCCTGCACCGACTGGATCGCCCGCGAGTATCCGGAGCGGTGCGCGCGGTATGACCAGGAGCGCTGGCTCGCGCTGTCGCGGCACCTCTCCGAGTCGCCGGTCCACTTCTGCATCGACCGCTTCGAGTACCCGAACCGGCGCCACGCGTACCCGTGGATCGTGGTCAGCTTCGCCGAGGCGCGCGAGCTCTGCGCGCGCGAGGACAAGCGGCTGTGCACCGAGGACGAGTGGACGTTCGCGTGCGAGGGGGAGGAGGCCACCCCCTTTCCGCACGGGTACGTCCGGGACCCCGAGGCGTGCGTCATCGACCGGCCGTGGCGTCCGGTCGACCTGAACCTCTTCGTGACCCGGGAGGGCCCCCGCTTCGAGGCCGAGGTCGACCGCCTCTGGCAGGGAGAGGCCTCGGGGTCGCGCCCGCGGTGCCGGAGCGCCGCCGGCGTCTACGACCTGACCGGCAACGTCGACGAGTGGACCACGTCCGTCGTGCCCCGCGAGCGCCCGTCGATCCTCAAGGGCGGCTACTGGGGGCCCGTCCGCACGACGTGCCGGGCCACGACGCGGGCCCACGGGGAGGGCTTCTTCTTTTATCAGATCGGGTTCCGCTGCTGCGCGGACGCCCCGTCGACGGCCGACTCGGGCGCCCCTCTCGTGCACGACCCGTGAGCGGAGGTGGCACGGCCGCTGCTTCGAGCCTCGGGCATGATCTCTCTCTCCGCGAGGCCTTCTCACCTTTCTCTGTCTTGGTCTCCTCTCGAGCGCGTGCGTCCGGTGTCCCTCTCCGCGGCGGGCTATGGCGAGTTCGACCCCGCCGATTCGAACGACACTCGGGAGGGGAAATCACACAACCGTCGCACCGAGATCACGCTCCAGCCGAACATCGATGAGATCGTCGCCGTCCCCGAAGCCCCGTGACGGGACGCTCCCACCCGGTGCGACGTTCCCCGACGGTCCTCCGGGTAGGCTGCGAGGCGTTGGCCTCGCCGTTGCACAGGGGATCTCGCGCCATGACCAACCAGCCTGCCCTCACGCTGGTCGACGCCCTCGCGGAGGCGGCCAGTCGCGTGGGGGCCTCGACCTCCGACGACGCCCTCCGGTCCCAGGCCGCGTTCGTTCGCGCCCTCGTCTACGAGGTCGCCAGGCACCAGCCCGGAGACCAGCGCATGGCCGACCTTCACGAGCAGCTGGGCGAAGAGCTCTCGCGCCTCGCAGACCTCGCGCCCGGCGGTACCTCGGGCGAGGACCGTGCGGACGAGGGTCTGCCGCTGGACGTGCTCGTAGTCGATGACGACGACGGCGCGCTGCGGGCGGAGGCCACGGTGGTCCGGAGCCTCGGCTATCCGTGCCGTGCCGTGACCAGCGCCGAGGATGCCCTTCGGGCGTTCAAGGAGCGGCCCGCGGCCATCGTGCTGTCGGACTGGAGCCTGCCGGGGCGCAGCGGTCTCGAGCTCTGCGACGCGCTCAAGCGCATCGAACCGCGCGTGTACGTCATCCTGGTGACAGCCCACGAGAAGGCCACGGTACTCCAGGGCGTCCACGACGGGGTCGACGACTTCCTGGCGAAGCCCGTCGACGTGGAGGAGCTGTCCGTCCGCCTGCGGGCCGCGGATCGACTGGTCCGTGCCGTCCGCGTCGTGGAGAGCGTCAAGGAACGCCTGCACGCGCGATCGATCCGCCCGGACGCCTGAGGCGTATCCTCACGGGCGAAGGGTCGTCCCGACCATGCGAACGTGCGTGCTGGCGCAAGATCTGCGGCTCATTTCCCGGTCCGTTCTGCTCCTCGCGATGCTTGGGTTGCGCGCCACCGCCGCGAGCGCGAGCCTGCCGCCTCCGGCCGGGAAGATGGTCCCCCTCTTCACGATCGCCAAGAGCGAGAACAAGAACCAGGTCCAGTACGTCGTCCGGCTGGACGACCAGTGCGCCCCCGTCGGCAGGGCTCCGGTGTCTGCCTACTGGCGGATGCTCGAGAGCGGGCCTGCGAAGGTCGCACCCATCTTGCCCCGCGAGGAGCGCGCGTACGGCCTCTCGAGCCAGACGGTCCTCGCGAGCGACGCCAGCGGTGGACAGGTGGCCATCACACTGAAGGCCCTGCCGGACCGCCGACTGACGATCGAAACGTCCCGCGGTCGTGACGGCGAGTGCCGGGCTGTCGCGACCACCTCGATCGCCGGCGCGCCGGCCCACCTCTTCAACGTGTACGTCCGCCTCAAGTGGGACGGGGTCGATTACCTGCTCCTGCAGGGGTGGTCGATGGACGGCTCGCGCGTGGTCCGGGAGACGATTACGAAGTAGTGCCGAGGAGACACCATCATGACCGACCCGAAGCGTTCCATCCGTCTCGGCAAGACCGGGCCCGCCGTCTTTCCCGTCGGCCTCGGCTGCATGGGCATGTCGGGCATCTACGGAGGCAGCGACGACGCGGAGAGCGTCGCCACGATCCGCCACGCGATGGACCGGGGCGTCACGCTCCTCGACACGGGCGACTTCTACGGGATGGGGCACAACGAGCTTCTCCTGCGCCGGGCCATCGAGGGCAGGCGCGAGGGCGTCCAGCTCTCGGTGAAGTTCGGCGCGCTCCGGGGACCGGACGGCAAGTGGCTCGGCTTCGACGCCCGACCGGCCGCCGTGAAGACCTTCGCCGCCTACAGCCTGAAGCGCCTGGGCGTGGAGGTCATCGACGTCTACCGGCCGGCCCGGCTCGATCCCGCCGTGCCCATCGAGGACACGATCGGCGCCATCGCGGATCTGGTGAAGGCGGGCTACGTGCGGCACGTCGGCCTCTCCGAGGTCGGGCCCGAGACGATCCGCCGGGCCGCGAGCGTCCACCCGATCGTCGACCTCCAGATCGAGTACTCGATCGCCAGCCGCGGGCCCGAGGCGAAGATCTTCCCAGCTTTGGCCGAGATCGGCGCGAGCGCCACCCTCTACGGCGTCTTCTCGCGTGGACTGCTCACGGGGAGCAAGGTGGGGCCAGGCGACTCCCGGGGCTATTTCCCCCGGTTCCAGGCGGGCAACCGCGCGCGGAACGACGCCGCGGTCGACCGGGTCCGCCTCCTCGCGTCCTCCAGCGGACGGACACCGGCGCAGCTGCTGCTCGGGTGGGTGCTCGCAAGGCAGCCGACCCTGGTGCCGGTGGTCGGTGCGCGCACGCGGGTGCAGGTCGACGACGCGCTCGACGCCCTCGAGCGTCCCCTCTCCCCCGGCGAGGTGGCCGCGCTCGAGGACATCCTGCCGAGCGACGCGATCGCGGGGACGCGCTACGCCACCGAGCAGATGTCGCACCTCGACAGCGAGAAGTAGCGTCCGCTCACGGGGGCGCAGGCGCGCCGCGCATCGAGTCCGTGTCGATGGGCGCGCAGTTCTTGCGGCCCGACGCGATGCAGTCCTGCATCTTCGAGTCCGCCTGCATGCGCCTGACGAGGAGCCAACCGCCCAGGACGAGGACGACCAGGACCACCAGAGCGACCCAGCCGAAGGGGCCGTGGGCGCCCTCCGGGTCCAGGTCGGCGCTGGAGCTCACGGCCTCGTCGACGGGATGGAGCCCGCTCTGGGCACGCGTCGCCTTGCGAAGCTCCTCGGTGATTCGCCCGGCCATGTGGACTCCGATGAATACCGCGATGTAGCTTGAGCTTGCGATGCCGATCGAGCCGGCGACCGACCGCCCGCCGTGGACCCGCGAGGAGTTCGAGCGCAGGCTCCGCGCCAAGGAAAAATTTTACCACATTCACCACGAGTTCCACGTACGCATGAACTCGGGAAAGCTCGATCGGGCGGCCATCCAGGGCTGGGTCGCCAACCGCTTCTATTACCAGACAGCCATACCCATCAAGGACGCCGCCGTCCTGACCAACTGCCCCGATCGCGACGTCCGGCGGCACTGGGTGCAGCGCATCGTCGATCACGACGGGACCCGTGGCGACGAGGGAGGCATCGAGGCGTGGCTGCAGCTCGGTGACGCGGTGGGGCTCCGCCGCGACGATCTCCTCTCGCACCGGCACCTCTTGCCGGGCGTGCGCTTCGCCGTCGAGGCCTACATCACCTTCGCCCGGCGCGTGAGCTGGCAGGAGGCGGCGTGCTCGTCGCTCACGGAGATGTTCGCTCCGACGATCCACCAGGCCAGGCTCGACACCTGGCCGCAGCACTACCCGTGGATCCAGGTCGAGGGCTACAACTACTTCCGGCGCAGGCTCTCCGAGGCCCGGCGAGACGTGGCCCACGGCCTCGAGATCACGCTCGACTCTTTCAGGACGCGCGCGGAGCAGGAGCACGCCCTCGCCATCCTGCAGTTCAAGCTCGACATCCTGTGGACGATGCTCGACGCGATGTGGCTCGCGTACGTCGACAGGAAGCCTCCGTACTGGAACGTGGCCGACGACGGGGCGTGAGCGGGCGCTGTCGCTACTGCGTTTCGCCGAAGTGTGCGATCCTAAGGTAGGGGTGTCGTGGACCCCTTGCGGAGGATGGCACCATGAAGGCTAGGCGCCGATGGCTGGCTGCGACCGCTCTGCTCGTCGCGTGCGGCGGGACCGGCGTGTCCGGCACCTTGAACGTCGGCCGCGAAGGCGGGACCGAGGGCGTGGACGCAGGCCTGGACGCGACCCTCGCGCGCTCCGAGGGCGGGGGCGTGGACTCGGGACCCGGCACCGTCAACCCCGCGGAGACGGGCTCCGGGGCGGACTCCACGGCGCGCGCCGACGGCTCCGGCCCGGGCGTCGCGGATTCGTCTCCCGCCGACTCGGCGAGCGTGGACGCGGCGGCGGCGTGTGCGCAGGCGTGCCCCGAGGCCGGCACGTGCAGTGCCGGAGGCATGTGCTCGTTCAACTGCGCGCAGACGGGCGGGTGCGCCACGCTCGTCGCGTGCCCCCCGGGCGTGCCGTGCGCGGTCTCGTGCGGTGCGGCCGGGTGCGCGGGAGGGATCGACTGCCGCGACGCGAGCTCCTGCGCCGTCGACTGCACGGGGGCAAGCGCCTGCCAGGGAGCGATCACCTGCGGGTCCGCCGGCTGCGCCATCACTTGCTCCGGGCCGAGCTCCTGCGCCGCGATCGCGTGCGAAGGTCCCGGTCCCTGCGACGTCGTCTGCAGCGCCCCCGGCGCGTGTCCCGGGCCGATCGTCAGCAAGGCGCCCCAGACGCGGGCCTGCTGCAGCGGCGTCAGCACCTGCGCCGGATCGATCGCCTGCAGCGGCGCCGAATGCGCGGTCAGCTGCACCGGGATCAGCTCGTGCGCTGGCGGCGTCCACTGCGACGCTGGCAGCTGCGTGCTGGACGGCGGGTGTCCCTGAGGCGCGGCGGCCCCCTTCAATCCGGGATCGGCCCGAACTTCCCCTGGTTCACCTCCAGGATCGCCCGCTCGATCTCCGGGACCGTGTTCATCACGAAGGGACCGTACTGCACGATCGGCTCGCCGAGCGGCTCGCCGGAGAGCACGATGACGTGCGCGTCCTGCTCCGCCACGAGCTCCAGCCGCGGCGCGTCGTTCGCGAAGAGCAGCACGTCCCCGGCGCCGGCCTCGAAGCCGCCCGCGCGGACGCGCCCGTCGGCCACGACGGCCAGCGCGTTGTAGCTCGCCGGAAGCACGACCGGCAGCCGCGCGCCCCGCGAGAGCCGCGCGTCGAGCATCGTGATAGGGGTGAATGTGCGGGCCGGACCCCGCGCGCCCTCGTACTCGCCCGCGATGACGCGCACGTGACCGCCCCCGGGCACGTTCACGCGCGCAATGTCGGCCGCGACGATGGGCTGGTAGCCCGGCGGCGCCATCTTGTGCTTCGAGGGGAGGTTCACCCAGAGCTGCATCATGTGCATCCGCCCGCCACGCCGCGTGAGCCCCTCCTCGTGGTACTCCTCGTGGAAGATCCCGGACGCGGCCGTCATCCACTGGACGTCGCCGGGCCCGATGACCCCCGAGTGGCCCGCGTTGTCGCGGTGGGCCACCGCACCCTCCCACGCGAGCGTCACCGTCTCGAAGCCACGGTGCGGATGCCACCCGACCCCGCGCTTGCCGCGGGCCGCGGGGGCAAAGTCCCTGGGCGGCCCGTAGTCCATCAGGACGAACGGGCTGACGCGCTCGGCGGGGAGCCGGGCGCTCGGGAAGTACGTGGAGACGAAGAACCCGTTCCCGACCCAGTGGAAACCGGTGCTCCTGTGGATGCCCTCGACGGTGCGGAGCGAGGCGGGGGCAAGTGCGACGTGCGGCTCGGCCGTGGAAGTGGACATGACGCTCATGAAGCTTCAACCTAATCAGCCCCCGCGCTCCCGCCACGGGCAACGAAGGCCGCGGAGCGGCATCCAAGGCCAGGGACCCGGGCAGGAACCGAATGCAAGAGCCGAGCATCGGAGTCATCCTCTCCAGCGTGCGGCAGGGCCGCCGCGGGGAGGGGTTTGCGCGGTGGATCCACGGGCTGCTCTCGGAGCGTGCGGGAGTCCGGCTCGAGCTCGTGGACCTCAAGGACTGGCCGCTTCCAGGCTACGAGCACGCCGCGATGCCGGGCGTCGCCGAGAAGAGCTACGCGGACCCCACCGCGCGTGGCTGGGTGGAGAAGATCGCCGCGCAGGACGGCTACGTCATCGTGACGCCCGAGTACAACCACGGCTATCCGGGCGCGCTCAAGAACGCGATCGACCACGCGTTCAACGCCTGGGCAAACAAGCCGGTGTCGTTCGTCAGCTACGGCGGGACCGCGGGGGGCGCGCGCGCGGTCGAGCAGCTCCGCCTGGTGGCGATCGAGCTCCGGATGGTCCCCATCCGCGACGAGGTCAACGTCCGGCTCATCGGCGCGTCGCTCGACGAGCGAGGGCGACCGACGGAGGAGTTCTACGCGAAGCGCGCCGCGGCCATGATCGACAACCTGCTCTGGTGGGTGCGCGTCACCCGCGACGGCCGCGAGCGGCACCCCCTGCCTGGCCGGTGAACGAGCGGGCGGCCAGCGCTGCCGTCGCGGCAGTGCGCTCAGGGCGGCTCTCCCCGGCGGTCGAGATCCATTCTTGCAGTAGCGCTTCAACTCGGGCGGGAAAGGGCCTCTTCCCTTCCCGCTTCGCGCAGTTCGTTGCGCATGTCGCGCAAGAAGGTGCGTGAGTCTACCCCGAGGGAGAGCTGTCACCGATGAAACGCGTCCTCTTCTGCATGCTGGGTCTGGCTGTCGCCGTCGTCGCAGGCTGCGCCACGAAGGACTCGACGAGCGCCGAAGCCGGCGTGAAGACCGGCTCGCTGGCCGTCCAGGACTCGGGGGGCTCGACCCTGGGCGAGCTCGGGTCGAGCAGCAGCTCCAGCGGCGGGGCGGACGACTCGTCCTCCGGTAGCACGGGCGACGACGCGACCACCGGCACCCCCGCCGAGGCGGGCGCGGGCGCGACGACGGGCAACGACGGCGCGGGCGGCGAGGACGGCTGGGGCAGCGACGACGGGAGCGGCGACGCGATGGCCAGCGGCCCGGGCGACGACGGCAGCACCGGCGTCCCGAACGACGACGCCGGCACCGGCACCGGGGACAGCTCCGCGACCCAGGCGGACGCCGCCAACATGTGCGCGTCCAAGCTGTGCATCGACCCGGTCTTCGACTGCCCGCTGCAGGGATGCTTCAACGGCTGCACGAACCTCCACTGCAACTGAGGCTCGCCCCTGGCGGGCTCCGGCGGTAGACGTGTAGAGATGAAGCCCTGGCGCCGGGCTGCGACTCCGCTCGTCGTCCTCCTCGGGGGAGCGCTGATCGCGTGCGGCTCGTCGACCGCCCGCACGGCTGCGTCGACGGACGGCGGTGGGAGCGGGCCCGCGGAGACCGGCGGCCCCGGCCTCGAGGACGCAGGTTCCTCCGGCCCCGGCGACGACGCCGGGCCGGGGGACGAGGGACCTCGCGACGCGCTCGCCGCGGGAGAGAGCGGCTCAACCGACGCCGCCTCCGCCGCGGGCGCGTGGCTCATGGGCTACTACGCCGTCTGGGACGAGCCCGCGAACGGCGGCTTCTACCCCCTGTCGGCCATCGACTGGGGTGCGCTCACGCACATCGCGACCGCGTTCTACCTCCCGGACGGCAGCGGCGGCCTCGCGTCCGGCTCCTTCGATGCGGCCACGGCGGCGCAGGTCATCGCCGCGGCCCACGCGCACGGCAAGAAGGCGCTGGCCTCCATCGGCGGGTCGGGCTCGGGCCCTGGCTTCGAGGGCTCCACGCAGGGTCACCTGTCGCAGTTCGTGGGCAGCCTCGAGGGCCTCGTCTCGATGGGCTACGACGGGCTCGACATCGACTGGGAGGGGGGCAATCTCACGGTCGCCCAGGACCAGGCGCTCGAGCAGTCGCTCCTCATG
>Ga0209415_10020437_pt1 | contig 10285 bp, 7 predicted proteins | sample PeaSoiSIISIP2007_FD_187696 | JGI IMG/M metagenome (GOLD analysis project Ga0209415, IMG submission 187696) | Peat soil microbial communities from Weissenstadt, Germany - SII-SIP-2007 (SPAdes) (version 2) | ecosystem: Environmental > Terrestrial > Soil > Wetlands > Peat | place: Germany...
GCACGACGAGATGCTGTTCATCGTCATCCACCAGATCTACGAGCTGTGGTTCAAGCAGCTGCTGCACGAGCTGGGCAGGCTCCAGTCCCAGCTCGAGTCCGGCGAGACGACGCACGCCATGCGCACGCTGCGGCGGACGCTGGCCATCTTGAAGATCGTGGTGGCGCAGCTGGACGTGCTTGAGACCATGACGCCGACCAAGTTCACCCGGTTCCGGGACGCGCTCGGCACCTCGAGCGGCTTTCAGTCCGCGCAGTTCCGCGAGCTGGAAGCGGTGCTGGGGCGGCGGGACCGGATGATGCTCGCGCAGTACCCGGCGGGCAGCCCGGAGCAGGCCCGCATCGCGGCCGCGATGGCCCGGCCGTCGCTGTTCGACTCGTTCCTGTCCTACCTGGCCGGGCAGGGGTACGACGTGCCCGCGGACCTGCACGACCGTGACGTCACCCAGCCGCTGGCGGCCTCGGCCGGAGTGCAGCAGGTACTGAAGAAGGTCTACGACGACGACACCGACGCCACCGCGGTGTGCGAGCTGCTGGTCGACCTCGACGAGGGCATCCAGGAGTGGCGGTATCACCACGTCAAGATGGTCGAGCGGACCATCGGGCCGCGGCGCGGCACGGGCGGCTCGGCCGGGGCCGGCTACCTGCGGACCACGCTCGGGCAGCCGACCTTCCCCGACCTGTGGGCCGTGCGGAGCCTCGGGTAGTAACGCCCGGGCGTCCCTGGGCACCGGCACCGGCCCGGAACCGTTGGCCGACGGCCCGGGATGACCGGCCGGGATGTCGGCCGTGCCATCGGCGGAGGCCGGCTCGGCCGGCTCCGCGAGCTCGACGCGGTTGCGGCCCTGCCGCTTGGCCACGTACAGGGCCGCGTCGGCGAGGCGCTCGAGCCGGTCCAGGGTGTTCGCGTGGTCCGGGTAGCCGGCCACGCCGATGGAGGCCGTGACCGATACGTCGGAAAGCAGCCGGCATAAATAGAATGCCGCCGGGAAATTCTCCCGCGGTCCTGGTCGTACTAATATGTTATTTATGCCATTAAGGAATGGCTTCGGTAATGAGCGCCGGCCGCGGCCCATGCGCAGGCCGGGGACCAGCTGGGGCACCCGCTGGCGGTAGCGCGGATAATCGTCGGGAAACTCGGCCAGCATGAGCCGTTCCTCGATATGCAGCTTTATCTCCACGAGCACGACATAAATGGGAAAGGCCACGATCCACCGCCCGCCCCCGGCCAGCAGCCCGGTGCCTGCCAGCATGGCCAGCAGCCCGGTGTAAATGGGATGCCTGGTCACGCCGTACGGTCCGCTGGTACGGAGCCTGTGCTCGTCCTTGACCGCCGGCGAAGCGCTCCACATCGCCCCCAGCGCGAGCCGGGCCCACACCGCGAACGCGGTGGCGGCCAGCAGGATCGCCAGTCCCAGGATCCGGATCCAGGCCGGATGCAGGGCCACCGAGTTCCAGTCCGCGCGTGGCACGGCGAGGACCACCGCGACCGTGATGACCAGCCCCGGCCAGACGGCGGTGCCGAACCACGAGCGGGTCCGCTCGGCCGGGGCCTGCGACTCGTAGTAGATCGCGCCGAGCAGCCAGGCCAGCACGAAGGCACCCCAGCACGCCGCGATACCGATCACGGCGAGCCGGGTCAGTTGATCGGTGCTCATACGGACGTTATATACCGTTTAACTGACCATGGCAAGCGAGCCGCGCCAGGGCGGGCGGGCTGGCGGGGGGCGGGCTGGCGGGGGGCGGGCTGGCGGGGGGCGGGGTGGCGGACGCGGGGACCACGATCCGTTCGGCAGAAAGTCTTTACTCCCACTCGATGGTGGCCGGGGGCTTGCTGGTCACATCGAGGACGACGCGGTTGACCTCCGGAACCTCGTTGGTGACCCGGGTGGAGATCCGGGCCAGGACGTCGGCGGGCAGCCGGGCCCAGTCCGCGGTCATGGCGTCCTCGCTGGTCACCGGGCGGAGTACCAGCGGATGGCCGTAGCTGCGGCCGTCGCCTTGCACGCCCACCGAACGCACGTCGGCCAGCAGCACGACCGGGCACTGCCAGACCAGCGTGTCGAGCCCGGCGGCCGACATCTCCTCGCGCACGATGGCGTCGGCCTCGCGCAGGACCGCGAGCCGGCCCGCGGTCACCTCGCCGACGATCCTGATGGCCAGCCCGGGGCCGGGGAATGGCTGGCGCCGGACGATGGCCTGCGGCAGCCCGAGTTCCTCCCCCACCCGGCGCACCTCGTCCTTGAACAGGGCGCGCAGCGGCTCCACCAGACGGAACTTCAGGTCGTCGGGCAGCCCGCCCACGTTGTGGTGGGACTTGATGTTCGCGGTGCCGGTGCCGCCGCCCGATTCGACCACGTCCGGATACAGCGTGCCCTGGACCAGGAACTCGACCGCTTCCCCGTGCTCGCCGGCCTCGGCGGCGACCTCCCGGGCCGCACGTTCGAACGCGCGGATGAACTCGCGGCCGATGACCTTCCGCTTCTGCTCCGGGTCGGTCACCCCGGCCAGCGCCGACAGGAACGACCCGGCCTCGTTCGCGACCTTCAGCCGGACGCCGGTGGCGGCCACGAAGTCCTGCTCGACCTGTTCGGCCTCGCCCTTGCGCAGCAGGCCGTGATCGACGAACACGCAGGTCAGGCGGTCTCCGATGGCCCGCTGCACGAGCGCGGCGGCGACCGCGGAGTCGACTCCGCCGGACAGCCCGCAGATCGCGCGCCCGCCGCCGACCTGCTCGCGGATCGCGGCCACCTGGTCCTCGACGATGTTCAGCATCGTCCAGGACGGGCGGCACCCGGCCAGCTCCAGGAAGCGGGCCAGCACGCGGGTGCCGTGCTCGGTGTGCATCACCTCGGGGTGGAACTGGACGCCGAACAGGCGGCGCTCGGCGTTCTCGACCGCCGCCACCGGCGTCGCGGCGGTCCGCGCGGTCACCCGGAAGCCGGGCGGCGCCGCCGTGCACGTATCGCCGTGCGACATCCACACCTGCATCCTGGCCGGCAAGCCGGCCAGGAGAATGCCCCCCGAAGGGGGGCCCGAGGGGGGCCCGGGGGGTATGGGGGGGCGGGCAGCCCCCCCATGATCAGGGGGGGTCTGGGGGGGATCGTCCCCCCGAGACAACGCTGTCGCACCGTACTCGGCCGTGCCGGTGCGCTCGACCGTGCCGCCCAGTCCGGACACCAGGAGCTGGAAGCCGTAGCAGATGCCGAGGACCGGGACGCCGGCGTCCAGCAGCCCGGGCGGCGCGGGCGGGGCGCCCTCGGCGTACACCGAGGACGGGCCGCCGGACAGGATGACGGCCTTCGGGTGCCGGGCCAGCATCTGTCCGGCCGGCATGGTCGAGGGGACGATCTCGGAGTAGACGTGGCACTCGCGCACCCGGCGGGCGATCAGCTGCGCGTACTGCGCGCCGAAGTCCACCACGAGCACGGTATCGAAGCCGCCGGGCACGCTAACCGCCTTCCACCTGGGATTTCCCGGAGGAGTCTAGCCGAGCCGCGGGAACCGCGGCGGCGTTCGCGCCGGTGGGCGCGACGCGCAGGCGGGCGATGCGGCGGCCGTCCAGTTCGGTCACGGTGATCGTGTGCCCGTCCACCTGCACGCTGTCCCCGGGCTTGGGCAGGTCGCCGAGCACGGCCAGGACGTAGCCGGCGGCCGTCTCGTAGGGGCCCTCGGGCAGCGTGATCCCGGTCTGCTCGGCGAACTCGTCCAGGTTGAGCAGGCCATCCACCTCGACCTCGCCGCCGCGCAGCGTGGTCGCCTGGCCCTGCTCGATGTCGTATTCGTCCCTGATGTCGCCGATCAGCTCCTCGACCAGGTCCTCCAGGGTGACGATGCCGGCCGTGCCGCCGTAGTCGTCGACCACCACGGCCAGGTGCGCCCGCTCGCGCCGCATCTCCGACAGCGAGGACAGCACGGTCTTGCTGATCGGCAGGAACTTCACCGGCCGGACGATCCCGCCGAGCGGCGCCGAGCGGTTCGCGACCCCCGGCCCGAGCAGGTCCCGGACGTGCACGAAGCCGATCACGTTGTCGTAGCTGTCGGTGAACACCGGCAGCCGCGAATACGGGACGCTCGCGGCGGCGGCGGCGGCCTCGGACACCGGCATCTCGGCGTCCAGGAAGACCACCTCGGTGCGCGGCACCAGCACCTCGCGGATCTGCCGTTTCCCGGCGTCGAACACCTCGCCCACGATGTGCCGCTCGTCCGGGCTGAGCGCCTGCGCGCCGGTCACCAGGTCTTGCAGCTCCTGCTCGGTCATGGCCTGGCGGCCGACCTTGGGGTCGCCGCCGAGCAGGGCGACCACCAGGTTGGTCGACCTGATCAGCAGCCAGACGAACGGCCGGGCCAGCGACGCGATCCGGTCCAGCAGCGGCGCGGCGAGCAGGGCCAGCCGCGGGGCGCGCTGCAACCCGATCCGCTTGGGAGCGAGCTCGCCGAGCACCAGGCTGACGAACGTGATGCACACGGTCACGACCACGAACGAGAGCGTCGCCGCCCAGCCCGGCGACACGTGCTGGCGGACCAGCCACGACTTGAGGAAGCCGGCCAGGGTGGCGGCGCCGTAGGCGCCGGAGACCAGGGTGGCCAGCGTCACGCCGATCTGCACGGCGGAGAAGAACCGGTTCGGGTCGCTGGCCAGCCGCGCGGTCCGCTGGCCCCGCCTGCCCCGCTTGGCCAGCGCCCTGATCTGGCCTTCGCGCAGCGAGACCAGAGCCATCTCCGAGGCCGAGAAGAAGCCCCCGATGCACACGATGACCAGGACGACGATGACGTCCAGGACGACCTTGCTCACGTCATGCCACCAGCTCGCTCGCGAGGCGCCGGACTCCCCGCTGGCCCGGCACACGATGTGTCTGGCCAGTCTAAACGGGATAGCGTAAGACTTCCGTGAGCACCGAGCCAATCTGGAAGGCGAGCACCAGGCTCGCCGACGGGCGCGAGATCGTGTACTTCGACGAGACGCCCGGCCTGGACCGGGCCCTGGCCCGCGACACGCGGCCGCTGCCCCCGCGCCCGCCGGGGCCGCCCGGGCCGGTCGGGTCGCTCGAGCAGGGCATCCGCTGGGACCCGCTGGCCGGTGAGTGGGTGGTGATCGCGGCCGCCCGCCAGGACCGGACCTTCCTGCCGCCGGCCGACCAGTGCCCGCTGGACGCGTCGGCACCGGGACGGCCCACCGAGATCCCCGCGGCCAGCTACGACGTGGTGGTGTTCGAGAACAGGTTCCCCTCGCTGCGCGAGCCGCTCGGCCGCTGTGAGGTGGTCTGCTTCACCTCCGACCACGACGCCTCGTTCGCCCAGCTCACCCCCGGGCGCGTGCGCACCGTGCTGGAGGCCTGGGTGGACCGCACCGAGGTGCTCGGCGCGCGGCCAGAAACCCGGCAGGTGTACTGCTTCGAGAACCGGGGCGAGGAGATCGGTGTCACGCTGCACCATCCGCACGGGCAGATCTACGCCTTCCCGTTCGTCGCCCCGCGCGTCGAGCAGATGGTGACGCAGGCCCTCCGCTACGCCGGCGGCAACCTGTTCGACGACCTGGTCGCCGCCGAACTGCGGGCCGCGACGCGGATCGTGGCCCGCAACGAGCAGTGGGTGGCGTTCGTGCCCGAGGCGGCACGCTGGCCGTACGAGGTCCGGATCTTCCCCGCCGCCCGGGTGCCTGACCTGCCCGCGCTCGGCGAGGCGGCGCGCGAGGCGTTCGGGCCGCTGTACCTGGACGTGCTCCGGCGCTTCGACGCCCTGTTCGGCCGGCCCGCCCCGTACATCGCCGCGTGGCACCAGGCGCCGGTCAAGGACCAGCGGGCACGGCGCGCCTTCGGCGCCCACCTTCAGGTACTGTCGATCCGGCGCGCGCCCGGCAAGCTGAAGTACCTGGCCGGGACCGAATCAGGGATGGGCGTGTGGATCAACGACATCGTTCCCGAAGAGGCCGCGCAACAACTACGGGAGGCATTGTGAGGGTGCTCGTCACCGGCGGCGCCGGGTACATCGGCAGCGTCGTCGCCGCGCAGCTCCTCGCGGCCGGGCATGAGGTCACCGTGCTCGACGACCTGTCCACCGGGCACGCCGACGCGGTGCCGGCCGGCGCCGCGTTCATCGAGGGCACGCTGCGCGAGTGCGCCGCCGAAGTGCTGGCCGACGGCATCGAGGCGGTGCTGCACTTCGCGGCCAAGTCGCTGGTCGGCGAGTCGGTGGCGGAACCGGCCAGGTACTGGTCGGCGAACCTGGGCGGCACGGTCGCGCTGCTCGAGGCGATGCGCGAGATCGGCGTGCGCACCATCGTGTTCTCCTCCACCGCCGCGGTCTACGGCGAGCCGGAGCGCACGCCCATCACCGAGACCGACCCGGCCCGCCCGACCAGCCCCTACGGCGCGTCCAAGCTCGCCGTGGACACCACGCTGACGGAGTTCGCCCGGCTCTACGGGTTCGGCGCGGTCAGCCTCCGCTACTTCAACGTGGCCGGCGCGCACCGGTCCGGCGACGGCTGCTGGCTCGGCGAGCGGCACAGCCCCGAGACCCATCTGATCCCGAACATCCTGGCCAGGGTGGGCGGCCGGGTGCAGGTCTTCGGTGACGACTACCCCACCCCAGACGGAACCTGCATCCGCGACTACATCCACGTCACCGACCTGGCCGACGCCCACCTGCGGGCGCTGCAGTCCTGCCGGCCGGGCCAGCACCGCGTGTACAACCTCGGCGACGGGACCGGCTTCTCGGTCCGCCAGGTGATCGACGTGTGCGCCGAGGTCACCGGCACCGAGATCGGCGTCGACGTGACCGCACGCCGGCCCGGCGATCCGGCGGTCCTGATCGCCTCGCCGGAACGGATCCAGGCCGAGCTCGGCTGGCGGGCCGAGCGGGATCTGCGGGCGATGGCCGCCGACGCCTGGGAGTTCACCCGCTCACGCGCGCCGCGGTGACCGGCCCGGCCGCGGTCCTCGAGCTGTTCCGCTCGCGCTTCGGCGGGACGGCCGACGGCGTGTGGTTCGCGCCGGGCCGGGCCAACCTGATGGGCGAGCACACCGACTACAACGAGGGGTTCGTGCTCCCGTTCGCGCTCGGCCAGGGCATCGTGGCCGCCGCGGCCCGGCGGAGCGACCGGCGGCTGGTGCTGTGCTCGGCTCAGGAGCCGGGCTCCCTGGTCGAGGTGGCCCTGGATGCCCTGGCGCCGGGCCAGGTCACCGGCTGGGCCGCCTACCCGGCCGGTGTGGCCTGGGCCCTGGCCTGCGCCGGCTACCAGGTGCCTGGGGCCTGCGTCGCGATCGACTCCGACGTGCCCGCCGGCGCGGGCCTGTCCTCGTCGGCCGCGCTCGAATGCGCCACCGCGCTCGTGCTGGCCGACCCGGCCGCCGACCGCCGCGAGCTGGCGGCGATCGCCCGCCGGGCCGAGAACGACTTCGTCGGGGTGCCGTCCGGCATCATGGACCAGTCCGCGTCGCTGCTGGGCCGGCGCGGGCACGCGCTGCTGCTCGACTGCCGCTCGCTGGAGGCCTCCCAGGTGCCGTTCGACCCCGCCGCGTCCGGAGCGCGCCTGCTGCTGATCAACACCCGGGCCAGTCACGAGCTGACCGCCGGGGAGTACGGGCGGCGGCGGGCCGAGTGCGAACAGGCCGCCCGCCTGCTCGGCGTGCCTTCGCTGAGATACCTAACGGACGTTGGTGACCTGCGCCGGCTCACCGATCCTGTTCTCCGGCGCCGCGCGCGTCACGTCGTGACCGACAACCAGCGCGCGCTGGAGGTCGCCGGCTTGCTGACGTCGGGGTCCGGGGACCCCTACCCGGCGATCGGGCGGCTGCTGACGCAGGCCCACCGGTCGCTGCGGGACGACTTCGAGATCTCCTGGGTGGAGGCGGACGCGACGGTGGACGCGGCGCTGGCGGCGGGCGCGCTCGGGGCGCGGATGATCGGCGGGGGGTTCGGCGGCTCGGTGCTCGCGCTGGTCCGCCAGGACGCCGCAGAGCCGGTGCGCGCCGCGGTGGCCGGCGCGTTCGCCCGGCGCTCCTGGACCGCGCCGGAATTCCTCGAGGCCGCTCCGTCGGATAGCGCGCGGCGCCTGGGATTATTGATGAGTCGTCGCGAGGGAGGAAGCAGTGCGGGTACATGATGAGGCGGCCGGGATCGCGGAGGAGATCGCCGAGCTGCGGCACGCGATCCACCGGGAGCCCGAGATCGGCCTGGACCTGCCGAAGACCCAGGCCAAGGTGCTCGACGCGCTGGACGGGCTGCCGCTGGAGATCAGCACCGGCCAGGGGCTGAGCTCGGTGACCGCGGTCCTGCGCGGGGGGGACAGGGGGGGTCGTCCCCCCGGGTCAGCACAGCGCGGCGGCAGGCCCGGGCCGGTCGTGCTGCTGCGCGGCGACATGGACGCGCTGCCGGTCACCGAGGAGACCGGCCTGCCCTACGCGTCGGCGACTCCCGGCGTGATGCACGCCTGCGGTCACGACCTGCACACCGCCATGCTGGCCGGCGCCGCCCGGCTGCTGTCGGCCCGGCAGGCCGAGCTGCCCGGCACGGTGATCTTCATGTTCCAGCCGGGCGAGGAGGGGTACGCCGGCGCGCGGCGCATGATCGACGAGGGGGTGCTGGAGGCGGCGGGCGAGCGCCCGGTGGCCGCCTACGGCCTGCACGTGACGTCGCAGCGGCTGCCGTGCGGCACGTTCTCCACCCGGCCCGGCGCGATGCTGGCCGCCGCCGACCAGATCACGGTCACCGTGCGCGGCCGGGGCGGGCATGCCTCGACGCCGCACCGGGCCGCGGACCCGATCCCGGTCGCCTGCGAGATGGTGACCGCGCTGCAGACGCTGGTGACCAGGAAGTTCGACGTGTTCGATCCGGTGGTGATCACCGTCGGCAGCTTCCACGCCGGGACCACCGACAACGTGATCCCGGACGAGGCGGCTTTCCTGGCCACCGCCCGTTCGTTCAGCCAGGAATCCCGGAGCGCGCTGGCCGAGCTGGTGCCGCGGCTGATCGGGGACATCGCCCGCGGGCACGGGCTGACCGCGGAGGCCATCTACGCCGCGGAGTACCCGGTGACCGTCAACGATGCGGACGAGGCGGCGTTCGCGGCCGAGACGATCGCCGCCGTGTTCGGCGCGGAGCGCGGCGAGCGGGCCGAGTTCCCGATCACCGGGGCGGAGGACTTCTCGTTCGTCCTGGAGCAGGTGCCCGGGGCGTTCGTCATGCTGGGCGCCTGCCCGGCCGGGACCGACCCGATCACCGCGCCGACCAACCACTCGGCGCGGGCGACGTTCGACGACGCGGCGCTGGCCGACGGCACCGCGTTGTACGCCGAACTGGCGCTGCGCCGGCTGGCCATGAGCCGAGCCGGCGACTAACCGGCGGGCTCAGAGGCTGGCGACGTCGGCCTGCTTGGCGCGGACGGCTTCGGCGGCGGTGCGCAGGGCGGCCAGTTCGTCCTGGGTCAGGTCGCGCTCGACGACGCGGCGGACGCCGGTCGCGCCGATCTCCGCCTCGACGCCCAGGTAGACGCCGGAGATCCCGTACTCGCCGTCGACCCAGGCGCAGACCGGCATGATCTGGCCGGAGTCCTCGGCCACCGCGCGGGCCATCCGGGCCGCGGCCGCGGACGGGGCGTAGTAGGCCGAGCCGGTCTTGAGCAGCGCGACGATCTCGCCGCCGCCGTTGCGGGTCCGGGTGACGAGTCCCTCGATCTCGTCCGCGGGCAGCAGGCCGGCCAGCGGCCGGCCGTCGACCGTGCAGGCCGAGGGCACCGGGACCATCGTGTCGCCGTGCGAGCCAAGGGTCAGGGTGCGCACCGAGCCGACCGGGACGCCCAGCTTGTCCGCCACGAAGTAGCTGAACCGGGCGGTGTCGAGCATGCCGGCCTGGCCCATCACCCGGTGGTGGGGGAACCCGGAGACCTTGGCGGCCAGCGCGGTCATCTCGTCCAGCGGGTTGGACACCACGATCAGCACCGCGTCCGGCGCGTACTTGGCGACGTTCTCCACCACGTTCCGCACGATCTTGGCGTTGACCTCGATCAGGTCCATCCGGCTCATGCCGGGCTTGCGGGGCAGCCCCGCGGTGACGATCACGATGCCCGACCCGCCGATCGCCTCATAGCCCTCGCCCGCGGGGCCGGTCGTCTGGCCGGTCACCTTGGTCTCGAAGCCCTCCACCGGGCGGGACTGGTTCATGTCCAGAGCCAGCCCCTCGGGCTTGCCCGCGATGACGTCGGTGAGCACCACCTCGTCGAAGATGTCGTACTCGGCGAGCCGCTGCGCGGTGGTCGAGCCGTAGAACCCGGCGCCGACGACGGTTAC
>Ga0209415_10020439_pt1 | contig 10285 bp, 9 predicted proteins | sample PeaSoiSIISIP2007_FD_187696 | JGI IMG/M metagenome (GOLD analysis project Ga0209415, IMG submission 187696) | Peat soil microbial communities from Weissenstadt, Germany - SII-SIP-2007 (SPAdes) (version 2) | ecosystem: Environmental > Terrestrial > Soil > Wetlands > Peat | place: Germany...
CCCGGTTACTTTCGTGCGTCCTCCTCGAAGATTTCACCAACTATTAACCTGCTTTTCATCCCTCCGAAAACTCGCTTTGTTATCTGTTGAACATGCCATCAGACCAGGTGCACAGCGAGCAGACGCGGACGGAAGTGTCGTCGCGTAGGTCTGAGTTTCCCCTGCTTCCGGGCTTGGCCGGAAAGCTGTTTCCGGGGGAGAGAGTCCGCGATCTCTATCGCCGGGTGCGACAGACTCCCGACGGTTTTCAGCTGGAGAACCTGCTTACTCAGATGCGCGTCGAGTTGCTTGTCGATTCCGCTGACACAGCTCGCATCCCGGTCTCCGGCCCAGTGGTCGCAGTCGCCAACCATCCTTTCGGCATGCTGGATGGAGCCGTGCTCACCGTTCTCCTCACCCGCGTGCGCCCCGACGTTAAAGTAATGACGAACTTCCCGTTGGGTGATGTTCCGGAACTGCAGCGACACTGCATTTTCGTGGACACGCAACAAACCCGATGCTCGGCTGAATCAAACCGCCGCGCCCTCCGCGAAGGCGTGGCATGGCTGCAGGGCGGCGGCATGCTGGCCATCTTTCCGGCCGGAGAGGTTTCGCACCTGCAGGTCCAGGCCGCGCAGATTGTGGATCCCGAGTGGAATAAGATTGCCGTACGCCTGATTCGCCGCACCCGGGCTTCAGCTTTGCCGATTTATTTCTGCGGCCACAACAGCGTTGGCTTCCAACTCATGGGGATGATCCATCCTCGGGCGATTGATCCCAGGATTCGGGCCGCTGTGCTCATGCAGGAATTCCTGCAACATGAAGGCAAGCCAGTGGAGGTGCGTGTGGGCAGCGAAATTTCCGCCGATTCCATTGTCGGGATTGGAGACGATCGCGAAGCTACCGACTACCTGCGATGGCGCACCTATCTTCTCGGCCGGCGTACCCGCGCCGAGACCTCATGGCCCGAGACATTCCGCTCCAAGCTCGCCCAATCCAAACTCGCGTTCAAGCCGCAGAAACCGGTCGCTTCTCCCATCGAGTCACAATTCCTTCAGCAGGAATTGGACGCGCTTCCAGCCGGGCGCTGCCTCTCGCAGAACGCCGAGTTCGCCGTCTATCTCGCCCAGGCCGATGAAACGCCGCGACTGCTGCAGGAAGTGGGACGCCTCCGCGAGGTCACGTTTCGTCAGGCCGGCGAAGGCACTGGAAACGCTCGCGACCTCGACCGCTTCGACTCTTATTACGGGCACATGCTTTTATGGCACAAGGCCAAGCGCGAACTGGTGGGAGCCTACCGCGCCGGCAACACAACCGAAATCCTTGCCCAGCGCGGCGTCAGCGGACTGTATACCAGCACGCTTTTCCATTACGACGCCCGCCTGTTCGAAAAGATTGGGCCTGCGCTGGAACTGGGGCGCTCGTTCATCCGCTCCGAATATCAACGCCAGTATGCTCCGCTGCTCTTGCTGTGGAAGGGAATTGCGCGTCTGGTGGCGACCCATCCGGAAGTGCCGGTTCTGTTCGGCGCCGTCAGCGTCAGCAATGACTACAACCCGGCGTCGCGCGAAATGATTTACCGCTTCTTCGAATCGCGCAAACAGGAGGACGAACTGGCCGGTCTGATCAAACCGCGCAGCCCGTTCCGTCCCGCGCGCCTGCGGCCTTGGGATTGCCGCGCCATGTGTGCTGCGTTGCACGACCTGGAAGAACTCTCCCGGTCCATCACGGACGTAGAATCCGACGGCAAAGGCCTTCCCATTCTTCTGCGCCAGTACGCCAAGATCGGCGGTAAACTTCTGGGCTTCAACGTGGACCGCAAATTTTCGAACGTACTCGACGGCCTCATCGTCGTGGACTTACGCCAGACCGAACCCGGCGTCCTGGAACGCTACATGGGCCGCGACGCCGCCGCCCGCTTCCGCCAGGTTCATGCACTCTAGCACGGCAAGCGCCGGGAACTAGCGCCGCAGTCCGGACGGGTGCAAATCACCTGCGCTTGTTAGTGCGCTTCTTGTGAGCATCGCTCGCGGGCCCCGCGTGTCCACTGACGGCTGCATTCATCACCGGTATACCCATCGCGTGTTCCAGTTGCCGCCTCCAATCCAATTCCTCCACAAACCCGCGAGCATCGCGCCACCCCGGCTGCACCTTGACGAACAGTTCGAGAAATACTTTGGTCCCAAGCATCTTCTCGATTCGCAGCCGGGCTGACGTGCCGATCTTCTTCAGCATCCCGCCCCGCTTGCCGATCAGGATGCCTTTCTGTCCCTCGCGTTCGCAGTAAATTGTGGCCGCAATCCGTGTCAGCCGGGCGCCCTCTTCGAAGTTGTCTACGATCACGGTGGTCGCATAGGGAATCTCTTCTTCCATCTCCATGAGAATCTGCTCGCGGATAATTTCGGCCGCCATAAAGCGAGCCGGCTGGTCTGTGACCTGATCCTCGGGGAAATAGGCGGGACCGGCGGGCAGCGCTGCGACGACCTTCTTCAGCATCTCTTCCAATCCGTTGCGCTTGAGGGCGGAAATCGGGAACACCTCAGCGAAGTCGTACAGCTTGCGATAGTCCTCGATCACCGGCAACAGCTTTGCTTTGTCACGCAGCAGATCCACTTTGTTCAAAACCAGAAACGCGCGTGTGCCCGCCTGCTTCAGTAAATCGATGGCATACCCGTCGCGCGGATCAAACTTGCGGGTCACGTCCATCAGCACCAGTACCAGGTCGGAGCCTTCCAGTCCTTCGCGCACCTCGACCATCATCTTGCGTCCCAGAGAACTGTCGGGCTTGTGCACGCCCGGGGTGTCGATGAGAACAACCTGCCCGCCGTCGCGCCCGTTCCGCTTGGGAATGTGAATAATTCCTTGAATGCGGTTGCGCGTGGTCTGCGGCTTGGGTGAAATGATGGCGAGCTTCTCGCCGACAAGAGCATTGAGCAGCGTCGACTTGCCCGCGTTGGGCCGTCCGAGAATACAAACAAAACCTGAGCGAAATGGCATAGAGAAGCAGACCTCGGACCTCAGACCCTGGACCCCGGCGAACGAAACCCGCATTCAATCCTTGGTGCTGTGAGGGAAAGGACTGAGGTCCACGGTCTGAGGTCCGACGTCCGATCTTAAATCAGTTTCAGCTGCTGCGGCTGCACGGCACTAATTCTGACCCGTTCCACTTTCCGATCGGTGGACTCGACGACTTCGAAGCGCAGCCCATCTTCCTCGATGACCTCGCCAGTCTTTGGAATGCGTCCCGCCAATTCGCTGACCAACCCGGCAACCGTCGCGGATTCTCTGCCTTCGGGCCGAATGCCAAACAGTTCGCCGAGCCGGTCCACGTCCATGCCTCCGGAAACGACGAACAAGCGGTCCCCCTCGCGTACAATCTCCGGCTTTTCATGTTCATCGCGGATCTCGCCCACGATTTCTTCCACCAGATCCTCAATCGTAACCAGGCCGGCAACACCGCCATATTCGTCGACCACGATGGCCATGCGGACATTTTTCTTCTGCATCTCGCGCAGCAAGTCGCTGCCCAGTTTGCTCTCGGGCACGAAGTAAACGTCGCGCCGCATCAGGGAATCGAGCGTGCGTACGTGCGCTTCGGTGTCGGGCACCTGCAGCACGTCCTGGGCGTAGACGATCCCCTTGATGTTGTGGATGTTTCCCTCGTACACCGGCACACGCGAGTAATGCTTCAGGCGCAGCATATCGATGAATCGCTCCACCGTCGTGTCGGCTGGAACCGCAAACATCGCCGGACGCGGCTTCATCGCCTCGCGCACCGTCTTCCCGCTGAATTCCACCACCGACTGAATCAGGTCGCGGTCGCCTTCCTGAATGATGCCTTCTTCCCGCCCGGCTTCAATCAGCGCGTCCACCGCCTCAGTCGAACTCTCCGGTTGCTCGTTCGCACTCTGCTGGGTGAGCGCGGCCACCGACTGCAGGAACCCCAGCACAATCGTGACCGGAAGCACCAGGTAAATCAGGATCCTTAGTACCAGCGTCCAGCGGATCAGCCATGCCCCGCTGGTGCGGGAGAAGAATACAAACGGCAGAAACCGGTTGCACACGATCACGATCAGAATCAGGCTGATGGTCGCCTGAAGAATTTCAGTGGCGGTCCACCGCTGATCGCTGAAAATGGTGAACCCTACCAGCAGTGCGATCGCCGCCATGGTCATCTGCGTAAGCACGGCCATGGAGAGTGCAGCCCGAGTCCGGCTCACGCGCAGCCGGGGTTCGACCTTCTGCTCGAAAACGTCAATGTTGTCTTGAAACTCGCGGGAAAGAAATTTGCCGATCTCCTGGTAGACGCGGTCTACATAGGAAACCAGCGTCAACAGCCCCAGCAAAAGAAGCAGAGCCAGCGCCACGCCGGGGCTCATGACGTCCTCCGCCTGGCGATTCGTTGTGTGCCGGAACCGCTGCGGTTCGACGGTCCGGTTTTCGGCGGTCGTGATTTCGGAGATCCGGTTTTCGATCTCGGCTTCGAGTCGGCGACCCGTTCAATTAATCCGGCCGGCAGCCGCAATGCCACACGTAACTGCCGCTCCTTGCTTTCCATCTCCCCATTATCGCGCTCATGGTCGAAGCCCGCCAGATGCAGAACCCCGTGCAGGGCCAGAATCTTAACTTCGTCGGCAGCCGAGTGACCCATGTGCGCCGCGCTCTGCTTCGCGACGTCCGCGGAGATCGCAATCTCACCCGCCAATCGTGAGCCCAGAGGGATATCGCGAGAGCCAGCAGGGAACGACAACACGTCGGTAGCTTTGTTCTTTCCCCGAAACCTGCCATTTAAAGATCGTACTTCGGCGCTGCTGGTCACCAGCAAGTTGACCGTCCCCTTGAGGCCGGCCGCTCGGCGCGCGCGAAGCAGAAAGCGCTCCAGCCCTGCGACGCTCAAACCTGCGATCGGTTTTTGCAGGATAACCAATTCTCCTCAGCGTCCTCCGCGGAGCGATCTCTGCGGTTATGCTTTTCTACTCTGCCGCCAAAATAAACGGGAGGGCCCAATCCGCGCCCTCCCGCCGAGATACCCAAGTTTCTATCCTCTCGCTTCGTTCGACGACATCTTCTTGCTGGTCTCATCTCGGACCGGGCTCGCCGCCGGCTTCTCCTCGACACTGGCCGCCACTTCACGATCTCTCTCTGCGGTCTCTACCCGGCCCATCTTGCCATCGCTCAAAGACAGCACTTGCTGCTCACCTTCGCGCGTCTTGTGCTCGTCATAGGCGCGGATGATGCGCTGCACCAGATGGTGCCGCACCACGTCGACCTCATCGAAATGAACGAAGGCCAGACCTTCCACCCGCTTCAGCACATCGGCGGCCTCAAGCAGACCACTGCGGCGGGCGTTGGGCAAGTCGATCTGTGTAATGTCGCCGGTGATCACCGCCTTCGAGTTGAAGCCCAGCCGCGTAACAAACATCTTCATCTGTTCGGAAGTGGTGTTCTGCGCCTCATCCAGAATCACGAACGAATCGTTGAGCGTGCGCCCGCGCATGAACGCAATCGGCGCAATTTCGATGACGTTCTTTTCCAGATAGCGATCCACCTTCTCCGTATCCATCATGTCGTAGAGCGCGTCGTAAAGCGGACGCAGGTACGGATCGATCTTGTCCTGCAGCGTGCCCGGCAGAAAGCCCAGCCGCTCGCCGGCCTCCACCGCCGGACGCGCGAGAATAATGCGGTTCACGCGTTTCGCCAACAGCGCCGAGATGGCCATGGCCACGGCAAGATAGGTTTTGCCCGTGCCCGCCGGGCCGATGCCGAAAACCATGTCATGCTTTTCGATAGCTTCCAGATAGCGGCGCTGGTTGATGCTCTTGGGCTGCACCGTGCGCCGTCCAAAGGAACGCTGCCGTCCGGCGTCGGCCAGGCCGCGCAGGGTCGCGGTCGCATCCGCTGCCAGCACGCGCAGCATGCTGTTCAGGTCGCCGTTGTTGAAGGTGTACCCGGAACGCTGCAGGCTTTCGTAGTCGGCAAACACCTGCTCGCCGCGGGCCACGTCACGCGCCGCGCCTTCCAGTTCAATGGCATTGGACCGCAGATTGATGGTGATGTTAAGCCCGTCTTCGAGCACTCGCACATTTTCATCGCGCGTGCCGAACAACGTCTCGATGTTAGGGCTGATCCCGATACTTTTCTTCATTCAGTATGAACCATGTGGGAAACCAGACGAACCACGTAGGGACAGCCGCCTCGGCTGTCGCGCCGAGCGAAGCGAGGCGCACCCACCACCGCGCTCCGCCACAGACACCGCACCCCATTCAAAGACAAAACAGGATTTTGCTCAGAGACGGGACCAACCGGAATGCTCGTGCCCGGAGGGCAAGTTACCACCATTGGTTAGAAGCCTACCGCGAGGCGAAGTGGGAGTCAATGGTGAGTCAAGAATGGTGACGTCGCAGCTTGCGGTCGTGTGGGTTTCTCAGCGTACTCGGCGGGTGCTCTCCGCGACCTCTGCGATTGGGTTCGTGTTTGCCGAAACAAGCAGACGGCGAGGCTCACTCAGCCCTGGGAACTCGTCCCAATCGCCACTCCGGCGGACGCTGCCACTGCCCGGGTTCGCGCCCATTCGCGCAAAGCTTCAATCTCTTCCGCACGCGTGGTCGAGAGCGGCACCGTGCGGGCCAACGCGTCCAGCAGAGACTGAGTGGTCAGCGCTTTCTTTTCGGAATACGCCGCGTAGAGCGCCGTTTGCACGGCGGCGTCGATCTCCGCTCCTGAATATCCCTTCGCGGCAGCGCCCGCCTGATCCAGATCGAACTCCGCCGGATTCCGTTTCCGCTTGGCCAGTTGAATCGAGAAAATCTGCTTGCGCTCGGCCTGATTGGGCAGATCGACGAAGAAGAGTTCATCGAACCGTCCTTTGCGAATTAATTCCGGCGGCAGCGCGCTCACGTTATTGCATGTGGCAACCACGAATACGGGCGCTTTGCGATCCTGCATCCAGGTGAGAAACGACCCCAGCAGCCGCGACGAAACTCCGGCATCGGCCGACGCCGAATCTGCTCCGCTTCCGGCGAAGACTTTCTCCAGCTCGTCAATCCACAACACGCAGGGCGCAAGACCTTCCGCGACCTGAAACACTTTGCGAATGCGTTTTTCCGTCTCGCCAATGTATTTGTCGTAGATTGCGGACGTATCGAACTTCACCAGCGGCAAGCCCCACTCCCCGGCCACAGCTCGCGCGCACAGCGACTTGCCACAGCCCTGCACTCCCAGAATGACGGCACCCTTCGCCGGTTCCAGGCCAAACTCGCGCGCCGAGTCTTCCCACGACCCGCGCCGCTGACTGAGCCAGTGCTTCAGATTGTCCAGCCCGCCCACGGCGGTCATATCGTCCGAAGCTTCCACAAAATCCAGCATTTCGGAACGTTTGAGCAGCGACTTCTTCATCGCCAGGACGTCCGTAACGATTTCCGGGCACAGCGCGTAACGCGTCACCAGCGCCTGCGAGATGGCGCGTTCCGCCTCTTCCTCGGTCAGGCCACGCAGGTTTTCCGCCATCGTTTCCAGACCCGCGGCGTCGAGCTTTCTCTGCAGCGTGTGCGTCTTCGAAATTCGGACCAGAGTTTCGTCAATAATCTGCCGCAGGCGCTGCCGGTCGGGCAAAGGCAGATCAAAAACCTCCACCAGACTACGCAGCTCGGGAGGAATATCGATCTTCGGCGCGGTCAGAACAATCGTCTTCCGGTTGGCGGAGAAACGCTGCCCCACATCGCGCAGCCGCCGTACCACGACGGGGTCGTCCATGTGGCGATGCAAGTCCTTGAGAATGAACGCCGCTTCGATCGAAATCGCCTCCAGATTCGAGAGCATCTGCGCCGGGTCGCGGCTGTTGTAGAGCGCCTTGGAGTTCTGCTCGATCGATTCCATGCCCCCGTGCGCGGACATCGCGTATCCGGGCAGGGAATGGTCGGTAAAGTCGTAGCCGCCCGTCACCACCTGGCCCACGGTGCTGCCGCAACGCATCAGCCCGCTGGCAATGCTCCATTCAAAGGTGGCCAGATTGATGGCGTCGCAGGCCGCCCGCACCATGCGTACAGCGCGCATTTCCTCAACTGTCTCCATTGCAATGATGGGCGTGGAGGAATCGATCAGAATCTTGAGACGCTGCAGCGCGTCTGCGGTGTTTGGTTCTGCCATGTGTTTGACCGGTCGAGAGTTACTCCCCTATAATAAGTAATTCGGACCCACCCGAATATCTCTCTGTGACACGAAGGTAACGAAGCAGACATGGCAAACCATTTTTCGGCGCTCAAACGCGCCCGCCAAACCACGAAGCGCACCGCCACCAACCGCGCCAACACCTCCCGCCTGCGCACCGCGTTGCGCGATCTGCGCGAGAGCATCGAGAAGGGCGACAAGCCTGCCGCCGAAACGCTCTATCGCACCACGGTATCGGTGCTCGACAAGGCCATCCAGAAGGGTACGCTGCACGAGAACACCGCCTCGCGCTACAAGTCGCGGCTGGGCAAGCGCGTCACGGCGATGAAGTAGGAAGCAGCTCTTGGCCTTTAGCTCTTAGCCTTTAGCTTTAAGCTCTCGACTCGCTGGCGGTTCTCAGCTCCCGTTCTAATTTCTTGTCATTCCGAACCGCTTTAGCGGTGAGGAATCTGCTGTTTGCCTGCGGCGCCGTGCTCTAGTGAGACTTGGGCCAAGAATTACTTCATCCATCCCTGCGGCCCGCGCCGTCCGCCAACACGTATCACGCCGTGCTCCATTTTCTTTTCATAGAAATATTCGTGGCATACGAGGCACTCTCGCCGCACTCCGTTGTTCCAATCCTCCGGGGGCGACAGCGCGACCAACTTGTTGAATTTGCCGTCGTAGCATGGCTGGCAAAAGGGCCCTTTGTCCCCGACATAGTAGTAATTGACCGCGCCCACTTGCCGCAGTTCGGGCTTTTCTCTTTGTGCATTTCTTATCTCTTCTATCCCTCTCCGCAGTTCGGTGTTTTCGTCGGTGAGGCGCATCAGAGCTTCCTTTAAATCCAGAAGCGCGTCGTACAGGGTGCCGATCTCTTCTTTTAGTTCGGTGTCCTTCGACCCCTTAGAGCGCTCCTTAGCTGCCTTCATCGCGCCCAGGGCGTTGTTGAGAATTTGCATCGCGGCGGCCGCGACAGTGAGCCCTGTCATAAGGGATCCCCCTCTCCTACGATGAAGAGCCTTACTCGAAAGATGATTCTACAATCAAAGGGAGGTGTCGAATCATGAGAAAACTGACCGTCGTTGCAGTCGCCGTCTGGATTTCGCTTGTCCCCCTTGTGGTACGGGCTCAGGACGCCGTGCCGGGGGAGATCTTGTCCCGCACACTCTACATTAGCTTCGGGAACGAGGCGGGGACGGCGTTCAAGGTCGATTACCAAGGCAAGATTTATCTGGTCACAGCTAGGCACGTTGTCGCGGGAGCGCCCGATATCAATGCGACCATACGAATCTGGCAACAAGATCAATGGAAGGACTACCACACCGTCAGGACGATCCACCCGTCCTCCCCTGAAGTTGACATCGCCGTCTTCGAGACCGACGAGAAGGTCTCGACGCCGTATGAGATCGTATCCTATGACCCGAAGGGTGGCGTGACCTTCGGGCAGCAAGTCTGGTTCCTTGGGTTCCCATTCGGCGGATTAGGAACCCGCGCGCAGAATGTAAGCTTTCCTTTCATCAAGAGGGGCACGATGTCCGCCATCGACTCCAAGAATCTTGATGCTGTCGTGCTGTACATCGATGGATTCAACAACCCCGGTTTTTCGGGAGGTCCGATCGTCTACTGGGACTTCTCGAAGCACGCATACGAACTCCTAGGAGTGGTTCAGGGCTACAAAGAAGACACGGCAAAAGTCCTAGTCAACGGAGTGCATATGGATACTCGGTTGCTGGTGAATTCGGGCATTCTAGTTGGATACAGCATACACCACGCAATGAAAGCAATTGAGGACAGCGAAAAGGAGCCGCGCGCGCGTTAATACACGAGACACCGTCTGTTCGTATCCCTGGCGGGCTGGCCCAGATAGGCGAGGGCCGGCCTCCGAATTCGGAGCCAGGGTCAAAGGCGGCGGACAAGAGTGTCCGCCCTACACTGAAAGGCTAAACCGGCAACTGCTCCTGCATCCATCCCGGCGTTTCCAGCTTCGCCTCGGTGGTCAAATCCATCACCAGCCGTTCCAGGACCATGCGTTTGCTGACGGGATTCGAACGCAGGGCCAGGTCGGCTTTGGCTACCAGGCGGATGGCGCGGGTGAGGTCGCGGCGGGATTTGTAGCGGCGGGCTTGTTTGATGATGTCGTCGGCGGCGAAGGGAGGGA
>Ga0209415_10020440_pt1 | contig 10285 bp, 9 predicted proteins | sample PeaSoiSIISIP2007_FD_187696 | JGI IMG/M metagenome (GOLD analysis project Ga0209415, IMG submission 187696) | Peat soil microbial communities from Weissenstadt, Germany - SII-SIP-2007 (SPAdes) (version 2) | ecosystem: Environmental > Terrestrial > Soil > Wetlands > Peat | place: Germany...
GTTTGGCACGGTACCAGCCGCGCCATTGGGCACGACAATCCTCGCCAGTGGGCACGACAATCCTCGCCGCCGGTGCCGTCGATGAACAGCCCTCCCCCCGAAACGGTGCTTCGCGCTGCCCCGGCCTCGTTGGCTCGTGCTGGTCCGGCGTTCTATCATCACTGGAACACGTTCTGAAAACGCGGCCCGGCCCTTCGGCGGGCAGAGCCCCACGGCCGCGGCGGCCCGCACACGTCGGCGCGGTCCGTCGGCAGACGCACCGAGGAGGGACCGGCCATGGAGCTCAGCGAGATCGACCTCACCGATTCGAGGAATTTCGTCTCCGCCGTCCCCCACCATTGGTTCGCCGAGCTCCGTCGCCAGGCTCCGGTGTACTGGCACGAGGAGGTCGGCGGGCCCGGGTTCTGGTGCGTCACCAAGTACGACGACTGCGTCAACGTGAACCGGGACTACGAGCATTTCTCCTCGGCCAAGAAGGCGACGTTCCTGTGGGAGATGCCCGAGGATCAGATCGAGCAGCTCCGGCTGATGATGCTCAACATGGACCCGCCCCTGCACACGCGCTACCGCCGCCTCGTCAACAAGGGCTTCACCCCCCGCATGGTGAACTCCCTCGAGCAGACGATCCACCAGACGGCCGACACCATCATCGACGCCGTCATCGAGAAAGGTCAGGCCGACTTCGTCACCGACATCTCGGCCGAGCTCCCCCTGCAGGTGATCGCCGATCTCCTCGGAGTCCCCCAGGAGGACCGTCACAACATGTTCGACTGGTCCAACCGCATGATCGGGCAGGAGGACCCCGAGTTCCAGACCACCGTCGCGGGCGAGGAATTCGTCAATGAGGCGGCCATCGAGCTCTACGCCTACGCGTCCGAGCTCTACGCCAAGAAGAGGGCGGCGCCGACCGAAGATCTCATGAGCGTGCTCGCCAGCGTCGAGGTGGACGGCGACAAGCTCTCGGATCTCGAGCTCGAGTTGTTCTTCCTTCTCCTCACCGTGGCGGGCAACGAAACGACGCGGAACCTCATGTCGGGTGCGATGCACACCTTTTTCCAGAACCCCGAGCAGTGGGATCGGCTCGTGGCCGACCGGTCGCTCCTTACCAACGCCACCGAAGAGATGCTGCGGTATGTCACCCCGGTGATGAACTTCCGGCGCCAGACGACCGGGCCGGTCGAGATCCGTGGCCAGCACATCGAAGAGGACCAGAAGGTGGTCTTCTTCCACGTCTCGGCCAACCGCGACGAGGACGTATTCGAGAATCCCGACACCTTCGACATCGGACGATCCCCCAACCCGCACATGGCCTTCGGGGGCGGCGGTCCGCATTTCTGTCTGGGCGCGAACCTCGCCCGCATGGAGATCAGGGTCATGTTCCAGCACCTTCTGGACCGCATGCCCGATCTTCGGCTCGACGGCGAACCGCAGCGGCTCCAGTCGGCGTTCATCAACGGGGTGAAGCACCTTCCGATCGCCTTCACCCCAGGCGCGCCGGTCGGGCGCTGACGAGCGGGTCGCCGCCGGCGACGGGGGACCCGAGGAGAAGCAGCAGTCGTGCGATTTCATCAAGCAGTGACGTTCCTGCCCACCTTGCATGCCCTTGAGTTGGCCAAAGTCGCCGACACCCAGGGATACGACGGCATCTACGTGTCGGACCACATGTTCTTCCCCCGTGACCGCCAGTCCCGGTACACGTACTCGACCCGAGAGGACGGCGCCCCGGGGTTCGGTGACCACTGGGACCCCGACACCCACTGGCCCGATCCGTGGTGCCTGATCTCGGCCATGGCGGCGGTGACCGAGCATCTGCAGTTCACCACGGGCGTCTACATCGCGCCGGCGCGCGACGTCATCACGGTGGCGAAGCAGGTCGGCACCGCCGCGGTCGTGTCATCGGGCCGGGTGGCCCTCGGCGTCGGGGTCGGGTGGTGCGAAGAGGAATTCGTGGCCACCGGACAGGACTTCCACACGCGGGGCAAGCGGCTCGACGACATGATCCCCGCCCTCCGGGCGCTGTGGGCCGGGGGATGGGTCGAGTACCACGGCCCCTACTACGACGTCCCCGCCATGCGCATGGAGCCTTCGCCCCCCGGCCCCATCCCGATCATCGGCGGTGGGCATTCCGCGCCGGCTCTGCGCCGGGCCGCGACGTTGTGCGACGGCTGGGTCGCGGCCGGTGCGTACAAACCCGACCAGGCCCGGGCGTACCTGGGTGAGCTGGCCGAGCAACGCCGCCAGGCCGGGCGGGAGAACGAGCCTTTCGCGATCTACCTGTCATTGTGGGCTCGTCCCGACGCCGATCTGTACCGGAGCTTCGAGGAGGACTACGGCGTCACCGACACCCTGTGCGCGCCGGCGATGGTGGCGAAGGTCGACCCTTCGGACCCTCCCGATGTGCAGTTGCGGACCCGGCTCGACGCCTCGGCGCGGTTTGCGGACGAGATCCTGGCCAAGATGAGATGACGGGCCGACCCGAACCACCCCGATGACCCGGAGGGCACGATGACGAACCTCAAGCTCGGACTGCAACTCGGGTACTGGGGCGCCGGTCCCCCCGCCAACGCCCCCGAGCTGGTGGCCGAAGCCGAACGTCTCGGCTTCGACTCGGTGTGGACGGCGGAGGCCTACGGCTCCGACGCGCTCACCCCCTTGGCGTGGTGGGGCTCGCAGACGACGCGGGTGCGACTCGGGACGGCCCTGTGCCAATTGTCGGCTCGCACTCCCACCGCCATGGCCATGGCGGCGCTGACCCTCGACCACCTGTGTGGAGGGCGCCTCGTCCTCGGACTCGGTGTCTCGGGTCCCCAGGTCGTCGAGGGCTGGTACGGCCAGCCCTTCCCCAAGCCGCTGGCGCGCACGCGCGAGTACGTGTCGATCGTCCGCCAGGTGCTCGCCCGTGAAGCTCCCGTCGTCAACGACGGTCCGCACTACCCGCTTCCGTACCCGGGCGGTACGGGACTGGGCAAGCCTCTCAAGGCGATCGTCCACCCCCTGCGCAATGACATCCCGATCGTCCTCGGCGCCGAAGGACCCAAGAACGTGGCGCTCGCGGCTGAGATCGCCGACGGCTGGTTCCCGATCTTCTTCTCCCCCGCCCACATGGGCGAGTTCTCGAGCGCACTCGACGAGGGCTTCGCCCGTCCCGGCGCCCGCCACCGCGCTACAGACTTCGAGGTCATCGCCTTCTGCCCCGTGGTGGTCGACGACGACGTCGAGCGGGCCGCGGATCTCTACCGACCGATGCTCGCCCTCTACATCGGCGGGATGGGTGCCAAGGAGATGAACTTCCACTTCGACGTGTTCGTCCGCATGGGTTTCGAGGCCGAGGCGCACAAGATCCAGGAGCTCTACCTCGACGGTCACAAGGACGACGCCGCGGCAGCCGTCCCGACCTCGATGGTGGAGAAGATCGCGCTCATCGGGCCGCGCCAGAAGATCCACGACGAGCTCGCCGCCTGGCAGGAGTCGATCGCCACCACCTTGCTCGTCGCGGGCAGTCCCGACACGCTGCGCATGATGGCGGAGTTCCTGCTGTAGCTGCGGCCGAGGTCGGTGCCGGTGGTCACGCCCTGAGGCTGGTCCCTATTTCCGGCCTCCACGCGGCGCCGTCACCATGTCACGGCACGAATGCGACGCGCGCTGCTTTGAATCCCACCGCGCTCTGTTGGAAGAACCCGTAGGTTCCCTGCTCCTGCAGTTCGCGTGCCGCCACGACCACGGCGCCGATGGCGGCGAAGCACAGCGCCCCGCCCACCGAGATGCGGGCGACGCCCACGCGGGCGAGCTCCGGAACCGTCGGGCCGCCCGGACGGGCCAGCACGTTTACGGGACGCCCGACGGCCTCGACGACGTGGCGGATGTCGTCGAGATCGGTGAGGCCCGGTGCGTACAACACGTCGGCGCCGGCCTCTTGATATGCCACGAGCCGCGCGATGGTGTCGTCGAGGTCGGGGTGCCCGTGCAGGTGGTTCTCGGCCCGAGCGGTGAGCACCAGCCGTGTCGGACCCGAGTGCGCGGCGTCGGATGCGGCCCTGATCCGTTCTGCCGCCGGTCCGACGGCGTAGATCGGGTCGTCGGGATTGCCCGTGAAGTCCTCGATGGAGCAACCCGCCAGACCCGCCTCGAGCGCCAGCCGTACCGTCTCGGCCACCCGCTCGGGCTCGTCCCCGAACCCGTTCTCGAGATCGGCCGACACCGGGAGATCGGTGGCAGCCACGATTGCCGCCGCCTGGTTCAATGACTCGTCCCGGTTCAACGAGCCGTCGAGGCGGCCGCGGGTTGCCGCCGAGCCGCTGCTCGTCGTGGCGAGTGCCTCGAAGCCGAGCCAGGCAAAGAGCCGGGCCGAGCCCGGGTCCCAGGGATTGGGGAGGAGCAACGGGGAAGCTCCCGCGTGCAGGCCCAGGAACCTCTCCGCCTTCGTGGGGTGCTCCGCCACCGCGGCGATCCTACCGGCACGGTCCGAAACGCCTGGAGACGCACCCCGGTCGCCGTCGGGCTAGGAACTGCAGGCGTGGGCGACCAAGGTGACCTCGAACGCACCGCGGCGCGGCTGACCGCCGCCGGGTGTGTCGCGGCCGAGGAAGAGGCGGCCGAGCTCGTCGACGTCGCGGGGCGCGATCGCGACCGGCTCGCTGAGCTCGTGGCGCGGCGGTGCTCGGGAGAGCCCCTGGCGTGGCTCACCGGCACGGTGCACTTCTGCGGCGAGACGGTGCTCGTCCACCCCGGTGTGTACGTGCCGCGTTGGCAGAGCGAGCCCCTCGCCCTCGAAGCGGCAGCCAGGCTCCCCGAGTGCGGCGTCGGCGTCGACCTCTGCACCGGGTCGGGTGCGGTCGCGGTGGTCTTCGCCCGCCGGCGGCCCGGAGCACGGGTCGTCGCGACCGAGATCGATCCCGTGGCGCTCCGGTGCGCCCGGGCGAATGGCATCGAGGTCTTCGAAGGCGACATGGCCGCCAACCTGCCGGTCGAGCTCACCGGGCGTGTCGACGTGGTGACCGCGGTCGTCCCCTACGTCCCGACGGCCGACCTTCTCCTGTTGCCGCGCGACGTCACCGCCTACGAGCCTCGTGGCGCGCTCGACGGTGGCACAGACGGCACCCTGTTCCTGGTACGAGCGGCTCGGGAGGCCGCGCCACTCCTGCGCCCCGGTGGTTCGCTTCTTCTCGAGCTCGGAGGTGAGGAGGCGGAGTTGCTCGGACCCACGCTCTCGGAGAACGGCTACGGCGACGTGGAGCTCCTGATGGACGAGGACCACGACGTGCGGGCACTCGTCTGTCGCCACTGATTCGTCGGTCGCCTGTCGCCGCAGTCCTATCCGTGCCGAGGTCCCCCTGAAGCGAAGTTCAGGGCTCCTTGTAGGCGCCGAGGCGCGCCACCCAGGCCGGGAGCCGTCCCTCCGCGCTCAACGTGGCTATGGCGAATCGCGGGATGTCGGTGATGGATCTATAGGCGAGGTACCGCGGCACCCAGCGGGGGCGGAACTTGTTGGTGAAGGTGAACAAGGTCGGCGCACCGGCCGGATTCAGGCGTCTGATGGCGCGGGCGGCGACCGCGTTCCCCGTAGCGGCGTCGAGGGCATTCAGGACCTTGCGAAAGGCCACGAAGTTGAGCGAGACCTCCGCGATCCCTTGGTCTTTGGCCCACTGGACGGCCTCGAAGATCATTCGTTCGTTGACGCCGTTGGGCGCGTCCGGGACTCGCCTCATGGCATCGGCCGACAGCTTCTTGGCGCCGTGGCAGAGCAAGTACCGCTGGAAGGCAATAGGAACGCCTGTGCGGTCGCGGCAGAAGACGATGATGCAATCCGGTTGCGGGATGGTAAAGGGCTCCTCGAGAGCGGCGGAGAACCCCTCCTCGCGCTTGCCTCCTCGCGCTCGGACGGTGATCTCGCGCAATGAGTCAACCACCGAAGGAGGGATGTCGGCCTCCCGCATCACCTCCGTCGTCACGCCGAAGTTGGCGGAGCGTTTTACCGCCTGACGGGCGTTGCGCATGCGGGGGTTGTCCAAGGTGAAGCTCTCGACGTCGAGGATGGCCTCATCGCCCAGGTAGAAGGTCTTGAAACCGAGGCGCTCGTACAACGCCGCCCGGTCTTCGCGAACGAGCATGATGACCGGCCGCAGACCCCGCTCCTCGGAGCCGGCCATGAACCGCTCGACGCACTCGGCGAACTGGTCGCCCGCGCCCACGGGATCACCCGAACCCAGGTTGACCCCGAAGAGGGACTTGTAGGCGAGCGCGGCACCCCGGGCCGGTGCGAAGGCGTACTCCTTGTCCAGGCGCGCCGCGAACGGGTCGAGGGTGTCCCCGTCACTGTGAGGACTGTCGATCAGCTCGCGCACGCGCTCTCGGTCGGCGTGGCGCGCCTGAGTCCGATCAGGTCCCCCAACATGACCTGTCAGAAATCGTCGGATGTTCCGACCCCCTCCGCCGATTGCCGAAAGACCCGCGATGTTAGCGCTCGTGAGGAGGCGAGATACCGTGCGGGCATGTTCGCAGTCACCCGGGAGCGATTCGAGGAGCTCGTCGCCGATGCACTCGACTCTCTTCCACCCGAACTAGGCCGATCAATGGAGAACGTCGCCGTCGTGGTGGAGGACCGGGCCCAGGGGCGGCCGCTGTTCGGTCTCTACGAGGGAGTCCCGCTCACCAAGAGGGGACCCCAGAGCTACAGCGGCGTCATGCCGGACCGGATCACCCTGTACCAGGGAGCGATCTGTGATGTGTGCACGACCGAGGCAGAGGTCCTGTCCCAGGTGCGCAAGACCGTGATCCACGAGGTCGCCCACCACTTCGGGATCAGCGACCCCCGGCTGGAGGAGTTGGGGTGGGCATGACCTTGGGTCGCCCCGCATCGGTGGTGCGACAACGATTATTGAGTACTCTCCTGGACGACGGCGTCCAAAAGAGCGCGGGATAGTGATGCGATCGATTCGCCTATGGAACCGCACCAGTCGACCCTCGAGATCGTCGCTATGTCGTTGGTGACGTCTGCGGTCACCTCGTCGTCGGACTTGGCGATCGACGGGTGGGATGACCTGGTCCTCGGCCACAGTACGCACCTGCCGGCCCACGGCCTCTACACCTCCACACCGTGGTTGCGAAGTTTCGAGTTCTTCGGCGATTGGAACCAGCAGTACCTCGTCGCCCGCAACGGCGCGACACTGGTGGGCGGGTTGACCACACACCGAGTCGGCGCTCGCAGTGGCAACGTCCAGGTCCGCATCGAAGACCTGTTCACGGGCCTGCCGGTCAGCCCTGAGGTTCTCGAGTCCATCGTCCCCTGTCGGGTCGCAGGTGGTCTGTTCGACGATCGGACCGGGGCTCTCACTCGCTCAGGGCTCTCCCTGCGCGAACGGGCTGAGATCATCGACCGGTTGTTCGCCGAGGCCGAGCACACTGCCGATGGACTGGGCGAGAAGGCGGTGATCTGCCGGTGTGTCGACGCGAGCGACACCTTGCTTCGCTGGGTCCTCCGCCGGCGAGGGTACGCCGAATTTCCCGGGCCCCGACACCTGGTGCTCACGCCACCGGCAGGGGGTCTGGAGGGCTACCTCGCATCATTCTCAAGCCGTTCCCGCAATAACATCCGCCGCCAGATCCGCCAGCTCCACGACGCGAACATCACGATCACCGTGGAACCGCTGACCCGGGAGCTCATCGCTTCGGTGCTCCCTTTGGTCGACAGCCTCAACAAGAAATACGGACTCGACACCGCTGCTGTCGACGGGCGCGCAGCCCTAGAGACGGCGCGGAGAGTGTTCAAGCACGATGCCCTCGCCGTGGTTGCCACGGTAAAGGAGCGGCCCGTCGGTTTCGTCGAGATGCTCGTGCACCGGGGCAGCGCCTGGATGCTCCAAGCCGGATTCGACTACGAGTTCCAAGGGAAGTTGCCGCTGTACTTCGGAATAATGTTCTACGGGCTCATGGACTTCGCGAGCTCCAACCAGTTCTTCCGGATCGACTACACCTTTGGGACCGAGGACGCGAAAACGTCGCGTGGATGTGCAAGCCGGCCGACCTTTCGCCAAGTCCGGGTGCTCGACGCGGCCGTTCATGATCGCTTGACAGCCGAGTTGGTCCCTAGTTCTGACCCGTCAAACTCCGAGGTGGGTGCATGAGCTGGATGATCTACGGCGCGTACGGGTACACGGGGCGCCTGGTGGCGGCGCTGGCGGCCGAGCGGGGAGAGCTGCCGGTGATTGCGGGGCGCGACGAGCGCCGCCTGCGTGACCTGGGCGAGCGTTTCGAGCTCGAGCATCGCATCCTCGATCTGTCGGACCCGTCCCGGTTGCGCAACGCACTCGAGGGTGTCGACGTGGTCGCCCACTGTGCGGGCCCGTTCTCGGCCACATCGGAGCCCATGGTGGACGCGTGTCTCGCCACGGGAACGCACTACCTCGACATCACCGGGGAGATCGACGTCTTCGAAGCCGTTCTCGCACGCGGCGACGAGGCGCGCTCGCGCGGTGTGGTACTGCTGCCGGGGGGCGGGTTCGACGTCGTGCCGTCGGACTGTCTGGCCGCCATGCTGGCGCGTGCGCTTCCCGGTGCCGTTCGCCTCGAGCTCGCCATCCGCTCGGCCGGTGGCGTGAGCCCGGGCACAGCCAAAACCGCCATGGAATCACTCGGTACACCAGGGCGTGCTCGGGTCGGTGGCGTGATCGCCCCGATACCTCCGGACCGGCGGCGCCGTCAGGTCGAGTTCGCCGACGGTCCGGCCACGGCGCACGCCATCGCCTGGGGTGACGTCTCCACGGCGTATCACTCCACCGGCATCGGCGACATCGTGGTCTACGCCGCTCTGCCCGCTTCCATCGCACCGGTGATGGCTTTGGCTCAGGTGGCCGGGGCCGCCACGCGCTCGCGCGTCGTGCAGGGACTGTTGAAACGCGTCGTGGGCAGGCTGCCGGGCCCCTCGGCCGAGACCCGGGCCAAGAGCCAGGGGCAACTGTGGGGTCAGGTCACCGACGCGTCGGGGAACTCGATCACCGGAACCATCACGACCCTCGACCCCTACGACCTCACCGCTGATTCCGTGGTGCGCATCGCACAGCGGCTGTCGACCGGAACCGTCGCACCCGGCGCCTACACGCCTTCTCAGGCCCTCGGCGCCGACTTCGTCCGGGAGCTCGACGGCGCCAAGGTGCACGACATCTCGTAGCGGGCGGCCTCAGGCCGGTTCGGTCGCAAGCACCTCGCCCAGCCGGAGCAGGCTGGTGGTCGCACCCCCCAGGGTCAGCGCCAGGTGCTTGGTGAGCAGGTAGTAGCGATGCAACGGGTAGTCGCGGTCGACACCCATGCCGCCGTGCAGGTGCTGTGCTGCATGGACAACACGCTGGGCACCTTCGTCGGCCCAGTACTTGGCCACGGCCACCTCGCTGGTGGCAGGGAGACCTTCCGCCAACCGCCACACCGCCTGCCACGCCGTGAGCCGGACGGCCTCGGCGTCGATGTATGCGTCAGCAGCACGTTGACCGACCGCCTGGAAGGTCGCGATGGGCTTTCCGAATTGCTCGCGCTCGGTGGTGTACTGCGCCGTGAGCTTCACCGCGGCGTCACAGGCGCCGGCCACCTGGAGACACATCGCCGCCTCGGCGTGCTCGAGCAGCCACCGCAGAGCGTCGGCACCAGCAGGGCCGACGACAAGGACATCCCCGGCCTCCACCAAGACACCCGACAACGTCATCTCGGCCTCGATCTGGCGGCTGGTGGCCTCCTGAGTGATACGCGACACCCCGGACGCGGTCGGGTCGACGACGAACAGCCCGATGCCGTCGACGGTCCGGGCCGACACGACGATGGCACCGGCCACCATGCCGGCGGGGACGAACGCCTTGGTTCCGTCGAGGCGCCAACCATCTCCCTGGCGCGTGGCCGTGGTGTTCGGGCTGTAGGGATCGCCACCTTGCTCCACGAGCGCGGCGGTGAGGACGAGGGCCCCGGCGACCATGGGCTCGAGCCAGCGACGCTGCTGCTCGCCGTCGCCGAACTCGAGGATGGGGGCAGCTCCGAGCACGGCGCTCGACACGAAGGGAACAGCCGCAGCGGTTCTCCCCGCCTCCTCAGCCACGATGCCGGCCGCCACGAAGCCGAGGCCGGACCCGCCCACGGACTCGGGAAGCCAGATGCCGAGCAAGCCGGCCGACGCGAGCTCGCCCCAGAGCTTGCGATCGAAGCGCTCGTCGGTTTCCTCGATCTCGCGCAGACGTTCGGGCGTGGCGAGATCGGAGAAGATGCGGGACGCCAGCTCCCTGACGGCCTCCTGCTCCTCGGTGAAGGAGAA
>Ga0209415_10020441_pt1 | contig 10284 bp, 6 predicted proteins | sample PeaSoiSIISIP2007_FD_187696 | JGI IMG/M metagenome (GOLD analysis project Ga0209415, IMG submission 187696) | Peat soil microbial communities from Weissenstadt, Germany - SII-SIP-2007 (SPAdes) (version 2) | ecosystem: Environmental > Terrestrial > Soil > Wetlands > Peat | place: Germany...
GGTGGCCCCGGGCAGAGTCGAACTGCCGACCTTCGGTTTAGGAAACCGCTGCTCTATCCATCTGAGCTACGGGGCCACGGCGACGCAGGTTTCGTGAATTAGTTTACAGGTTTCGGCGGAGTGCCAGAAGTCTGTTTTCGTGTGCGGTCGCTGGAATGTGCGACGCCGGGATGCGCATGAATGCTTTCCTTTTACGTAGTCGGGAAATCTCGGGCTCGACACGACGCCCCGATGGTTGCGAGCTAGTGCGAACTCACGCGGTAAACTGTGCTGTGCGTGGGCAACAGAGCTCCGACGATTGCGCCCATCCCGAAACCGACCATGCCGACGCCGACCATGTTTTCGACCCGGTTTCCGACGGTGGGGTGGCTCGACAAGGTCCAGATGGGCGTTCCCGCGCCGATTCCCGCTCCCGCACCGAATCCGATGGCAGCCCCGATCAAAGTATGGCGCCCACGCGAGCTCACGCGCTTCACGCTGCGCACGTCTTGCTTCTGAATCGTGCGTTCGCCCGCCGCATCCTGAAAGGTGATCGCCGCGTCAGAGACGCTTACAAACGTTCCGGAATCTTTCTTCGCGCTGCGCTCGACGATCTGAATCTGCTGGCCGACTCGCAGAGTGTTTAAGTTCGCCCAGGTATGATCGTCTTGCGCCGACGATGCACACGGTAGTGCAACCAAGCAAATTAGAAGCAGGAGCTTTCGCATGCGCTCTCCTCTCGTCGCGCTTACTGCAGGGTTCCAGTGAATGAGGCGCTCACGCCCTGGCACATGGGCGTGCTCGAACTGCAGGATCCCGTGCCCTTCATCGTGCCGTTGACGACCGTGCCGGTGCCTGTGAACTCGACAACTCCGGCGTTATTGCCGACGACGCCCAGGATGTTGAAGTTTGAATTCGCGGGCACGGGGTTCGCGGGCACACCGATTAGAACTCCCACGCCGTTATTGTTTGCGTTGCTGAGTAAACCTTTTCCAGTGATGGAGCCCTGCCCGCTGTTATTGTTCGCGACAAAGCAAACCGGTCCTTCCACCGAGAACGTGCCCACTGGGCTGGTGACGCTGCAGGGACTGGAAACAAACGTCACCTGATAAGCGTAGGGACCAGGGCCCTGGGAACCGAGATCGCCGGTTACGGCCCATGTCCCCAGCATGGAAGTCGGCGGCCCGCTTTTGGTTGAGTTGCAACCTGCGGCGAAGAGCATCAACGTCAGAGTAAGGATCAGGATGCGTTTCATACTTTTTCTCCTTGGTATCAGTTTTCGATCACCGTCAGTTTTCGATCATGGCCCGTTTTCGATCATGGTCAGGCGGCGCGCCTATTGTGGAGCGGCAGCCGGGGCGGCAGCGGGCGCCGGCGCAGCGTGGGGTGAGGCAATCGGCACAGCGCGGTAAATGGTAGTGTGGGCAGGAAGCACCGCGCCCACCGCGGCTCCGGTCGGTCCGCCGATCACGATGCCCACCAGAGCGCCGATTCCGGGCTGGGCCTTCCAGGAGAACCAGCCAGAGCCGGTGGAGTGGTTGGCGGCGATCGCGCCCACGGCTGCCCCGATGCCCGCGCCAACCACCAGTCCGATCACGGCATGCGCGCCGCGCTTCGGGCCGGAGCCCGTCGAAACCCGCACTACGTCTTCGCGTTTCACCGAGACCGTGGAACCGTGTTCCTTCACCGAGAGGAATTCATCGGTAACGGTGACGAATTCTCCGCTGTGGCTTTTCATATTCGACTCGATCACTTCGATTCCCTGCCCCGCCCGCAGGCCGTTCAGATCAGACCATGAGCCGTTCTGCTTCTGCGCGCAAAGCAGGACTGGTAGCCCGATGAGAAACACGAGAATCCAGCTGGCTCGCGAAACGTTTTTCTTCATTTGTGTGTTCCCCTCCCACCGCTCACATGATTTAGAACGATGACAAAACTAACAGCGTATTACCGCAGGGGTGCGATTTTCTGCGATATCTTGCGTTCCGGGCGTAGGTTTTGGATACACTGACCCCCACGGTTTGCACCTGAGCCGGCCGTTCGCCAGAGGTTCCTGAGATATGCAAGCCAGATCTGCGGTGCAGCTGGAGGAGATGGATCCGCTGCTGCGACCGTATCTGCAGGCTGAAGAGGAAGCGGAAGCACAGCGCCTGTTGGCGCAACTGATGGAGGAGCATGCTCAGCCGCTGGTGCGCGAGATTGTTCACTCCAGGCTTCGTGTCGCGCGCTTCGCGCCTAGTGAGGGCAGCCATGTCCAGGATGCGCACGACGTCTGCAGCGAAGTCGCGCTGCAGTTGCTGGGCCGGTTGCGCGGTCTGCGCTATGGAACGGATCAGTCTCCGATTGCGAATTTTCATGGCTATGTTGCCGCCGTCACTTACCACGCGTGCGGCGCGAGCTTGCGCCGCAATTATCCGGAGCGGCAGAGGCTGAAGAACCGCCTGCGGTATGTGCTGAATCACGACGTACGTTTCGCGATGTGGGAGGATGCGAACGGCGTATTTCTGTGCGGGTTGGAGGAGTGGAAGGGCAGAGAGGGTTCGACCTTTCCACCGCGGCCAGCGGGCGTCGTGACCTTCGAGCAATCACTACAGAGCGCGACCAACCTGCGGCAATTGCCGCCTCGCGCGCTGCTCGACGCGCTGATCGCGCTCTCCGGGCGGCCCCTCGAAATTGAGGAACTGGTCGGTATCGTCGCGAAGATCTGGGACGTTCAAGAACTGCACCGGGTGGAAACCGCCGACGCGGACGGCGGCGAGATATGGAACCGGCTTCCGGACCCGCGTGTGAACGTAGCCGTGCTGGTGGAGCGGCGAATGTATCTGGCAGCGTTGTGGAAGGAGATATGCGAGTTACGTCCGCTGCAACGGGCCGCGCTGCTGTTAAATCTGCGCGAGGCCAGCGGGCATGACATGCTGCCGCTTTTGATCCTGGGCGGTGTGGCCAGCCTGTCGGAGATCGCGGCAGCGCTCGACCTGCCCGTTCAGGAGCTCGCCGAACTGTGGGAGCGCATTCCCCTCGATGATGCCGCGCTGGCGCTGCGTTTGGGAATAACGCGGCAGCAGGTGATTAATCTGCGCAAATCGGCGCGCGAGCGTCTGACTCGACGGATGATTAAGTCGTGGTGAGAAACGGATAGGAAGAGTGTGGTGGAGAACGAAATGAGCGATCGCGGCGGTAATATCGGCCCTGTCTCTACCTCCATGGAAATGGAGGCAGTTAGGGAGGGTTCGGGGAGATAAATATGGCAGATCACCTAACTCCCGACCAATTAGACCGTTACGTCAAACGGGCCCTGTCGCCGCGCGAACTGGTCGCGGCGGGCGAACATCTTGCGGCCTGCGAGCCGTGCCGGGAGCAGGCAAGCGATCCGCAGAAGCTGGACGCTTTTTTTTCGTTTCTGCGCGATGATTTCGAAACGCAAGCGAAACTGGAACCGGCCCACCTTGAGTACGAGCAACTGGAAGCGTACGTCGACCACGACGCGGACGATGCTGAACGCGAGATTGTCGACTCGCACGTGGAGTGGTGCCGGATGTGCGGGGAGGAACTACGCGATCTGCAGAAATTTCGAGCGTCGCTGGAAAGTCGTGAGGTGGCGTCCCCTGGTCGACAAGAGTCGTTGGAACTGTTGACCATCCACGGTGCGGCCAGCGGCAGACGGATGCGCAAGTTCTGGAGTTCTCCCGGATACTTGGCTGGTCTTGCATCGGCCATCGCTTTTGTGCTGGTCGTAGCGTGGATCGTGCCGGCAAGGCGGCACGTTGCCAAGGCGCCGAGCGCTGGCCAGGCGGCGGGTTATGTTCCAGCCGCGGCGGCGCAGCAGGAATTGGAGACTCCTCCCGAGCTCGCCGGGTTGATCGGCAAACCTGAAACGTTATTGGGAAGCGCTGCGGCAAGCTCGCCTTTCGCACTCCTGGCGCCGGTTGGAACTTTTGTGGAAGATGCGCGGCCGGCGTTCCGCTGGCAGGCGCTGGCGGGCGCAACCAGTTATAAGATCACCGTTTTTGATGTGGCGCTGAATGAAGTTGACGCGAGTCCTGCGCTTTCTGGGACGGAGTGGAAATCGACTGCCGTGCTGGAGCGCGGCAAGGTATATCTGTGGCAAGTGGCGGCCACGAGAGATGGCGAGAAGATCGTGGTGCCGGCTCCGCCTGCGCCGGAAGCCAAGTTTGAGGTTCTTGATGTTGCCCACGCCGACGAGTTGGAGCAGTTGAAGAGCACACAGCGCAACGCGCATTTCGCTTTGGGGCGCGCCTACGCCAAGGCCGGCGTGCTAGACGAGGCCGAGCGGGAGTTTCGCCTGGTTTCCAGCTCCGATGCAGATTTTGCATTGGCTCAGAAGTTCATCGCGGACTTGGAGGGGCTGAGGCATCCAGGTCATTAGCATCCAGGACGCTGAGATTGGGCCGGCGATCCGCGAAGTATCGCATGTTGGCGCTGGCAGACAGTGGTAGACGAAAACTTTCGTTGCGGGAGTGGCACCGCATCAGGACGTAGTGCAGCGCGAGTATCTGCAGCGAGGGGGGCTTAGTAATATCGCGTCGACTTTACCCTCTTTACTCATAAAGCAGTGACGAGCTTCCGGTTAAGCATTTAGTCAATCGGGCAGCAGCGATGGCGATGGTTATCGGGTTAGTTGACGAACAGCACAAACGCACGGCGAAAATCGTGACAGGCAAGCTGAAGAACATGGTCAGCAGACGGATTTCGCTACCGAGTGCTCGATAGAGGGGACGAAGGACGCTATGCGTATTAAGCTCTGGAGCGCTCTCGGGCTAGCTTTGTTCCTGGCGGGGTGCGGGGGGAACGGCAACGGCGGCGGTTCCACCATCGCGTCCGTTAACGTCTTGCCTTCCAGTGCCAACTTACTGACGCAAGGCACTCAGCAGTTCTCTGCAACCGTAACCGGAACCGGCTCGTTCAGCAGTCAGGTGTCCTGGTCGGTCAACGGCGTAAGCGGCGGGAATTCCACCGTAGGGACCATTTCCTCGGTTGGCCTCTACACCGCCCCGGCCGTACCACCTTCGGCGAATCCAGTAACGATCACGGCGGTCAGTTCACAGGACACAACCAAGTCCGGCGCCGCCAGCGCCGCGATTTCCAATCCGGTTCCTGCACTCTCCTCCCTTGCTCCGGCATCCATCGATCAGGGGGTTGCCCCGCTGTCCGTCACGATCTCTGGCTCAGGCTTCAACCCGTCCTCAACGGTGACGGTCTCAGGCAGTCCGCGCTCCACCACCCTCGTCGATGCCGGACATCTGCAAGTCACGTTGTCGACGACCGATGTCGCCACTCCCGTCTCTCTTCCCATAGCCGTATCGAATCCCATGCCCGGCGGCGGCACTACTTCCGCGTTGCCTTTTTCCGTGCTTTATGTGCCCGGGAGCAACGGAGGCGTGAACTATACAGCGGCCCGCGATGTACATATCGGCGGTGACGGCTGTTGCACAACCGTCGCGGATTTCAACGAAGATGGAATTCCGGATGTAGCCACCGTGCATTCCGTTTTCGACATCGACAATCCATCTCCCCGGGACGAACTGCATGTCGAGTACGGGGATGGCAACGGCAGTTTTCGCACGAATCAAGTTTTCAAAACCGGCTCCGGACCGATCGCTTTGATTTCCGGCGATTTCAACAATGACGGCCACGTCGATCTCATCAGCGCCAACACGCCGATCATCGGGGTCAGCGGGCCCTCGACCCTCTCGGTCTTTCTGGGCGACGGTAAGGGAAACTTTTCCCGCACTGATATCGCTCTCACTTTTTTCCCGTATGGCTTGATTGCGGCTGACTTCAACAAAGACGGAAATCTGGACTTGGCCGTGGAGGGATCCAATCAGACGTTCGTTTTCCTGGGCAACGGCGACGGCACTTTTCGTGCAGGCGTAACCCTGAATCTCGCCGGTAACATGAGCGTGGGCGATTTCAATGAGGATGGGAACGTTGACTTGGTCACCAACGCGGGGGGAGCATCCATCTACTTCGGCAAAGGCGATGGCACTTTCTCTGCTCCTCAGTCCTTATCCGCCGGAACGCCGCAAAACGTCATAGCCGCCGACCTGGACGGCGACGGCCATCTCGACCTGGTATTGCCCGTCATAGACTTTCCTTCCGCAACGTTATGCATCGCGTGGGGCGATGGCACCGGCAACTTCACGCAGCAGACTGTGCCCATGCCGCACCCAGCCGACATCACCATTGCCGTGGCTGACATGGATCTGGACGGGCGCAAGGACATCGTTTTTGCAGCCAGCGGCATCCTGTACCAAACTGCCAACCGCACATTCACACTCGATTCGACGGTCACTGACTTCGGCCTATTCATTACGATTGCCGATTTGAATAACGATGGCATGCCCGACGTGATCGGCTATGAACAGGGCAATGTAAGAGCTTATCTCGGCCGCGGTCCGAACGGCCTACTGCACCGCCAGGTCACTCCACTGACTTTAGTGCCCAAGGCAGTCGCGGCCGGGGATTTCAATGGCGACGGCAAACTCGATATCGCGATGGCCACGGCGTCCAACGTCACAATCTTTATTGGCGACGGTACCGGCAATTTCTCGCAAGGAGTCAGCTTCGGCAACTTCTTAGATAAGATTTGGGGTATCGCCGCGGCGAATTTCGCCGGCGACAGCACTCCGTACATTGCCGTCGGAGCCGACAACCTCGTGATCTACCAGGGCGACGGCAGAGGCAACTTCACGAAATTCTTCACCGTCCCACAAGTGGCTCCGGGATATTCCGGCGCTGTCGGAAAAATCGTGGTTAAGGATATTAACGGCGACGGGAAGTTGGATCTCGTCCTGGCCGGCGCCGGGGGAAACGTCGTGGTGTTGCTGGGAGACGGCGCCGGCCACTTCGCCATTGCATCACAGATCGAACTTCCGGTCACCAGTGCGACAGTAGGCGATTTCAACGAGGATGGTAAGCCCGATTTAGCGCTGTCCCAATTGACCCCAACTGCTGGCTTAATCTGGCCGTACTTGGGGGATGGCGCTGGGAACTTTGTTCCTGGTACGTCGGTGTCTGGGGGAAGTTCTCCGCTTTACCTCGACACTGCAGATTTCGACCACGATGGTCACCTCGATGTCGTCGTCGCCGACTTTCTCTACGGAGGCCTCTTCACCATGCCGACCCAGTCACTGGTTTTGTTCGGAGATGGCCACGGAAACTTTCCTCGAAACCTCGTCCTCAACGCGGGCAACCAGACCAACCAGGCAGCCGGGGTGGATGTAAATACCGATGGCTGGGCCGACATCGTGCTGATGAACGATGGCAGTGACGATTTCGATGTGTTTTTAAATGACCAGACCGGTGGATTCCAGGTGCCATACTCCTTCGGAGTTGGTGTTACGCCTATGTCTTTCCTGATTGCCGACGTCGATGGCGACGGCCGTCCCGATCTCATCACGGTAACGTTTAACGGGGTCGAGGTCGTGCTAAACCGCACCATGAAGTAAAGAGTGCCGACTTTTGGTCGACCGGAAGGTCGATCAATCGGCAACCCTGACTTAGACGTGCGCTGGGGAAGAATTAGTTGGGACTGCCCACCACGACGAAGCCTGCCCAGTAGAAGGGGTGCGCATATTGGGGATCATGAAGCAGCTTCAAAGCGGCGGCTTGTAACGAACGCGCCGTCGCCAGCGCAGAACCGTGTTCTTGCTTGAGGTTGCGGTGGAATGCCAGCATGAGTTTGGTCGTGCTTTCCGACTCCACTTTCCACTGGCTGGCGACCGTTGTGGGTACGCCGGCAATGAAAAACGCCCAACTGAGGCCGATCAGCCCCTCGCCGGCTCCGACTTTGCCTCGACCCGACTCGCAGGCTGACAGCACGGCCAGATCGGCTTTCAAATCCAAGTCCATAATCTCGCGGGTCTCGAGCAGACCATCCTCCGATCCCTTTTCATCCGCCGACAGCACGAGGTGGGAATACATGGGATTGCTGTCACTCAAGAATCCGTGAGTAGCAAGGTGGAGGATCGAGGCTTTGCCCGCTTCGGCTTTGAAGCGGTCCTCGCGGGCCTGCGCGCCCACGTAGACTTCGCTTCTACCGCCGTACAACTGTCCGAGCGTCTTCACTTCAGTCTCGGCGTCCGGCAGGGGCTCCAGGTTCTCGTCGCGAAAAGCAACATGCAGGCGATCGCTGGTGGCTTTGCCAATCGCAGGATTGCCCATCGCCAGCAAGGCCAGAGACGTTGCGTCGCCATGGTTCTTCTCTCGCGACCGGATCATCTCGCGCAATACTGTCAGCGACGGCGCGTACCCTATGGCGAAGTCTTCGAGCAGATAGCGGTTGTTCGCGGCGACAAGCGCCTGAAATGGGAGATTCCACAGGGGCCCGTCCGGGATGAGGATCAAAGTATGACGTCCTGCAAGTTGGGCCTTCGCGGGCTGCAGAAGAAGCGTATAGAGATCGCGCGACGAATTGCGGAAGTCCAGGTTGCGCTGCGCCAACTGCTCGCGAAAGCGCTCTGCTTTTTGCCGAAGTTCCTTGGAGGGGATCACAATCCGGTACGTCTTCAGCTCCTTTTCACCGGCAGATCCCTTCGAGGTGAGTGCGAAAAGATAGGTCTCTTGTTCTCCCACTTCATATTCGAGCAGCGCAACGTCCGACGACAGGAGCATGCTGGAGGCGCTCTCGACCGAAGCGGGGGAAATGTCGATTTCTCCGCGCCGCGCTTTTAGCTCCGGATGAGCCGCATACAGATCCATATGGAAGGAGTCGTATTCCAGGCGCGACTTCTTGAGATTGGCATCGAGCTCGGTCAAAGCCGCTGGTTCCGGCTTGGCAGCCGACTTTTGCGCAGAGATCCGGCTGTTCAGCAATACCAACTGGTGCTCGAGTTGGTCTTCGCGTTCTTGTTCCGCCGGCGTCATCGCCTTCGTAATCCTGATTCTGCCATGTTGCAGCACATCCAGCAGCGCGCGTCCCTTTGCCCGCTCCGCGTAGGCCAGAGCTTCCATGGGCCGCTTGTCGTCGGCCAGCAATCCCACCATTTCTTCATAAGGCGACATCTTGTCTTCTAGAAAACCCTGCTGCTCCTCCTCGCCGCCTCCCACCTGGGCGCGCAAAGCTTCGATGGTGTGGATGGACTCCTCCAAAGCCGGTTGTGCCCGGGCTGGGTCGTTGAGCCTGCGGTAGGCCTTGCCGCCGGTTTCGCGCGCTCTCCACACCGTCTCAAGAAGGCCGATCTGGCTTGCGGCCTTGGCCGAGCGATCGGCAACTTCGGCGGCTCCGGCGTAATCGTTCTGGCGAAGCTTGGTCTCCGCAATGTTGTTCAGCGCGATCGCGGTGTTTTCCTGATCGCCCATTTCCTGGGCGAGCGTCAGGCTCTTCTGGTATTGCTCGAACGCCAGGGCGGGTTTGTCCTCCTGCCCGTAGACATCGCCGATGTTGGCGAGCAGGATCACAATCCCCTGCTTGTCATTCAACTCTTCGTGCAGCTTCAGGCTCTGCTGCAGGTACTCGAGAGCCTGATCGTTTTTCTCCTGGATGCCGTAGACCGTCCCGATGTTGAGCAACGAGGTTGCAATCCCGTCTTTGTCATCGGCAGTCTTTCTCGCCTCCAGACCTTTCTGGAAAGCATCGAGCGCCAGATCGTACTGGCCCTGGAAGCCGTAGACGACGCCGATGTCATCATGAACGTCGGCGATGTCGCCCGGGGATTTGACCGCTTCAAAGATGGCCAGACCCTTCTGGTAGTACGCCAGCGCTTCGGAATAGTTCCCCAGGGCGCGGTTCGCCACTCCGATGGAGGTCAGCGATCGCCCGATGCCTTTCTGGTCGCCCAGTTCTTCGTAGAGCGCGAGGGTCTTGTGATAAAGCGCGATGGCGGCTGGGTAGTTGCCTTCGAGACGCTGCACAATGCCCAGGCTGCGGATGGCGGCGGCGATGCCTGACTTGTCGCCGATTTGCTCGGCTACCTTCTGGGACAACGCGTAAGAAGTCGCAGCCGCGGCGTAATCGCCCTGCATGCGGAGCGCGCCACCGCTTTTCAACAGGATCTGCGCCAGCTTGGGCGTCACCAGTTGTTTTTGATTTTCGAGAAGAGCAGTTCGCTCCTCATCCGACTTGGAGGCCTTCAGCGCGTCGGCCAGAGCCTGGGTGGCATCCTGCTGTGCTGGAGCGCTGACGGTAGCATTTGTCTGATTTGTCTGCGCAGCGATAGCGAAAGGGGTTGCTACCCACGAGCAGACTGCTATCCAACTTAGGATCGAGTTGCGCATGGTTCGCTCCCCTCTATACGAATCCTGAGAGTGTATCTTGTTTTGGCTTGAAATGGCGCAGGGATCGACGAT
>Ga0209415_10020442_pt1 | contig 10284 bp, 10 predicted proteins | sample PeaSoiSIISIP2007_FD_187696 | JGI IMG/M metagenome (GOLD analysis project Ga0209415, IMG submission 187696) | Peat soil microbial communities from Weissenstadt, Germany - SII-SIP-2007 (SPAdes) (version 2) | ecosystem: Environmental > Terrestrial > Soil > Wetlands > Peat | place: Germany...
ACGTTCGCGAAGGGCGGGACGGGCGCGCTGACGGTCTGCGACTCGAAGGAGATCCTCGAGGAGGCGGTCAAGATCGCATCGGCGGGCTCCGCGGCGGAGATAACCGTTCAGGCGCCGGCGGGCACGGGAGCCGTCAAGGTGGACCGCGCCCAGATCCTGCAGGTCTTCCAGAATCTCATTCTCAATTCCCTGCAGGCGATGCCGCCCCCCCCCCACAACGCGCGGCTGCAGCTCAGGGCAGCGGACGTCCACATTGTCGAGGGCCAGATCGCGTCCCTGCAGCCGGGCGACTACGTCGAGTTCGAGGTGCGCGACAACGGGAGCGGAATCAGCCCGGAGCACCTCGAGAGGATCTGGGACCCGTTCTTCACGACCAAGAAGCACGGAACCGGCCTGGGCCTTTCGACGGCGATGGCGATTGTCCGCAAGTGCGGCGGCGAGATAGGCCTGCAGTCAACCGTCGGCGTTGGGACGGTCTTCAGCGTGTTTCTCCCGATAGCCGACCAGCCCGTGGATGTGCAGGCCCGCCCCGCGCCGTCGCAGCGGTTCAACACCGGGCGGGTGCTCTTCATGGACGACGACGACCACATCTGCGCCCTGACGGCCTCGATGCTGCAGAGCCTCGACTACAAGTTCGACATCGCGAAGAACGGCGACGACGCGATCACGTTCTACAAGCGCTACCTCAACATCGGTCGCCCGTACGACGCCGTCATCATGGACCTGACCGTGGTGGGCGGCCTCGGCGGCGAGGAGGCGTTCAGGATCCTCCGCGAGCTCGACCCCGAGGTGCGCGCGATCGTCTCCACGGGCTACGACAACGAGGACATGGCCCGGCAATACCTCGACATGGGCTTCTGCGGCTACCTTACGAAGCCCTACCGGGTCGCCGACCTGGGCAAGGTGCTCAAGGCGGTCCTGGGCTGAGGGCCGGCGGCCGTCACGGCCGCCAGGTGAAGGCGTGGCACAGCGCGACACCGGCGGCGTCCGCCTCGTCGACCGCGAGCGCCCTGCCGTGCCCAAGGAAGCCCATCACCGCGCGCGCCAGCTGCTCCTTGCTTGCCCTCCCCGTTCCCGCGACGGCCTGCTTCACGCGGAGCGGGGGGTACTCGAATACCGGCAGCCCCTGGAGCGCGGCCGCGGCGATCGCGGCGCCGCGGGCAGCGCCGAGGACCTGCGCCGTCTGAAAGTTCTGCACGTAGATCGTCTGCTCGAGGGCGACATGCCGGATGCCGGCCCCGCCGGCGATCAACTCGGAGACGGCCCTGTGGATTTCCGCGAGGGCGAAGGCCATAGTCCGGCTCGCCGGAACGCGCACGGTCCTGCACCGCAGGAGCACCGGCATCCGGTCGGCCTGAAAGTCGAGGAGCGCGAGCCCGGTCCCGCGCAGCGAGGGGTCGATGCCGAGGACAAGCCCGCAGAAGGCCTTCCTCGGGAAGAGCTCCCTTGCGGTCGCCCCCCCGCGCGGTGGCTCCGCGGAATGGCGGGGGACGCGCGTTCCCGTCAACTTGGCGGTCCACAGCTGCCTGGAGCTCATCTTAGCCATGATGGTGCGGTCAGGTAGACGTCGCTCGCCCCCGCCACGACCGCGAGCGCGAGAACGATGTTCTCGAAGGTCCGCTGGTTGATCCAGCGAAGGAGCCATTTCCCCAGCCAGGTCCCCGCGAGCACCGCCGGTGCCAGCGCAAGGCTAACGACTAGGCTCTCGCGGGTGATGAGGCCCAACCCGATCATGAAGGGCATCTTGAAGAAGTTGAGCAGGAGGAAGAAGACCGCCGTGGTGCCCATGTACTCCATCTTCGGCAGCCGCATAGCGAGCATGTAGATCACCGTCAGGGGGCCCGCCGCATTGGCAACAAGCGTCGTGAACCCGGCGAGAATCCCGATGGCCGGTGCAAACCACGGCGCATGCTCCTCCCGGTCGCCACCCCGCCTCAGGCGCCGGACGATGTAGAGGATCGCCAGGCCGAGCACTATGGCCCCGATGGCAAAGCGCGTCTGGCGCTCGTCCATGCGCCCCAGCGCAAGATACCCAATCACGACCCCGGCCCCGGCCCACGGAAGCAGCCGCCACACATGCCGCCACTGGGCATGCCTGCGATACGAGAGGACGGCCACAACGTCCCCGAGCATGAGGAGCGGCAGGACAAGGCCTGTCGAGCGCCTCGCGGGCATGATCGCGGCGAACACCGACACGAAGATCAGGCTGAGGCCCGTGATGCCCGTCTTCGACACACCCACAAGAAGCGCTCCAAGCGCCGCCAGGCACCATTGCCATGCGTGGAAGTTCAATCGACAGCCCCCATCGCCCCATCCTCGGCGGGGATCGGGCGCTCGGCAACCGAGAACGGGCGCCGTTTTCCTGGGCGCCGGGCTCCCGGGGCGGTCGGCTCCAAAACGTCGAAAAATTCTGTCGCGGGCGGCTCCGCGGACCTCTTTGCTTGCGCGATGACGTTCGAGAAGTCGCTTGCCGAGGCCATCCGCGCGCTTGAATCCCTCGCGGAGATCCGGCCGGCCGTCGACGCGGCGGCGGAGCTGATCCTCGGGACCCTTCGCGCCGGGGGAAAGCTTCTCATTTGCGGCAACGGCGGCAGCGCGGCTGAGGCGGCCCATTTTGCGACCGAGCTCGTGGGACGCTTCGACCGGAGCCGGCGATCGCTCCCGGCACTGGCCCTCTCCTCGGACGGCTCCCTTGTCACCTGCATCGGCAACGATTTCGGCTTCGAGGAGGTCTTTTCCCGGCAGGTCGCCGGGCTCTCGAGGCCGGGCGACCTGGTCGTGGTCATCACCTCGAGCGGCAAGTCGGCGAACATCGTCGCGGCGCTCCAGGAGGCGGGGCGGCTCGGGCTCAAAACCCTCGCCCTTCTCGGCCGCGGGGGCGGCAAAGCCAAGGGTCTCGCGACGTGTGAACTCATCATACCTGGAAACCGGGGCGTCTCGGCGCAGGAGGCCCACTTGTTCCTCATCCATTATTTTTGCGAATTGGTCGACGCCGCTTTCCCATGAGCCAAAACCAGCCCCCCAGCGAACAGGCCGTCATCAAGACGTCCTTCGGTGAAATGACGATCGCCTTCTGGCCGGACGTCGCCCCCAAGACGGTCGAGAATTTCAAGAAGCTCGCCCGGAGTGGATTCTACGACGGCACGGCGTTCCACCGCATAATCAAGGGATTCATGATCCAGGGGGGCTGCCCCAATACGAAGGCGGGCGAGCGCGGCGCGCCGGGAACCGGCGGACCCGGCTACCAGATCAAGGCCGAGTTCAACGCCAAGGCCCATGTGCGCGGGGTGATCTCGATGGCGCGTTCGGCCAGTCCGGACTCGGCCGGCAGCCAGTTCTTCATCTGCCACGGCGACGCGCGCTTCCTGGACCGCCAGTACACGGCGTTCGGCGAGCTCGTGACCGGCGGGGACGTGCTGGAAAAGATAGCCAATGTGGCGACCGGCGGGGGCAGCGAGAAGAGCACCCCCGTCGAGCGGGTCGGCGTGGAGAGCGTCAGGATCGTGCCGGGGGCTGGCTAGGCCAGCGTCCCCGGGGCGCGGTCCGCCCGCGGCGGCCTCACCCCGGGCGCGGGAACGGGCGACGCATTCCCTAGGCGTAGCCGAGCGCCTTGGCGACCGCGTCGTACGTGACGCGCCCCTCGCGGGTGTTCACGCCCTTCGCCAGCCCCCTGTGCTCGGCAAGCGCGGCCCCGATTCCCTTTTGGACGATCAGGGCCACGTACGGCTCCGTCGCCTGCGTGAGGCCCTGCGTCGAGGTCCGGCCGACGAGCGCGGGCATGTTGGGCACCGCGTAGTGGATGACGCCGTGCTGCCTGTAGACCGGCTCCTTGTGCGAGGTCGGGCGGATGCTCTCGATGCAGCCGCCCTGGTCGATCGCGATGTCGACGATCACGCTGCCCGGGCGCATCTTTGAGACCATCGCGCCGGTGACGACGGTGGGCGCCTTCGCGGCCGGAATGAGCACCGCGCCCACGAGCAGGTCGGCATCGGCCACGCAGCTCTCCAGGTTGGCGAGGTTGGACATCAAAGTGACCACCCGCCCCCGGTATTCCGAGTCGAGGGCCTCGAGCTTGCGCGTGTCCAGGTCGAGGACGGTGACCCGCGCTCCCATTCCCACGGCCATCTGCACCGCGTGGGCGCCCGAGTTTCCCGCCCCGACCACGACGACGTGGCCCGGCAGCGTGCCCGGGATTCCGCCGAGGAGCACGCCGGAGCCCCCGTGCTGGGTCTGGAGGAAATAGGCCCCCACCTGGATCGCCAGCCTTCCCGCGATCTGCGACATCGGCTTGAGCAACGGGAACGACCCGTCCCCCCCCTCCACGGTCTCGTACGCAATCCCAAGGATGTTCTTCTTAAGAAGCACCTTGGTGAGCGTCGGGCCGGCGGCAAGGTGAAGATAGGTGAAGAGGGTCTGGCCGTCCTGCAGGAGCTCGTACTCCGCGGCGAGCGGCTCCTTCACCTTGAGGATAAGTTCCGCCGACCGCCACACCCTGGCCGCTCGGGCGACGAGAACGGCCCCGGCGGAGCGGTATTCAGAGTCGGTGAAACCGGCGCTCAGTCCGGCGGACTTCTCGATGAGCACCCGCGCGCCGAGGGAAACGCAGCGCTTGCACAGGCTGGGGGTCATCGAGACCCGGGTCTCCCCGATTTTGATTTCCCTGGGAACTCCTATGGTCATGCGCGGATCATGCGGCGGACTGTCGGCGTGACAAGATTCAAGAGGCGGCCGGGGCGCCTAGCGGAGCTTGGAATCCGCCCCCTGTTGCCCCATGCACAAAGGGAATGCCAAAGATGCTCAACCTGATGGTCGCCTGCGCCGAAAACCGAGTGATGGGGCGCAAGAACCGCCTCCCGTGGCGGATTCCCGAGGACCTGCGCCTCTTCCACGAGCAGACTGCAGGCAAGACGATCATCCTGGGGCGCATCTGCTACCAGACCTGGCCGCGGGCGCGCGAGGATGCTAGGCGGCTGATCGTGATCACGAGCGATCCCTCGCTCGAGCGGGACGGGGTGCGCGTCGCCCGCTCCGTGCCCGAGGCGCTCGAGATCGCCGAGACGATGCCGGGCGAGGTCTACGTGAACGGCGGCGAGCGGATCTTCGAGGAGGTGCTGGCGATGTCCCGGCCCATGCGGCTTCACCTGACGCTCGTCCACGCGCAGGTCCAGGGCGACCGCCGTTTTCCCGAGTGGCGCCACCTTGCGTGGCGCGAGGTGAACCGGCGCGAGAGCTCGGACGAGAACTTCCGCTACACCTTCTACACCCTCGAGCGCTAGCGGCCCCCGGCGCGGGCCGCGTGCGCCCTGGCGACCTCGACGTACTTCTCGGCCCGCCTTCGAAGCTCGCCCTGCTCCCCGGGCGACAGGGGCCGGATCACCCGGGCAGGCGAACCGTGGACGAGGGAGCCCGCAGGACACTCGAATCGCTGCGCGACAAGGGAGTTGGCCCCCACGATGCTGCGCGCCCCGATCACCGCCCCGTCCAGGACGGTCGACCCCATGCCGACGAGGCATTCGTCGCCTATCGTGCAGGCGTGGACAATCGCGCCGTGGCCGATCGTGCACCACGCCCCGACGTGGGCGCCCAGCTCGTCGGCCAGGTGGACCACGACATTGTCCTGGATGTTGGTGCCCTCGCCGACGCGAATCTCGTTGATGTCGCCCCGGAGCACGGCTCCGTAGAAGACGCTGGATAGGGGCCCAAGGACGACGTCGCCGACAACGGTCGCGCTCGCGGCGACGAAGATGGATCGCGACGTGTCGGGCGTCTGGCCCAAGTGCCGTTGCAGCCGTTCCTTTGGTGTCATGCGGTTCCCTGTCCTTTCCCGGTGCGTCACTCGTCCTTGGAGTAAGGGACGCCTATGGCCTTGGGCGCGACGGCCGCCCCCACGAATCCGGCTAGCAGAAGCACCGTCAGGATGTACGGCAGCGCTATGATGAACTGCACCGGAACGACGCCCACCGCCGGCAGGGCAACCCCCTGGAGCCGCGCGGCCCCTGCATCCGCGAAGGCGAACAGCAGGCAGGCTCCCAGGGTCGGATAGGGCCGCCACTTTCCGAATATCAGCGCCGCCAGCGCGAGATAGCCCTTCCCCGCGGTCATGTCGCGTACGAACCCCGCACTTGCCGCAGTCGAGATGTACGCTCCGGCGACTCCGCAAAGCACGCCCGAGATGATCGACGCCCGGTAGCGAAGGGCGCCCACCGAGATCCCGGCGGTGTCCACGGCGAGGGGGTTTTCGCCGACCGCGCGCAGGCGCAGTCCAAACCGGGTCCGGTGGAGCACCCATGCGCTCGCGGGCACGAGTGCGGCCGCGAAATAGACGATGGCGTTGTGCCCGCTCAGGAGCTCCGCGTAGGCGAGCCCCGGGACCGGATGGCGCCGCGCAAACGACGACAAGGGCCAGGCGAGCCCGAGAAAACGCTGACCCGGACCGTCTAGTTGCGGCGTCTGGCCCCCCTGGTTGAACCATGCCAGCGCGAGCGCCGGCGCAAGCCCGGCGACCATGATGTTTACCGCCATCGCGGCGACGACCTGGTTTCCCTTGTGGGTCACGCTGGCAAACGCGATTATGAGCGCAAGCGTCGCGGCCGCCCCAATGCCTGCCCCGAGGCCGAGCCAGGCCGAGCCGGTCGCGGCCGAGATCGCCGCGGACGCGAACGCCGCCGCGAGCATCTTGCCCTCCAGGCCCAAGTCGATCACGCCCGAGCGCTCCGAGAATAGCCCAGCCAGCGCAGCCAGCACCAGCGGGGTGGCCACCCGGATCGTGGCTGCAAGAAGCAGGATGATCTCCCTGTAGGCGTCCATCTACCTTCGCAGGGCGCCCCCTGCTCCGCCGAGAACCGCCGCCAGGGGCCCGCGGAAGACGTTTTCAAGCGCGCCGCAGAAGAGGATCACGAGTCCCTGGATCAGGACCACCATGTCGCGGTTCACGTGGGGCATGTCGAACGCGAGTTGCGAGCCTCCCTGGTAGAGCGCCCCGAAGAGGAGCGACGCGGCAAGAATGCCGGCCGGATGGTTGCGCCCCATGAGCGCGACCGCGATTCCGACAAATCCCGCGCCGCCGGGAAAATCGAGGAGGATCCGGTGCTCCGATCCCATCAGCTCGTTCACCCCGAGGCAGCCGGCCAGGCCGCCGGATATCAGCATCGCCACCAGGATGGTCCTCTCGGGGGAGATGCCGGCATAGACTGCGGCCTGCGGATTCTGGCCGAACACGCGCAGCGCATATCCCCAGCGGGTGCGCCAAATGAAAGCCCACACCAGGACGCAGGCGGCAAGCGCGAGAAGCGACGCCAGGTTGAACGGCGACGGAGCAAATGGGATTCCGATACTGCCCATCACCTGGTGGACGGAGGGCAGGACCGCACCGGGCCCGAACTCCCGAGTCTCGGGCGACTGCTGGCCCGGCTTGATGAGGACATTCACGAGCAGGTAGGTCATCAGCGCCGAAGCGATGAAGTTCGACATGATCGTCGTGATGACGATGTGGCTTCCCCGGCGGGCCTGGAGCCAGGCGGGCACGAAGGCCCAGGCGGCGCCAAAGACGCAGGCCGCCGCGATTCCGAGAGGAACGACGATCCACGGCGAAAGGGAGCCAAACGCCAGGCAAACGAGCCCGACGCCAAGGCCGCCAACGTACGCCTGCCCCTCGCCGCCGATGTTGAACAGTCCCGCGTGAACTCCGACCGCCACGGCCAGGCCGGTGAACACGAAGTCCGTTGCGTAAAAGAAGGTGTACCCCAGCGAATCCTGCGCCCCGAAGGCCCCCGCGACCATGAGCTTGAGCGCCGCCCAGGGACTTTCGCCGATCAGGCGGATGACCGCCCCCGAAATGAGGAGTGCGGCGCACAGGTTCAGGAGCGGCAATAGGCCGTAGTCGGCCCAGCGCGGAAGCCGGTTCGGCGCGCTCATTCCCGCGCCCCCCCCCTCACGCCGGCCATCATCAGGCCGAGGGCGCCCTCGTCCGCCCCCTCGCCCGGAACCTCTCCCACCAGTTCGCCGCCGGCCATCACCAGGATCCGGTCCGACAAACCGATGATCTCGTCGAGTTCCACGGATACGACGAGGATCGCCTTCCCGGCGTCCCTCAACTCGACAATCCGCCTGTGGATGAACTCGATCGCGCCAATGTCCACGCCCTGGGTCGGCTGACCGACGATGAGGACGGACGGGTTGCTGTCGATTTCCCGCGCCATGACGAGCTTCTGCTGGTTGCCGCCCGAGAAGGATGTGATCCGCAGCCGGGGCGCCGGCGGGCGGATATCGTAGGCGGCCAGCTTGCGCTCGCAGCTAGCGCGGATCGCCCGGCGCTTGAGGATCCCCCTGCCGCTGAATTCCGGGCGTCCGTGGTACCCGAGGATCGAGTTGTCCTCCGCGGAGAAGCTCGCGACGATTCCCATCCTGATCCTGTCCTCCGGCACGTGGGCGATCCCCAGGCGGCGCCGCTCGCGCGGGCCAACAGCGTCGCCGGCGATGTCGCGGCCCCCCAGGATGATCGAGCCCCCCGAGGGCGCGCGGATTCCGGCAAGGGCCTCGAGCAGTTCCGACTGGCCGTTTCCCGAGACACCGGCGATTCCCACGATCTCCCCGGCTCTCAGGGCGAAAGACGCCCCCTTAACCCGAAGCACGCCGAACCGGTCCCGCACCTCCAGGTCCTTCACCTCCAGCAGGGCCGGGCCGGGGCGCGCGGACCCCTTCTCCACCCTGAGCAGGACCGCGCGCCCCACCATCTGCTCCGCCAGGGCCTGCGGCGAGGTGTCGCGGGTCGCCGTCTCGTGGACGACTGCACCCTGGCGCATCACGGTCACGCGGTCGGTGATGGCCATGATCTCGCGGAGCTTGTGCGTCACCAGGATCACCGTCCTGCCCTGGTCGCGCAGTAGGGCCAACATGCGAAAGAGCTGGCCGGCCTCCGACGGGGTCAGCACGGACGTCGGCTCATCGAGGATGAGAATGTCCGCGCGGTGGTGAAGGGCCTTTAGGATCTCCACCCGCTGCTGCATTCCGACCGGCAGGTGGCCCGTCTCCTCGTCGAGCGGCACGTCCAGTCCGTAGTCCCGGCCCAGGCGCTCCAATCCGGCGCGGGCCTCGGCAAGCCCCTTCCCAAGCAGCTTTCCCCCCTCGGCGCCAAGAATCACGTTCTCGATAACCGTGAACCTCTCCACGAGCATGAAGTGCTGGTGCACCATGCCGATCCCGGCCTCGATCGAGTCGCGCGGCCGTCCTATGTCGACCCGCCTCCCGTTCACGCGGATCTCCCCGCTGTCGGCCAGATGAAAACCGTGGACGATGTTCATCAGCGTCGTCTTGCCCGCTCCGTTCTCCCCTATCAGCCCGTGGATCGATCCCCGGGCCACCGACAGCGAGACGGCCCGGTTCGCGTGCACGGGGCCGAAGCGCTTGTCTATCCCGCGCAGCTCGAGCGCGGGCGCGGGGGGTCCACCGGGAGCCTGGGGCGCTGGACTCTCCGGTTCCACGGCCTTACGGCGACCTGTATTCGGGGACGCTGACCCTGCCCGCCACGATGTCGGCCCTGGCCTGGTCCAGGCGCCTCTGCATTTCCGGGGTCAACAATTTCCTGTTGAACTCGTCGAGCGAATAATCGACCCCATTTTCAGCGAGGCCAAGCACCTTGGGCCCGGCCCTCCACGTCCCGTTCCTCGCGTCCGTGAAGACCGCCTCGACCGCGACATCGACGCGCTTAACGGCCGAGGTGAGCACGCTGCCGGGATGCAGGTAATCCTGGTCGCTGTCGCATCCGATGCTCAATAGCCCCGCGTCGGCCGCCGCCTGCATGACGCCGATCCCCGTGGCGCCGGCGGCGTGGAACACCACGTCCGCACCGCGCCCGAACTGGCTTTTCGCGAGTTCGGCGCCGACGGAGGGGTTCGTCCACGCGCCGGGCGTGGTGCCGGTCATGTTCTCGATGACCTCGATCTTTGGGTCCACGTAGCTCGCCCCCGCGCGGTACCCGAGCGCGAACTTGCGAATGAGCGGGATGTCCATGCCCCCGACAAACCCGACCTTGCCCGTCTTCGAAGCCATCGCGGCCGCCATGCCGCAGAGAAACGAGGACTCCTGCTCCCTGAAGTTGATCGACTCGACGTTGGGCAGGTCGACCACCGCGTCGATGATCGCAAATTTCACGCCGGGAAACTCCTTCGCCACGGTCTCGACCGCGGAGGCCTGGGAGAACCCGACGGCGACGATGACGCTGGCCCCGCGGCGGGCAAACTGGCGCATGACCTGCTCGCGCTGCGAGGCGTTCTGGATCTCGAACTC
>Ga0209415_10020444_pt1 | contig 10284 bp, 6 predicted proteins | sample PeaSoiSIISIP2007_FD_187696 | JGI IMG/M metagenome (GOLD analysis project Ga0209415, IMG submission 187696) | Peat soil microbial communities from Weissenstadt, Germany - SII-SIP-2007 (SPAdes) (version 2) | ecosystem: Environmental > Terrestrial > Soil > Wetlands > Peat | place: Germany...
TCCTGTGCTTCGTCACATACCAGCAGGGGTTGCTGCCCATGTGTGGAAGCAGGGACGCAACGCAGGTCTGTGTTTCCTTAGGCACACTGTAGTCGAATTCAGTTTTCCCGTTTTTCTGATGGATGGCGTAGAAAGGCTGTATTTCGAAGGACCCGAGAGGCTTGCTCCTGGCGACGGCATAATCGCCCAGATAAATGGCGATCAACGACAGAATCGCTGCGATTGCCGCGTATTTCATCATTTTTAGCTTACCAGGGCGGGAACTTTCGCCCGTGCTGCGGAATCTCTACTAAAGATGAAGGCATTCGGCAGCGCTCTCATCGCGTCGTTCTGCATCCAGACGGCTGTCCTGGCCGGATACGCGCGCTATCCCGCGGCGGCGGCGATTTTGTGGGTCGCGGCCGGGGTGGTGATCGTTCAAAACGTCAAGGCGGCGGGCGGAGGCGTGCGCCGGCGAACGAAGCGCCGGCTGCGGGACGCGCTGGCGACCATCATCCTGGTGGGAGGGCTGCTTCGATTCGTCGTCCTCCAGCTCCCGTTCGGTTCCGGCGACCGCTATCGTCCTCCGGAGACGCAAACGCCGGCAAGCTCCGCGGAGAAAGAGGGAGGCGCGACGACGGCCGACAACAGCGGCGATCATACCGGCGTGATTCTGCTGCCCGAGCAACAGCAACACACCACGCTCGTTCCTCCCCTGCCTTCGATGACCAGCAATCTGTTCGACGCCAAGCATCCGAATCCGATCTCGATTCCTTTTTATGGCGCCTACTGGTTTTTCAAACTGCCGGACACGAAACCTCCGCCCGATTCGTACAGAACGCACGGAACGCCGGCGGAGATGACGTTTTTCGCGCCGGATAGCCGCCCTCTCATCATGGAGGCGCACCAGGATCTCGGTAAACTGATCGACCTGAATTGCTGCCGCGAAATTCGCATCGAGATTCGAAACGCCGACCGCTATCCCGGGACGGTTTCGATGGAATTGGTTCTGGAGAACAGCAGGGAAGGGCAGAAAGGGTCGGTTTCGCTGGGCAGCGCTCCGGTGACTTCCGCGCCGGGCGATCCTCTGGCGCCGATGAAGGAGACGCTCACCTTCCCGATCCCTTCGCGCGCGCCGATCCACCAGTTCGACGAGCTGACGATTCGCTTCCCTCGCCAGAGGCAGAGGAACAACCGCAGCGCGAAGGTCGCGATCGAGCGGTTCGTGCTGGTACCCCGGAGTTAATGTAATTCTGGTGAATAAACCAGATGGCACACTTTCCCTCCCGTCGACGATTTCTGATTGCCGCTCCCGCTTACGTCGCGATCTCGGCTGCGCCGTCCGCTCCCTCACCTTATGGAGCGCTCCCGAGCAAGCGCCAGCTTCAATGGCATGAACTGGAGCTGTACGCGTTCCTTCACTTCACGGTGAACACGTTCACCGATAAGGAATGGGGCTATGGCGACGAAGATCCATCAGTGTTCGATCCCCAGCAGTTCGATGCGGATGCGATCGTCGCGGCGCTGAAGGCTGGAGGGATGAGGCAGGTCATTCTCACCTCGAAGCATCACGACGGATTCTGCCTCTGGCCGACGAAAACCACCGAACATCACGTCCGCCGCGGCGATATCGTGAAGGCACTCAGCGACGCCTCGCGACGCCAGGGGCTGAAGTTCGGCGTTTATCTTTCGCCGTGGGATCGCAACAACGCGACGTACGGCACGCCCGCCTACATCGACATCTATCGCGCGCAATTGCGCGAGTTGTTGACCCAATACGGGCCGATCCACGAAGTCTGGCACGATGGCGCCAACGGCGGCGACGGTTTTTATGGCGGCGCGCGAGAGAAACGGATGATCGACAAGCGGACTTATTACGACTGGCCGAAGACCTGGGAGTTGGTGCGGTCGCTCCAGCCCGACGCCGTCATCTTCAGCGATGTCGGTCCAGACCTGCGCTGGGTGGGCAACGAAAAAGGCTACGCCAACGAAACCTGCTGGGAAACCTACGATCCGGTGGGCGCCGACGGAGGCGCGCCCGCGCCCGGCTTCACACGCGATAAAGAAGGGCAAACGGGAACGCGCAACGGGAAAAACTGGATGCCTCCGGAGTGCGACGTTTCCATCCGGCCCGGCTGGTTCTGGCATGAGAGTGAAAACGCCAAAGTGAAGACGCCGCGGCAGTTGATGGATCTGTATTATCGCTCCGCCGGACGCGGAGGCAGCCTGCTGCTGAACGTTCCTCCGGACCGGCGAGGCCTGCTGCATGAGAACGACGTGGCATCGCTGCGCGATTTTGGCGCGATGGTGCGCCAGACCTTCCAGGAAAATCTGGCGGCCAAGGCGAAGATCGGCGCGTCGAATGTCCGCAAGGGATTCGATCCGAAAAATGTTCTTGACGGCGACCGGCACACTTATTGGGCCACGGACGACCCGGTAAGAAGGGCCGCCCTGGAGTTCACGCTTCCGGTGGAAACCAGATTCAACGTGGTCAGGCTGCGCGAAAATATCGAACTGGGGCAGCGCGTGGAAGAATTTGAGATCGACCGCTGGATCGACGGCAAGTGGGAGGTGTTCGCCCAAGCCACCAGCATCGGCGCCTGCCGCCTGATCCGTACCGCAGACGAGATCACCACCCATCGAATCCGTCTGCGCGTCACGCAATCGGCCGCGTGCCCGGCGCTTTCGGAGCTCGGTCTGTTTCTTGAGGCAACGTGAAGACCAACGCGGTACGGCTGCTGGACGCCGCGAAGATTGCTTACGAGTTGCGGGAATACGAGGTCGATTCCGACGATTTGTCCGCGGAAACTGTCGCTGCCAAAGTGAATCTTCCGCTGGAACAGGTGTTTAAGACCCTCGTAATGCGCGGCGACCGCAACGGCGTGTGCCTCGCGGTGGTTCCGGGCAACACCAACGTCGACGAAAAAGCGATGGCGCGTCTGACCGGCGACCGCCGCGTCGAAATGGTGCCTCTCAAAGAGGTGCAGGCGCTGACCGGCTACATTCGCGGAGGCGTAACGGCGCTGGCCGCGAAGCGCGACTATCCGGTCTACGTCGACGAAACCGCCGAGCTGTTCGACGTCATTGCCATCTCGGCGGGAATGCGAGGCTTGCAGATCCTGCTGGCTCCAGGCGACTATCTGCGCATCGTGAAGGCGACCGTCGGCGCGATCGGGCGATAACTGTACAATAGACCCTAAGGATTTTTCAAAATGCTACGAACTCTCTTGTTATCGGTAGTGTCTCTCAGTGTGTTGCACGCCCAGGGCCGCGGCGGCGGCGCGGCGGGCGGCCGCGTTCCTCCGATTGAAGAACGCGTCAATGGCATGCAGAAGCTGGACGGCTATTTTCCTCTCTATTGGGACGAGCGCACCGGCGGCATCTTCCTCGAAATTCCCCGCTTCAATCAGGACTTCCTTTTCGCCATCGGACTCGCCGCGGGCCTCGGATCGAACGACATCGGCCTCGACCGCGGCCGCGAAGGCGGAGGGCGACTCGTCGCTTTCCATCGCGTCGGCCCGAAGGTGTTTCTTGTCCAGCCGCAGGAATCCTTCCGGTCATCCAGCGCCAATCCGGCGGAGCGAAAATCGGTGGAGGATTCCTTCGCGAAATCGATTCTCTACGGCTTCACCGTCGCCGCCGAGAGCAACGGACACGTGCTGGTGGACGCCACCGATTTCTTCGTGCGCGATGGCGATGGCGCCGGCACTTCGCTGCGTCCGGGAACCTACCGCGTCGACCGCACGCGCAGCGCCGTCTACATGGAGCGCACGAAATCGTTCCCGAAAAACACCGAAGTAGAGGTCACTCTCACTTTCTCGAATGAAGCGGCCGGTGGAGGCCGTGGCGGCGGAGGCGGTCCCGCGGGCGGTCCTCCCGCGATTGGAGCGGTAGGCGGAGCAGGAGGCGGTGGTGGCCGCGGCGGCGGGCTCTTTTCGGGAACCGTTGTCAGCGTCACGCCTTCGGCCGAAGCGGTCACCCTGCGCGAACATTACTCGCTGGTCGAATTGCCCGACAGCAACTACACTCCGCGCGAGGACGATCCCCGCGCCGGCTACGGCGGCCTGGCCTACGTCGATTACAGCGTCCCCATCGGCGAACCGATGCAGAAGCGGTACATTCGCCGCCATCGCATCGTCAAGAGAGATCCGAACGCGGAGATGAGCGAGCCGGTGAAGCCGATCGAATACTGGGTGGATCCGGGCGCTCCGGAAGACGTCAAGAAGGCGCTGGTCGAAGGCGCAAGCTGGTGGAACCAGGCGTTCGAAGCGGCCGGTTTCCGCAATGGATTCAAAGTCGCGGTATTGCCCGATGGCGTCGATCCGATGGATATTCGTTACAACATGATCAACTGGGTGCACCGCTCGACGCGCGGCTGGTCGACCGGCGGATCGGTGGCCGATCCTCGCACCGGCGAAATTGTCAAGGGCACCGTCACGCTCGGCTCCTTGCGCGACCGCCAGGATTACATGATCTTCGAAGGGCTCCTGTCGCCCTACCTCACCGGCAACGAACACCCGGAGATTCTCTACCAGACCGCGCTGGCGCGCATCCGGCAGCTGGCCGCGCATGAGGTCGGCCACACGCTGGGCCTCGGCCACAATTATTACGACAGCAGCAAGGGATGGATCTCGGTGATGGACTATCCCCATCCTCTCGAAAAGCTGAACGACGACGGCACCATCGATTTGTCCCATGCCTACGAGGCTCGCATCGGCGATTGGGACAAAGTGGCGATCAATTACGGTTACCGCCAGCTCCCCAAGGGCGACGAGCACGCGCCGCTTACGAAGATTCTCGACGATGCCTGGGCCAAGGATCTGATCTACATGACCAATCAGGATACCGACGCGCATCCGAAAGTCGACCAGTGGTCCAACGGCGTCAACCAGGCCGACGAGCTGAATCGCATCATGAAGATTCGCCGCGCAGCTCTCAACAGGCTGGGTGAGCATACCATCCGCAACGGCGCGCCCACGGCGACGGTCGAAGAGCCTTTCGTGCCGATCTTCATGTATCACCGCTACTCAGTGGAATCGGCCGCGTCCATGGTGGGCGGCATCGATTATATTTATGCGCTGCGCGGCGACAAGCGCACGCCCATGAAGTGGGAGCCCGCGGCGGATCAGCGCAAGGCGCTGGATGCGCTGGCCAACACTCTGAAACCCTCCGAGCTGACGGTGCCGAAGCAAATCCTCGATCTGATCACGCCTCGTCCGCCCGGTTTCGGCCGACACCGGGAACTGTTCCCGCGCACCACCGGCGACGGATTCGATCCCCTCAGCCCGGCCGTGGTCGCATCCGATACCACTGTCGGTTTCCTGCTGGAATTCGCGCGGTCGGCCCGCATGGTCGCGCAGCACGCCGTCGATCCGTCGCTACCTGGCCTCGAAGAAGTCATCGACCGCCTGACCAAAGCGGTCTTTGACGCCCCGGTTGCTTCGCCTTATGAAGCCGAAGTCCGCCGCTCCGAAGAGCGCGTACTGGTTGATCGAGTAATGTGGCTGGCCACCGCGGCTCCGAACGGACAAGTCCGGGCCATCGCGTCATTGAAGCTAGCCAAGCTGTCCGCCCGGTTGAAAGGCGCCAGTACGGCCAGCGAATCCGAAGCGGCGCAGAACACTCTGCTCGCGTCCGATATCAAGCGTTTCTTAGAACGCCCCGCGGAAACGACGAAAATGATTCCGACCGAAGCCGCCCCGCCCGGAGCCCCCATCGGCGGCGATACCGGAATGGACTGGCTTGCGCCGGTGCCGATGTGCACCTGGAGCAGTCTGCATCCGGGCTGGTGGTCGTGGTCCGACCTGCCGCCGATGTAAATTCGGGCCAATCTCCGAGATGGGCGGTGCCTATTTCTTTCTGATCGGCTACACTTAGCTGAATCAAAAACATGCCACTTTCCGCAGGCGACAAACTCGGGCCGTACGAAGTCCTCGCGCCCCTCGGCGCGGGTGGGATGGGCGAGGTGTATCGCGCGCGCGACACCAAACTGAATCGCGACGTCGCCATCAAGGTGCTGCCCGCCGCGCTGGCTAACGACGCGCAGTACATGGCTCGGTTCGAGCGCGAAGCGCAGTTGCTGGCGGCGCTGAATCATCCGAATATCGCGACCGTGTACGGGATCGAGCAGGGCGCCCTGGTGATGGAACTGGTGGAGGGCGAAACACTTCGCGGACCGTTGCCTCCGGAGGAGGCAATCAAAGTGGCCCGGCAGATTGCCGCCGGGCTTGAAGCGGCGCATGACAAGGGCATTATCCATCGGGACCTGAAGCCGGCGAACATTAAGATCACGCCGGCGGGCGTGGTCAAGATTCTCGATTTTGGATTGGCGAAGGTGGCCCAGGCTTCAGCCGGCGATCCTGCCTCCAGCCCGACGATTTCGCCGACGCTGTCGCTGGAAATGACGCAGGCGGGCATGATTTTGGGAACCGCCGCCTACATGAGCCCCGAGCAAGCGAGGGGCAAGCAAGTGGACAAGCGCACCGACATCTGGGCCTACGGTGTGGTGATGTATGAGACGGTCACGGGCAAGATGCTCTTCCATGGCGAGGATTTGACGGAGACGCTGGCGAAAGTGGTGAGGGACCAGCCGGACCTGAGCGGGGTTCCGGCGAACATGCGGCGATTGCTCGAGAGGTGTCTCGAAAAGGATCCGAAGAAGAGGCTGCGGGACATCGGGGATGCGTGGGACTTGTTGGAGGTGGTCCCGGCTGCCGCACCCGCTCGGTTACCGTCGCGGCTCGGTAGCACTGGATGGATCGCGGCGGCGGGAGTGATGGCGGTTGTGGCGGTGGTGGCGTTGTGGGCGCCGTGGCGCGTAGAAAAGGAGCGGCCGCTGGTGCGGCTGGACGTCGATCTGGGCGCGGATGTTTCGCTGCCCGCTGTAAGCAGCACAAATCATATCGGCGCGAGCAGCGTCGCGATTTCCCCCGATGGGATGCGGCTGGTATACGCATCTGGATCGCCGACAAAGCTGTTCACCCGGCGGCTGGATCAAGCGAAAGTCAGCGAACTCCCGGGAACCGAAGGAGGGTACGCACCGTTCTTCTCGCCCGACGGGCAGTGGATCGGATTCAAAGCCACCGCAGCCAAACTGAGCAAAATCTCCGTGGAAGGCGGTGCGGTCGTTCCGCTGGCCGATCCCGGCACCTTTGCCAGTGCGGATTGGCGCGAGGATGGCGGCATCCTCCTGGGCGTCGCCGGGAAGGGCCTGGTGCGGATTCACGAGGGCGGAGGCGAGCCCGAGACCGTCGCGGCGCTGGGCAACGGAGAAGTCAGGTTCCTTTTCCCGCAGATTCTGCCGGGAGACAAAGCGGTTCTGTTTTCGGCTTACACAGGGTCGAACGCCGATGCATCCAGCATCGAGGTGATGACGCTGGCCGATCACCATCGGAAGACGGTGGCCCGAGGCGGTACTTCCCCCCGGTATTTGGTCACCTCGAACGGGTCCGGCTACCTGGTTTATAACAACAAGGCAACGCTGTTGGCGGTCCCGTTCGATCCGGATAAGTTGGAGACTCATGGGACGGCCGTGCCGATACTGGACGATGTCGCCTTCAATGGAACGTACGGAGCGGCTCAGGTTTCTTTCTCCTCCGCGCCCTCCGGGCATGGCACCTTGGTGTATCGAAGAGGGGACGGTGGCGACACAGGGTTGCTGACGGTAGCCTGGCTGGACGGCGCGGGGAAGACGCAGCCGTTGCTGGCGAAACCGGGCGCATACGGGGAGCCCCGCCTGTCTCCGGATGGCCAGCGGCTGGCCCTGTATGTGCTCGTCGGGACAGGCGTCGACATTTGGGTCTACGACTGGCAGCGCGATACGATGACGCGCTTGACCTTCGACGGAAAGGCCGGGTTTCCCGTATGGACCCCGGATGGCCGGTACATCGTGTTCGAGACGATGGGAGTGGGCATGTCCGTGATCCGGTCCGACGGAGCCGGCAAGGCACAGACGTTGACCCAGAGCAAAACCCGTCAGATTCCGTCATCCTTCACGCCGGACGGCAAGCGATTGGCGTTCAGTGAGCGGGATATGAAGAAGCCCGGAGATAATCTGTGGACCGTGCCGGTCGAGAGCGATGGCGCGGGGCTGCGGGCAGGAAAGCCAGAGGTTTTCCTCGAAACGCCGGCCGACAAAGGAGGACCGGCTTTCTCACCCGACGGACGGTGGCTGGCGTATGACTCGACCGAGTCCGGGAGTCCACAGGTTTATGTGCGGGCGTTTCCGGACAAAGGCGGCAAGTGGCAAATCTCGAACAGCGGCGGCCAATTGCCGATGTGGTCCCGCGGAGATCTGTTTTTCGAGGCTCCGGACCAGCACATAATGGCGGCGGCGTATACAGTGAAGGGCGATTCCTTCGTGGCCGGCAAGCCGCGCCAGTGGTCGGAGAAGGCGATCGGGGGCTTCCTCACCAGCAGGAGCCTGGACCTCGCGCCCGACGGCAAGCGCGTCGTGGCGCTGATGCCCGCTTCCGAGGGCAAGGGGTCGCCAGAAGTGCAGAACCACGTCGTGTTCCTCGAGAATTTCTTCGACGAGCTGCGGCGGAGGGTGCCGGGGGGGAAGTAACCCACTTGGCCGGAAAATCGGCATCTCGGAAACGGCCCTATTTCGAGCCGCTCTTTCGAGCCAGTTCGGCATCGATCAGCAGTTTGAACTGCCCAAAGCCCAGCGTGCCTCCGAACCGGATGCCGTCTATCACGTAGCTGGGCGTCGTCGCGAGCCCCAGTTTTTGGCGAGCGCTAAATCCTTATCCACCTGCCCCTCGCCGCCTCCGGAAACGCAGGCATTCAGTTTTGCCCAGATCCGCGTCCTCCCTCACCTTTTTCGGCGGGGCACCGGCGAAAAACTGGTCGTGGGCCTGCCAAAACTTGCCCTGGATTCTCATGCACTCCGCCACCAGCGCTTTCTGCTTCGCTTTAGGGTGAACCTCCACCAGGGGAAGCTCCTTGTACACCAGCTTAACCTGGGTCGGGTAGGCGGCCAGAACCTTCTTTCACCGTGGGCTCATTGTCTTTGCAGTAGGGACACTCGTAGTCGCCGAACTCCACGATCGTCACCGGGGCATCGGCGGGGCCGCGGACGGGCGAATTGCCTGGTGGGCATGGATACCTCTGTTTTGCCAGCTGCTTGTCGAGCCAGGGGTGGGAATTCCTGCGCGCTGGCAACAAACTCGACAGAAGCAACCGTCAGTACGCACATCGCCAGTAAAAATCTCTTCATGGAACCCCCTTTGTCTGTGCGAATACGCAAGTTTCCGGTCCGTCGAGGCTCAAAAATCACAGAGATTATTCCCTCCCTCCCCCGACTATAGAGCAGTGTTAAGAGCATTAGCGATTCTCTGTATTGCAACCGGCGCACTGTTCGGCCAGGCAAAAACGACGACAGCGCCCGCCAAGAAAGCTCCCACGGCGGCGGGAACCAGCGCTCAGGAGGACAAGCAGATTGAAGCCGCGATCCGCGCCAAGCTCGCCAAATCGAAGATCGGCAAGGACGGATTCACAGTGCGCGTGCAAGGCGGCATCGCCTATTGGGAAGGCAAGACCGACGTCGTGCAGCACAAAGGTACCGCAACCCGCATGGCGAAGACCGCCGGGGCCAAGGCCGTAGTGAACAACATCAAGATCAGCGACGCGGGTAAAGAAAAAGCCGCCGACAATCTCGACGAAGGCCGCCGCCGCGCCCAAGTAAAGCGCAGCGAGCCGAGAACGGAGAAATAGCCGGGAGCCACCGCGATCTGGCTCCTGGCTACTTCTTCTTATCCCCTTCCGAGGAGCGACAGAATCAGATCCCGCTCTGCCTCGGTAAACGTACTCCCCGGGGCGAAGTTATAATTCTTGCCGCCCTCCAACCGGATGTGGAAAGCGCTTAGGGTTATCTGGCCGCGGGCAAGCATTCCCACGATCTTGTTCCGTTTGGCCTCCCTGACCGCGCCGCGTGGGACCTTGAACGCATCGCCGCCTTCCTCCGCGGTAAACGCCACGCTCGAGTTCGAGATCATCAATCGACCGTCGGATGCCACCGTGAAATTCCCGCCGAGGCGATCGTGATGGACATGGAACGTCACCACGCCTCCGCGCGCGATCGCCGCATGGTAATACTTCAGAGCCTCCGGCAGATTGCCGACGGTGTACAGGTACAGTTCGCCCAGGGCGGCGTACGCTCTCGGACCCTTCGGTTGCAGCTTAATCGCCTGTAGATAAACATTGACCGCGCTATCGGTGTCGCCCGACGCGACAAAGGAGACGCCCTGGTTGTAGAGCGTGTCGTAGCTGGCTCCTTCGGCAGCCACAGCGGTCCCGTCGGCG
>Ga0209415_10020445_pt1 | contig 10284 bp, 4 predicted proteins | sample PeaSoiSIISIP2007_FD_187696 | JGI IMG/M metagenome (GOLD analysis project Ga0209415, IMG submission 187696) | Peat soil microbial communities from Weissenstadt, Germany - SII-SIP-2007 (SPAdes) (version 2) | ecosystem: Environmental > Terrestrial > Soil > Wetlands > Peat | place: Germany...
GTGTCGGAAGCCTCGCAGGCCACCGCGGAGATCGCCAAAGAGATCGTGGCGGTCGACCAGGCGGCCGGCCAGATGGCCGACGGCAGCGAGCAGGTGCGCTCGGCCGCCACAGAGTTGTCCAAGGTGGCCGAGCAACTGCAGACCACCGTACATCGGTTCAAGGTCTGAGGCCGCGAGGAAACCATGCCCCCGACGCAGACCACACAGGCCGGGCAGACAACTCTGCTGGCGACCTTTTTCGTGCGCGATGCGCTGTGCGCCTTGGACGCCGCCGGAGTGCAGGAGGTAATCCGGCTGGGACCCCTAACGCCGGTGCGCTATGCCCCCGAGGAGGTGCTGGGCATTGTCAACCTGCGCGGCAAGATTGTCACCGTCATCGACCTCGGCTTGCGGCTGGGGTTCGCCAAGGCCGTGGCGGCCGGCGACAGCCGCGTCTTCATCGTTGAGAACCGCAACGAATTCATCGGCCTGCTGGTGGACCGGGTGGACGAGGTGGTGGAGCTGGAGCGGGAGCGTTGGCAGGCGCCCCCGGCTAACGTGAACCGGGGGCAGGCGCGGTTCTTTCAGGGAGTCTGCCGCGCCCACGGCCGCGTGATTACGCTGCTCGACGCCGGCCAGATCCTGGCGGAAGAGGGGCAATGATGCCGCCGCAAGTTGGGACGAAGCGATGAGCACGCGAGTTCTGGTGGTAGACGATACGGTCGTGTTCCGGCGCATCGTTTCCGATGCATTGACCGGGGCGCCGGGTGTAGAGGTAGTGGGCACGGCCTCCAACGGCAAACTGGCGATGGCGCGCATGGCGGCCCTCGAGCCCGACCTGGTGACGCTCGATATCGAGATGCCGGAGATGAACGGGATTGAAGTGCTGGAGGCCATGGCGGCCGCCGGCATGCACGCCGGGGTCATCATGCTCAGCTCTCTGACGGTGCGCGGCGGGGAAATGACCGTGCGGGCGCTGGAGTTGGGGGCCTTCGATTTCTTGACCAAGCCGGAGGGCGGCAATATGGAGGCGAACCTGGGCCACCTGCGCGCCCGCCTGCTGCCGATAATCCGCGCCTTCGAGCGGCGCCGCGAAATCCGCGCGATCCTGCGCGGCGAAGGTTCGAGCTACGCGGCGGTGGAAGTTTCACCGGCGCTGGCGGCGCCCGCCGCCGCACTGCACCGGCCGGCGCGGGGGTTGCGCCGGACGGGTCCGCCACTGGTGCTGATTGGAGTGTCGACCGGCGGCCCCGGCGCGTTGGCCAAAGTAGTGCCGGCGCTGCCCGGCGATCTGGGCGCACCGGTGTTCATCGTCCAGCATATGCCGGCCATGTTCACCCAGCCACTGGCGGATAGCCTGGATAAGAAGAGCGCCATGCGGGTCAAAGAAGCCCAGGACGGCGAGGCCGCGCAGGCCAACTGCGCTTACCTGGCTCCCGGCGGCCGGCAAATGAAATTGGCCGCGGGGCCGAAGGGAGAAATAATCCTGCGCATTACCGACGATCCTCCCGAGAACGGCTGCCGGCCCGCCGCGGATTATCTATTCCGCTCCGCGGCGTTGCATTTTCCGGGCCGGTCTGTTGCCGCCATTCTCACCGGGATGGGCAGAGACGGGACCGATGGCCTGCAGATGCTGAAGCGGAGCGGCTGCTTCTCGATCGCGCAGGACGAAGCCAGTTGCGTGGTTTTCGGCATGCCGAAGGAAGCGATTCAAGCCGGAGTGATCGATACGGTGGCGCCGCTGGAGAGGATCGGCGCAGCGATCGTCCAGTCGGTGCGGGAGGTCAGAGCGTGATCCGGCTCCAGCCCGAAGAACAGAAGAGCCTCGCCCAGTATGTTTACACGCTGTGCGCCATCGCGCTGGACGAGTCCAAGGGATATCTGATTGAAAGCCGCCTGGCTAGCCTGGTCGAAGAATCCGGCTGCGGCAGCTACGCAGGGCTCCTCGAGCGGGCGAAATCCGATCGCAGCCAGGCGCTGGAGCGCCGCATTGTCGACGCCATCACCACCAATGAAACCTCCTTCTTCCGCGATACCGCGCCCTTCGATTTACTGCGCCATAAGATCGTCCCGGAGCTGCTCGACCGCCGGGCGCGGACCGGCGCTGCCCGCATCCGGATCTGGAGCGCGGCCTGTTCCACCGGCCAGGAACTTTACAGCATCGCGATCCTGCTCAAAGAACTGCTAGGCGACCCGGACCGCTACGGCATCCGGCTGCTGGGCACGGACATTTCCGATGACGCCGTGGCTCGGGCCAGCCGCGGCCTGTTCAGTCCGGTCGAGATTTCGCGCGGGCTGAGCGAAGCTCAGCGGACCCGGTACTTCATTCCCGCCGGCGGCGGGTGGCAGATTCGCGACGAGATCCGCGCCATGGCCTCTTTCAAGAAGTTGAACCTGATGGCCGACTTCTCCGCCCTGGGGCGCTTCGACGTTATCTTCTGCCGCAACGTGGCGATCTACTTCACCGAGCAGGACCGGATCTCTCTGTTCGGACGGATAGAACGGGCGCTGGAGACGGACGGTTACCTGGTGATCGGGGCCATGGAATCGCTGAATGGAATTTGCCCGCAGTTTGAATCCAAGCGGCATTTGCGGTCGGTGTTCCACCAGGTGAGAGCCGCACTGGCTCGAACGTGAGCGCTAGATGAACGCGATCGGCCAAAACGCGGGCGACAACCAGGTTCCGGGCAACCGTTATTGGCTCACAACACTTCCTCTGGTGGTATTGTTCATCTCTTTGTCCGCCAGATACCTCGCTTGGCGAGAGGTCAATTCGAGCCTGTGGCTCGAAGCTCAGACTGCTTACACTCTCCGAACCGCGGAGATCGCTACCGGCCTCGCCAACCGGCTGCATGACCACGAGCAGGTGCTGCTGGGCGCGGCCGGGTTGTTCCATGCGAAAGGCGAGGTCAGCCGGAACGACTGGCGGCGTTACGTTTCTTCCCTGCACCTCGAGCAGGGACCGCCTGGACTTGCCGGCATTGGCTATGCCTCCTGGATGCCGCCGCGGGAAATGCGCGCCGATCCGCAAACCCGGGCGATCCTCTACATCGATCCCTTCGAAGGGCGCGATCAGGGGCCGTTCGGCTATGACATGTATACCGAACCAGTTCGCCGGGCTGCCATGGACGCGGCCAGAGATAGTGGGACTGCGCGGGTCACGCCCAAGATCGTCCTGATGCAGGAGACCGGCAGCCGGTCAAAAGATGGCCTGTTGCTGTACATTCCGGTCTACCGACTGGGGATGCCAACCGATACGGTCGAAGGCCGCCGGGCGGCTCTCGAAGGATTCGTCTACAGCGCCATCCGGATCGATGAACTCGTCTACGGCGCCGTGGGTAAGCTTCCCGCCGACATCGCGTTCGAGATCTTCGACGGAAATACACGCGCCGCCGGCAAGAGCATGTTCGACAGCTTGCCAAGCGAGAGCCGATCTCTCCCCGCGCACTACCAGCCGGCTTTCACCGGCACGAAACAGGTCGCAGTCCATGGCCGCAAATGGACGATATCCTTCCAGACTCTTCCCCCATTCGATACAGAGATCCATCGCATTAAGTCCGGGGCGGTTCTGCTGGGCGGCGCCGCTGCCGGCGCGTTGCTGTCCTTCATCGCCCTAATATTGCTGCGGACGAGAGCCCAGGCGGTGGCACTGGCCAAGCGGATGACCGCGGCTCTGCCGGAGAGCGAAAAGCGCTTCGCCAGCATTGCCAACTCGGCTCCAGTGCTGATCTGGATGGCGGATGCGGAGACCGGCTGCACTTGGGTCAACCAGGGCTGGATGAATTTCACTGGTGAAACCTTGGAACAGGCGTTGGGAACAGGATGGATGCAAAGGATTCACCCTGACGACGTTCCGCTAGTCCGCGAGAGCGGACTCCGTTTGATGCAGGCCCGGCAGCCGTTCGACGAAGAGTTCCGCTTGCGCCGGGCCGACGGAGCGTACCGCTGGGTGTTCAACTCCGGGGCTCCGCTGTTCGATAAGCAGGGTCATTTCACCGGCTATATCGGCTCCTGCACGGATATCACGGAACGGAAGCGCCTGGAAAATGAGCTCAAGATGGCCAGCCTGGCCATAGACAGTATCAACGATGGGCTCTATTGGGTGTTGCCGAATGCACGCCTGTGGAGAGTCAACGCAGCCGCCTGCCGGATGCTGGGTTATACCTATGAAGAACTGACCAGCCTGACGGTTCCCGACATCGACCCGGCTTTCACCCTGGAGAGGTGGCATGCCACTTGGGACGAAGTGGAAAAGTCCGGGACGCTCCGGTTCCTCACGGTGAACCGCAGGAAAGATGGCCGGGACATCCCCGTGGAGATTACGACCAACCATCTCGAGTGCGAAGGCCAGAGGTACAGTTGGGCCATCGTCAGGGACATCACCGAACGGACTCAGGCCGAACTGGTCAAGGAGCGGCTGCTGCGGCGCCAAAGGGCGATTCTGGATAATCTGCCGATGCTGGCGTGGCTGAAGGACGGGGATGGGCGGTTTGAGATGGTCAACGATGCGGTAGCCCAGGTTTGCAGCCTTCCAGCCGACGAGATTATCGGCAAGACCGCTCTCGATGTGATGCCGGAGGAAATGGCTCAATGCTGCCACGCCATAGACCACGTTGCGGCCGTTTCCGGTTGCAAGCGGCAAGCGGAAGTTTCGATCTCCCCGTCGCCCGGCACAATTTGGGTTCTGACCCATGCGACGCCTCTGTTCGATGAACGAGGGCAGATGGTGGGTACAACCGGGATCGCGCAAGACATCTCCGAGCGGAAACGTTACGAAGAGGAGTTGGTCCGCGCGCGCGAGGCGGCCGACTGCGCCAACCGTGCCAAGAGCGCGTTCCTCGCCAACATGAGCCACGAGATCCGCACGCCGATGAACGGCATCATCGGGATGAATCAGCTCCTGCTGGATACACCGCTCGACCGGAACCAACGCCGGTCGGCCGAGCTCGTTCGCAATTGCGCGAACTCGCTGCTGGAGATCCTGGACGATATCCTCCACTTCTCCAAAATCGAGGCCGGCAAACTGGAGTTGGAATCCGTCGATTTCGACGTGCACGCCGCCGTGGAAGGCGTGGCCGACTTGATGGCGGTGAAGGCTCAGGAGAAGGGGCTGGAACTGTTGTGTCTCATTCAGCCCGATGTTCCCACCCAACTTCGCGGCGATCCGGTCCGTCTGCGCCAGGTGCTCACCAATCTGCTGGGCAACGCGGTGAAGTTCACCGAAGCCGGTGAGGTTACCTTGCGAGTGCGGCTGGAATCCACCGGTTCGCCGGCGGTGTTGCGATTCGACGTGAGCGACACGGGAGTGGGAGTGCCGGAAAGCAAGCAGAGCCTCCTGTTTCAGCCCTTCTGCCAGGTGGACGCTTCGACCACGCGGCGCTACGGCGGCACGGGGCTGGGTTTATCCATTGTGCACAAGCTGGTCGAAATGATGGGCGGCAGTGTAGCTCTCGAAAGCCAAGAAGGCCGGGGCACGCACGTAGCGTTCACGGCTGCGTTTCAGGCGCGGTCCGCCGCCGGCCTTCCCAGTTTGCCCTCGCTGGAGGGAGCCCGCGTACTGGTGGTGGACGATAACGCCGCCAGCCGCGATCTCCTAGCGGAGTTGCTCTCCAGCTGGCAGGCGGCGAGTGAGCAGGCCTCGGACGCCGCGGTGGCCATGGCACGGCTGCGCTCGGAGGGCAGCGGGAGACTCGACGCAGTCCTCGTCGATCTCGAGTTGCCGGGCGCCGGCCGCGAACAGCCTGCCGAGAGGATCTGTCAGGAGGCCCGCCTGGCGGGAATCCCGGCCGTGGTGCTGACGCCATTTCGAAGCACTGCCGATGCGGAGCATTGCAATCGGCTCGGATTCGCCGCCAGTGTCACGAAGCCGGTGAAACGGAATGAACTCGGCGGTTGCCTGGCTGCCATCCTCGGTCGCGGCATTACCCTCGCGCCTTCCGCGCCTCCACCTTCCCGCCCGGCACGCGCGCGCGGTGCGCAGCGAGCCGAATATCGGCTCCTCGTGGTGGAGGATAATCCGACCAACCAGGAGGTGGCAGCCGGCATCCTCCACGAACTGGGGTACCGGGACATCGAGGTGGTGGCGGACGGCGGACGAGCGCTGGAGGCCCTGGCGCGCGCGAACTTCGACCTGGTGCTGATGGACTGCCAGTTGCCGGAGATGGACGGTTACGAAGCATCGCGGCGGATACGGGAGAGCTCCACGCCGGTGCGCAATCACCAGGTGCCCATCGTCGCCATGACTGCTTACGCCCTGGCGGACGACCGGGCCCGGTGTCTGGACGCCGGAATGGACGATTACATCGCCAAACCGATCCGCCCTGAGATCCTGGAGCAAGCGCTGAACCGATGGTTGACCGGGCCGGGGGCGGCGCCCGCGTCCTCGATCACCCTGGATCGCGAAACCGGCGATCCCGTCCGGCATCTCCAAGGCTCGGAAGATACTATCGAGGCGCCCACAGACCTGGCGCAGACTCTTCACCAAGCGGGGCCGGCCGGCGGGAGCGCTCTGGGCGGCGGCAAGGACATCGCGCTGGCCACCGCCATCGACCAGGTCGCCGAAGGCGTCGTGATCACCGACGCCCAGGCGCGCATTCAATATGTCAATCGGTCCTTCACCAAGTTGACCGGTTACGCCGCGGAGGAAGCGATTGGACAAAACCCGCGCGTCCTTAAGTCGGGCCGCCACGATCCCGCATTCTACGAACGGATGTGGCGGACCATCCGGGCGGGCGAGGTCTGGCACGGCGAAATGATCAACCGCCGCAAGGACGGCAGTGAGTACACCGAGGAGATGAGCATCACCCCCGTGCGAAACTCGGCCGGCACGGTCACCAACTTTATCGCAGTCAAGCAGGACGTGACCGCTCGGCGCACGGCGGAAAACGCACAGCGGTTTCTGGCGGCCATCGTGAAATCGTCTCCGGATGCCATCTTCAGCCACACCTCCGATGGCACGATTGCCAGTTGGAACCGCGGCGCCGAAAGGATGTTTGGCTACGCGGACCATGAGATAGTCGGAAAAGCAATCGCAACGCTCCTTCCCGCGGAGATGCGCAACCTGTTCTCAGTGTCCATGGAACGGCTGCGGAAAGGCGATGTCATCGCTCCGTTGGAGAGTATAGGAATCGGCAAAAACGGCGGGAGAATCGATGTCTCGTTGTCGCTGTCTCCCATCAACAATGCCGGCGGGCAACCGATAGCGGTCGCGGCCGTGGTCCGCGATATCACCGCGCGCAAACGAGCCGAGGAGGCCTTGCGGGAAAGCGAAGAACAATTCAGGACCGCCTTTGAACATGCTCCGGTCGGAATGGGCCTGATCACCGACGATGGGTATTTCCTTCTGGCGAATGCAGTTCTTTGCCAGCTCTTGGGCTACACGGAGCCGGAGTTGCTGGCAAGAAACTGGCAGGAGTTGACGCACCCGGGCGATCTGGACCGCGCCGAGCAGATCCGGAATCAATTGCAGCAGGGCTTGAGTTCCTCTGTGAAATTTGAGGAGCGGTACCTCGGTAAACAAGGGAACGAGATACCGGTCCGTGTTCAGATCTCGATCGTAAGGAGCGAGCGCGGCGGTCCCCGCTACTTCATACTCCACGTCGAGGACATTGCCAAAGAGGCCTTGCAGGCTTCTGAAGAACGGTATCGCCTGCTGTTTGCGCGCAACCTGGTGGGTGTCCTTCGCACCACCGCCGCTGGCCAGGTTCTGGATTGCAACCTGGCTACGGCGCTCATCCTGGGCTGCGACTCGCCCGCGGAGCTGATCGGCAAAAGCTTTCTGCCTTTTCACTATTCCGCCCCAGACCGGGATCAGCTGGTGAAAACGTTGAAGCAGCACAGGATGCTTACCAACTCCGAGTGGAAACTGCGGCGTCGCGATGGCCAGCCCGTCTGGGTTCTCAATAATTTCAGATTGGTGGAGGAGGATGGCGCCGGAGTGCTGGAGACCACGATGGTCGATATCACCGATCGTAAGCAGGCCGAGGAACAACTCAGAGAGGCCAAGGAAATCGCCGAGCAGGCCAATCAGGCCAAGAGCTCATTCCTGGCCAATATGAGCCATGAGATCCGAACTCCCATGAACGGCATTCTGGGGATGACCGGATTGCTGTTGGACGACGATTTGGAACCGCGTCAGCGCAAGCGGGCCGAGACAGTTCGCGACAGCGCCGAAGGGCTGCTGGACATCCTGAACGATCTCCTCGACTTCTCCAAGATGGAGGCCCACAAACTCAAGCTGGACGAGACGGTCTTCGATTTGCGCAGCCTGGTCGAGGGGGTGGCCGACTTGATGGCCGTGAAGGCCCAGGAAAAGGGAGTGGAACTGCTGTGCTTCATCGAGCCGGATGTGCCCACGCGATTGCTGGGCGATGCCAGCCGCCTCCGCCAGGTGCTGGTCAATCTCGCCGGCAATGCAGTGAAGTTCACCGCGGCCGGCGAGGTCTCGATTCGAGTGAAGCTGGAAACCGCCGGCGATCCGAGAGGAATCCGCTTCGAGGTGAGCGACACCGGCATCGGCATCCCGGAAGATAAGCGCAACCTGCTGTTTCAACCCTTTTCCCAGGTGGATACTTCCACCAGCCGCCGTTACGGAGGAAGCGGCCTGGGGCTGTCGATTGTGCGCATGCTGGTGGACCTGATGGCGGGCAAGATCGGCCTGGAGAGCGAGGAGGGCAAAGGGTCCTGCTTCTGGTTCAGTGTTGCACTGGAACGGCAATCCATGGTGGAGCGGCCGCGCGCGCTTTCTCTGGCCGGGCGGCATATCCTCGTCGTAGACGACAACGCGGCCAGCCGCAGCTTGATGATGGAAATGCTCGCGTTCTGGAAAGCGACCGCTGCCGAAGCCGGCGATGCAGAAGCGGCGCTCGGCCTGCTGATTGGCGCAGCCGGCGGTCCTTACGATGCGGTGCTGGTGGATCTGGAGATGCCGGGAACGGATGGAGAACGGCTGGGAAGTCTGGTTGGCGAGCATCCCGAGTTGGACGGCACGGCCTTGGTATTGCTGACACCTCAGAGGCTGGCGGCGGATGCGGAACGCTGGCGCCGTCTGGGATTTGCCGGACACGTCAGCAAGCCGGTGAAGCAGGGCGAGTTGGGCACGTGCCTGGCTTCTATCCTGGGCTACGGGCCCGCCCCCACGCGCCCTGACGCAAGACCGAAGCCGTCGCGAACCAGTCGAGAACTGCGGGCAGAGCTTCATCTGCTCGTGGTCGAGGACAACAAGGTCAATCAGGAGGTGGCGTTGGGAATTCTCGAGAACCTGGGGTATCGAGCCGATGTCGCCGCCGATGGCCGCAGCGCTCTGCGCGCCCTGGGGCAAAAGGACTACGACCTGGTGCTGATGGACTGCCAGTTACCGGAGATGGATGGCTACGAGGCCGCGCGGCGGATTCGTCAGCCCGATACCGCGGTCCTGAACCACGATATTCCGATCGTCGCCACCACGGCCCACGCCTTGGCGGGCGATCGCGAGAAGTGTCTGGCCGCGGGCATGAACGGTTATATCTCCAAGCCGCTCAAACCCGATGCGCTGGAGCAGGCGATCGAGGAATGGACTGGCGGCCCGACGGCTCCGGTGGAGCATGCGCCGGTTCCACCGCCCGGCCCCACACCCAGCGCGGACGCCGCCGCGTTCGACCGGGAAGATTTTGTAGAACGGCTGATGGGGAACGAGGATCTGGCGCAGCGGATCATGCGCGGATTTGTGGAGGACATGCCCCGGCAGATCGCGCTATTGGCGCAGGCTGTGAACAACCTCGACGCCGATGCCGTGCGGTTGGCCGCACACTCGATCAAAGGCGCGGCGGCCAACGTGGGTGGACTGGAAATACGAGAGATTGCGTGGAAGCTGGAGCAGACGGGCAGCGCCGGCGATCTTACGGCCGCGGCCGCAGTTTTGCCGGAACTGTCCGCGAGCTTCGAGAGCCTGAGGCCGATCTTGGAAAAGTTTTATCAAGAGGATCGGAACGCCCATGACGCCCTTCTGTCGAAAACCCCGCTCTGACTGGTAGTTGATTTTGTCGCTTCTCGTCAGCCCAATCGCCGGAAGTGCAAAGCCAAACCCAACCAGATCGACCTTCGATTAGGGATTTGCTCCGCGGACGGATCATGGCCCGGCGTGACGCGGGCTTCCCCACCTGTCAAGAAATTGGTCAAGGCTATAATCCTTAATTACTGGATGTCGCGCCCGCCCAGCGTGCCCTCAGGGCGGCGCGGTCGACCTGCGACCCGCGGAGATAGACGGAGGCGATTCGCCGCGTGTTGGTGATGTCGTCGAGCGGATTGGCGTCCAGCACCAGGAAGTCG
>Ga0209415_10020447_pt1 | contig 10283 bp, 9 predicted proteins | sample PeaSoiSIISIP2007_FD_187696 | JGI IMG/M metagenome (GOLD analysis project Ga0209415, IMG submission 187696) | Peat soil microbial communities from Weissenstadt, Germany - SII-SIP-2007 (SPAdes) (version 2) | ecosystem: Environmental > Terrestrial > Soil > Wetlands > Peat | place: Germany...
TGGTAGGGCTCGATGTAGCTCGGGTGGTTGTGGCTCTCCATCTTGAACACGCAGGCGAGCCCGCCGCCGATGTCGATGACGCCGGCATTCTCGCCGGGCCCGTGGATGACGCAGCGCCCGGTGGTCGGCAGGCCGCGCAGATGCACCTTGGAGGATTTGTAGGAGCAGTGCTCGTTCCACATCGCCGAGAAGATGCCGAGTTCGGTGAAGCTCGGCGCGCGGCCGATCAGCTTGAGGATACGGTCGTACTCGTCTGGTTTCAGGCCGTGTTCGGCGACGAGCTCAGGTGTGACTTGAGGTTCGTTGGGGATCATTCGAAGTTGGAATCCGTCCATGGCCCTTCAACGGCGCCAACTCTCCGTAATGTCATGCCCTGCGAAAGCCGGGCATCCAGCAACCCCGAGCGTCGAGGTTTCGATCGAAGGCTGGTGGTTACTGGATCGTCCGCTTTCGCGGACGACGACACCGGAGAGTCGTCAGGTTCACCGGTGCTACTAGCACATATAAACCCCTGCCCCCGAATGCAATTGCGGAGGATTTCCAAAGGAAAATGTGAGCGCTCAGGCGCGCAGCGCGGCTTCCGCCATGGAAATCCACTCCGCCTGGACCTTGCGGGCGAACTTGGGGGCACGATTCATCTGGCGGACCACGTCGGCCAGCACCGCCCGCGCCTCGGCCTCGCGGCCGAGCTTGCGCAGCGCGAGGCCATGGCGCACCCGCGGCTCGGCGCCCGCGTAATAGGCGGACAGCGCGTGGTATTCCGCGATGGCCTCCTCGACGCGGCCGTCCTCTTCGAGGGTCCGGGCGTAGGTGAGATGGCCGTCGGCGGACTGCCAGTTCGGCCAGCGGCCGCGCAGATCGTCGAGCGTCGCGCGCGCCTCGGCGAAGCGACCAAGGCCGAACTCGGCGCGGGCGCGGCCAAGCATATAGCCCGGCTCGTCGCCGAGCGGCATGGTCAGGATCGCGTCGTATTGCTCGCGCGCCTCGTCGAACCGGCCGAGCGTCAGGCATTCTTCGGCCAGGGTCTCGCGATTCGCGATCGTGTCGGCGATTTCAAGCTCGTCCCGGAGGGCCCGGTAGGTCTTTTCGGGATTGAGCGCCCTGCCGATGCGGGCGCGCGTCTTCTGCCCCTGATAGGTGCCGAGCCACTCCGGCACCAGCTCGACCACCACATAGGCGAGCGCGCCGGCGACCGGGATCATCAGGATGATGTAGCACCAGGGCTGGCATCGCCCCGTCGTCGAGGCGTGGAACACGAGCGCAACATCGATGGCAAGCAGCAGAGCGCCGAGGATTGGCATGGCGGACCCCGAAAACGTGCACCAAGACTGTGCAGAAAAGCGTTCAGGCCCGCACGCGGGCTCTTCTATCGGTTTGTCGGATGATATCGCGGTCGGGTTCAAGGACGGGCAAGCCGGGACAGCGGATTTGCATCAAATTCAGATCAAATTTTATTCAAATTTTCCGCGATTTACGCTGCCTTGCTCAAGTGCTCGACGAGGCCCTGGAACAGCCCGCGGCCATCGGTCGGACCCATGGCGGCTTCGACGTGATTTTCCGGGTGCGGCATCATGCCGAGCACGTTGCCGCGTTCATTGACGATGCCGGCGATCGCATTGGTGGCGCCATTGTGGTTCCATTCCGGCGCCAACGTTCCGTCGGGCGAGGTATAGCGGAACAGCACCCGGCCTTCGCCCTCGATGCGCGCGATGGTGTCGGCATCGGCCACGTAGTTGCCTTCGCCATGGGCGATCGGCACGCGGATGACCTGGCCGGCATTGTAGCCGCGGGTGAACGGAGTGCCGGAGCGCTCCACCCGCAGATAGACGTCGCGGCAGATGAACTTCAATCGCGCATTGCGCATCAATACGCCCGGCAGCAGTCCCGATTCGCACAGGATCTGGAAGCCGTTGCAGACGCCGAGCACGAACCCGCCCGCCGCCGCAAAGGCCCGCACCGCGTCCATGATGGGGGCACGCGCCGCGATGGCGCCGCAGCGCAGATAGTCGCCGTAGGAAAAGCCGCCCGGCACCACTGCGAGATCGGTCCCGGCCGGCAGCGCGGTGTCGGCATGCCACACCATGGCGGGGGCGCGGCCGGATACGAGCTTGAGCGTGCGCGCCATGTCGCGCTCACGGTTGATGCCGGGGAATACGATGACGGCGGCCTTCATGCGGTCTACCCGCCAATCTCGATACGATAGTTCTCGATCACGGTGTTCGCGAGCAGCTTTTCGGCCGCCTCCTTGAGCTTCGCCTCGATGCCGGCGCGGTCGCCGTCGGCGATCTCGATGTCGAACACCTTGCCCTGGCGCACGCTGGCGACGCCGGCGACGCCGAGCGATCTCAGCGCCCCCTCGATCGCCTTGCCCTGGGGATCGAGAATGCCGGATTTCAATGTCACGGTGACCTGAGCCTTCATGACGCCTCCATGGGCCAGTCGATAACGGCGAATCGGTCCGCTCGCAACCGGGCAAGGCGGATGAACATCAGTGGACCGGCGCCGGCGCCCACTGCCCGGCGAGCAGCCGGCCGAACCCGGCGAGCTGCCCGCTTTCGCCGACGAGCCGCAATGCCGACCAGAATGCGGCCTGGGTGCTCGACACCACCGGCACGCCGCAACGCGCTTCGATCGGCGCCGCGACGCCGAGCGTGCGCAGGCCGCCACATGAAATCAGCAGCGCCTGCGGCATCTGCGGTCTCTGAGCCTCGCCGCACACATCAAGGCCGAGATCCACGATATCGGCGTTGGTTTTGCTGGCCGCCGCCCCGAAGGCCTCGATGCCGAAGCCCGCGATCGCCGCCACCTCGAAACCCGATTCGACCAGGAAATCCTGGAGCCGGGCGTTCACCTCGTCCCCATAGGCGGTCGCCACCGCGATGCGCCGGGCCGCGAAGGCTTTGAGGCCATCGACAACTGCTTCGCTCATGGTGCTCGCCGGAAGGCCGGTGGCGGCGCGCAGCTCCGCAATGAGGTCGGCGTGCGCCCCGGCGCCGCGATAAAACGTCAGCGAGGTGCCGATCACCATGATGGCATCGGCGTTCTGCCGGGCGAGATCGATGGCAGCCGGAACGATCGCCCGGAACGCCGCGTCATAGCCCTCGGGCGTGAGCGCCCGCACCCCGACGCCCTTCGCGATGAAGCGCACGCCCGGATACATCTGCAGACCCTCGACCGGGACCTTGTCCTCGGCGAAGGGAACGACGAGGCCGATGGTGATGTTGTCGCGCATGCCCGCCCCTATTCCTCCACCGCGCCGGCGGCCTTGAGCACGACCGCCCAGCGCGCCATTTCGCTCTTTATATAGGCACCAAGCTCGGCCGGCGTGCTGGTCAATGGCTGCATGCCGAGGCCGACGAAGTGGCTATTGGTCGCGGGCTCGACCATGAATTCGACCAGCGCGCGGTTGAGCTTCGCCACGATCGGCTCCGGGAGGTGCGCGGGCGCGACCACGCATTGCCACGTGTTGGCCTCGTAGCCCGCAAGCCCGGCTTCGGCGAGCGTCGGCACGTCCGGCATGGTCTCGACGCGACGCGACGTGGTGACGCCGAGCGCCCTGACGCGGCCGCTGCGCACCAATTCCAGAGCCTGCCCGACGTCGGCGAACATCATCGGCACGTGGCCGGCGACGACGTCGGTCAGCGCCGGTCCGCCGCCCCGGTAGGGCACGTGCTTGATGTCGACGCCGGTCATGCCGCGCACCAGCTCCATGAAGACGTGATGGGCGGACCCGGCGCCGCCGGAGCCGTAGCTCAACGCGCCGGGCTTCGCGCGCGCGAGCCGCAGCAGCTGATCGAGCGTCCCGACCTGCAGCGAGGGATGCACGATCAGCACGAACGGCACCGCGGCGACCAGCGCCACCGGTGTGAAATCGCGCGGCGGATCGTAGGCGAGCTTCGGGTAGATGGTGGGGTTCATGGCGAGCGTCGAGCTCGTCGCCATCAGCAGCGTGTAGCCGTCGGGCGCGGCGCGCGCCACGTAGGTGCCGCCGACGGCCGTGCCCTGGCCGGGGCGATTGTCGATGATGACCGGCTGGCCGAGTTTCTTTTCGAGGCCACGGGCGATGAAGCGCGCCATCGCGTCGGTGCCGCCGCCGGCCGCATAGGGCACGACGATGTGCACGGGGCGGGAGGGGTAGTCCTCGGCACGTGAGACTGACGCGCCGACAATGCTTGCAAGAATGAGGAGCGATCCGATCGACAGGCGAGCGGGCAATGCGGGCAAGTCACCCTCCCGGCCGAGGCGTCTAGGCGACCGGAACCAGTCCGGTATTGCGATAAATCTCCGCCACAGGCAAAGAGATGCCGGGCGAGCGGAGCTCGATCGTCTCGTCGATCGATCGCAACCGCCGTTCCGCGAAATCGGCGTCGCGAGCGAAGACAACGATGTCCACCGCATCCTGCGCGATCACGATGTAATGCGTGAGCGACGCAAGGCTGGTGTACGCCGCGCGTTTCCAGCGCAGGTCGCGCCCCTCGGTGGAGGGCGAGAGGACTTCGAACGCCACGATCAGGTTACTGATGTCGCGCTCCTGCGGGTCCAGCGAGCGGTCGTGGGATGGAAAGACCACGACGTCGGGTTCGGGCCGATCGCGATCGGACACGCGAACCCCGAGTTCCGGCAGCACCATCCAAGGCGCATTCAACTCGCGCTCCCAAGTGGTCAGCGCGAATAGCACATTCCTGATGATCAGCTGATGCCTCGGGCTTGGCGCCGCATTCAAGACCAACTCCCCGTCGATCAGCTCCCACTTCTCCTCGTCCGGCCGCCTGTCCGTGAAGGCGTAGAAGTCCTCCACAGTCATCGGCCCAGTGTCGATGGTTGGGATGCCCATCACGAGGCTCCGCTGCTCCGCGGCTCAGCTCTTCACCAAGACCGGGCCGGCGCTCTGCGCCCGCTCGCCTTCGCCGATGATGCCGAGGCGCTTGGCGACTTCGGTGTAGGCTTCGAGCAGTCCGCCGAGGTCGCGGCGGAAGCGGTCCTTGTCGAGCTTCTCGTTGGACTTGATGTCCCACAGCCGGCACGAGTCGGGCGAGATCTCGTCGGCGACCACGATCCGCATCATGTCGTTTTCCCACAGCCGGCCGCATTCCATCTTGAAATCGACCAGGCGGATGCCGACGCCGAGGAACAGGCCGGACAGGAAATCATTGACCCGGATGGCGAGCGCCATGATGTCGTCGATCTCCTGGGGCGTCGCCCAGCCGAACGCGGTGACGTGCTCTTCCGACACCATCGGATCGCCGAGCGCGTCGTTCTTGTAGTAGAACTCGATGATCGAGCGCGGCAGCTGCGTGCCCTCTTCGATGCCGAGCCGCGTCGACAGCGAGCCGGCGGCGACGTTGCGCACCACGACCTCGAGCGGAATGATCTCCACCTCGCGGATCAGCTGCTCGCGCATATTCAGCCGGCGGATGAAGTGCGTGGGTACGCCGATGTCGTTGAGGTGCTGGAACACGTATTCGGAAATGCGGTTGTTCAGCACGCCTTTGCCTTCGATCACCTGATGCTTCTTGGCATTGAAGGCGGTGGCGTCGTCCTTGAAATGCTGGATCAGGGTGCCGGGTTCAGGTCCTTCGTAGAGAACCTTCGCCTTGCCTTCGTAGATACGGCGACGTCGGCTCATCGGAGTGTACCGTGGCTTGAGGAAATCCATGGTGTGCCGTGGCTCCATTTTCGGTTCGAGGTCCGCGGCGGCGGATGACTAGCGCAACGCGACTCAACGAACTGTGCGCCCAACATTCCGCACCGGCAAGCTAGCGCAACCACGTGCGGAGCACAATTGACATAACCCCGCAGTCGCGTTCTCGCAACGGCGATCTTTTGATTTCAATCAAGTTGTCTTGACGGCCGCCTGTCATTATGCAAGGCGACGAGCAGTACGGATCTCACATGTCCGCAACAGCAAACGGGGCAACCTATGAGCACCTTCGACAAGCGCGAGGAAGGCTTCGAGAAGAAGTTCGCGCATGACGAGGAACTTCGGTTCAAGGCGCATGCGCGCCGCAACAAGCTCGTCGGCCTGTGGGCCGCCGAGAAGCTCGGCCTCGCCGGCGCGGCGGCGGAGGCTTACGCCAAGGACGTCGTCACCGCCGACATGGACAAACCGGGCAGCGACGGCGTGTTCAACAAGGTGCGCAAGGATTTCGACGACAAGGGCGTGCCGCAGTCCGATCACCAGATCCGCCGTCACATGGAAGAGGCCTTGGCGAGCGCAGTCGCGGAAATCCAGGCCGGCCGATAGGGGCGCCGCGAGCGTTCGCCGGCCGGATCGTCAGCGCGCCTCTGTGCGCGGCGTGCCTGTTGCGGCCGTTACGTCATCGGTCGCGATGCTCGCGGTCGGCTTCTGGTCGGCCTTGGGATCGGCCTGGGGCCGGCGCAATTGGGCGTTGGTGCCGGGCGGCGCCGGCTTGGGCGCGGCGGGCGGGGTCGGTGACGAAGTTGCCCCGAACGCGCCGGTCTCCGGATAGCGCGCGCGCAACTCGCGCAGGAAGCCTTCGAGCGTGTCGACCGAAGCAATCTGGCGAACGACATCGCGGAATTCGGCGCCGGTCGCGACCAGCGGCGAGGTCGCAACTTCGAACGCGCGCCGGTCCGGCCCCTCCATCATCTTGGCCCCGAATTTTTCGCGAAATCGCCCGAGCCCGATCTGATCGTCATCGATCGCATAGCCGATCGCGGCACGCAGCAGGTCCACCCTTTCGATATCCGTCAGCGGCTCGAAATCCTTCCACCGATCGCCGTAGAGAAGCTCGATCTGCTCGGCCGCCTCGCGCCAGCGCTTGGCCGCCCAATAGGCGTCGGCGCGCATCCGGATCGCCTCGCGGCCGCTGAGGCTGGACACCACGTCGATTGCGGTGTCGTGGCGGCCGATGTCGGACAGCGCACGCGCTTCGATCAGCAGGCGCTGGTTGCGCAATTCGTTGGCGACATCGGATGCGCGGCTGGAACGCAGCGTCGCCAGCGCCTTCTCGGGCTTGCGGTTCATCAGATAGATGACGGCAAGCCGCGCCGCGACCTGAGCGCGCGCCGAACCCTGCAGCCGGTGATCGACCTGATGCTGCAATAGTTCAGCCGCCTGATCGAGCAAGTCGACCGACACCAGCCGGTCGGCAAGGCGGCGGATCATCTCGTCGCCGCGACGCCCTACCGGCGTCAGCTCGCGGAAATCGTAGAACAGCGCCAGGGCCTCGATGGCCGGCATCGCATCGCCCTTGCCGGCGAGGAACAGCGAGTCGAAGGCGGCGGCCGCTTCGTCCTGGATACGGCGGGTCAATTCCGAATTGGGATGCGCCTTGAAGGCGGTGCGCATGACGTGGAAGGCTTCGCGATAGCGCCCCTCCTCGGTATAGAGGCGGGCGAGAAGCTCCAGCGCCTCGACCTCGGTGTCGTCGCCGCGCCAGAACGTGGTCAGGGTCTCGAGCTCCGAGACGACTTCCGCCGACTTCATCTCGCCGAGCTGGAAGCGCAGCGAGATGTCGTGGAGGCGGCCGCGCGCCGCGGAGACGCGGTCGGTCGAATCGGAGGCGGTGCGGTAGGCGGCGAGCGCCTCCTCGTTGTGCCCCAATCCTTCGCCGAGCCGACCCGTCAGCACCGCGATGCGCGGCTCCAGCTCCTTGGGGACCCCGAGCGTGTCGAACTCGTTGAGCTTGTCCGCCGCAACGGCGAAATCGCGGGTTTCGATCGAGGCGCGCACCGCCTCGAGGAGGACCTGACGCTGCAGCTCGATCGGCAGCGTCGTGATGGTGGTCTCCATCTTCTTGAAATTCTCGCTGGCCTCGGCCCATTTCCCGAGCTTGGCGAAGGCGAGCCCGCGCCACAGCTGCGCATCGTGGTTGTCGCCGACCGCCGGATTGGCGAGGTCTGCGAGCCCTTCTTCGGCGCGGCCCATCATGATCTTGGAGATGGCGCGCATGACGAGGCCCGAGGAATCCTCCGCCGACGGGTGGTCCTCGCTGAGCGCGACTTCGAGCACGCCCTTCGCCTCCTCGTACATCTCCCGGGCGAGATAGAACCGCGCCAGCTCCAGGCGCGGCACCAGGTGCTTGTTCTCGAGCGAGTCCGCCGCCGCCGTGATGAGGTTACGCTGGCGCTCGACGAAATTCGCTTCGCGGTCGAAGCCCCAGGCCTGCGGATCGAGAACCACCGAACGGTATCCGTTGCGGCGGCCGATCTGATTGGCGGCCGAGAGGACGAGGCCGGCCGGCCGGGATATCACCACCTTGTCGCCGGACAGCTCGACCTCGATGTCGTCGGCGAACGGCTGGACCACGAGGCCGTGGGTCGAGGACAGCAGCCGAAACTCGACGAAGTCCTGCTCCCGGAGCAGGCCGCGCGCCGGCGCAAAGCCGGTCACCACCAGCAGCGTATCGCCGGCATCCGGGTCGGCAATGCGATGAATCGATTGCGGATGCTCGAATGCCGCAACCGCGCTGGCGCGGGCCGCGCCCACCACGTTGCGCGAGATGCTGAGGGGAAGCGTCGGGTCGAGCACGGTGTCGCCGATCGCGATCGTCCAGTTGTTGTCCGTCGAGCTGAACGACGTGAGGCGCGGCCGCTCGAACTTGATGCGGACCACCTGGTAGTTGGGGCCCGCGATGACGGCCGCGCTGGCAATCGTGCGGGTCGGATCCTTCTGCAGTGCGTCGAGGTCGATCCGGGTGGCGGTGTCAAACACCGCCCACAGGGCATCGGCACGGCGAAACACCGCGCCCGAGGTCGGGATCGCGAACGGAAACACGAGCTTGAGATTGTCGCTCTGGCGCTGCACCGAAACCGTTACCGCGCCGCTGCTATCGGCAGGCGCGGTAGGCATGTCGGTTGCGGTGTCGTCCTTGGGTGCAGGCGCAAGCGATGCGGGCGGCGGCGATGGCCGCGCGGGCGCCTGGGCTTGGCGCCTGGGCTCTGGTGCGGGCTCAGGCTCTGACGGCTGCGCTCCTTGCGGCTGCGCGGCGAGCGCGACGGCGGCGGCCGGGGGAGCCGCAGCCGGCATTGCGGCGCGATCGGCGAGCGCACGGTCGGCCGGCGACTCCGGAGCCGGCATGTCGACGGATCGGCCGGGCGCGGCCGCCGGCCGTCCAGGCGACCGGTTCGCCGTCTCGATCTGCCTTGCGGGATCGAACAACATGTTCGGCGGTGGCGTCCCGATCGTCGCCGGGTTGGCGGACGCCGGCGCGGGCGGCACAGGCGTGGTCCTGGCCGAATCCTTGAGGACATCCGCGGCGCGGGCCGGAACCGTCAGCGGCACTTCGAGGCCGCTGAGCGTTCCGCCTTTCGGGGGCGCCGGCTCCGCGGCTGCGGCCGCCGGCCGCGGCGCGGCGGCATCGCGCTTGTAGGCCGGGTTGTTGGCGGCGACGTCGATGACGTAGGTGTTGTCCTCGCGGAAGCTGCGGATGTCGACCTTGCCGATGAAGGTGAACTTGACGGTCGTGCTCTGCTCGCCGGTCTCGGCGTCGACATGCTCGATCGTCGGCGGCAACGTCGCCTTGACGTCGGCAAGATCGAACTTGAGCGGCGCGTCGAGCTGCAGATTGAACTTGTCGCCGTTGCGATCGGCGACTACCGACACGAGCTCGGGCAGCTCGAATATATAGCGTGAGAAATTCGGCTGGTGGGCGACGCGGACGCGGGTCGTCACCATCTGCTTCTGCAGCTCGAGCTGGCGCATCTGGCGCTGGCGCCGCTCGGCCTCCTTGGCCTTGCGGGCGAGCTCCTCCACCACTTCCTGCGGCAATGAAGGCGGCGCACCCTTCCAATTGTCCGGCAGGAGATCAACGAACAGCCGGTCGTTGGTCTGCATGGCATGCAGGGTGAGCCGGCGGGCGAGCGCGATGCGCAGGCCCTTGCCATCCGGGTCGCGCCGTGCCGCGCTCACATAGCCGGCGGCAGCCGGATTGAGGCGGTCGATCGAGACCTCGACCGGGACGCTGAAGCTGATGACCAGGATGCCGTTCGACAGCCGAGCGATGGCATCGACATCGCCGCTGAACCGGTAGACGATGCGGGCGAAGCCGCCGGTGGTGTCGACCGAAAGCTCGGCCGTAACCGGTTGCGCGGCGGCGTCACGCCCGCTCGCCGCCACCACCAGCAGCAGCAGGAGGACAGCGCAGACGCGACGTGCCAGCCGCGGCGCGGCCGATGAACGCGCCGCCGCCCGGCAGATGCCGGATACTGCCGTCTGGGCGGCCTTGCGCAACACGGGTGATACGCTCCCTCAAGGCACGCCAAACCTACAGCGACGCGCATCACCAAAGCCTAGTGGTGGGATTTTAAGGAGCGGTTAA
>Ga0209415_10020448_pt1 | contig 10283 bp, 8 predicted proteins | sample PeaSoiSIISIP2007_FD_187696 | JGI IMG/M metagenome (GOLD analysis project Ga0209415, IMG submission 187696) | Peat soil microbial communities from Weissenstadt, Germany - SII-SIP-2007 (SPAdes) (version 2) | ecosystem: Environmental > Terrestrial > Soil > Wetlands > Peat | place: Germany...
TGCAGGATATTGAAGACCTGATCAACAAGGAAGTCCTGCGCAACACGAAGATTGAAGTCATCGAGAATGTGCCGATTGATGTGGCGGTGAACGAATACCACGCCATGGCGCTGTTTGGCGAGAAGTACGGCGACAGAGTCCGCGTGATCAAGATCGGTGATTTCTCCACCGAGCTTTGCGGCGGCACGCACACCGCGCAGACCGGCGAAATCGGCCTGATCAAGATTCTGAAAGAAGGCAGCGTTTCGTCGGGGGTGCGGCGCGTGGAGGCAGTGACCGGAGAGGGTTCGGTGCAGCATTTCCGCAGAGACCATCAGCTGGAAGAAGTCGTGGCAAGCTTCGTTGGGCCCACCCTTTCGCAAAGAACGCGCAAGGATGGGGCACCCGTAGCTGGTAACGGCGAAACTTCACCGGCCGACGCGCTGCGGGCCGAGATTGAAAAGAAAGACGCCGAGATCAAGCGGCTGGAACGCGAGAACGATCAGCTGCGCATGAAGTCGGCATCGGCGTCATCCAGCAGCGCCAACATCGCCGACAAGATCAGAGACATTCGCGGCGTGAAAGTGCTGGCGCATCGCGTGGATAACCTGGAACGCCCGCAGATGCGGACGCTGGTGGATCAGTTGCGCGACAAACTAGGCTCAGGGGTTGTGGTGCTCGGCTCAGCCGGCAACGGCAATGTTTCGCTTATTGTCGGCGTGACCAAAGACCTCACCAGCCGCATTCAGGCGGGCAAAGTGATTGGCCCCGTCGCGCAGAAAGTCGGCGGCAAGGGCGGCGGCCGTCCCGATCTAGCGGAAGCGGGTGGAAAAGATCCGGGTGCGCTGGATGCGGCGCTGGGCGAGGCTTACGGGGTGGTGGAGGGGCTGTTGGGAAACTAGAGTCCTACCTTGTCATCCTGAGCGGAGTCCTTCATTCGCGGAGCGAATGAAGGCGGAGTCGAAGGATCCCTATAAGATCATCCCGAAATTGGAGTCGTAAGGCGTTCCCCGCATGATTTCGAAGCATGGTGCGAATTCCCTGAACCGAATTTGCAGCGTGAGGAGCTTATAGGGGTCCTTCGACTGCGTGATGAGTGCGCACAGCGCACTCATCACTTCGCTCAGGATGACAAACGAAGGGGACGCTCAGGATGACAAACGAAGGGGACGCTCAGGTCCGCCTTCATTATGACACGGGGACAGACGGGGTTAGCTCCGCCACTTCAGCGTGACCGGTCCCGCCATCGGATGCTTCAGCTCTGTCCCGGTGCGCTTTGCCTCCAGATAGGCCGCTTTCAATCCGAAATACCACTTCGCGGGACGGTCGGCGTCGTCGATCAGCATTAAATGCGGATTGTGCTTCAGGCCTTCGGCCTGCAGTTCCATGGTGCGGCGATCCTGTTCCACAAACTTCGCAAACACAAACTTTAGCAGCGATGGGCCGAAGGGCACCCAACGAAAAATATTCCAGCAGGCGACCACGTCGATGCGGCAGTGGCTGCGGGTGATGGGGGTGACCGTCGTGAGCGAGGAAAACCAGTACTTCCCCGCACGGATGGTTTCCAGGCGCAGGTTGGGCAGAACGAAATCGATGGTCGTGGTGATGGAATCGGCGGCGGCGTAGAGGCGCAGCAATTTGTAGGGCGCGCTGTTGGAGCTGGGAGTGTGGGCGCTCATGCGGAAGCCGTTGGGGATGGGCTCGAAATGCTTCTGCTTTTCGTGGATGCTCTCGCGCTTGCGCCACCACCAGGCTTGGTGAACAAAGGGGCCATGCGCCGGATCCATCAAGCCGATGATGCCGTGGTCCACGCTGACCGGCATGTCGGCGGTCAGGTAGGCGGTCTTGAATTCGTCTTTTTCACTGTCGCTGAACTTGGGAACTTCGGGCGGGGGAAATGGCGGCTCAGCCGTCTGGCTGAAGCCCGCCCCAGCCGGGCCCGGTTCGGGTATGAAAACCCAGAGGAAACTGTCACGCTCCGCGCAGGGATAGCTGCCGGCGTAGATGCGGTCGATCTTCATCTTCTGATCCGCCGTAAGGGACGGGACAAGCTGGCACTGGCCGGTGTGGGCGTCGAAGCGCCAGCCATGATAGCCGCACTCGAGCTGCTGGCCGTCGAACTGACCGCAGGAGAGCGGCATACCGCGGTGCGGGCAGGCATCGTGAAGCGCGAAGGGGCGTCCTTGGCTGCCGCGACCGAGCACGAGAGGAGCTTCCAGCAGCGTGGCCTTGTGCAGTTGATCCCCGCGGACCTGATCGCTGGGCAGGGCACGGTACCAGAAGCCGTGGAGCATCAGGGAATCGGGCGTCTGGCGTTGCAGAGGTTCGAGCTCGCTCATGGGGACAAAGCAGCGTACTACAGCGGGTTCAAGGATAAAACAGGATTGCCATCAGCCGCCATCAGTACTCGTGTGGCCACTCGTAGGGTAGAAGTTTACCGGCTTGTTCGGGAGACAGTTTAACTCCCAGTAATTCAGCGGCACGAGCCAGAACCGGATCGTCTCCCTTCTTGAAGTCCGACGGCGTGGGAAGGACGATTTCGTCGGGAGTCACGCCGACGTGCTCCAGGCTTTGGCCGTCGGTCATAATCAGGTCGGCGTCAGTGATCGAGGCTCCGAAGAAGGTGACCGTGTCCGCGCCAGACTCGTGGCTGTAGTATTTCGCCTCCATAACGCTGCCGGAGGTGTGATCCCCGAGCACCGCACCGCGCTTTTCGATTTGGATCGTGCGAGCAAACACCTCCGAGGCCGAGGCCGATCGACTGTCCACCAGCACGATAAGTTTCCCTAGAAAAACGTCCTCATGACCCGGCTTAGCCATCAAAGGCTTGGTCGCATCGCGTTCTACACGGTCGGCGATTTTGACTTTCTGTTGGAAAAAGCTGCCAACCATGTACTGGAGGGTTTCGACGCTGCCTCCAGGATTACCTCGCAGGTCCACAATAAGGGCTTTATGTTTCCGTGCTTTGCGGGCTAGACTGCCAATCTCGTCGCCAGAAACAACAAACTCAGGAAGTTTCAGAACCATCAGTTGATCGCTAAGCTCGGCGACACGCGGACGCAGTTGATTCTCCGCATTTTCTGAACGGCGAACAAGATCCCAGATATTGCTGGGCCCGAAGTCTTCAACCCGGTTCATCAAACGCACCTTCGCGGAGATTGCGAGCTGGCGCGAGACACCTACGGTATCGCCAAGGTCCACACGCAAAGCGGGTTGCGGCCGCAGTACGTTGTAGAAGTATTCCATCTTCCAAAGATTGTCTCTCGAGACTCGAAACCCGTTGATGCCCATCACTTGGTCGCCTGGTTTCATTCCCTTGACTTCGGCGTCGCTGGTAGGGCGTACCCGCACGACCAAGCAGCGGTCGCCGACCATCTGCATCTGCCAACCGTAGTCATGGAGGTAGGCGTGCGACGGAGGTACGAAGAAAACGTGCGAATCGTGGAGCAAGTCGAGGACCGCCGCGATTTCCGAGAGCGCCATGTCCATTGAAGCTGCCTTGTCGATTCTCTGCTTGGCCTCGAGCACCTTCGCGTCCCAATCCACGCCGTGGAATTGTGGGTCGTAGTAGTGTTTGCGGACGTCGTTGGCGATGTCGTGCAACATCTGTTGCGCGAGCTCGCGATTTTGGCTAGAGAGTTGGGGAAACGCGGGTCTAGCAAGAAGGAGGGTGAGGACGATGAGGGTTATGGACCGGAGAGGGGTGATGTTGGCGCACATGGAAGCCTCCGATGGAAACAATCCCGGCAGATCCCATCCAACTGGACCGAGGATCCCAGAGCTTGGTCTGCGGTCAGAGCCCCCTCGCCGCCGCGTCACAATAAAGTAAAATCGCCAAAATGGCAACCGCGGCCCCCCTTTTGGGACTATGAGGTCAGTCGCCTGTCAATACCTAACCTATTAAAACATCAGTCACTTAACGCGATTACCACCGTGGTTCAATTCCCCTTCGATTGATTGCTCAGCCTGGCCCCGCGGCCTATAATCAGTTCACTCTGGTAGGGATTCTCCGTCAGGTTCCGGGTAGGTAGCCGCGGAGGTGTGTTTTTTTGCCTCCGTGTTGAAACGCTGGTTACCCGGCTATGCGAAAGCGCCTGCAACTCGCCCTGATGGCAAGTCCTGTGATCGCGACCTTCCTTTTTCTCACCACGCCACTCGTGCAGGCAGAGGCCGGTTCCGGCGAAAGCGCTGGAACCATCACCACCACCACCGACGATAGCGGGCACAAGGTCTATGTGAACGACTACGCTCCGGCAACCCCGGCTCGAGCGCGGCGTGCAGCCGTGGCTCCGCGCAGCTCTCTGGTTTTCTGGAGCGTGACCGAACACCGGTGGAAGCCAGTGCCTACCGCCAATGTTCGGGCAGCACGGTCGGCGGCAGCGGAGGTAAACGAGTATCTGGGGACAAGATCGAATGCGGCCCCAGAGACTCAGATTCTTAACTTCGATCGCAGTAGGAACTTCACGCAAGCGCAGATCGACGCGGCGATCGAGCAGGCGGCGGGGCGGCACAATGTGGATCCCAACCTGGTGCGGGCTGTGATCAAGGTGGAATCCAACTTCAACCCCAACGCGGTTTCCCGCAAAGGAGCGATGGGGCTGATGCAATTGATGCCGCAGACGGCCCGGCAATTGAGAGTCACCAATCCCTTTGACCCGGAGCAGAATGTCGACGCGGGCGTCCGCCACCTCAAAAGGCTGATGGAAAGCTTCGGCGGCGACGTCCGGCTGACGCTGGCGGCCTACAATGCGGGGGAAGGGGCGGTGACCCGCAGTGCCGGGGTTCCGCACTTCGCCGAGACTCGCAACTATGTGAAGCGAATCACGGAGCTGTACAACGGCGGGGCGGAGCCGAAGTGGCGAATCCTCAGCAACCCGGTGCACGAGCCCATCCGGGTACAACGGGACGCCCAGGGCGTCTTGTATTTCAGCAACACTGAGTAAGGGAAGGCCATCTAAGGTTTTGCAAACGGGTTTTGCAAACGCGGTAGCGCGACAGCGATTACAGGCCAGAAAAATTGAAGAACTCAGCTCAAAGCCAGCGCGGATTGCGCTGGAGCGCGGCTTTCCTTCTGCTGGCGCTCACCGCCCTGCCCGCCCTGGCCGGCAGCCACAAATCCGAGTCTTGGGCGCGCTCCCAATTTGCCACGGCGGAGCGTATGCGGGAGGCGCTGAACCGGCGTCCGGCGGCGGAGCGCTCGCGCCAGGACTATCACCGGGTGATTTCCGCCTACCGGCAGGTTTACTACGGAGCACCGGCCTCGACGAAGGCCGATCCCAGCGTGGTAGCGGTTGCCGACCTGATGGTCGAAATGGGACGGCGATTTAACGACGATGACATCCTGCGCTCGGCCGTCGGCCAATACGAATTCCTGCGCCGCGAGTACCCTGGCAGCCAGGATCGCTTCGACGCCCTATTTACGATTGGAGAAATCTACAAGGATGATCTGAACGATCCCTCCCGTGCCCGGGACGCATTCCAGGAATTTCTTCGCCGCTATCCCCGGCATCATCTGGCGGAGGAAGCGCGCCAGCAGCTCGACCAGCAAGAGCAGCAGGCAGCGGCGAAGGCCAAGGACGCTGCTGCCAATGCTAAGGGCGCGCAGGCTCGAGATGACGCCAACTCTGACACGGCTGCGAAGGATTCCGGCGACAGCCAGGCAAACGATTCCCACGAAACCGCAGCCGCGAACCCGGGCAAGCTGCCGCGGGTGACGGGCATTCGCTACTGGTCCACGCCCGACTATACGCGGGTTGCCATCGAACTCGAGCGGGACGTCACGTTCAAAGCGCAACGCATTGGCCACCCGGATCGCATCGTTTTCGATCTGCCGGATACCAAGCTGGCTGCAACCTTGCCCGGCAATCTCGATGTGGACGACGGGTTTCTGAAGAAAATCCGCGTGGCCCAGTTCGAGCGGAAACAAACGCGAGTGGTGCTCGAAGTCGACGATCAGGCGGACTACAACGCGTTCTGGCTATCGAATCCGCCGCGGCTGATCATCGACGTTCACGCCAAGGGCGTTCATGGCGAGGAAGCGGCCGCAGCATCCTCGAATGAAGGCTCGCCGGTTGCCGAGGCGTCCGTGGTTGCGCCCGCCCGGGACGCCACCCGGCCAGTGATGGGTCCGTCCCTGGCCAAGGCCGACGCCGATGCTCCCACAACGGAGGCGAGGCCGAAATCCGAGCCGCAGGTAAAAGTCACCGATAGCGCTGGTGTCCAAAACGCCGCTGTCAGAAAAAAGATCGTAGAAGCGGACGACGACAATGATGACGACCCCTCCAGCGCGGATGCGGGCGCGTCGCCGACCCAAACCACCGGCAAGTCTGGGATCATTCCGGCGTCGGAGCGAACCAAACTCCATATGACGAAGAGCGTCCACGAAGCGCAGCCGACCGCGCGCGGTGACCGATCGCTTATCCGGGCGCTGGGATTGAAGATCGGGAAAATTGTGATTGACCCGGGCCACGGCGGTTACGACACTGGCACGATCGGGCCCAATGGGCTGGAAGAAAAGGATTTAGTTCTGGATGTCTGCAAACGGCTGGGCAAGCTGCTCGAAGAACGGCTGGGGGCGGAGGTGGAGTACACCCGGCGCGATGACATCTTCGTGCCGCTGGAGAGCCGGACGGCAATTGCCAATCAGGATCAAGCGGACTTGTTCGTCTCCGTCCACGCGAACTCCAGCAGCGATTCCGATGCGCGCGGAGTGGAAACGTACTATTTAAACTTCACCTCTTCGACGGATGCGCTGGAAGTGGCGGCGCGGGAAAATGCGGTGTCGGAGAAGTCGATTCACGAACTGCAGGATCTGGTGAAGAAGATCGCGCTCAAAGAAAAGATTGAAGAATCGCGGGAGTTTGCCACCGACGTGGAGAGCGCCCTGCACACTGGGTTGGCGGTGAAGAATCCCGGGCTGCGCGACCGCGGGGTCAAGAAAGCGCCTTTTATCGTCTTGATTGGGGCGAATATGCCGTCGATTCTGGCGGAAATTTCCTTCGTCAGCAATCCCGGCGACGAGCGGCGGCTGCGAACTTCGGCCTACCGCCAACGCATTGCCGAGTCTCTATACCACGGCATTGCCAAATATGTGACCGGCCTGGGCGGGGTGAAGGTCGCGAGCCGGACCGAAAAGGGCGGCGGGCAATAGAATTTTTCGACCGTTTTTGTTCCCGCCTAGGCAGTTGGTCCTGAAATCTCAAAATCTCTTGCGCCCGTCATCCTGAGTGGCTTCAAGCCGCGAAGGATCTTACGCAGGCCGGAGCTGTGAGTGCAGGCGGCAGGGCATCCCGCAAACGCTGGCGGCGCAACCGAATGACGCCTGACGGCCCTCAGGATGACGATCCTCCCGGAAGTCCCTGGAAACTTTCTGCATCGGCCTGTAGTCTAATGCAAGAGTGGAAGTGTGGGCTCTCTATGCGGGTTTTCCAGCCTAGATTCATCTTGGTCTTTATGGTACTAGCGACGGCCGCTGCTTTTGCGGAGGACGCTCCGCCTGCGCCAATTCTGCCCAAGGAGTTTGGCGGCTGGCAGGCGGTGGACCCGCTGAAGACCAGCAAAGACCCGGCAGCGGCGGATCCCTTGAATGCGGCGCTGCTTAAGGAGTACGGTTTTACCGATTTTGCCGGGCAGACCTACTCCCGCGACGATGGCCGCAAACTGACGCTCAAGGCTGCCCGCTTTGCCGATGCCAGCGGCGCCTATGGAGCTTTCGTCTACTATAAGACGCTGCCGATGCTGACCGAGCAAGTCGGCGACCAGGGCGCTTCGCTCAATCAGCGCGTGCTGTTTTATCGCGGCAATATCCTGGTGGACGCGGTTTTTGAGAAGCTCAGCGCCATGTCAGCCGCCGAACTGCGGGAATTGGCGGCAGCACTTCCGCGGCCCGTGGGAAACACTGCCGGGCTGCCGGGACTGCCCGCTTATCTTCCCCACCAGTCGTATGTAAAGAACAGCGCGAAATACGTGGTCGGACCCATTGGGCTGGAGAAAATCGGGGCCCCGCTTTCCGCCGCTCTGGTGGATTTCAACGTGGGCGCGGAGGTGGTGCTCGGCACGTATCAAACCTCCGGCGGCGAAGCCACGTTGATGCTGATCTCATACCCCACGCCGCAGATCGCGGCCAGCAGTCTTCGCCGCATCGATGCGGCGGAGCAGCAGAAAGAGCAAGCGCAATCCAAGGGTTCATCGGCTCCCGCGGCGAGTCCGTTTTTCGATCGCCGCACCGGGCCGATCGTGGTCATTGCAACCGGCGCCCTTTCAGCGAGCGAGGCAAAGTCTCTGCTGGCTTCCGTGAACTACGATGCCGAGGTCACCTGGAACGAAAACACTTACTTCACCAAGAAAGACAACATCGCCAACCTGCTGGTCAACGTCATCTGGTTGAGCGCCATCATCGGTGGTCTCGCGATTGTGGCCGGAATTGCATTTGGAGGCGTGCGCATCCTCATTCGCCGCCTGCTGCCGGAGCGGGTTTTGCAGCGCCGGGAGGAGATGGAATTCATCTCCCTGCACCTGTCGGAGGCGTCGCGGGAACCTCGCGATCCCGGGGTAAGTTCCTCAATCAAAGTCGTTTAAGGCGGTTGCGAGGAGATTTGTCTCAAAACGAGGCAAAGCGGGCGGCTGTTTACGGATTTCATAAGTCATTGAAAATAAAGGTATTTATTTCCTAGAAATTCCTTGACACCCCCCTTTTTCGACTCATAAGATTTCGCCAGAAAGTTTTGACGGCTTAAACCTCCGTTGGAACTATTCTCCCTTGAAGAGAAGGCCGCCCATGTTGCCGGGTGGCCTTTTCATTTGGCCAGCATTCATGGCGATCTCAATGACGCAGCTTAGAATCTCGGCGTACTCTGCGGCCTTTCTCCACGACGTCTGCGATTAAGACTTTGTGTCTGCCGGAGTCGAGCCAAGACCTTGCGCGCTGAGACCGCTGAGAACCGCCGCAGAGTGCGCGGAGAAAAGCAAATGGCAAGATTCCAAACCGCTTCGAGTTTTCCGGCGTATAATGGTCTTGCTAAGTTCGATTCACCCGCAGTTGAAAGCCGGTAACGCCAACCAGCGCCACCCTCTCTCACCAGCAGCGATTCTTCTCAGCACACTTTAAGAAACAAGAATAGGAATATCAATGGCAGAACAAGGAACTGTGAAGTGGTTTAACGACGCCAAGGGCTATGGCTTTATCAGCCGGCAAAATGGCGAAGATGTGTTTGTGCATTTCTCCGCGATTCAGGCGGGCGGCTTTCGCAGCCTGCAAGAAGGACAAACCGTGCAGTTCGACGTGACCAAAGGTCCGAAGGGCTGGCAGGCAGAGAACGTTCAGGCTGTCTAAAGTAAAACAATATGCCCGTCATCCCAGGATGCCGGGCATTTTTGTGTTTGCAAGGATTCAGAATGCGGACTAGGACGCCACCAGCACCGACAAAAGCTCCGGCGTGCACCGGGCGTTGCGGACAGATTCGGCAGCGTCTTCCGCTGTGAACCTTCCCATAACCAGCGCCAGCTTGCGATCGGGCGTCATTTGAACCGGCTTGCGGTCGATGCGCTGCACATATTGCGGTGGCAGTGTGCCAGTGCGGTTTACTTTCACAACGAACTTGGTGTTCTTCATTATAGTTTGCACAGCTTCTATTGTACGCTGAAATAGCCCATTTGGGCCATTCCTATTCGGGTGCCCTCTCGGTATTCTGAGGGTGGACAGTTTCTCGGGGGAGGGACCTGTTCGAACGATTCGTCCCAAGACTCATAGAGTCTGGGACGTTTTGTTTTTTTGGGGGAGTTTGTGGGCTAGGTGGGCGGGTGGCTTGGGCTATGGATCCCAGATTATTCTCGAGGGTGCCCCGTCCAAGCTCCGCTTGGGCGGGGGTTTTCTGCCGCTGGACGTACTCGCGCGTTGAGAAGGCAGCGCCCGATCCGCGATTTCCAAAGTTCGAGGACCTCCCACAACAACGAAAGTAGGGAAATCAAGCTGACGGGACTCGATGAAGGACCTCAGTCTCCAACGTGACAAGGGGAGCTTGCTCCGAAGTTCGGGATCGAGGCTGTGACCCACGAACACCCCCGCCCAAGCGGAGCTTGGACGGGGCACCCGCGGGAGTTAGGATGGACGCGAAGCCAGGGCCACTCATCGGCCACGCCGTTGTGAGTTCCCCAAAGTCTGCGGGAATCTGCGAATGACCCGGCAGGTTGGTTCGCGAACGATTTGGTAAACTGAGGAAAGTCAAACTCAAGCCGACGTAGCTCAGTTGGTAGAGCAGCCGATTCGTAATCGGCAGGTCAGCGGTTCAAGTCCGCTCGTCGGCTCC
>Ga0209415_10020449_pt1 | contig 10282 bp, 9 predicted proteins | sample PeaSoiSIISIP2007_FD_187696 | JGI IMG/M metagenome (GOLD analysis project Ga0209415, IMG submission 187696) | Peat soil microbial communities from Weissenstadt, Germany - SII-SIP-2007 (SPAdes) (version 2) | ecosystem: Environmental > Terrestrial > Soil > Wetlands > Peat | place: Germany...
GGTGTCGGCCGCGGGCAGACGTCGCGACCGATAGTCCGCGGCGAGCCTGTCGGTCGGCCGACCGCCGCATGATCCGCCTCTTTCGCCGCCGAATACCTCTGACACGTCTGAACGGCCGCGCGGGGCGTCCGAACGTTCCGCGCCCGTGATCGGTTCACAAGGAGGACGGTATGAGCGCACCGCAGGTCGTGCTGTGGACCGAGGGGGAGAGGGGGCCCAGGTTCGCGCTGGATGCGCCGGCGATCACCGCGGCGGGCGGGATCCTGCGCTACGTGTTGTGCCGGACCGAGGAGGAGCGGATCGCGGTGGCCCGCGATGCGCACGTGATGGTTGACGGGGCGGCGCCGATCACCGACGCGTTCTGCGCGGGAGCGACCGGCCTCGTCGGCATCGTCCGGACCGGCATCGGCCTCGACACGGTGGATCTGCCTGCGACGACCAAGCACGGCGTGGCCGTCGCCAACGTGCCCGATTTCTGCTACGACGAGGTCGCGGACACGGCATGGACGCTGATCCTGGGCGTGACGCGCAAGTTGATCCTCGCCGACCGGCACGTCCGGGCCGGCGGCTGGACCCCCGGCGCCCTGCTGCCGATGCATTCGCTGCGCGGACAGACGCTCGGGCTGGTTGCCTTCGGCCACATCGCCCGGAAGGTCGCCGAACGCGCCCAGCCGTTCGGCCTGCGGGTGGTCGCGGCCGACCCGTACGTGGACGCCCCGGAGATGGCGAAGGTGCGCGTCGAGAAGCTCGGGCTCGACGACCTGCTCTCGCAGGCGGACATCGTCTCCCTGCACACGCCGCTGACGCAGGAAACGCGCGGGATGATCGGCGCAGTGGCGTTCGCCCGGATGAAGCCCGGCGCGGTCCTGATCAACTCCTCGCGCGGCGGCGTGGTGGATCAGCCGGCCCTGATCGCAGCGCTCCGCTCGGGGCGGCTGAGCGGCGCGGGGCTCGACGTGCAGTCCCCCGAGCCGCCGGCCAAGGACAATCCCCTGTTCAGCATGGACAACGTCGTGCTGACGCCGCACTATGCGTCCACGACCGTCGAGGCGGTGGCGCAGCTGGCCGAGAAGGTCAGCCGCCAGGTGGTCCAGTTCCTCCGCTGGGAATGGCCGACCTACCTGGCCAACCCCCGGGTCCGCGACCAGGCCAACTGCCGCCTCGCTGCGGGGCGACGGCCGGCATGACGCGTGACGCCACGGCGCGCCGAGTCCCGCCGGCGCCGCGTGGCTAGTCGCGCGCGAGGTAGATGCCGGTCAGGATGCACGCGCCCGCGGTGACCAGCGGGACCGTGACGGGCTCGCGCAGCATCACGAGCGCCAGCGCCACGGTCACGATCGGCTGGGCGAACTGGGCGAGTCCGACGCGCGCGATTCCCCCGGACGCAAGCGCCCAGTACCACGCGACGTAGCCCACGATCGACACCATCACCGCCAGATAGCCCACGGAAACCCATTCGCCAAGCGTGACCGCCGCCCACCGCGTGTGCGGCGTCAGCAGAGCGAACACCGGCAGGACGGCGGCCCCCGACAAGAGGATGCCCCACACCGTGGTCGACAGGGAGCCGTAGACTCGGGCCGCCCGGGCCCCCACCACGTAGCCGGCGGTCCCGCACAGGAGCCCGCACAGGACGAGCGCGTCCCCGACGACCGACTCGGGGGCGCCCCGGAGGCCAAGACGAAAGAGGACCAGCGCGCCCTCGCCGGCGAGCGCGATCGCGGCCCCCGCGACCCACCGCGCCGACACCGGGTGGCGCTCGAGGACGGCGGCGATCACGCCGGTCGAGACGGGCGCCAGCGCGAGGATCAGCGCCGCGTGCGAGGCCGTCGTCAGCTGCACGCCGTACGTGAAGAACGTGGGAAAGCCCACGAACCCGCAGAGTCCGGACACGACCAGCGGGCCCCACTCGCCAGCGCGGCTCGGTTGGGGGAGCCGCCTCGCGCATGCGATCGGCAGCAGCAGCGCCGCCGCCCCGAGCGTTCGCAGGATCGCCACCATCAGGGCACTGAGATGGGTCACGGCGATCTTGGTCGCCACCGGCGATGCGCCCCAGACGACCACGGCAAACGCGGCCGCCACGGCGATCGCGGTCTGGCTCGCCACCCCGGCGCCCGTCGAGGCCGCACGTGGCGCGCGGCGTGCCCTATCGATCGGCCGCGACCGTTCCGGCGTGCGCCCTTGACCCGGAGCTCCCGCTGTCCAGCGCGACCATCCTACGGCTTCGGCTGTACCGGCGCGCCGATGCACGCCTCGCACGGCCGCGTGTTATCGGCCTGGCTGCTGAGGATGAATCCGGCGTCGGTCTGGCGGAACGTCCGGATCGCAAAGGAGACCGGCCACCCGCGCAGGTCCACGACGGGGTTGATCTTCTGCTCGAGGTCCTCCGCCACCGCGCTCGGCATCGGCAGGGCATCAACGGTCAACTCCTGGAGGTGGAAGAAGATCTCCGGCACGCCCGACACCTGGAAGATCCCGCGCATGCGGACCTGGGTGGGCAGGCCGGCGTAGACGATCGTGCCCGCGGCGATCGTCGAGGCGCCGTCTGCGGTCAGGGTCACGCCCGTGACCGCGCTCTCGTGGTTCAACAAGTTCTGCACGCTTTTGAGCGCCACCGTGCCGTAGATCGCGCTGTGCTGAGTCGCGAGCACCTGGAGCGTGCCGTGCTGCAACTGAGAGGGGTCGAGGGTCACACCGAGCAGTCGGAACCACAGCTGGTCGACGAGCAGGCCCTGGATCGCCGCGTGCTCCGCATAGACGCCGATCCGCTCGTACATCCCGTCGCGAGCGCCGGGCACCGCGTCGAGACGCAGCACCGGCGGATCGCCAAGCAACCGGCTGAACACCGGTCGGAGCGCGCCGGCGCCCGCGAGCGGGGGGGCCGCCGCGGACGGTCGAGGCGCCCCGAGCGCCGCGACGCACAGCGCCCCGATCGCGATCCAAAGTGCCACACGGTTTCTCAGCATCGCATCACACCGATTCCTGTACCTTTCCAGGCCGACAGTCCGGCGGTGCCAAAGGGGACCACCACGGCCTCTGTTGGAATGGTACCATTCCGGGCCTTGGCGTTGGCGACGCCCTCTTCCGCGAGCGGCCCGCCCGGACCGCGAAGAAGCCCGGTGATCCGCCGAAGCCGGCCCGGGCCGATCAGCGGGCCGGACGGGACCGGCGCGTGGGCATGGCGCCGCACGTCGAGGGCGGCCCGAACCCGTCGACCCCGCGCGTCGTGATGACGACGCCCGGCGGAGTGACGCCGGTCGTGGACGATGAGGCGCGGCATCGCGTAGGTGGGCGGGATCCTCCGCATCGGCGATCACGCGCGGCTGGCCGTGACCGCGCCCGACCAGCGGTGCGCAATGATCACGCTCGATCCCGTGACGGGGGAGGCACAGCCGAAGATCCTGCGATGGGCCACAGCATGCAGGCGTGGCTGGCGTGTACGGAACCGTGCTGACCCCGGGCGAGGTGTGAATCCGCGATCCGGTCTTTCTTAAGGCACAGAATATGCTGCGGCCGGTGGTCCGTGCCGCCGGTCTTCGTTCCCCAGACGTCGTCTACGCCCCGCAGGCTTCTCGTCGAGGATAGACACCCGTCTCCGGGAGGTTGCACGCCTCCGGCGCCCGCATTCAGAGCAAGCCACACACCACCGCGAGCGGACGTTCGACCCAGTCTACCTGTCGACCGCGTACCGGCGCCCGATCTTCTCGCGCACGGTGCCGTACTTCTCCTGGATCTTGCCGACCGCCTGGTCGATGCTCCCCGCCCTCTGAGTCCGCGTGTTGCCCGTCAGCTTGCCCCACTGCTTCTTGACGCTCCCGCGTAGCTGTCGTCGTTTCCCACTGAGTTGGTCTTTGTTCATGATCTCAACCTCCTCTCATCGTGGTCGATCGAACTCGTTCGCCTCGTCGAACGGTCTACGTCAGCAACCGGCGGCCGCTGAACAGGTTGAAGACCAGCACGATCAGCGCGAACACCAGCAGCAAGTGAATCAGGCCGCCCCCGACGTGCAGGCCGAACCCGAACAGCCACAACACGAGCAGGACCGCGAACACCGTCCACAGCATTGGCGTTTCCTCCTCTCGTTTTAGGATGTGCGTGATGACAATCTCTCGGGAAAAAGCATAGCATCACACGCAGTGAGGGACTATGCAAAACAGCACGGTTGGCCGCCGGAACCAATCGGCGGTGACGATGCGGGCGTGTCGTGTCTCGACGAGCGACCCGATATCTTGAGGTTCCGGAGCCTTCTCGTGGACGATCGCGTTCACGAGCCAGCGGTGGACGCTCAGCGAGCGTCCCGCAGGTGTCCATGAAGGCATTCACGCGTTCCCGGGCCACGCCAGTCACCTCGGCAGAGGTGCTTGACCACCCCGGGATCACCACGGCTGCGTCGTTGGCAGTGCCGACGCGCGATACCAGCAAGAGAATCCGCGACACGCGTGGCTTGCTCTGATGTGGCGGGATGGGGTGCCGTGCTACGGGGTCTGGCGCTCCGTTAGTATAATGAACGGGTGATGACCGAGCACGCCCCCACGGCGGAACCGGGCCCGGCGGCCGCGCCGGATTCGGTGCCGTTCGACGCGGCCCCCGACGGAGTCGCCGGCCTGCCGGAGAAGCTGACGGCGCTTCCCGACCAGCCCGGCGTCTACCTGATGAAAGACGGCGCGGGCCGGGTGATTTATGTCGGCAAGGCGACGTCGCTGCGCGCGCGTGTGCGGCAGTATTTCCAGCCCGGGCACACCGACAACCCGCGGATCCTCCACCTTGTTTCGAAGATCCGCGACGTCGAGACCGTCGTCTGCGCGAACGAGGTCGAGGCGCTGATCCTCGAGGCCACGCTCATCAAGCGTCACCGGCCGCGGTACAACGTGCGGATGGCCGACGACAAGGCGTATCCGTACCTCAAGCTGACGAACGAGCCCTATCCCAAGATCGTCATGACCCGCAAGGTCGCCCGAGACGGTGCGAAGTACTTCGGCCCGTACCCGTACCACGAGCCCAAGCTGGTGGGGCGGACGATCCGGCTGATCCGGCGCCAGTTCAAGCTGCGCACGTGCAACCTCGAAATCGAGCACAATCTGCCCCGGCCGTGTCTCGATTACTACATCGGCCAATGCACGGCGCCGTGCGTCGCGTGGGGCGCGACCGCGGAGCAGTACGCCGAGCAGGTCGCGCAGGCCGCGGCCTTCCTCGAGGGGAAGCAGGAGCGCCTGCTCGATGATCTGCGCGCGCAGATGGAGGTGGCCGCCGAGGCGCTCGACTTCGAGCGCGCGGCCCAACTGCGTGACCAGCTGCGCGGCCTCGAGGCCCTCGGGGAAAAACAGCGGATCATCTCGGCCGGCGCCGAGGACCGGGACATCATGGCACTTGCCCAAGAGGGGGACGAGGGGTGCGTGCAGATCTTCTTCGTCCGCGCCGGGCGCCTGGTCGGCCAGGAGCACGTCATGCTGCAGGGCACCCGCGGCGTTGGGTCCCCAGAGACGCTGTCGGCGTTTCTGACGCAGTTCTACGAGGCGTCGTCGGCGCCGCCGCCCCAGATCCTGGTCCCGGAGCCGATCCCGGACCGCGAGGTGATCGAGCGGTGGCTCGGGGAGCGTCGAGGCGGCCGCGTCGCGATCGTGCAGCCGCAGCGCGGCGAGCGGGTGCGCCTCGTCGAGATGGCGCGCGAGAACGCGGCGCTGCACCTGTCCCAGGAGCACGCCCGCCGGGGGGACCCGGTCGGGCCGGGCGCGCGCGAGCTCGCCCACCTCTTGGGTCTCGAGACCCCGCCCGTGCGCATCGAGTGCTACGACATCAGCAACTTCCAGGGCGGCGAGTCGGTGGCCTCGCTCGTCGTGGCGGAAGGCGGCCGGCCGAAGAAGCGCGATTACCGTCGGTTTCGGATGAAGTACACGGAGGGACCCGACGACGTCGCGATGATGCGCGAGGTGCTCGGCCGCCGGTTTGCGCAGGCGCGGCAGGAGCAGGAGCGCCTCGACCGCGACGAGCCGATTCCCGTGAAGTGGGCGGTGCTGCCCGACCTCATCGTGCTCGACGGGGGGCGCGGGCAGCTCGGGGCGGCGCGGGACGTGTTGTTCGAATACAATCAGGCGATCCCCGCGGTCGCCCTCGCCAAGCAGCAGGAGCTGATCTACGTGCCGGGCCTCTCGGAGCCGATCGCGCTGCCGCGGGAGTCGCAGGCGCTGCAGCTGCTGCAGCGCCTGCGCGACGAGGCCCACCGCTTCGCGAACGCGTACCATCAGATGCTGCGGCAGCGCCGCATCGTGTTCTCCGCGCTGGACGAGATCCCGGGCGTCGGTGAGCGGCGGAAGCGGGCACTGATCCGGCGGTTCGGGTCCGTCCGCAACGTCCGGACGGCGACGGTCGACGAGATCGCCGCAGTCGAGGGGATCGGCCGCAAGGTGGCGGAGCGGATCCACGCGTTCCTCGTGGAGCATCCGGCGTAGGAGGGCGCACGGCCGCATGACGGCAGCGCATTCCCCGGCCCCCGTAGACGCGTCCGCGCGGCATGCCCGTCGGGACGTCCCGCGCCGCCGACGGCGGCGTCCGTGACGCCGGGGGCTGGCGGACCGCGCCCCGCCCCCCGGGCCTGGCTCGGCGACCCGGGCGACGTCACGGTCGGCACGACGTTTCGTACTGGGCTGTATCTCGACGAGGCCTCCCGCGACCGGCCGTTCCGGTGCCGGGTGGAGATCGTGTTCGATCCCCGCATGCTCTACTGCGTCTCGCTCGAGCCGCCCCCGCCGGGCGGCCCGCCGACCTCGCACGACGTGGAGATCGCGATCGGCCGTGTGGTGGCCAAGATCACGGTCGCGGCGGAGGCAGCGGGGTCTCGCGGCGGCATCCCGGTGGCGACGCTTCGCTGGCGGTGCGTGGGCGAAGGGGACACGCCCGTGGTGGTGCGTCTGGTGAATCCCGGCGGGGACGCGCGGTCGCTGCTGCGCGTCGTGCAGCGCCCGCGCGGGTGACCGGTCAGCGCTCGGCGGAGCGTTCGGGCCGCCGCCGAGGAGCGCGTCCGCGGTCTCCCCGCCGACCCCGAGGATCCTCACCGGTGCGCGTCCACGCGACGGCCCAGATGCCGGGATCGGTGAGGCGAACCGTCCCGCGGGCGTCGAGCGCACGCCCCGGCAGGTAGGCGTCGTCCAGCCGGAACGCGCGCACGAGCGCGAGCTCGATCGGGGCCGCCGCCGGCGCGACGGCCCGCACCGCGATGGCCTCGATGGCCGCGTCGGCTGTGCCGGCCGGCAGTTTCACCGCGGTGCTCTCGGCGTCGGCACCGCGAAAGGCGAGATCCGGGCGGCCCCACGCGGATGTGTACCATCGGTCGCCGATCCGGACCCCGGCTTCGAGCGGGCCCGAGGTTCCCGGGCGGCGCTTCCACTGGAGGAACAGGTAGGCCCGGAGATCGGCCGGGGCGGGGGTCGAGGGCGCGGGCCTCCGCTCCAACGGCACCTGGCGGAGGATTTCCAGCGCGCTCACACGGTAGATCCACGGAAAGCGCTGCAGCACCCCTTCGCGCGGCTCGCCCTCGGGCTGGGCGAGGGCCGGCGCCAGCGCGACCCGGCAGGCACCGCGCAGGCGGTCCGTGACCATCCCGTGCCGCCCCGTCACCTGCAGCACCGGGTGCGCGCCCCAGGCGTGCTCCCCGCGAAACGGGAGCGTGCGGTGCCCGGGGCCCTGGTACTCTTCCCGCGCGATCCCGCCGGACGCGTTCCACGCCGCCCGATAGATCCACTCGATGTCCGTGGTGTGGCCCCACTTGGCCAGCAGGCCGGTCAGATCGGTGCCGGCGTCCTCGTGGCTGAACACGACGTGGTACTCGAGTCCGCGCGGCTCGGAGCCCGGTGCGGACGAAGACGGGGCGTCCCGATAGAACAGCAGGAGGGGCGTGTCGGTGGCGATCCCCTCGGGCGACCCGGCTCCCCGCCGGTAGTGCAGGATCGGCGCGTGCGCCCAGACGCGCGCGGACGGATCGCTGTCGGCGATGCTACCGGTGCGGAGCTCGACCGGCTCCAGCCGGGCGCTCGGCGGGACCGAGCGCCGGCGATCGAGCTGCAGCCGCAGCAGGTGCGGTCCCCGCCCGAGCCGCCCGAGGCACCGAAGGTATTCGGTCGGCTCTCCGCCGCCGGCCAGCACCAACTCCTGGCGGCGCTCACCGTCGACGTCGAGGGTCACGACCGCCGCCTCGCCCCGTTCCCACGATAGCCCGGGCGCCGCCAGCGTCGCCGCGGCCCATGCTTCGCCGTCGGCGTCCAGTGCAAACGAGTGGTGCATCACCTCGTCAACGTTCACGCCGGACGGCGCCGCACGGCGGATCGGGGAGCGCGCTCAAGGCCGGGCGGACGGAGCCGAGCGCGGCGCGGGTGCCGGTCACCGGGCGTCCGGCGCGGCCACCGCCGGCCGCATCGGTCCGCCGATCTCGACCAGCTCCGAGTCGCGGAATGCGAGGGCGCGCACCATCTGCACCGGGACGCGCTGTCCCTCGGTCAACGCGGCGCCCTTGGGGGTAAACATCCGCAGCTCGCCGATCCCCGGGGAGTCGAGCAGCACCTGCAGGTAGTGCCCGAGATTGATCACGCGGCGGATCTGCATCGGGACGCCGCCGGCGTCGACCACGAGGTCCTCGGGCCGGACTGCGACCGTGACCTGGGTTCCGTCCGGCCACCCTCGGCCCTCCAGCGGAAGGCGCCACGGTCCGGCGACGAGCGTGGCACCGCCCTCGGCCGCGGCCGGCAGCAGGTTCATCGTGCCGATGAAGTCGGCCACAAACAGCGTGCGCGGGTACGCGTACAGCGCCGACGGCGTGTCGACCTGCTGCAGCACGCCCCGATGCATCACCGCGATCCGGTCCGCGATCGTCAGCGCCTCTTCCTGATCGTGCGTCACGAACACGGTGGTGATGCCGATCTTGCGCTGCAGCTGCTTGACCTCTTCGCGCATGTGGACGCGCAGCCGCGCGTCGAGATTGCTGAACGGTTCGTCGAGCAGGAGGATCTGCGGCTCGAGCACGAGCGCGCGGGCGACCGCGACGCGCTGTTGTTCCCCGCCGGACAGCTGATGGGGGTACTTCCGATCGGCGCCCGGGAGGCCGACGAGCGCGAGGGCCCCCTGGACCTTGCGCTCGATCGCGGCGCGGTCCAGCCGGCGGAGGCGAAGGCCGAACGAGATGTTTTGCTCGACCGTCATGTGCGGCCACAGATTGTAGCGCTGGAACACCATCGCGGTGGGGCGGCGTTCGGGCGGGAGATCGAGGATGCTGCGGCCGTCGATCTGGATGTCCCCGGAGTCCGGCGGGGCGAACCCGCCGATCATCCGGAGGGTCGTTGTCTTGCCGCACCCCGACGGGCCCAGGAGGCACATCAGCTCGCCGTCCCGGACTTCAAGGGTGACGTCGTGGACGGCGGCCTGGGTGCCGAAGCGCTTCGTCAGGTGATCCAGCGACAGGCTCGCCATGGGCTCCCCCGAGGTCAGAGGTTGTATCCGGCCGCCAGATAGCCGGCGCGGAGGTACCGCTGCATCAAGAGCAGCAGCACGAGCGAGGGCAGCGCGAGCAGCACCGAGAACACCGCCCCGACCGGCTGCGGATAGCCGAGCACGAGGCCGTACATCAGCACCGGCATCGTGATGTGGTTCGGCGTGCCGACGATCAGCGACCCCTGCGCCTCGTCGAACGCGGCGATGAACGCGAACAGCGCCGCGACGATCAGGCCCGGCAGCGCGATCGGCAGGGTGATCTGGAAGAACGTCCTGAGCGGGCCCGCCCCGGCGTCGCGCGCGGCCTCCTCGAGGTTCCGGTTGATGCCGCGGAACGTTCCCGTCGGGATCCAGATCATGAACAGCAGCGTGTTGATCAGCTGGATCAGCACGACCGCGGCGAACGTATCCATCAGGTTGAGCCGGTAGAACAGCGTCGCGATGCTGACGTACAGCCCGATCTTCGGGAACGCGTTGGCGCTCAGGAACGACAGCAGGAGCGCCCGCCGCCCCGGGAACTCGAGACGGGCGAACGCGTAGGCGGCGGGGATGCAGATCAGCGCGGACAGCACCGTCGCGACCGGCGCGCTCATCACGCTCATCCGGATGGACTTGACGACATCGTCTTGACCGAGGACGTAGAACCACCACTTGAGCGAGAACTCCGGGATCAGATTGGGGAACAGCCACGTCCCGGCGACCGCCCACATGAGCAGGGTCAGGAGCGGACCGAGGATGAACGCCGCCAGCGCGAGGAGCGCGCCGACGCCGATCGTTTTTCTCAGCACGCGGACCGGTTGAAACCAGCCGG
>Ga0209415_10020450_pt1 | contig 10281 bp, 12 predicted proteins | sample PeaSoiSIISIP2007_FD_187696 | JGI IMG/M metagenome (GOLD analysis project Ga0209415, IMG submission 187696) | Peat soil microbial communities from Weissenstadt, Germany - SII-SIP-2007 (SPAdes) (version 2) | ecosystem: Environmental > Terrestrial > Soil > Wetlands > Peat | place: Germany...
CCCGCGAAAAGAGCTTTTGGATCGCTTTGGTCTATGCCGCGCGCAGCGACCCCGATCGGGCCTTTACTTGGCTCGACCGCGCCCTTCGTCAGCACGACGACGGGCTGCTTTGGATGACAGGGGATCCTCTCCTTAGCAAGGTAGCCTCCGACCCTCGCTACAAGGCGCTCCTGCGCAAGATGAACCTGCCAGAGTAACGGCGTAAACGATGCCTCCTTACCCAAGTGAGCTGTCGGAGAGCGGACGGTTGTCATCGGCGGGTTTGGGGACTCGCTGATTTCCGTGGAGGAAAACTCGGCGTAGAAACTCGCGTTCTCCCGTCGACGGTCAAGCGCGATTTCGAGCGTTTTCTTCCGGATTGTCTAGCGCCGAGTGCACGGCTTCGAGATCACAATCTGTGACCTCAAAACCCAGGCGTGGTGGTCGACCCGGGGAAGTCCATTATCTACCTGTGCGCGGGGCGGGTAAGCTTACGGTACCGGACGTGTCTCGCCAGATGGGTATCAGCGAGTCGACATGCTAACCGCGCGAGTCATCCTTTATACGGTCCTGGTGATCGTCAACGTGGCGGCCATCATTGCGTGGATCGTGGTTTCGAAGCGGCGCCACCGTCGCGAGCGACCGACCTGGTCGGACAGCGTCATCGGCTACGTGACGAACTTTCTCGATACGCTCGGCATTGGCTCCTACGCGCAGATCACGGCCCTGTTCAAGCTGCGGGGCAGGCCGGAGGACGAGTTGATCCCCGGCACGCTCAACGTCGGGAGCGCCGTTCCGGCCTTTCTCGGCTCCCTGCTCTTCTTTGGTGCCGTCGCGGTGGAACCGGTGTTGCTCGCCAGCATGGTGATCAGCTCCGGCATCGGTGCCTGGGTCGGCGCGGGTCTGGTCAGTCGGATGCCGCGGCGGAGCATCCAGGTGTTTATGGGCGTGGCGCTGCTGATCGCCGCGGGTTTCTTCGCCATGACGGCGCTCGGTGTCCTTCCGCCGTCCGGAACGGCGATGGGGCTGTCGGGCTGGCGCTTTGCCGTCGCGGTCCTCGCCAACTTCGGGCTCGGGGCGCTGATGTGCATCGGCATCGGCAACTATGCGCCCAGCATGGTGCTGCTCGGACTTCTCGGCATGCATCCGATCGCCGCGTACCCGATCATGATCGGAAGCGACGGCGTGCTGATTCCCGTCGCTGCTCTGGGGTTTCTTCGGTCGGGGCGCTTCTCGCACGGCTGTGTGCTAGGCCTCACGCTCGGCGGTCTCCTCGGTGTCCTGTGCGCGTTCCCGCTCGTCAAGCTGATCGCCGAGCACCTGACGCTGATGCGCTGGCTCGTGATCGTCGTGATCATCTACGCGGCCGTGTCGATGCTGCGCTCGGCTCAAGCACCCGGTCCGGAGTCGCCGGACGCCGAGATCGAGCTTCATCCTTGACGAAGTTCCCCCCACTCACACTTGGGGGCGTGCGCTCGTCGGAAGCCCAAGGGCGACGAGCAGGGCGTTGTCGAGCTCACGCAGCTTGTCGCTGTGCTCACGGAAACCCGATCGCCTCTCGAGATTTGACGCCGACGAATCCAAGATCGAAAGTCTGTCTGATCTCGCGCGGTATCCGATCCTCACGAAAGAGGACCTGAGAACGATACGAGCTGCCGCGCTACTGCCGGAAGGAAGCCGCCGGTATTCGATGAGCAGTCGGGCCGCGCGACCGAGACGCCGGGGCGATCGCCCTGCCTACAGTCAGTGCTATGGAGGTCGCGTGCTAAACAAAGCGATCAACAGAAAACCGATCGCAATCAGCGCAACGCCGACCATTGGCCAAGGCCGCATCTGCTCGTGCAAGATCACCGCACTGCCTACGTAGACCATGATGAAGGTCAATGCGGTGAACGCGTATGCAAGATTCAGGGGCAGCCTGGACAGGGCAAAGATCCATGCCAGCGTGCCCACGGCATAGAGGAGTAGGCCAGCGCCGACGCGCATATTGAAATATTGACTGAATTCCTGGTTCCCCTTTGCACCGAGCGACAGCAGGATCTGGCCCGCTGCCCCAAGTATCGATGCTGCCGCGATGGCGACGTACGGAATCGATACGGGGCCTTTCATTTGGTAAGCTTAACGACGATTTCGTGTTTCCAATGTGCAAGCAATAAAATGAGCTGCGGCGGTAGCGCACGCAGCACGACACAGCGCGCGCGCCAAATAAGGTTCGCACGCTTCGCGAAGCGTGTGTCATCCGGCACTGCATATTGCATAACGCCGGCAGCGAGTCGCGACATTCCCGTCGCATTTGCATACAGCACGGTGTTGTATCGATACCAGGGCTCGACTTGGCGCTCGTCGCGTACCACCACCCGCGGGTAGTCAAACGCGCGGTAGGCAAACTCCTTGAATAGCGCGGCCCAGTATTCGAGCGGCTGTTCGTTGATGTGAAACTCACCGCCCTGGCCGGGAATCGCCGCCGAAAACAACACGACATCGCCGTGTTGAGTGAGGTTTTCAACAAGGGTGCGTGCGCAAGCTTCCGGAATATGCTCGCCGACTTCCAGGCATTCGACCAGATCGAACCTGCGGCCCAACCGAAACGGCTTGGAAATGTCGGTCGGCTGGAATTTTGTCGTCGGAATCAGCAACGACGCCGGGTTCACATGAACGCCGTCCAACCCCAAGACATCCTCGACGCCGCGCTGCACCCAGGCGTCGAGCCAGATACCGCGAGCGCATCCGACGTCAAGAACGCTCGCAATGTCGAACCCCAGGTTCAATCGACTCAAAAAACTGCGGGCGGAGCGGCCTGAGCTGATGTCGACGAAGTTGAAGAACCGCTCCGAATACTGATAGTCGCCCAAGATCCGCTCTTCAGAAGTGTTCATCAATGAAATACCGCGGCCGACGCTTGGTTTCCAGATAGATCTTTGCGAGATATTCGCCAATAATGCCGATGGCAATCAGTTGCACACCGCCGAGGAAATAGATCGGCAAGACCGTCGATGCCCAACCCGGCACGGCAATGCGTTTGATCTCCCTCACCCAGAATAGCCAGGCGGCGCACGCAAATGTCCCGAGCCCAATAAGCCCGTCAGCGTGATCCAACGGATCGGTGCCGTCGTATATGAGGAAAGTCCGTCCCAGGCGAGTGCCAACACGCGCACCAGCGGATATATCGACTTCCCGGCGATGCGCCTAGTCCGACGATATTCCACCACCGCCGTCTGGAAGCCGAGTTCAGTGACCAAGCCTCTGAGGTACAGGTTGACCTCCGAGTAGGTTTTTAAGGCATCGATGGCGCGCCGGTCAAGCAAGCGAAAATCGGCGTAATTGAACACGATGCGTACACCGCACAGTCTCAACAGCCGGTAATAGGCGCCGCCGTCGTGCGCTTAATCCAGGTGTCGTCCTCGCGTGAGGAGTGCACACCAAAGACGATGTCGGCGCCGGCCTGGTGGGCAGCGATCATCTGGTCGATCGCGTCGGTATCGTCCTGCAAATCCGCATCGATGCTGATGACGGCATCGGCTGTTGAGACATGCAAGCCGGCCAGCACCGCATTCTGATGACCCTTGTTCCGGCTGAGTCGGATACCATGAACCCGGTTCGGGGCCGCACGCTGCGCGATCTCTTTGATGAGACGCCAGGTAGCATCATGTGACCGATCGTGGACGAACAGCAGGGAACTGGCGCGGTCGACTCGGCCTTCTTGGACCAACTGATCAAGTTTCGCCAGGAACGTCGCTGCTGTGACCTCAAGCACCTCTTCTGCGTTGAAACACGGCACTAAGATATCAAGGATCAAGCCCGGCTCCCGCTCTGATCTGGTGCTTCTCGAGCATGGAAACTGCAATCGCCCGATATCGTAGCATAGGCCCAGCGGCCCACGGGGAACTGGTCCGCACGAGCGCAGTGGGCATCGGCACGGCGCTGCTTTAGACTTTTAGGAGCCGCTAAGGCGTCGTCTCAAACGCAGCGGATCAATAGGCTAGGACACTTGAATAATGCATCGCACCCGATGACCGTGGCTCGCACGCGCACCCGCCGGTGCGTGTTCGGCACGCACGAACTGCGCTGGCTGTTCGGCGCCACGCTGCTGCTGCGACTGCTCTACCCCTTCTTCAGTTCACCGCTCGATCGGCTGTTTTCCGACCCGGCGCGTCACTGGGACAACGCGCTCCATTTTCTGCATCCGAGTGTGATGGGCAGCGGTGACCCTTACCTGTATCAAGTCTGGCTATTCGGCCTCCATCAGCTGGCCGGTCAATCGATGCCAGGCGTACTGCTCGGCTGCGGGGTGCTGTGCGCGGCGATGCCCTACGGCTGGTATCGGGCGTTGAAAGAGCTGGTGCCGATGCCCTGGGCCCTGGGGGGGGGCGTGCTTATCGCGTTAGTCCCGAGTTTTCTCGGGGTCTATGCGTACTTCATGAACGAAACCCTGCTTTTGAGCCTGACCGGGTTCGCGTTTTGGCTAACCTTACGTGCTCGCCGCAAGGCCACGGTCGGCACATTCGTCACTGCCTGCATACTGTGGGTCGCGGTCGACTTTACGCGTGTGGTACTCAGCCCGATCTCGTTGGTTTGCCTGTTGTGGATCGCGCTCCGCCCGCCACGACCCTGGCTCAAGTTGCTGTGGGGTTTGGTGCTGTTCGCGATCATCGCTGTACCCGCCGGTCTGCACTGCCGGGCCGCGCTTGGCTTTTTCTCGCCGTTCGGTAACCCCTACATGGCGGAGATTTACCGTCATAGCGGCAATAAGGAGATCACGCTCAATTACGGGCCGCAGGGGATCTACGGATTTGGTAGTCCAAGCTTCTATAACCCGACGTTTTATCCATTTTCAGACTGGATGACCGATCGCGTAGGCGAGGTCGCCGTGGTCATCGACACCACGCGCGGCCGCGCGACCTGGATTCAGGAAGATCAGCGCATCCGCGCCGCGCGTCGCTTTTCGAAAATCCGGGATTACTGGGAAAACCTGCTGTACCTGGGGTTCGGTCAACCGTGGCCCGCGAACGATCGCGGCACATTAGTAGGCGCGTTGACGGTCTGGACACGTTGGCTGTGGCCACCGATCATCGCTGTGGTGGCTTTCGGTGTTGTCCGTGGCCGTTTCGCCGGGCGGGAATGGCTGCTGCCGATCTGCGGCCTATTGACGCTTGCGCTGCTTGCGGTACAAGACGGAGGCATCATCGAAGGTCGTTATCGCCTGCCCGTCGATCCGATCATTCTTGCCGCGCTGGTCGTGCTGGTCTGCCGGTGGGTCGACGGTAAAATCCGATCGGCTACTGCGGCATCGGGGCATGCGGGGTTAGCTTTGGTCCCAAAGAGTTAGCGCAGAGCCAGAAGGCTTGCGCATCATCCTCGCGCTGCGGCGCACGCCCAGTCCATCCGCTTCCATCCTGGCACCGGCGTTCGCACCTCCGGTCGCGGTACAAACTTCGAAGGCTCGATCCGTTGCATCTTGTGGATGTAGCGTGGACAGTTCGGAAATACCTGCCGCACCAGCACTTTCACAATGAACTGCGCCTCCGGATACGGCGGGTCGGCCGCCGTACCCGCAGCGATTTGAGCGACGCCGTTGACCCGCAATGCCGAGTACGCGACCCTTCCTGCCCCAATGCAACAGGGGTTGACGTGATTTTTCGACGCAAACGAGCGCTGGCTCACCACCGTGCTTGAAGGCAGGCTCCGGGCTGGAGTCTTTCGGTTCAGCGACTCGGCGAACGAACGCGCGCGCGTGCTTCTTGGCGCGTTTGAGGGTGCCATGCTGGTAGCGCGCGCATACGGGGATCCGCGTCGGTTCCACGCTCGGCGCCCACGGCGTGCACATGGCATGGCGCCGCGCGGCACCTGACGGACAACCCACCCCTCAAACGCTTGAGCGCGGTTCGCGCTAAACTCCTCGCAACGACCCCACCCGTGCGGGCCGCTTAACGCTCTGAAGCAAGCCGCTTTCATGATTCGCTACTTCACGATCGTCAGCCTGCTCTGCTTGCCCGTGGTCCAGGCACAAACAATGTCCGGCACGGCGCCACCTGCCGGTGCCGCCGTAGAGTGGCCGGTCCAAGATGGCGGATTCGACATCCCGAACTTTCGCTTCCACGACGGCGAAACCCTTCCCACTCTTCATCTGCACTACCTAACCCTCGGCACACCGCACCGTGACAGTCAGGGGCACATCGACAATGCGGTTCTGCTTCTACACGGAACCGGCGGGAATGCGCGCTCGCTCCTCGCGCCGCAGTTCTCCAAGGTGCTGTTCGGCCCGGGGCAGCCCCTCGACATCACCAAATTGTTTCTCATCTTTCCCGACGACATCGGGCACGGGCAGTCCAGCAAGCCCTCCGACGGGCTCCATATGCACTTTCCCGCGTACGACTACGACGACATGATCGCCAGCCAGCACACCATGCTGGTGGATGGCCTCCATGTGGACCACCTTCGCCTCATTCTTGGCACCTCTATGGGCTGCATGCAGACCTTTGTCTGGGGTGAGACGTTTCCAGCATTCGCCGATGCGCTGGCGCCTTTCGCGTGTCTTCCCGTCGAGATCGCCGGCCGCAATCGCATGATGCGCTACATGGCAATTGACGCTGTCAAGCGTGACCCGGCTTGGAAGAATGGGGAGTACACGGCCGAACCGGCCCTCGGCCTGCGCGCCGCCACCGAGATGATCTTCATCATGGGCTCGGCGCCATTGCAAATGCAGAAGGATTATCCCACGCGTGTTGCGGCGGAGCAGCGGGTCGATGCGTACCTCGATCGCGCCGTCGCGCAGACCGACGCCAACGATTTCATCTATTACATGAATGCTAGCCGCGACTACAACCCGGCGCCGAAGCTTTCAACCATCACCGCCCCGGTTCTCTGGATCAACTCCGCCGATGACTTTATCAACCCACCAGAACTCGGCATCGCAGAACAGATGGTAACGAAAATGCCCCATGCTAAGTTCATTTTGCTACCGATCTCCGATGCTACTCGAGGCCACGGCACTCATACCTGGGCTGCCGTCTGGAAAGATCATCTTGTCGAGTTCCTTGCGCAAACCGCAAAGAAATAGGGCAAAATCGCCAATTCTTGAGCGGCGGCACTAATTCGCGTGAATTCCATCGGCCGGTCGTCTACTGATGAGTCATGCAGTATCCGCATGAGCAGCGGTACCCGGTTTACAGTACAGTCTGGATGCTTCAGGGAGCGATTGCATCCTAAGCTTCGCTGGTTCCATAAAATCACATGGCGGCATAAATGCTGATGCACCTGACGCCGCGCTACGCACGTTTTGCTGTTCACGCCGCTCTCTTGTTCACGAGCGTCTCGGCGCCATTTCCGACCGCTGTAATGGCGCAATCCGGACTGCCGTGCGCAGCCACTGATCAATCTGTACCCAGCGGACTCGTTGTAGATATCACGCCGCAGCAGGATGGATCATTGGATCTACGAGCGGTGAATAATCTCTGCATTAGTGGTGTCGCGCTGCAGATCCATTGGAGCGACATCGAGCCGGTCCAAGGACAACCAGATTGGTCGAAGCTGGACGAACTGTTCGCTGCCGCAGAAAAATCCAAGAAATGGGTGCATCTTGAAATCTTCCCCGGCTTTTTTGCTCCTGCTTGGGCCTTGCAAGGCGTAAGGAGCGAACAGTTCGCAATACAATATGGACCTGGCAAAGGCACAGTTCTGAGCCTGCCGATGCCATGGAATGAGGCGTACCTCAACCGTTGGTTCGCATTTCTGAAGCAACTAGGCGCCCGGTACGGAAAGTCGCCGGCCTTTGCAATGATCGCAGCCGCCGGACCGACATCGGTTTCTGTCGAGATGACGTTGCCGCATCCGCCAGAGGATCTGAAGAAGTGGCAAGACGACTTCTATACGGCGCGTAAATATATAGAGGCATGGCAGAAGGTCTTCCAGGTTTATGCCACCTATTTTCCTAATCAGGCCGTCTCGCTGTCGGTGGGGGATGCGCTCAACATTGATGACCAAGGTAAAATCGCTCCAGGCGAGGGTAAGCGCGCCCGGCAACCAATCATCGATCAGGCCATGAGGCTCTTGGGACACCGGTTTGTACTTCAGAACAGCGATCTCCATGCAGGCCCGGAGAATCAGTCGCCCGCCACCCCATTTGTGATGAGTTACAGCGGACGTATTATCACCGGCCTTGAAATGCGTTGCGGCGCCGAACGCGGTACCTGTAGCGCCGCGTTGGGCGCTGAGGGCAATCCCCCGCTCGCATTAAGAAAATCAATCGATAAAGGCATGGCGTCGAACAGTGCCGGGCAGCATGTCAATTATCTGGAAATCCACGCACCGGATGTACTTGCAGACGAAATGCAACCAGTACTTCGTTATGGAGCGTCGCTATTCGCGCGATAGCGGTGGGGGCAGTTCCGCATGCGGGCGATCGCGCTTATGCTGCGGATAAATCTTCGCCGCGATGCGGCTTAGGGGGAGCGTCATGATATTCGAAGCCGTGGCTACGGGAGGATGCCGGTCGTATTTGATTGGTTGCGAGGAGACCTGTGCTGCGGCGCTCATTGATCCAGAACTCAGTCAGATCGACCGCTACATTGCATTGGCTGCGCGGGATGGGCTGCGCATCCGGTATCTCATCGACACGCACACGCACGCGGATCATTTTTCGGCAACCCAGCAACTCGCCCGCCAACTCCATGTGCCGGTAGTGATGCATAGTGCCAGCCCGGCACCGTTCATCGACCTTCGCCTACGGGGCGGTGAACTGCTGGTTGTCGGACGGCTGCGGCTGCAGGCGCTCCACACTCCCGGGCACACGCGCGATTCCATGTGCCTGTGCATCGAGGATCGCGTGTTCACCGGCGACACGCTGCTTATCGGAGCAACGGGGCGCACCGATCTGCCAAGCGGGGATGCGGCGGCGCTCTACGAGAGTCTGTTCGAGGGCGTGCTCAAGCTCGATCCGGCGCTTAAAGTCTTTCCCGCTCATGAATACAAGGGACGCTCTCACTCGACGATCGGCCAAGAGCTGACCGAAAACCCGCGGCTGCAGAAACGCGACCGCGATACCTTCATCGAGATGATGCAAAGCCTCAATCTCACGATGCCCACGCACGTCACCGAGGCACTGCGCACAAATATGAGTGGCGGCAAGACGGTGGCCCAGATGCTCTCCGAAGCTGCGGCGATCGTGCCGTTCATGTCGCTCGGCGAACTGAAGATGTGCCTGGAATCTGGGAAGGATGACCTGGCGGTGCTCGACGTACGCGAGCGCGACGCTTTCGAGGAGGGCCATATCCCAGGGGCGCGGCTCCTGCCGCGCGGCCAATTGGAACTGCGTGTTAATCAAGAACTGACCGATCCCACTCGGAGGATTCTTGCCTACTGCGAATTTGGCCGCGTCTCGACGCTGGCGACCGCGACGCTTCGCCAGATGGGCTTCCAGGGCGCCGTAGCGCTGGACGGCGGCATGAAGGCATGGCGCGAGGCCGGCTACGCGGTGAAGGCCGGAAAGGAACCGTGAGCGGCCTTCATCGGCGGCCCTGTCGCGCTCGCCTGGCGCTGTCGGTAGGTGCGCCGCCCAAGCATTTCAGATAACGTTTCCAGGTGCCTTGAACGCAAAGGCGAAGAATGCGGCAACGCCGAGGAAGACGAACGCCACGAGATAATTCCAGGCGAGCTTCTCCTTCAGAAATAAAATCGCAAACACGATGAAGACCGAGATCGTGATCGCCTCTTGAATGATCTTGAGCTGAAAGCCAGAGAACTGGACGTAGCCGAGGCGATTGGCGGGCACCGCCAAACAATACTCGAACAGCGCGATTCCCCAAGAGACGAGGGTCGCTTTCCATAGCGGCCAGTCGTGGCCGTACCTCAAATGCCCGTACCAGGCGAAGGTCATAAAGATGTTCGATAGCATCAAGAGAAAAATCGTGCTCATAGCTGCTCGTTGAGGAAGTTCTTTTCTGGTGTCTCTGGCATGGAGAAGTAGAGAATGCTGAAGGTCGTCGCCGCGATCGCCGCAAGAAACAGGATTTCTGCGTTGAAACCAAAATGATGCACAATCGTACGGCAATCGATTGGCTGAGAGCAGCGCCGATGCCGCCTGCGGTACCGCTCGCCCCAAGGGGGATATTAGCACCTGCCCGGCGGTTAGCATCGGCACGGCCAGGGCAAGGGAATGGCCTATGAGGTTTAAAGCGTGGACGCCTAGCGGCAGATTGCGAACGCGAGGCGATTGAGGGTCAGGTCAAGAATCTGGGGCGGCACGTGCAGCGTGGCGCGCCATGCATGAATTCGTGGTGGTGCCTAAAACGGCTAAGCTGCGAGGCT
>Ga0209415_10020451_pt1 | contig 10281 bp, 7 predicted proteins | sample PeaSoiSIISIP2007_FD_187696 | JGI IMG/M metagenome (GOLD analysis project Ga0209415, IMG submission 187696) | Peat soil microbial communities from Weissenstadt, Germany - SII-SIP-2007 (SPAdes) (version 2) | ecosystem: Environmental > Terrestrial > Soil > Wetlands > Peat | place: Germany...
CGCTCGACGTGGCCTCGCCGCGCGAGACGCACGCGTTCTGGGTCGAGGCGGCGGCGGCGCGCGGCATCGACGTGCTCTGCCAGAAGCCGATGACGCCGACGTTGGCCGAGTCCGAAGCGCTGGCGCGCCGCGTCGCCGGCAAGATCCGCCTGATGGTGCATGAGAACTGGCGCTTCCGGCCCTGGTACCGCGAGATCAAGAAATGGATCGAGGCCGGCGAGATCGGCGACATCGCGGCCTGCCAGATGGCGCTCTTGTCCTCGGGCCTGCTGCCGGACGCGAGCGGCAAGCGGCCGGCGCTGGTGCGCCAGCCCTTCATGGCGGAGGAGCCGCGCATGCTGATCGCGGAGACGCTGATCCATCACATCGACACCGTGCGCTGGCTCGTGGGCCCGCTGCGCGTGGTGAGCGCCCGGGCGGCGCGCACCGTGCCGGAGATCAAGGGCGAGTCCCTGGGCGCCATCTTCATGGAGACGGCGACCGGCGCGCCGGTGATCGTCATGGGCACCATGGCGGCGCCGGGCTTCCCTTCGCGCACCGGCGATCGCCTGGACCTGATCGGCCGGACCGCGAGCGCCACGCTCGCCACGACGGAGCTCGACCTGCGCGGCCCCAAGCCGCGGCACCTCACCTACGACCACGACACCGGCTATCAGGCGAGCTTCGACGGCGTGATCGCGCATTTCGTCGACTGCCTCGCGACCGGCACGCCATTCGAGACCGATCCCGCCGACAATCTCGAGACGCTCCGCCTGGTCGAGCACGCCTACTGGGCGGCCGGCATCCACGGTCCCACGGTCCGGCAATAGGAGAGCTTCATGAGCGACGCCCACCCGATGATCGGGCAACCGAAGACGGTGCTCGACACGCCGGCACTGCTGGTCGATCTCGACGTGCTCGACGCCAACATCAGGCGCATCGCCGATACCTGCCGCGCCCACGGCGTCGGCTGGCGGCCGCACATGAAGGGACATAAGACGCCGGAGATCGCCCGGCGCCAGCTCGCGGCCGGCGCCATCGGCGTCACCTGCGCCAAGGTGAGCGAGGCCGAGGTGATGGCGGCCGCCGGCATCCGGAGCATCCTGATCGCCAACGAAGTGGTGGGAGCGCCGAAGGTGCGCCGCTTGATCGATCTGGTCGGGCCCGCCGATCCCATCGTCGGCGTTGACAGCGTCGTGAACGCGGGCGAGCTCACCGAGGCCGCGCGCGCCCAGGACAAGACTCTCAAAGTCGCCATCGAGGTCAATACCGGGATGAACCGCGCGGGCGTCGAGCCGGGCGCCGGCGTGCTGGCGCTCGCCGCCGAGATCGCCAGGCGGCCGGGCCTGCGCCTCGTCGGCCTGTTCGGCTGGGAGAGCCACGCGGTCACCCTCGCGGATCCCAAGGAGAAGGAGCAGGTGGTGGCAGAGGCGATCGGGAAGCTCACCGCGACCGCGCGCGCCTGCCGCGAGGCCGGTCACGGCATAGAGGTCGTGAGCTGCGGCGGCACCGGCACGTTCCCCTATTGCATTGAGCAACCCGGCGTCACGGAAGTGCAGATCGGCGGCGCGATCTTCAGCGACCGGCGCTACCGCGAGCAGTACCACATGGATTTTCCCTTCGCGCTCACGATGCTCGCGACGGTGATCAGCCGGCCGAGCCCGACCCGGATCGTGCTCGACACCGGCCGCAAGACCATGTCGGGCGATGCCGCCATGCCGCAACCGCTCGGCCTGTCCGCGGTCGCAGCGATGCGGCTTTCGGCGGAGCACGCGACGATCGAGCTCGAGAAACCCAGCGACACCCCGCGCATCGGCGACAAGATCGAGCTCGTGGTGGGCTATCACGACACCACCGTGCACCTGCACGAGGAGATCGTCGCGACCCGCAATGGCCGCATCGAGGCGGTCTGGCGCGTCGCCGCGCGCGGCAAACTCAAATAGCGAAGCCACGTCGAAAAACACCCGTCGCTGAGCGCTACCGGGGCTGGTCAGACGGCTCCCGGAGTGGAAGACTGCGGGCGATGAAGGGCTCGGGTGGATAGGCGGGGGCGATGAAGACACACGCGCGCGTGGTGGTGATCGGTGGCGGCGTGGTGGGCGTCAGCACGCTCTATCACCTCGCGAAAAAAGGCTGGTCCGACGTGGTGCTGATCGAGCGCAAGGAGCTCACCTCCGGCTCGACCTGGCACGCGGCCGGTCTGCTGCCGCTGTTCAACCTCAGCTACTCCGTCGGCCAGATCCACAAATACTCGGTGAGGCTCTACCAGACCCTGGAGCGCGAGACGGGGCAGCACGTCGGATTCAAGAAAGTCTCCAACATTCGGCTCGCCTGCACCGCCGACCGCATGGACGAGTACCGGTATTACGCCGGCGTCGCCGCCACCATCGGCGTCGACGTGCGCTTCCTGACCGCCGAGCAGGTCAAGGAGATCTGGCCGCTCTACAACCCCGCCGGCATCATCGGCGCGATCCAGCATCCCGAGGACGGCTACATCCAGCCCGCCGACTTGACGCAGGCGCTCGCCAAGGGCGCGCGCGCCGGCGGCGCCGAGATCAATCGCAACACCACGGTCATCGGCATCGCCGCGCGTCCGAGCGGCGAGTGGGTCGTTCAGACCGACAAGGGCGACATCGTGTGCGAGCATGTGGTGTCCGCCACCGGCAACTTCGCGCGCCAAACCGGCGCCATGGTCGGGCTCGACGTGCCGGTGCTCCCCGTGCAGCACCAGTACCTCCTGACCGAGCCGCATCCGGCGATCCAGGAGCGCCACCGCAAGGGCCTGCCGGAGATGGGCGTGCTCCGCGAATCCGACGCCTCCTATTACATGCGCGAGGAGAATATGGGGCTGCTGCTCGGCCCCTACGAGGTGGGGGCGCCCGCCTGCTACCTCGACGGGCCCTCGGCGGGTTCCGAGTACGAGCTTTTCCCGGAGGACCTCGATCGCCTGGCGCCGCACATCGAGGCGGCGATCGCGCGCGTGCCGGCTTTCGGCGAGGTCGGCGTCAAGAAGGTCTACAACGGCGCCATCGCCTATACGCCCGACGGCAGCCCGATCATCGGTCCCGCCTGGGGTGTCCGGAATTTCTGGCTCAACGAGGGCCACAGTTTCGGGGTCACCGCGGCGGGCGGCGCCGGCTGGCAGCTCGCGGAGTGGATCGTCGAGGGCGAGCCCAGCATCGACATGATGGGCGTCGATCCCCGGCGGTTCGGTCCTTACGCCTCGCGCGGCTACCTCAAGGAGAAGAACGAGGAGGCTTACGCCAAGGTCTTCACGGTGCACTACCCCGACGAGGAGCGGCCGGGGGCGCGGCCGCTGAAGCAATCGCCCTGCTATGAGCGCATGAAGGCGCTGGGCGCGGTGTTCGGCAGCGTCTACGGCTGGGAGCGGCCCAACTGGTTCGCGCCGACGGGCTACGGACTCAGCGATGCCGAGCTCGCCAAGCCCGCCGTGCTCCTGAACGACAACCACGCGCCGGCACCCGCGGGCGAGCGGCCGCGCGAGAAATGGAGCTTCCGCCGCTCGAACTATTTCGAGCACGTCGGCCGCGAGTGCCGGCACGTGCACGAGAAGGTCGGCCTCCTCGATATGACCGCCTTCTCGAAGTTCGAGGTCACGGGCCCCGGCGCCGAGGCCTGGCTCGACCACTTGCTCTCGAATCGCGTCCCCCGGAAGACCGGTCGCATCGCGCTCAGCTATTTGCTGACCAAGATCGGCGGCGTGCGCTCGGAGTTCACCGTCTACCGCGAGGGGCCGGAGCAGTTCTATCTGGTCTCCGCAGGCGCGCTTGAGCGGCACGACTTCGACTACCTGACGAAGCTCTTGCCCGGCGACGGCAGCGTCAAGCTCCAGCGCGTGACCCAGATGTACGGAGTGCTGGTGCTCGCGGGTTCACGCTCACGCGATCTCCTGCAGAAGCTCACCGACACGGATCTCTCGACCGCGGCGTTCCCTTGGCTCAGTGGCAAGCGGATCAGCGTCGGCGCCGCTCGCACGCGGGCACTCCGCGTCAATTTCGTCGGCGAGCTCGGCTGGGAGCTGCACCATCCCATCGAGACGCAGAATTACATCTTCGATCGCCTGATGGATGCGGGGCGCGCGTACGACCTCAAACCATTCGGCATCCGCGCCATGGACTCGCTCCGCCTGGAGAAATCCTACCGGTTGATCCCACGCGAGCTCTCGATCGAGTACGCGGCGCTGGAGTCCGGTCTCCAGCGCTTCGTGCATCTCGACAACCGCGACTTCGTGGGTCGCGAGGGGCTGCTCGACTGGCAGCGGCGCGGCTTCAAGAACCAGCTGGTGACCTTGGAGGTGCACGGCGTGACCGACGCGGACGCCCGCGGCTCCGAGCCGGTCTATCGCGGCAAGGAGCTGGTGGGCCGCTGCACCTCCGGCGGTTTCGGTTGGCGCGTGGGGAAATCGCTGGCGCTCGCGATGGTGCCGCCGGCGCTCGCGGCGAACGGAACCGAGCTCGACATCTCCATCCTCGGCAAGCGCCACCGCGCCACCATCATCCCGGAATCGCCGTTCGACCCGAAGAACGAGCGGCTGCGCGGTTGATGGTCGTGACGGAGCATCGAGTGATGCGCGCCACCCTCACCCCTCACCCGACCGGCGCTCCGCGCCGGCCACCCTCTCCCACTCTCCCGCTTCGCGGGCGAGGGGCGAGGGATGAAGAAAGCCACCCTCGGATTTCCTCTCCCCTCTCCCCGATAGGGGAGAGTGGGAGAGGGAGGGGCCCAGCGCGAAGCGCTGGGAGGGTGAGGGGTGAGGGTCGCTACGACAAACTGAGCCAGCAGTGACCAAACCACAAGGCATCGGCGCCCGGGTTCCGCGCAAGGAGGATGCGCGCTTCCTGCACGGGCGCGGCAATTACGTCTCCGACATGATCCTGCCGGGCCAGCAGGAGGTCGCGTTCCTGCGCAGCCCGGTCGCGCACGGCCGCGTCGTGCGGGTCGGTAAGCCGCAAGGGCGCGAGCAAGCCGTCTTCACCTGGGCCGATCTCGAGGGCGTGAAGCCCATCGTGGCGTCGTCGAGCCTGCCGGGCTATCGGCTCTCGTCGCAATACCCGCTCGCGCACGAGAAAGTGCGCTTCGTCGGTGATCCCATCGCGATGGTCGTGGCGGCCTCGCGCGCTGAGGCCGAGGACATCGCCGAGCAGATCGACCTCGAGATCGAGGACCTGCCGCCGCTCGCCGATGCGCACAAGGCGAGGGTCGAGACCGGCGTGCGCGTCCACGAGGAGTGGCCCGACAACCTCTACCTCACCATGAACTACGAGAGCGGCTTCGACGCCAAGGCGCACGGCGCGCCGGTGGTGGTAAAGCGCGAGGTGGCACTCGCGCGCCAAGCCATGGTGCCGCTCGAAGGCAAGGCCGTGCTGGCGCTCTGGGACGAGCGGGCGGATCAGCTGATCGTGTACTCGTCGACCCAGACGCCGCACATGGTCCGCATCGGCCTCGCGGAGACGCTCGGGATCGAGGATGGGCGCATCCGTGTGATCTCGCCCGATGTCGGCGGCGCCTTCGGCTACAAGTGCATCCTGCAGCCCGAGGAGATCTGCGTCGCCTGGCTCGCGCTCAAGCTCAAGCGCCCGTTCCGCTACATCGAGGATCGCCGCGAGCACCTGATCGCGGGCGCCGTCGCGCGCCAGCACCACTATCTCATGACCGCCTACGCCGACCGCACCGGCCGGCTGCTGGCGCTCGATGCCGAGATCACCATCGATGGTGGCGCTTACTCGATGTGGCCCTACACTGTCGGTCTCGAGACCGGCCAGGCCACCGGCAATCTGCCGGGCCCCTACGACTTCCGCGGTTATCGCTGCAAGACCCACTGCGTCGCCACCAACAAGCCGGGCTTCATGCCCTATCGCGGCGTCGCTCGCACAGGCGTCTGCTTCGCGATGGAGCTGGTGATGGATGCGATCGCCCGCGAGGTCGGACGCGAGCCCTGGGAGGTCCGGCGCGACAACCTCGTCGCCGCGGAGTCGATGCCCTACGACAACGTCACCAAGAAGCACTACGACAGCGGCGACTATCGCAAGGCGCTCCTGATGGCGCGCGAGAAGATCGATCTCGATCGCTGGCGCGCGCGGCAGCGCAAGGGCGAGCCCGACGGGCGCCTCATCGGCGTCGGATTCGCGAGCTATTGCGAGCAATCCGCGCACGGCACCAGCGTGTTCGCGGCCTGGGGCCTGTCGCTGGTGCCGGGCTACGACCAGGCGACCGTGCGCGTGACACCCGGGGGCGGCCTCGAGGTCCGCGCGGGCGTGCATTCGCACGGGCAGGGCATGGAGACCACGATGGCGCAGGTGGCGCACGAGGTGCTCGGCATTGACATCGCCAAGGTGCATGTGGTGCTCGGCGACACCGGGCTCACGCCCTACTCCACCGGCACCTATGCGTCCCGCAGCATGGTGATGGCGGGCGGCGCGGTGTCGCTCGCTTGCGAGACGCTGGTGCCGCGCCTCGTCGCGATCGGCGCGCATCTCATGCAATGCGCCACCAATACCGCGCGCCTCGAGAACGGCAAGATCGTGGGACCGCAGGCCTCGGTCACGCTGGCGGAGATCGCGGACGCCTGGTACCGCCGACCCTATCGCCTGCCGCCAGACGTGGATCTTGGGGGCCTCGAGGCGACCATGGCCTATCGGCCGAAGGTCGACACCGGCGCCTTCAGCTATGCCTCGCACGCCGCGGTGGTGGCGGTCGATACCGAGCTCGGCCATGTGGAGATCCTCGACTATATCATCGTCGAGGATTGCGGCACGCTGGTGAACCCCATGGTGGCGGACGGCCAGATGCTCGGCGGCGCCGCGCAGGGGATCGGCACCGCGCTCTACGAAGAGAGCCCCTACGACGCCAACGGCCAGCCCCTCGCGTCGACTCTTGCCGATTACCTGCTGCCGGGCCCGACCGAGATCCCGGCGATGCGGATCTTCCATCTGGAGACGCCCTCGCCCTACACCGCCTACGGCATCAAAGGCATGGGCGAAGGCGGCGCCATCGCGCCGCCGGCCGCGATCTTCAACGCCGTCAACGACGCGTTACGCGGCCTCGGCGTGGAGATGTCGGAGACGCCGCTGACGCCGCGCCGGCTGCTCGCGGCTCTTGCCGGCGCCAAGAAGCCGGTTCCCGCATGAAGGCGGCGGCCTTTGAGTATGCGCGCCCGCGCGACGTCGGCGAGGCGATCGCACTGCTGGCGCAGGCCAAGGGAACCGCCAAAGCGCTCGCCGGCGGCCAGTCGCTGGGGCCGATGCTGAACCTCCGGCTCGCGCGGCCGGAGCTATTGATCGATATTTCCCGGCTCGACGAGCTGCGCCAGATCGAAGACGCGGATGAAGCCTGGCGCATCGGCGCCGCGGTGACGCATTCCGAGATCGAGGACGCCAACGGCTCGCTCGCGGGCGGCGCGATGCTGGTCGAGGTCGCCGCGGGCATCGCCTATCGCGCGGTGCGCAACCGCGGCACCATCGGCGGCAGCCTCGCCCACGCCGATCCAGCCGCGGATTGGCCGCTGGCGCTCGCGGCGCTCGATGCCGGCGTCGTCCTGCGTGGCCCCGCGGGCGAGCGCAGCATCCCGGCCGTGCGGCTGATGACCGCTGCATTCACCACAGAGATTCGCGACGACGAGATCGTCACCGCGGTGCTGGTGCCGAAGCTCTCGCGCGGCGCGCGGTTCGGCTATTTCAAGTTCTGCCGCAAGACCGGTGAGTTTCCCGACGCCAGCGCAGCCGTCGTGATCGATCCCGAGCGCAACGCCGCACACGTCTTGCTGGGCGCGCTCTCGGGCCCGCCGCAGCCGCTACCCGAGCTCGCGCGGCGCATCGCCGAGGGCGATCTCGACGGACCGAGCCGCGCCGCCGCGATCGAGTCCGTCGCCGCCGTGCACGGCCTCGACCCCATCGAGCGGCGCATGCATGCGGGCGCGCTTTTCCGCGCACTCCGGCAGGCCTTCGCGCAATGACCGCGATCTCGCTCACGGTGAACGGCCGCGCCGTCGCGGCCGAGGTCGAGCCCCGCACGCACCTCGCGGATTTCCTGCGCGACCATCTGCGCCTCACCGGCACGCATCTGGGCTGCGAGCACGGCGTCTGCGGGGCCTGCACGGTGCTGATCTCCGGCGCGCCCGCGCGCTCCTGCATCACCTATGCGGTTGCCTGCGACGGGCTCGAGATCCGCACCATCGAGGGCTTCGAGGAAGACGTGCTCATGGCGGAGCTGCGCGAGGCCTTCTCGCGCGAGCACGCGCTGCAGTGCGGCTTCTGCACCCCGGGCATGCTGATCTCCGCGCGCGACATCGTGCGGCGATTGCCGCGGGCCGATGAGCGCCGCATCCGCACGGAGCTCTCCGGCAATCTCTGCCGCTGCACCGGCTATGTCGGCATTGTGCAAGCGGTGACGAGCGTGGCGGCGCGACAGACGGAGGCCGTGGTCGGCGCTCCGATGGCTCCGTTCAAGAGCGCAGCGCGATCCACCGCGGTCGCGCCGGCGCCACCGGCGCCCACGCGCATCCAGGCCGCCGCGCCGACTGCCGCGGAGCCCGCCCGTGAAGGTTGGACCCGCATCGACGAGAGCTTCGTCATCGCCGCGCCGCCGGCGACAGTCTGGCGGGCGCTGGCGGATTTCCCGAAGGTGGCCGCGTGCCTGCCGGGAGCCGAGCTCACCGAGCACGACGAGCGCTCGGTCAAGGGCCGGCTCCGCGTCAAGCTCGGGCCGATGGCGGCGAGTTTTTCCGGCTCGGCCACGATTCAGCGCAACGACGCCACCATGACCGGTGTCGCCAAGGGGGCGGGCACCGACAGCGATTCCCGATCGCGCACCCGCGGCGATCTCACCTATTCCCTGACGCCCGAGGCCAGCGGCCAGCAGACGCGCATTGCCGTCACCGTGCAATACGATCTGCAGGGCCCGCTCGCCCAGTTCTCCCGCTCCAACCTCGCCCGAGATTTCGCGGCGCGCGTGGTCGCCGAGTTCGCCACGAACTTGAATCGAGCGCTGGGCGCGGGCGATGCGCACGCGACCGTGACACCGCGCCAATTAAATGCGCTGACGCTGGTGCTGTCGGTGATTTGGGCGCGAATCAGAACGCTGTTCCGACGTTCTCAATAGACAGCCGATAAGATGATTCCTCTCCACCCCTCCGGGGCGGTCGTGCCAGCGAGAGAAAAGACGATCATCGCACGTCGGCTTCGCCGCGACGCCACAAATCCAGAGCGGCTGCTGTGGTATGCCCTGCAGCAGAACCAGTTTCCGTGGAAATTTCGCCGGCAGCACCCCATCGGACGACGCATTGCCGACTTCGCGTGTCCCGCACGCAAGCTCGTGATCGAGCTCGATGGTGGGCAGCGCGCGAATTCACTCGAGGACGAATTGCGCACCGACGAGCTGGCGCAACGTGGCTACCGTGTGATTCGGTTCTGGAACCACGATGTGACTGAAAACATCGAAGGCGTCTTGCAGCTGATCCGGCGAGCGCTGGAGGCTCCCCCCACCTCACCTAGCCTCTCCACCCCCAGGGCCGGAGAGGAAAATGTAAGTGGGGCCTTACTCGCGTCTCACACCGGATAGATCAACGCCGTATCGATGATCAGAGAATCGTAGACGCAGTGGCGCGCCTTGAGCTTGAGGCGGCCGTCCTGGCGGACGAAACGGTCCTGATAGCGGCCGACTTGCTGCAGCGTGGTTTTTTCGTCGACGAGGGTCTCGAACAAGGCGTAGTTGGCCTCGGCGGAGATCTCATCGGACGGACCGACCGCGAGCACCCGCGTGTTGGTGACCTGGTGCAGGAGATAACGCGGCGCGAACATCGTGGTGCGCGAGATCGCGAGCGCGCGGTCGCGGATCATGCCGATACCCTCGCAGTAGACGAGGCCGACGGGCAAGCCCGCGTCGGCGTTCTCGCGGCCGGTGATGCGGTAGATCGCGTCCTCCGCGAAGAACGCGGGCCAATCCTGAACGCGGCCGGCGTCGAGCACCGCGGCGTACTCGGCGTTGAACTCCTCGATCTCGAGCCTGAGCTCGCGCGGACTCGCGGACACTAAAGCCCCATCACGTCGCGGTAATGGCGATAGAGCGAGCGGATCGCGGCCTCGGTGATGAGGTGGTCCGCCGTGCCTTCCTCGGTGCCGCCGAGCGCCACGAAGGAATCCTCGGTGTCGGAGCGCATGACGCCCTGCTGCACGAAGCGCATGGCCTCGTTGTCCTCGATGCCGAGGAAGCCCGAGGGGCCCATCAGGTTGCCCTGGCGAAGCCGATGCCGGGTCATCTCGTCGCTGTCGCCCTCGTAGCCGAACA
>Ga0209415_10020452_pt1 | contig 10281 bp, 7 predicted proteins | sample PeaSoiSIISIP2007_FD_187696 | JGI IMG/M metagenome (GOLD analysis project Ga0209415, IMG submission 187696) | Peat soil microbial communities from Weissenstadt, Germany - SII-SIP-2007 (SPAdes) (version 2) | ecosystem: Environmental > Terrestrial > Soil > Wetlands > Peat | place: Germany...
AAGGAGTCCAGCCGCTGCAACGGCAGCGCCCGAGAGAGGGCCGAGCACCACCGCTGCAAAGACGCAAACGAGTGATGCGATCGTCATCTCCAGCGACGGGGTTAGCCGAATGCTCCCGTAGTCGGCCGCGAACGCGAGAACTGCCAACACGATGACGGCCGCCGGCTGTTGGATGCGGTAACCGGCGAGCACTAGGCCGCCACATGCGGCTGCAGCGCTCAAGGTCAGTCCCAAGACCCAGATCTCAAGCAGCCGCTCGCGGCTTATGCGAATGCTCTGCATGGCCCGAAGGCCGCTCAATTCTCTTGAAATCTCACCCAATTGGGGTATAAGCTCCCGTTGCCGTTAGTCCCCGATTCGAGGAGTCATCGTGAAGCGGATCGCCGCCGTCATCTCGCGAGCAGCTCTCGCGGGTGACGCCAAACCCTGGTAGTTCAGAGCCGACGCATCGTCCGTTGTCCACAGGCACTCGGCGTCCCCCGTTAAAGGGATATCGAGGTCCTATGGACACGGCTGAAACGCCTTAAAGCAACGCGCGCCCCGGTATCTGGGACCGGGACGCGCGTTCCTCTGTCGACAGAGTTGTCGACAGCTCTGTGCACAGGCGCCGCCGCCGCTGGGGGCGCCGGCAGCGCCTAGCCGATGATGCCGCGGCGGAAGCCGACGGCTACCGCGTGCGCGCGCGAGCGCGCCTGAAGCTTGGCGAGCAGGTGTCGAACGTGGGACTTGACCGTCTCCTCCGACAGGAAGAGCCGCTGGCCGATCTCGCGGTTCACGAGCCCGTCCGAGATGAGCTGGAGCACCTCGACCTCGCGCCCCGTCGGCTCCTGCTCGAGCTCGACGCGCGGGCCCTGGAAGGGGAGGACCGCGGCAGGCGCGCTCACCGTCCCGCGGCGCGCGGCCACCTCCTCGAAGCGACGCGAGTGGTCCTGGTAGCGGTCGAGGATCTGCTGACGTTCAGCTGCGTCCACGGCCCGAGTATCGGCGCCCGCGGATTCCCCCTTTAGAGGCACCGCCCTATTGAGGGATCGGGCCGGAGCGGCGGCGACCCGCCTCGGCAAGCGCCTCCTCGTCGTACAGGTGGCACTCCACCTCCACCCTGCCCGTCGGCAGGAGACGGGGCTCCACCGGCTCGTGCCAGTCGATCTCGACGCGGCCGTCGACCTCCTCGATCCGGCGCACGCCCCTCCAGAACGGCTCGGCCGGGTCGGCGGCCCGCGCCCGCTCGAGGATCGCCCGCACCTCGGCGCCGCGGCCGCCCCCGTGCGCCGGAAGGTGAGCGTGCGTCACCGCGACGTCCAGCGGCTCCACGGGGCCGACCGCGGCCTGTTCGGCCTCGTACGCCTCCTCCTCCATCCCCGCCCAGCGCCGCTCGAGCAGGTCCTTGAGGTCGCGCGACTCCCAGCCGCACACCTCGAACGCCTTCGGGCAGCGCGGGTGGAACGAGCAGCCGAGCGGCGGCCGCGACGCGTCGGGCACCTCGCCGCGCGGCAGGTCGCGCGGGATCGTCCGCCGAGGGTCGGGCTCGGGGATCGCCTTCAGCAGCGCCTGCGTGTACGGATGCTTCGGATCCTCGTAGATCGCCGCCGACGGCCCGATCTCGACGATCCGCCCCAGGTACATGATCGCGATCCGGTCGCAGAAGAACTTCGCCGTCGCCAGATCGTGGGTGATGTACAGGTACGTGAGGTCGAAGTCGTTCTTGAGGCCGAGCATGAGCTCGAGGATCTTCGCCCGCACGCTCATATCGAGCATCGACACGGGCTCGTCCGCGACGAGCAGCACCGGGTTGAGGATGATCGCCCGCGCGATCACTGCCCGCTGCTTCTGCCCGCCGGAGAGATCGGACGGGTACTTGTCCATGAACTGCTCCGCGGGGGCGAGCCCGACACGCTCGAGCGCCTCGGCGACGCGCGCCCGGAGCATCGCGCCGTCGCTCTCGAGCCCGTGGATCTGGAGCGGGTGCCCGACCGCCTGGGCGATCGTCATCGCCGGGTTCAGCGACGCGTGCGGGTCCTGGAAGACGATCTGGACGCGCCGGCGGATGTCCCGCAGCTCCCGCTCGTGCAGCTTCGTGATGTCGCGGCCCTCGAAGACGACGCTGCCCTCGGTCGCCGGCACGAGGCCGAGCAGCGTCCGCCCGAGCGTCGTCTTGCCGCTGCCCGACTCCCCGACCAGGCCGAGCACCTCGCCCTTGCGCAGCTCGAGCGAGACGTCGTCGACGGCGCGCACCGCCGCGCCCGTCCGGCCGACGAGCCGGTCGAGGAACGACCCGCGGATCGAGTAGTACGTCTTCAGCCCCTGGACCGAGACGAGCACCTCGCCGCGCGCGCTCACGCCTCCTCCGCCACCGCGAGCTCCTTGCGCTCGAGCCTCTCCGTCCCGCCGGCGGGAATCTCCCGCTCGGGGCCGTGCAGCCAGCAGAGCACGCGCCGCCCCGGCTCGGGCGCCGTCTCGATCGGACCCTGCGCCGGGCACACCTGCATCACGTCGGGGCAGCGCGGATGGAAGCGGCAGCCGCTCGGCGGCGAGATGAGGTTCGGCGGCGCCCCCGGGATCGAGTGCAGCTCGGTCGTGTCCAGCGAGATCGTCGAGCGCAGCAGCTCCCGCGTGTACGGATGCTGCGGGTCGGCGAAGACGTCGCGCGCCGGCCCCTCCTCCGCGATCTGCCCCGCGTACATCACCGCCACGCGGTCGCACGCCTCGGCGACGATCCCCAGGTTGTGGGTGATGAGGAGGAGCGCCGTGTCGAAGTTCTCCTTCAGGTCGGCGAGGATCCGCAGGATCTGCGCCTCGACGATCACGTCGAGGGACGTCGTCGGCTCGTCGGCGACGAGAAGCGACGGATGCAGCACGAGCGCGAGCGCGATCATGATCCGCTGCCGCATGCCGCCCGAGAACTCGTGCGGATACTGGCGGAAGCGCGTGGGCGGGATCCCCATCCGGCCGAGCGTGTCGAGCGAGCGGCGGCGGATCTCCCTGTTGGTCAGCTTCGAGTCGTGCTGCGCGAGCGTCTCGCGGAAGTGGTCCTCGATGCGCAGGAGTGGGTTCAGCCGTGTCATCGGCTCCTGGAAGATGAGGCCGAGCTCCGGGCCGCGCAGCCGGCGCAGCTCGCGCGGTGACATCGTCACGAGGTTCCGGCCGCGGTACAGCACTTCGCCGTCGGCGCGCGCGCCCTCCGGCAGCAGGCCGAGGATGCCGCGGCCGAGCGTCGACTTGCCGCATCCCGACTCGCCGACGAGCCCGAGCACGTCGCCGGCGTCGATCTCGAGCGAGACGCCGTCGACGGCGCGCACCGGCCCGCGCCTCGTCCCGTACCAGAGGCGGAGGTTGCGGACGTCGAGGATCGGTGCGCCGCTGCTCACGGCTCGAGGATCTCGGACGACGGCTCGAGGCTCGGCGCCCCGAAGTCGACCTTCGTGAACACGCGCCGTCGCAGCACCGGGTTGATCGTCTCGTTCAGGCCCTCGCCGAGCAGGGTCAGGCCCGTGACGAGGAGCACGATCGCGAGCCCCGGGAACGTCCCCGTCCACCAGATGCCGGAGGCGGCGTCGGAGACGGCACGCGAGACGTCGTACCCCCACTCGGCGCCCTGCGTCGGCTGGACGCCGTATCCGAGGAAGCCGAGCGCCGTCAGCGTCAGCACCGCGTCGGCGGCGTTCAGCGTCGCGATCACCGGCACGTTCTGGACGACGTTGAAGAACACGTACCGGCGCAGGATCGTGACCGGGCGCGCTCCGAGCGCGCGGGCCGCCTCCACGTAGGGCTCCTCGCGCACGCTGATCACGTGGTTGCGCACGACGCGGAAGTACTGCGGGACGTACGTGATCGTGATGGCGATCGCAGCGACGAGCACGCCGGAGTTGACGCTGCTCCCGAGCAGGAAGGCGATGACGATCGCGAGCAGCAGCGGCGGAAACGCGAACATCGCATCCATGAACAACACGGAGCCGCGGTCGAGCGGGCCCCCGAAGTAGCCGGAGAAGAGCCCGAGTGGGACGCCGATGACGAGGCCGAAGGCGAGGGCGAGCGCCACGACCTCGAGCTCGGTCTGCGCGCCCCAGACGATGCGCGAGAGCACGTCGGTCGACTGCACGGTCGTGCCGAACAGGTGTGCGTGCGACGGGTGCGCGAGCTGGGCGAAGCGATGGGTTCCGACCTCGTACTGGTCGAAGCCGTACGGCGAGATGAGCGGCGCGAAGATCGCGAGGACGACGAAGAAGAGGGTGAGTCCCGCCCCCGTCCAGAGCATCCCGCGCGCGAAGCCCCGCGCCTCCGCGATCGGCGCGAATGCGCGCCGGATCCCTAGCGTCCGCCTGTGGAGGCGTGTGGCCGCGCTGACAGCCGCCATCAGTACCGCACCCGCGGGTCGATGAAGGCGGCAGCGAAGTCGATGACGATGCTGGCGAGGACGACGACGAGCCCGAAGACGACGACGATGCCCTGCACCGCGGCGTAGTCGCGGTTCTGGAGGTACACGTACAGCTCGTGGCCGATGCCCGGCCAGTTGAACTCCGTCTCGGTGAGGATCGCGCCGCCGAGCAGCAACGCGAGCTGGAGCCCGACGACGGTGATGACCGGGACGAGCGCGTTCTTGAACGCATGCCGGTACACGACCGAACGCTCGTTGATCCCGCGCGCGCGGGCCGCCTCGATGTAGTCCTCCTTCAGCGTCCGGATCACGTTCACGCGGATGAGGCGGATGAAGACGCCGCCGTAGACGATGCCGAGGGTCGTCGCCGGCAGGATGAGGTGCTGCACGACGTCCCACAGCGCGCCCCAGTTGCCGTCGATGATCGCGTCGATGAAGAGGATGTTCGTGTGCGTCTTCATGAGCGCCAGCGTGATCGGGCTCGCCTGATCCGACGTCGGCAGCCAGTTGAGCCACACGCCGAAGACGAGCTGTGCGAGCAGGCCGAGGAAGAAGACCGGCGTGGCGTAGACGACGATCCCGAACAGCCGGCCGCCGGCGTCGATCGGCGAGTCGCGGAAGCGCCCGCAGACGAGGCCGACGAGCAACCCGACGACGAGCGCGACGAGCATCGCGAAGAAGGTCAGCTCGAGCGTCGCCGCGCCGTTCACGAGGATGATGCTCCCCACCGAGCGGCGGTCGGAGATGGTCGTGCCGAAGTTGCCGCGCGCGACGTCCCACAGGTAGTCGCCGTACTGGACGTAGACGGGCTTGTCGTAGCCGAGGCGGCGGCTGATCTGGTTGATCACCGCGGGCGGCACATGCCCACCGAGGGCCGCCGAGACCGGGTTCCCCGGCGCCACGCGCATGAGCAGGAAGACGAGCGTGAGCAGGATGAACACCATGGGGAACACGAGGGCGATCCTCGTGAGCGCGTACCGCTTGAGCGAGGGTCCCTGGGCGCCCATGGCCTGTGAGTCTATGGGTGAGGGGCGCCCGGAGACGCCCCTCACCGCTCAGTCGATCAGGACTTCGACAGCTCCCAGAACCGCATGATGTACGTCGGGTCGAGCGTGCCGGGAATCCCGTGGATGTCCGACCTGGCGACCGCGAGCATCGCGCCCTGCCAGTACGGGATGATCGGCGCGTCCTTCGCCGCGAGCGTCTGGGCCTGCTCCACGTAGACGAGCCGCTCCGCAGTGGTCTTCGCGGCCTGTTCCTTCGCCAGGATCGCGTCCATCGCGGCGCTCTTGTAGCCGTTCGACGTGAAGTTGCTGTGCGAGTCGTAGAACGGCACGAGATAGTCCTCGGCGTCCGGATAGTCCGGGAACCAGCCGAGCTGGAACGCGCCGTACTGCGTGCCCAGCGTCTTCGAGTACGTCGCCCACTCGGCCGACTTGAGCGTCACCTTGAACACGCCGCTCGCGTTGAGCGCACGCTGGATCTCGGTGTACTCGTCGGCCGACGCGTCACCGTAGTGGGTGGGCGTCCACCAGACCGTCAGCGGCACCGGCATCTTCACGCCGGCCTTCGTGAGGACCGCCTTCGCCTTCGCCGTGTTCGGCGCCGTGCCGTACTGCATGGCGAACGCGTCGGTGTGACCGGGGAGACCGGCCGGCACCATCGAGTACAGCGGCTGCACGTTGCCGTGATAGATGCGCGTGGCGATGTCCTGCCGCGGCATCAGGTACGCGAGCGCCTGACGGACGGCGGGATTGTTCGTCGGCGTCCGCTTCACGTTCAGGACGAGATAGCGGATGACGACGCCGTTGCCCTTGAACACCGTGATGCCGCTCGTCTTGCCGAGCGCGGCGTACTCGGTGGGCGTAAAGTCGCGGAACGCCATGTCGATCGTGCCCTGCTGCAGCGCGAGCTTCATGGTCGACGACTTCGCGTAGTAGGTGATGATGACCGAGCTGTTCTTCGGCTTCGCGCCCGCGTAGTTCGGGTTCAGCTCGAAGACGGCCTGCTGGCCGGGCGTGAACTTGGTCAGCTTGTACGGGCCGGTGCCGACGAGGTTCGCGACGTCGCTGTTCGCGACGAGCTTGCCGGCCGGATACACCTTGTGGTCGACGATCGTCGCCGCGCCCGTCGTGAGGATGAAGGGCCACGTCGACTGCGCCGACTTCAGGTGGAACGTGACGCTGTAGGCACCGCTCGTCGTGACGTTCTTGAGGTTCGCGAGCAGCCCGTAGATCCCGGACGGATCCTTGATCTTGTTCACGCGATCGAAGGACCACTTGACGTCCGCGGACGTGAACGGGTCGCCGTTCGAGAACTTCACGCCCTGCTTGAGCTTGCACGTCCACGCCGTCAGGGCGGCGTTGGCCGAGCAGCCCGTGGCCAGCGACGGCGACGGCACCTTGCTCCCCGCCGGGAAGTCCAGCAGGTGCTGGTAGATGAGGATGTCGACCGTGAACGAGCCGTAGTCGTAGTTCCCGGCCGGGTCGACGTTCGTCACCGTGTCCGTCGTGCCGTCGAGGATGACGCTCGCGTTGGAGCGCTGGGGAGCGGACAGGGCGGCGCTCGCCGCCACCGCCGCCAGCGCCACTGCGCCGACGCCGAGTGCCACCAGGTACCGCACTCGTGTTCTCAGATGCATTTTCCCTCCCGCTGTTGGTTCCGTGCTGGTGTATCTACAGGGTTTGCGGCGGACTTTCCACCCGGGTCCGATCTACCGCATGCAAATCGTCGCGTAGTCGAAGCCGTAGACCACTTGGTTGACGTAGCAACCAAGATCGACCTTCTGGTTGAAGAAGTCGGTGAATTCGCGGTTCATGAACGGGGCCCAGGGAGCCTGGCCCATTATCTGCCGGTCGAGCGCGGCCCACTCGGAGTTGATCGGGCTCGTGGGCACCGGCTGCTTGTTGAGGGCGTCGATCTTCGCGTTCACCGCCTTGTCGTCGAAATTGGCGTAGTTGCTGTTGTAGGTCTTCGTGATCCCCTCGCCGTTCAGGAGGACGTCGAACCAGTCGAGCGGGTGCGGGTAGTCCTGGAACCAGTCGGCGAAGCCGATCTGGGCCTCGGTCGCCTGGTTGCCGATCGTGCCCCAGTAGGTCGCCGAGGTGACGATCTTCTTCTTCGCCTTGAGGCCGATGGAGTCGAGGACCTTGATGAGGTACTCCGTCGTCTTCGGGTCGAGGCCCCGGTCGTGGTTCCAGACGGTCACCCGCGCGCCGACGGCGTGCGCCTCCTTGATGAGCTTCCTCGCTTTTGCGAGGTCGTGCGTGTACAGCGAGTGCTTCGAGTACGACGGGTACGTCGGCGGCAGGATGTTCTCCGTCGGCCGCGCCAGGCCGCCGTAGATCGCGACGAGCGCCTTGCGGTCGATCGCGTAATTCACGGCCCGTCGCACGAGCACGTTGTTGAACGGCGCCACCCGCGTGTTCATGAAGAAGTAGTAGGTGTTCGGCGGCGTGTACAGCTTGATCTGGCTGCCGTACTTCGCCTTCGTCGCGGCGAATGTCGCGGCCGGGATCGGTTGCGGATCCCAGTCGTCCTGGCCGGCGATCGTGCGCTGGAGCGCGGTGCCCGCGTCGCCGACGATGTCCCAGACCACCTTGTCGGGATTGCCGGCCGGCACGTTCCCGCCGAACAGCGAGGCGTCGAACTGCGGGTTCCGGACCTCGACGATCTGCTTGCTCGCCGAGTAGCTCTGGATCATGTACGGGCCGGTGGCGGGCAGCGGGTGCGTCGACGTGTCGCTGGTCGGCGCGTTCGCCGGCACCGGCGCTGCGAACTCGCTCGCGAGGACGTTCTCGAAGTCGCCCTGCGGGCTCCGCAGCGTGATCGTGATCCGGCCCGTCGCGTCGTCGGCGACGATGCCCGAGATATGCCCGCCGCGCTTCTGCTGCATCTCCTGGGCGCCGACGATGTCGTAGAAGTAGCCCGCTCCCGGCGAGTCGAGCGTGAAGTCGCGCTCGACCGCCGTCTTGAAGTCGCTCGCCTTCACCGGCTGGCCGTTCGAGTACTTCACGCCCGGGCGGAGGGTGAGCGTGTACGTCTTCCCGTCGCTCGACACGGCCGGCAGGCTGTTCGCGAGGTACGGGACGATCGTCGCGCCGCCTGCGCCGCCGACGTGCCGGTACCCGAGCAGCGGCAGGTAGACGTTCCAGATGACGTTGAGACCCGCCGGGCTGTACGTCAGGCCGGGGTCGAGGTAGTCGATCGAGGCGTCCTCGGCGACGCGAAAGACCGGGAACGTCGGCCCGCTCGACGCCGGCGCGCGCGCGGCGGCGACGGTCGTCGTCGCCGGCGGCGATGCCGCCTTCGAGCCGCCGCCGCATGCCGCCGCGGTCGCCGCCACGCCGAACGCGAGCCCAAGGCCGCCCAACAACCTCCGCACGCGCACCATTCTTACTGACGATCGCCGTCCCGCTCGGTTAGCACCGCATCCCTGGAAAACGAACGTACGTTCGCCTACCCTGTGGAGGATGCAGCTCAGGCTCGATGCGGCCGACCGGCTCGTGGAGCTCGTCGAGGAGCGGCGCGGGCCGGTGCTCGCCGACGAGGCGGCGCGGCGCCTGTTCGCGCTGCGATCCGCGCCGGTGGCCCTCGCCCGCTCGCTGCTCACCGACGTCGTCGAGGCCGACGCGCGGCTCGCCTGGAACGGCGACTCGGTCACGCTCGCTCGGCCCCTCGGCGCCGACCTCCTGCTCGAGCACGCGACGTACGTCGTCGTCGACCTCGAGACGACGGGGCTGCGCCCGGGGTCGGCGCAGATCTGCGAGATCGGCGCCGTGCGCGTCCGCGGCCTCCAGCCGGAGGCCGAGTTCCAGACGCTCGTCGACCCGGGCATGCCGCTCGGGCCCGGCGTCTCCGCGCTGACCGGCCTGAACAACCGGCAGCTGCGCGGCGCGCCGCCGCCGCCCGTCGCTGTGCGCCGCTTCCTCGCGTTCGCGGGCGACAGCGTGCTCGTCGCCCACAACGCTCGCTTCGACCTCGCGTTCCTCGACCGCGAGACGGCGCGGCTCACCGGCTCGCGGCTCGCGGCGCCGGTCGTCGACACGGTTGCGCTCGCGCGGCGGCTGCTCGCGGGCCGCGTTCCGCGCGCGAGCCTCGCGCAGCTCGCCTACTTCTTCGACGTGTCGACGCAGCCGTGCCACCGCGCCCTCCCCGACGCGCAGGCGACGGCCGAGGTGCTGCTCGCGCTCATCGGGCTCGCGCAGGAGCGCGGCGCGCGCACTGTCGCCGACCTCGTCGCGCTGTCGGCGACCCGCACGCGGCGCGTGTGGGACAAGCGGCAGCTCTCGTTCGGGGCGCCGCAGCGACCGGGCGTCTACCTGTTCCGCGACCGCAACGACCAGGTGCTGTACGTCGGCTGCGCGCGCGACCTGCGCGCGCGACTGCGGTCGTACTTCCGCTCCGAGAAGCTGCGGCCGGCGGTCGAGGCCGCCGTCGGCGCGTCCGAGCGGATCGAGTGGCGGGTGCTCGGGTCGGAGCTCGAGGCGGCGCTCACCGAGCTGCGGCTGATCCGCGAACTGCGCCCACCCGGGAACGCGCGCGTCTCACGACCGGAGAACCATGTGTGGCTGCGCAGGCGCGGCGAGGGCGTCGTCGCGTCGTCGCAGCCGTCGCCGGTCGGCCCGATCCGGTCGCGGCGGCGCGCGCAGCTCGCCGCGCGGGCGCTGCTGGTCGAGGAGCTCGAGCAACCGGCGCTCGCGCTGCCGCGCCTGCGCAGGCGGCTCGCGTCGCTCTCGGACGCGCGCCGGTTCGAGGACGCTGCCCGGCTGCGCGACCGGATCGGCGCGCTCGAAGACGTCTGCCGCGAGCTCGAACGGCTCGCGCGGCTGTGCGCGCTCGAGCGGTGCCTCGTCGTTCCGGCCGCGGAGCCGGGGCACGCGCGTGCCTTCTTCCTCGCCGGCGGGCGC
>Ga0209415_10020453_pt1 | contig 10281 bp, 11 predicted proteins | sample PeaSoiSIISIP2007_FD_187696 | JGI IMG/M metagenome (GOLD analysis project Ga0209415, IMG submission 187696) | Peat soil microbial communities from Weissenstadt, Germany - SII-SIP-2007 (SPAdes) (version 2) | ecosystem: Environmental > Terrestrial > Soil > Wetlands > Peat | place: Germany...
CTCCCGCGGGAGGCTGATTGCTGGTCGACCGCTGGAAGTCCGGATCAGGGCTTGGCGGGGGCCGGGGCGGTCAGGGCGGTGGGGGCTTCGCGGAAGCCCACGTCCTTCTTGGCCTGCTCCAGGAACGCCTTGGTCAGCTGGTCCCGGCGCTCGGGGATCAGCTGCTTGCGCACCGTCTCCTTCACCTGTTCGAAATCGCCGGGCTGCCTGGGCGAGCGGGCTTCCACCAGGATCAGGTGGTAGCCGAAGGCGGTCTTGACCGGATCGTACAGCTTGCCGATCTCCTGGCTCCGCACCGCCGCCTCGAACTCCTTGGCGAAGCGCCCGAACGGGATGTCCTTGTACAGCCCGCCGTTGGCCTTGCTGCCCGGGTCATCCGAGACCTCCTTGGCCAACTCCTCGAAGGACTTGCCCTGCCTGAGCTGCTCCAGGAGCTGCTCGGCCTTGGCCTTGGCTTCGGGCTCGGGCAGCCCCTTGTCGCCGGCCCCGGCCGCGCCCTTGATGGCCACCAGGATATGCCGCGCGGTGAACCGCTCCGGCACCGCGTAGCGCTCGCTGTTGGCCTTGAAGTAGGCCTGGAGCTCCTCGTCGCTGGGGTTCTCCGCCTTCTGCTTCAGCTTCTGCCCGTCGCTGCCCGCGCGCTCATCATCCAGCAGCACCCGGACCCGGGCCTGCTGGGTCATGGCCGCCGCCAGATCCTTGTACTCCTTGGTGTTCTGCAGGTGCTCCTGGATGCTCTTGGCGCTCAGCACCTGGGTGTCCAGGTACTGCTTCATGGCCTGGGCCCGGTTGGGCGCCGCCTTGCGGATGGACTCGGCCCGCGGGCCGGCCATCACCTTCAGCCAGCGGGTGAAATCGCCGTAGGTGATGCTCCGCTTCCCCAGGTAGGCGATGATCTCGCTGGCCTGGGGCTCGGGCGCTGCCGCCGGCGCGGGGCTGGCCTTGGGGGCGGCCGGGGCCGGCGCCACGGCGGCCTGGGTCGCGGCCGGCTTGGGCTGGGGCGCGCTCGTCTGGGCCAGCAAGGCCAAGGGCAGGAACGGAATCAGAAGCTTGCGCATGGTCATCCTATGAATGATGCAACCCAGCCATCCATTGGCCGTGTGGACTCTAAACACTCTAATACGAATCCTCCGCTTGTCACCCGTTCCCGGGTGGCGCGGTCCGGGGCGGTTCCAGACCCAGCCGGAGGAAGGCCTCGGCCATGGACTCCTGATCCGGATCCCAGACCGGGATCCCGGGCCACTGGTTGCGGAAGAACGTGCCCTGGCGCTTGGCGTAGGCCTGGGTCTCCTGGATGATCCGCGCCCCGGCCCCCCGGGGCGAATCCATGAGCGTTTCGTATCCCAGTGGGCGCAGGCGGCGCAGCTCCGCCTCCAGGCCCAGGCCGCGCAGCCGCGCCACCTCCTCCGGCCACCCCTCCGCCAGCATCTGGCGCACCCGGACCGCCACCCGGGCCCGGCCGCGCTCCCGGGACGGCAGCACCAGCAGGGCCCGCCAGCCTTCCGGCACGCCGTGGGCGATGCCCTCCAGCAGCCGGGACGGAGCGCGCCCCGTGGCCAGGTGCAGGGCCAGCGCCCGCTGGACCCGGGAACGGTCGTTGGGGTGCAGGGCGGCGGCCCGGTGCGGATCCACCGCCGCCAGGAACCGGTGCAGCACCGGTGCGGCCAGCCGATCGGCCCATCCGCGCACCCGGGCGGTCAGCGCCTCGGGCACCTCCGGCAGGTCGCTGAGCTGGTCCCAGATGCCCCGCAGGTACAGCCCCGAGCCGGTGACCAGCACCGGACGCCGGTCCTGCATCCAGCCGCGCACCAGGGCGCCGAACCCGGCCGGGTTCAGCCGGGTGTCCAGCGGCAGCAGGCCATAGCCCTCATGGGGCGCCCCGGCGAACTCCGCCGGGCTCGGCTGGCCGGTACCCACGGGCAGATCCCGGAAGGCCTGGAACGGGTCGCCGTTGATCACCGTGCCGCCCATGGCCCGGGCCACCGCCACGGCCAGGGCGGATTTGCCGGCGGCGGTGGGGCCCAGGATGGCGATCCGCGCGAACACCGGCATCACGCCCGCTCCCGCTGGGCCAGCGGCATCAGGGCCAGCACCCGGGCCGCGGCGTCCCGGGCCAGCCCGGCGGCTTCCAGCACATGGCGCTGGGCGTCGGTCTGGTCCTGGCGGGGGTCCAGCAGGGCCTCGCACTGGCCCCGGAGCCGCAGCAGCGAGCCGTCCGGATCGGGCAGCCCCCGGGCCGCGTCCAGGATGGTCAGGAAGCAGCGGATCGCCCCGCAGGCCGAGCTGATGGCCGCGCCCGAGGCCTGCGGTCCGGACTGCCCGGCCCGGATGGCCAGGGCCGCGACCAGCAGCCGGAGCCCGTCCTCGAAGCGGCTCGCCAGCGGCCCCTGCGGCCCACTCTGGCCGCCCGGGCCGTCCGGAAGGCTCATGGGCGCCCCTGGGGGGGGGCCACCGGGTACTCGCCGGTGAAGCACGCGTAGCAGAAGCCTTGTCCGTCCCGGTCCTGCATGGCGGCCTGCAGGTCGGCCATGGCCAGGTAGCCGATGCTGTCGGCGCCGATGAATGCCCGGATCGCCTCCACGTCGCGGGTGGCGGCCAGCAGGTGCTCCCGGCTCGGGGTATCGATCCCGTAGAAGCAGGAGTGGGTGGTGGGCGGGCTGCTGATGCGCATGTGCACCTCGGCGGCGCCCGCGGCCCGGACCATCTGGACGATTTTTCGGCTGGTGGTGCCGCGCACCAGGCTGTCGTCCACCAGCACCACCCGCTTGCCCTTGAGCAGTTCCCGCACCGGGTTGAGCTTCACCTTCACGCCGAAGGAGCGGATGCTCTGCTTGGGCTCGATGAAGGTCCTTCCCACGTAGTGGTTGCGGATGAGCCCGAACTCGAACGGGATGCCCGAGGTCTCCGCGTAGCCCAGGGCCGCCGATACCCCGGAATCCGGCACCGGCACCACCAGGTCCGCCGCCACCGGGTAGCGCTGGGCCAGGCGCCGGCCCATCTCGCGCCGGGTGGCCATGACGCTGAGGCCGTAGACCAGGGAATCCGGGCGGGCGAAGTACACATGCTCGAACACGCAGGGCCGGGGCCGGATCTCCGGATGCCGCAGGTGCGAGCGCAGGCCGGCCTGGTCCACGATCACCACCTCGCCCGGCAGCACTTCCCGCACATACTCGGCGCCCACCAGATCGAAGGCGCAGGTCTCGCTGGAGAACACCGTGGCCTCGCCCAGCCGGCCCAGGGCCAGGGGCCGGAAGCCGTGGGGGTCCCGGATCGCCATGAGCTGGGTCTCGGTGAGCAGCAGGATGGAATAGGCCCCTTCCACCTGGGCCAGGGCCTCCAGCACCGCCGCCTCCAGGGTGTCGGCGCTGGCCCGGTTGATGAGGGCCAGGATCACTTCGGAATCCGAAGGGCTGCTGAACACCTGGCCGCTGCGGATGAGCTGGGAACGCAGCCGCTCGGTATTGGTGAGATTGCCGTTATGGCAGAGGGCCAGCTGGCCGAAGCGGCCCTCCACCAGGAACGGGTGGGCGGCGGAGGCCACGTTGCCGCCGGTGGTGGAATAGCGGGTGTGGCCGATGGCCCCGTCCCCGTGCAACTGGTCGATGATGGCTTCGGTGAAGATGTCGGCCACGTGGCCCGGCCCCTTGTGCAGGGTCAGCCGGCCCTCGGACCGGGCGCAGATCCCGGCCGCCTCCTGGCCCCGGTGCTGCAGGGCGTACAGCCCCAGGTAGGTTTCCCGCGCGGCCTCGGGCGTCGGCCACAGGCCGAACACCCCACACTCGTCCTTGAATGCCATGGTCCCCCCAAAGATCAAGGATACCCCATGCGCCTGACCCTGTAAGCGCCCGGGCCGGGCGCAGCGCCCCGGGCCAGGCGCGGCCGGCGTCGGCTCAGGGCACCTCTTCCGTGGCCATGCCCGCCGGGTCGCCGTCCACGGCCAGGACGGGCCGGGGCGCGGCCCAGCGGTGCAGCGTCTTCAGCAGCGCCGTGCCCTCCTCCGCCGGGGCGGTCCGGGGCCCCACGCTCAGGCCGGTCAGATGCAGCTCCACCGAGCGCGGGTCGCCTCCGGGGGGGACCGCGCTCAGGTAGGCCAGGGCCAGGAGGTGGGGCGCCACCTCCGCCAGGTAGATGTAGGCCGCCACGCCTGGCGGCGGCGGCACCTGCCACAGCCGGCAGCGCCGGCCGCCCAGGGTCAGGCTCTGGGCCAGCGGCACCGCCTGCTCGCCGGGACCGGAAAAGTAGCAGAGGCCGAGGATCCGCACCAGCATGGCCGGGGTCGGGGCCGTCCCGGAGGGGGCGGGGCCGATCCGCCAGCCCCCCATGCGCGGCTGCTTCACCCGGTTCCGGGTGACCAGGGCCGGCAGGGTCTCCAGCCGGAAGGCCAGTTCCTCGGGGACGGCCTCGTCCCCGGTGCGCACCCGCAGCCGGTAGTCCAGCACCGCGCCCGCCGGCGCCGCGGCCGGGAGCGGCGCCGCGGCCGGGAGCGCCAGGGCCAGGGCCAGGATGATCGAGTACAGCCGCATGCGGATCCTCCTGGAACCCGGACCCTGCCCTGGCATCGGCCCCCTGCGGGGGCGTAGCCTCACCCTGGCGGAGTCGCCGGGGCCGGACCGAAGCCCAGGTTCCGCTTTCCAGGGTACCCCCCGCCCCCCCGACCCGCATCCCTTTTTCCCGGCCGCGCTCGAAGCGAATGCCTTAACCTTGTCTTGCCAGGATGATGCCCTGTCCGGGCCAGGAGCGCCCATGCTGATGTTCGACCTCGACGGCACCCTGGGCCGGTTCGGCGGCGGCTTCGTGCTGCTGCGCCAGGCGCTGGGGGACCTATGGGGCGAGCCCCCGGCGGCCGAGGAACTGGAGCGCTGCCAGGGTTCCACCGACTGGGAGATCGTCAACCAGCTGCACCAGGGCCGCTATGGCCGGCCCATCCCCGATCCGGACTACGCCGCCTACGACCGGGCCTGCCTGGCCCGCTTCAGCGCCACCTTCCACCCCCAGGGGCGGCAGCATACGGTGTTCGGTGGTCTGGTCGCCGGGATGACCCGCCTGGTGGACCTGGGCCACCCGGTGGGCCTGGTTTCGGGCAATGCCCCGTCGGTGCTGGGGTTCAAGGCCCGGTTGCTGGGTGTGGACCCCCGCATCCCCCTCCTGGGCAGCCTGCCCGGCATGGACCGGGAGGCGCTGATCCGCCGGGCGCTGCAGGGCTGCCCCGGTCCGCATCTGTACGTGGGCGACCGGCCCCACGACCGCCGTGCGGCGGACGGCGCGGGCGTGCCGTTCCTGGGCGTGGGCAGCGAGGTCCCCGGCGACCACCCCTGCCTGATCCCCACCGCCGAGGCCGCGCACCTGGTGCAGGCGGTGGCGGCCCTGATCAATCGGTGGAGGGTTCCTCCATCCCCAGGGCCCGGCGCACCACCGCCAGGGCGTCCTTGATGCTGCACGGCTTGGACAGGAATCCCGCCAGCCCCTTGCAGGACAGGGCCGAGGTGGCCTCCCCTTCGCTGTATCCGCTCATGAGCACCACCGGAAGGTCCGGGTCCAGCTTGTGGATCTCCTCGAACACCTCGTCGCCCCCCATGCGCGGCATGGTCAGGTCCAGCAGCACCAGGGAGATGGAGGAGCGGTGCCGGACGAAGGCGCCGAAGCCGTCCACGCCGTCCTCGGCCTCCAGGACCTTGAACCCGGCGAGCTCCAGCCCCTGGCGCAGGATGGCGCGGATGGTCGGCTCGTCGTCCACCAGCAGGATCATCCCCGCCAGGCCCGCCACGGGCGTGCCTTCGTCCCCGGCGTCCAGGGCCGGGGTCCGGCCGGCCAGGGGGAAGTACAGCTGGGTGACGTCCTCCTGGCCGCCCACCGTGCGCACCGCGCCCTGGTGCTCGCCCATGATCCGCTGCACCGCCGAAAGCCCCAGGCCGTGGCCCGGCCACTTGGTGGAGAACAGCGGGTCGAAGCGCTCCTCCAGAAGCTCGGCCGGCAGGCCGGGCCCGGTGTCGCGCACCTCCAGGCACACGTACGCGCCCTCCAGCCCGGCCACGGAGTCGGTCAGGTGCTTGACCCGGGTGCGGATGATGATCTCCCCGCCACTGCTGCGGACCGCTTCGGCGGCGTTGTAGACCAGGTTCAGCAGGGCGTAGCGGGCCTGGTTCAGGTCCGCGCTGGCCATGGGCAGATCCTCCTCCAGGTCCAGTTCCAGCTGGCAGCCCTGGGGAATCATGCTTTCCAGGGCCGGCAGGCTGTCCCGCACCGCGTCGTTGAGCTGCCGGGAGGCGATCTGGATCCGGCCGGTGCCCGCGTAGGCCACCATCTGCCGGCACAAGGCCGAGGCCCGGACCATGCTGGTCTGGACGTTCTCCAGGCTGTGCCGGAGCACCTCCATGCTGCCGTTCCCCTCCAGGGCGATCTCGGTGAAGCCCTGGATCCCCATCAGGGTGTTGTTCAGGTCGTGCATGGTGCCCCGGGCCAGGGCGCCCAGGCTTTCGTGCTTCTGGGCCTCCAGCAGGGCGGCCTCGTAGCGGCGCTGCTCGGTCACATCCTGGATCACCGCCAGCAGTTCTGCCGCCTGGCCGCTATTGAAGCGCACGAACACGGTCATGCGGCACCGGAACCACCGGTAGTTGCCCTGGTGGTCCCGGAGCCGGAACACCTGCTCCTGGGTATCCTCCTTGGCCCCGGGCTCCCGCCGGCACCTGAGCATCTCGTCATACTTGGCCTGGATCCCGGCCCGGTCGTCCGGGTGCACCAGGGAACCGAAAAAGACCAGACCGCCGCGGGTGAAGCTTTCCTGCGGATGCCCCAGCAGGGTGGTCACCGCCGGGTTCAGGTACAGGAAAGTGCGGCTGCGGGCGGCGATGATGGCATGGATATCCTGGGACAGTTCCGCCACCGCCTCGATGTAGCGCTCCCCTTCGGCCAGGGCCTGCTCCGCCTCCCGGGCGCGGTTCAGCAGCACCCGGTAGGCCAGCACCCCCACCACCGCCATGGCCGCCAGTCCGAGCCCGGGCAGGAGGCCGCTCACCGCCGGCATCGACATCGCGGCCGCCGTGAACACGAACAGCGCGAAGAAGGCGGCCAGCAGACCCTGGCTGGTGAGGACTCGCTTCGACCAAAGTACGGGCATATAACACCTCTGAGTCGAGTTGACGGGAGGGGCGATCGCGTTGCTGACCATTATCACCAGCAACGCTTTGGCCAGTTGCAATTTCTCTAGGTAACCCAGTTGTGCCAGCATGAGGCTCCGGAGGCGACCATGTCCAGTCCCGCGCTCGTATCCTTTTCCGCTCTGCCGGCCCATGGCCTGCTGTTGGATGCCCGGCCCAGCGGTTTCGCCCAGGGCCACCTGCCTGGCGCCCTGCCCGCCAACCTGAACACCTGCCTCAGCAGCGCTTCGGCCCCCGGCCATGACCCGGCCCGGGGCGGCCGCCACCCCCTGCCCGAGCCAGCCCAGTGGGCGGCCCAGTTGGCCGCCTGGGGCCTGACCCCGGACACCCGGGTGGTCGCCTATGACGACGCCCTGGGCGGCAACGGTGCCGCCCGGTTGTGGTGGATGCTGCGCGCCGCCGGCCACACGCGGGTCGCACTGCTGGACGGCCCGCTTCCAGCGCCCCTGGCGGCCCCGGCCCAGCCGGTCCAGCGCACCCCCGTTCCGGCCCCGCGCCTGGAGCAGTGGCTGGCCCCCACGGTCACCCTGGAGCAGGTGGACCGCCTGCGCCAGGACCCGGACTGGAAGGTCCTGGACGTGCGCTCCCGGCCCCGCTACCGGGGCGAGACCGAGCCCATCGATCCGGTCGCCGGGCACATCCCCGGCGCCCTGAACCTGCCGTACACCGAGAACCTGGACGCCCAGGGGCGGTTCAAGGCCCCCGAAGCCCTGCGCGCCATGTACCAGGCGTTCCTGGCCGGCACGCCCCCCGACCACCTGGTGGTGCACTGCGGCAGCGGCGTCACCGCCTGCCACACCCTGTTCGCCCTGGACCTGGCCGGGCTGACCGGCGCCTCGCTCTACGTGGGGTCCTGGAGCGAGTGGTGCCGGCGGGGCTAGGCAGGCATTTCCCACAGGGCGTTGACGATGGACCACCGGCCCCCGCTCCGGGCCAGGTGCAGGTGCAGCACCCAGCCCGCCAGTTCAGCCACGGCGCTGGCGGAGCGGGCGCGCACATCCAGCACCCGGATCCGCACGCGACGCCGCTCCGGCGCGGTCTTGGCGCCCATCTGGCCCTGCGGGCCCACCACCTCCCGCACCAGGCCCTGGGGATCCCAGCGGAGCCCGGCCTCCGCGCCCCAGGCCCCCAGCAGCCGGTGCGCGAAATCCGGGTGCAGGCAGCGGGTCATGGCCGGGGCGTCGCCGGCGAACCACGCCTCGGCGAAGGCGTGCACCTCCTGCGCCACGGCGCGGGCTTCGGGGTCCGGGGACGCGCCCGGAAGCCAGGGGCCGGTCGGCGCCTCCGGCTCGGCCTGATCCTCCCGGGGAAGCCGGCCGATGCGGCCGCCGGGCCCGCTCCGCACGGCCAGGGCCGCCCAGGGGGAGCGCGGCCCGGATCCGTCGCCGCCCAGCACGCCGGACAGCAGCCCCGTCGATTTCTCCTGGCCTCGCGGCATCCGCATCCCTCCAAGGCTTCCAGGCCTGTCCAGGTTCTTCCACGTGGTTCCATGTGCCGCGAGCGCTCGCGGCCTCCTGCAAACGGGCATCTCGCTTCCGCGGGCATGGTCTATATCTGAGTGCGCCCACCGGCCCAACGGTTTACCGTCTCCGGTTTTTTTTTCTCCGCCGGCGGGACGACGCGGCCGAAGCATGCAAATTCTTGACCGATTCAATCAGGAACACTATATTAAAGTCTGTCTCGACAGGATGGACCCCTTGAAGATCTCCGCCCGCGGCCGCTACTCCATGCAAGCGCTGTTCGACCTGGCCCACTACAGCCACGGCCAGCCCGTGCCCCTGCACCTGATCGCCCAGCGCCAGGAACTGAGCCTGCCGTTCCTGGAGCAGATCTTCAACCGCCTGAAGAAGGCCGGCATCGTCACCAGCGTGCGCGGCCCCAAGGGCGGCTACATCATCACCCGCCCCTGCAACCAGGTCACCGTGGGCGATGTGCTGCGCCTCACCGACAGCGCCTTCTACGCCGCCGCCCGGTCCGATCCGGCCTCGGCCAAGTCCGCCCTGCGGGCCGACGTGAAGATGAACGAACTGCTGTGGAAGCAGTTGTCCAACCAGATCACCCTGTTCATGGACACCATCACGCTGGCCGACCTGTGCGTGGAAAGCCACAGCAACAGCTGTCCTTCCTGCACCTGTCCGGACTACACGCGGCATGTCCAGGACCAGCTGGACTCGGGCCAGCGCCAGCGGTGCGCGGCGCTGGATTGAGGCGGCGCCGGTGAGCAATTCCTGCGCCCTGCCCAGTCTGGCCCAGCCCCCCACGGAAGCCGACCTGAAGGCCCTGCCCAAGCTGGAGGAGCGGCTGCGCCGGCGGGTGGGCGTGTGCATCCACGAGTTCGGGCTCATCGCGGACGGGGACCGGATCCTCATCGGCCTGAGCGGCGGCAAGGATTCCTGGGCCCTGCTGGACCTGCTGGAATCCCTCCGCCGGCGGGCGCCCATCCGCTTCGAGCTGCACGGGGTGACCATCGATCCGGGCTTTCCCGGCTACGACCCGGACCGCATCGCCGAGGTCTGCGAAGCCAGGGCCATCCCCCACCAGGTCCTGCCGGCGCCCATCGATCTGATGGTGCGCAGGCGTCCCGAGGTGACCCCCTGCGCCATGTGCTCGCGGTTCCGCCGCGGGGTCCTGTACTCCCACGCCAAGGCCAATGGCTACAATAAGATCGCCCTGGGCCACCACCTGGATGACCTGATCGAGACCCTGCTGCTCAACCAGTTCTTCGGCGGTCGGCTGTCCACCATGCCGCTCAAGCTCACCAGCGACGACGGCGCCAACACGGTGATCCGCCCGCTGGGCACCTGCGAAGAGCGGGACCTGCGTCAGCTGGCCTGGCTCAAGGGCTATCCCATCGTGCCCTGCGGCTGCCCCCTGTGCGGCGCTTCGGTGCTGGAATCCCGGCGGGCCCAGGTGAAGGCCCTGGTGGCCCAGCTCCAGGACAGCATCCCGGACCTGAAGTTCTCCATGCTCAAGGCCATGAAGAACGTCAAGGGCTCGCACCTGCTGGATCCCAGGCTGGCGCACCTCGACTAGGTAAGGGTCCGGGTCCCTCCCTTTCGCCCTGGTCGTTGTCCCTGAACGCATTCGCGTTCAGGGACAACGGAGGTGATCCGGCAGAGAGGCGGGG
>Ga0209415_10020455_pt1 | contig 10280 bp, 13 predicted proteins | sample PeaSoiSIISIP2007_FD_187696 | JGI IMG/M metagenome (GOLD analysis project Ga0209415, IMG submission 187696) | Peat soil microbial communities from Weissenstadt, Germany - SII-SIP-2007 (SPAdes) (version 2) | ecosystem: Environmental > Terrestrial > Soil > Wetlands > Peat | place: Germany...
CAATGGCGAAAACGACTTCTCCATAAAATTGTCCGAGGTTGTCGCCGACAATTCCGCCCGAGGAGACTATGCGGCTAGCATCCTGCGTCGAGAGATCTGGACTCGTCACCGCCCAACTCTGCCCGCCATTCGTCGTCTTAAAAATGACCTGGCAGCCATAATAAACGGTGTTGTGGTCGAACGGATCTACCGCCAGCGGCGGTGTCCAGTGGCACCTATATTTGATGTCCGGCGGCGGCGCATCCAGCGTATGAAGGTAGGGGCTCACTGAGCGCGCTCCTTTGATGCGCGCATCCCACCGCGTCACTTCATCTCCATAGCATGTCGCCCACACAATGTTGTGGTCGGCGGGATCGGGAACAGTAAAACCGGATTCGCAGCCGCCCATGTGGCGATCCCAACCCGTTTCCTGCGAGTCGATCGGCACGCTCGGCCCGCGCATGTTCCCGTCATCCTGCATGTTGCTATAGAAGTAGTAGGGAGTCTGATTGTCGACATCCACGTGATACATCTGCCCAATCGGCAGCGTGACCCGGTGAAAACCTCGTCCGTGTACGGTCGTAATGATCATCCCCGCATCGTCCGTAATGACAAAGCGATCGGGATTCGCCGGATCAATCCAGATATCGTGCGTATCTCCCCCCCAGCGCACCTCTTGAAAATTCTGTCCGCCATCCAGCGATTGATAAAACGAGCTGTTCGCCACCAGAACTTCGTTGTCATTTCCCGTGGATACGGCGATTCGGATGTAGTAGCCCGCGCGTCCGATCAGGCCTCTCTGATAATCGATGACCTTCCAATGCGCGCCCGCGTCGTCCGATCTCCACACCGATCCTTGGTCTTTGGTCTGAATCAACGCGAAGACACGATTTGAGTTCGTCGGCGCCACCGCCACATCAATCTTGCCGAGCGGTGAATGCGGCAAGCCGTGCTCTTCGATGCGCGTCCACTTCGTCCCGCCGTCGCGCGAAACGTAAACTCCGCTGCCCGGCCCGCCGCTCAACTCAGCATACGTGTGCATCTCGAGTTGCCACGTCCCGGCGAAAAGCACGCGCGGATTGTGCGGATCCATGGAAAGCCCGGAGCAGCCGATGTTTTCTCCTGCGAACAAAACTCGTTCCCAGTGCTGGCCACCGTCTACCGTGCGAAATACGCCCCGCTCTTGCTGCGGGCCCGTAGCGCGTCCTAGCGCGCACGCAAATACAATGTCGGGATTCGAGGGGTGAACGATGATTCGCCCAATGCGGCCGGTTTCCTGCAACCCCATATTCGTCCACGTCTTCCCGGCATCGGTTGATTTGTAGATTCCATTGCCGATCACGTCGCTATCGCGAATGACCCACGCCTCACCCGTCCCCGCCCACACGACGCTCTGGTCGGAGGGCGCAACGGCAAGAGAGCCAATCGCGGCTGCAGGCTGCTTGTCAAAAATGGGCGCCCACCGATTCCCGCCGTCGCTCGATTTCCACACACCCCCGGATGCCGCTCCCGCATAGTACGTGCTCGGATCTCCTGGGACTCCTGCGACGGACGCGATGCGATTTCCCACTCGCGGGCCAACAAAGCGGAATCGAAATTGGCCGTCTTCGGCAGAGTCCGGGTCGGATTGCTGCGCGTATGCCATCGAAACCGAACTTAGGACTATCAGCAGCGCAAGGCTGAACTTTCCGCTTCGGATGAGCGACAAGAGTACCTCCAGCAAATATAGACTTTGGAATTCGATGTTCCAGGTCAGACTGGATCACGCCGAACGCGCAGAGTATACAATATTTTTCCTACACTTCGAGGGCGTTGGGATCTGTCGTAGATGTGTCTTGAGTGCGAAGCAGAAAGTTTGGTGCCGGCGGAGGGAATCGAACCCACGGCCTAGGGATTATGAGACCCTCGCTCTACCACTGAGCTACGCCGGCACAAAGACAGTTCTTAATGCTACGAAGCAGGTCGCAAATGTGTCAAGCATTCCCATTGACCGCCATTCTTTCTGGTTTCAGCGCTTTTGTGGACTCCAGACCAGGCAACAAGGGCGCACATTACCTTCAGTCCAGCAAATCCGCCATGGTGAGGCCGGGGAGGATTCCGCTCGCTTACTTTGCATCGTTGAGGATAGTGATCTTTTTGGTTGCTAGATGGAACGCGGCACTTCGCTCATCAACTGGTGAATGTTTCCTTCGCCGTCGCGAAACGCTGTCATCCACAAATCATGTGTCGGCATGGGCGCAATCAACCGGGGCGGCGCAACGATATCCACATTGTTCTCTACGAGCCGCTGGTATCCCGCCTGTATATCAGCGATCCGGAAATAAAGGATCGAGCTTGGATGATCGTATTCCGGTGACGAAGGCGTTCCGAGCATCAGGCGCACTCCGCCACAATCGAAAAACGCCATGCTCGGTACTGTGAAGAGCAGCGGTAACCCCAGCACGTCGCGATAAAACGCCGTCGCCCGTTCTACGTCCTTTACGATGATGGAAATCTGTCCGATGTTCGCGATTCCCAAGCATGCAGTCGTAGCGCTCATTTCCCTTTACCTCCGCGAGAAGACTAGTTAGCATAGCTAACTATCTTCTATGCCTCCTGTCAAGCGTGAATTTCGCCCCGGTCCAAAAGCAACAACCGCCCCTCTGACCGCTCCTCCTTCCCCGCCTGCCGAAGCAATCACGGAGGCTGACCTGGCAGCTCTCGAGCTTGCCGACCAGCTCCACTCCGCCGCCATTCACATCCTTCGCCGCCTTGGAGTCCGCGATCGCGAAAGCGGTGTCGGCCCCGCTCAACTTTCTGCCCTTTCCGTCCTCGTCTTTGGCGGTCCAAAGTCGCTTGGCGAACTTGCCGATGCGGAACAGGTCCGCCCCCCTACAATGAGCCGCATCGTCGCCGGCCTTCAGCGCTCCGGATTTGTCCGCCGCTTCGCCACAGAAGACGGTCGCCGCATCCGCCTCGAAGCAACCCCGAAAGGGGTGAGCCTTATGTGGGAAGCTCGCGAGCGCCGCGTCAGCTCGCTCGCCACGGCCGTGGCGGGCCTGCCACAAGCTGCAAGGCAGCAGCTACACCAAGCCGTTGGGCAGCTCCAGCAAGTTATCCGCGATCTTTAGCTTTGCCACTCAGCGAAGATTTTGATTTTAGAATGCTTCAATCCAATCGGAGAGTCTGGAGAGGGCTGCAAATACAGAAGTTCGGTTTCCGAGAAGTTAAGCTGAAGGGGAAGGCGATTTCATGTACTCAAGCCCGTAACGGAAAACTTGGCCGCCCGACAGCGCCTCCACTCTCTTGATCCTGGCATACACGAACATTGCCGCCTCGCCTGGCGAATAAGGGGCAGCAATTTCAATCAGCGAATTCAGGGCATATTTTTGCAGACTGTGAAAGCAGAGTCCGCCTTTGGAAACGTTTTCGCACTCGACGATTTCATCCGCGTGCGCAGCCTGGCGCACACACGCGCTGAAGTTCACCCGAATGCGCACGTGCTTGCGCCTGTTTATACGCTTTCCATTTGCGTCCAAAAGTAGCGCCGGAACCACTCCTTGCTTGACTGGGGAGATACCGGCCTCCTCCCTCGGCAGCACCGCAGCAGCCTCGGGCGGTTGAAGCACCGCCGTGGCGCTGGCCGCGTCTAGCGAAGCCTGTTCTTCCGCGAAGGAAGAGAATTCAGCTAAGGACGATTCGCCGGAATACCGCGACGCCGGAGCACCCGAGGCAGTCAAGTAGGATGAGGTGGGCTGCTGCCTGAGAGCCGCTGATGGGGAAGTAGCGCGCAATGGCCATTCTGTGCTCTCAGCGGGCGCTGGGGATGGCCCGCGATCTTTCATTGGTGCCTTCTTTGATGCGGCGGCGCCGGGGGCGGGGAGTGCATCGCCCACCGCTTTTTTCCAGGGCGTGGCCGTGCCGCAACTCTCGCAGTGCCGCAGGATATTGCCGTTCACGGAGTAGACGTCTTCCTCTATTTCGTGCGGCTCAACGTTTTGCCGCTCCTGGCAGAGGCTGCATTCAAGCACTAACGGCTGGCTTCCGGATTCGAAGGATTCGGGAGATTCTGGAGGCGGAAACTCCATTGGCCAAAAGTGTGGATCGGGATCGACGAATGCCACGCCATGGATGTAGCGGCCGGGCTCGCCTCCGATCTGTCCGACGAGCCGAACCTCGGCCTCTTTGGAGGAATCGGGCAAACGCAGTATCAAGATTTCATCCGGAGTGAACCGGTATCGCGAGATAATGCCCGCGCCGTGACGGCTCAGCACCACGGTTTTCGTTGGCTCCGAAAACACCTTTCCGGTCGTGTCCGTGCCAAGCAGGACGATGTCCAATTCTTTCGCGATGCGTCCGCTGCGGCGCTTTGGGTGCATGGTACTTAGGCACACACTCTCCTGACGAGAGAGTCCTGATATGGTTATCGGCATCCGCGTCCGAAGCTTTATGGACGCCAACCAAAAACGTGAGAATTCTGGAAGTACGGAGGTACTAAAACGAGGCAGGCAGAATCAGCAAGAAGTACTGAGAAGAATGAACCGGTCGGACTATCGATGCGCCACAGCAGCGAGCGCAGAATCGTCACTGTAATCGGGAGTTGGTTGCGGCTTCCGGAGTAAAAAGGTTTGGGCCTGTTTGCTCCTGTATCTCGTTCTGCTGCTCGCGAGCGCAGCAAAACGTGCGGAAGATTCGGACCGGCTTCAGGTTGCAAGACCCTCCATTCCCCACGCCCGAGCGGCCGGTCCCCCCACCGGCCGCTCATTTTTTTGGCAGCATTTTCTGGCGGGAGCTTGCGAGAAACCCCCATAGCAGGCACGGAGCGCCGTTCGCCTACGAACTCAATTCGGCTGAAATCAGTGGAAGGAAAGACCGGAAAATAAAAAGAGGGCCTAACGGATCAGGCCCTCCGAACTGAACCACTTCGATGACACACTCGCGGGAAGCAAAACTCCTGCACCGGCCAACCACCACGAACCACGGCCTAAATGAAAAAGGGGGCTGGTGCAAGCCCCCTTTTTTGAACTGACCCCCCAAAAAACCGGAACCGAGTCGAGGTTCGGATCCGGCCACCCCGGGAAGCCAATCTTGTAAGTTGCTACAGAAGAGAGCAATAGTTGTGCCAGCACTCGCCACGGATAGCGTCCCCACAGAGGTGTATGATTCAAAAGAGTTTACAAAGATCTTGCCTTCGCGGAGCGAACAGACCGGCGACGGATTCTACAAATTCTCACAGAATTCGTCGAATCACCTACATTCTTTAGGAGTATTGCATTCAAAATTCCGATGATCATTTGCCCCGAGACGGATGCCCAACGCTCTTCGCACGATATATTTTCGAGGGGCGGTGTTTGCTGCTCGGAAAGGCCAGCCAAAGCACCCGTCGCCATTTGACTGGAGTCTTCATTTGATTCGGTAACGTTAACGATGCGACCTCAGACTCCAGCAAGCAAACCTAGCCGGAATCGCTCGGCCGCAGCCAGCCGTTTTCAAGACGTTGACAAGTTTTTTTCTCCGACCGCCATGCAAGTGTTACCGTCGTGGAATTCTCAATCCTTTGGGAGGCCAGCCATGTCGGACGTCGTCTACATTTCCAAAATAAAAATTGAGCGGAAGAAGGGCCCGCTGCGCGTCGCCTATCTGCCCGGCGAGCCACAGCCGGTCGTCTTCAGCGTGCACGGTGGAATCGCCAAGCACTACAAGGTGGACCCGGCGAAGCTTGGGGAATCTCACGCGGCCACCATCGACTACGTGATCGCTTCCACAGCCGGTTGAATGATGGGTACCTTCGGCGGCGCGCTGGAAGCGCGTCAAATCGATGCAAGCAACGGAAGACTCATCGCAAATGTCACGGGAGAGGTGGAAACAGAAGACGGCGTCCTCATCATTCGCCGCATCCACGTGGAAATGCAATTGACAGCCCCAGAAGAGGTCCGCGAAACGGTCGAACGTGTTCACGGCATCTATGCCATGAATTGTCCGCTGTACCGCACATTTTACAAAACGCTCCAACTCACATCGTCTTGTGCGTTGACCGCCCCACCGGATCTTTCCGCCAATTAAACAGCAGCCGTGGCGTGGCGCCAGCGCCGCCAGACCAGCCAAGCCGGAATAGAGAACACCAAGAGCCGGAAGCAAAGCACCGGCCCGTATTCGGCAAAGAAAAGAACGATCGACAAAAGCGTGTCGGACACATTGCGATAGCCGTTGACGGCCGCATTGTGAATCAGCGTGGAAATCGCCGGAGCCGGCGAATCCAGCTTCGCCTTGTATTCCTCGGAAAGTTTCAAATCAACGGTCGCGAAGTCCACGCGATGCTCCAGATTCTTCTGCTCGGCTTCCATCTGCTCAATTTCGCCGCGTACCCGTGCGATCTCTTGCTCCACTTCAAGCACATCGCTGATTTTCCCGGTTCGCTGCGTGAGTATTGCCTGCAAGCGCTGCTCGGTCTCGCGTGAATTTTTCAGCCGCGCCAGTAGGTCCGCGTGCTGCTGGGTGACTTCTTCTCCATTTTGATTTTCAGCTTCCACCCGGCCAAGCGCTTTTAATTCGAGAATCGTCGTCGCCAGTTGAGACGTCGGGATGCGAAGTGACGCCTGGAGCGAACGCGCCGCGTCTTGCGGAGTCGCAACGCTCAGGCTGGCGGCATATCCATCGTGGCGAACAAGAATGGCATCGAGCGACCCGCGCGAAGATTCGAAATCCTTGGTGATGATGGCGAGCGAGACAGTCCGAGCGATCATCGGTCCAGTCTGCAATTGCGCCCTGTAAGCGGCTCCAGGGGCTGCTTGTGGAATCACCTGCCGCGGTACGCCTCCGCTTACCGCGATCTCATCTGACCATGCCGTCGCTGCGTCCGTGTCCCGCTTCGCTAGCTGTTGGCGAGCTTCCGACTCCAAACCGTAGACGGCCGCGTTGGGCTGTGGTGTAACAGATGGTGGGCTAGCCGCCTTGTAAGCGTAGAGCGCACTTTGATAATGGCTTCCCCTTTGGACAAAGACAAGAATCAGGATCGAGAACACACAACCGGCAGTCGCCAGACCGAGGACCCACCGTCTGCCTGCGCGGTTGCGAAAGCCTAAGGGGTTTAGCGGATTGAGGGCATGAAAAGCGCGTGGCGCTTTTGTAGATGCAGCGAGGACCTGGTTCTGGAGCAGCGGCGGAACCGGTCCTACACACCAGCTAGAAAGAGACTGCGAGGAGCTGCGCATGCTAATCGCGAGATTGGAACATTCGGAGCAGGTCTCGATGTGGGAGGAGACGGACTGGGCGCGTGCAGGCGCGAGTTCACCGTCGAAATGGGCCATGATTTCTTCTGGGGCGAATGGATGTGGAGTGCTACTCATAGACGAACGCCTTTCTGTGGAATTGCTTGTGCTGTGGCTGGTGACGCGGCCGGCTCTTCGGATTGCGGCGCAGCATCCGCAGAGGACGTAGCCGATGGTTCAAGCAAACTGCGCAAGGCTGCGCGTGCGCGAAAAAGCCGGGAGCGCACGGTGTTGACCGGAAGCTGAAGCAGATCCGCAATTTCCGCGTAACTCAGCTGCTCAAATTCTCTCAGCAGCAGTACTTCACGATCGATACCCGCAAGTTTTTCAACCGCGCGCCTCACCCACAGACCCGATTCTGTTGCGTCCTGTTTGGCGGGATCGGGAATGGTGCTGGGCCGACCGAAAAACGTCGCTCGAAACGCCATTTTCCGCCGGTGCGCCCGAAGAATCTTGAACGCTATGGCGTAGAGGTAGGTGCGGAAAAGCGCCCGCGGCTCATATCGCGCAGCCGCCCGGACCAGAACCAGGAACGCTTCCTGGGCCAACTCTTCCGCGTGCGATGGATCAGCCGTCCGCCGGCGAAAAAATCCGTAAATGGGCTGCTTATATCGTAGGAAAAGTTCATTGAAGGACTCCGCCGAGCCTTTCGAAAAAGCCAGCATGAGGTGCTCGTCGCTGGCCGAACTCGCAGGAAAACTGGGTGTTGGCGGCGTGTCGCTCATAACAGTCCGCGGAAGTGCCTCCGAATTTAGAACGGCCGCTGGCAGCGCGTCTTGCATGATTCCCGCATGTACCTCCACTAACGGTAATGTCGCGACCCACCAAAAAGTTCCCTCGTAGAAAATAACGCGGAGGCAGGAAAAGGCAACCAAAGGGTGAGGCAAAGGTGCGCCCCAAAATAATGCTTGACATATTCCCATATCGGAATGTATTGTACTCCCCATGGCACGCGCCTCTACCACTTCCGACGCCTTCAACGCCGTCGCCGAGTCCCGCCGCCGCGAGATACTCAACTATCTCGCCCTCCAGGAGCGCCCGGTCGGCGAGATCGTCGACGCTTTGGAGATGGAGCAGCCTTCCGTTTCCAAGCATCTACGCGTCTTAAAGGATGTCGGCCTCGTGCATGCGCGAAGGGACGGCCGTCAAATGTTTTACCGGACCAATGCAGCTGCAATCCGCCCTCTGCACGAATGGGCGGGAACCTTCGAAAAATATTGGCAGCACCAGCTGATTCGTATCAAGGAACGCGCCGAGCAGAAGAACGACGCGGCGAAAAAGGACTAACGCGATTTTTAGCCAAAACTTGAGGAGGAACCATGAGCTCGACCGCATCCGCAGTGGTAGCACTCGATAGCTTGACCCTGAATATCTTGCAGGAAATTCATGTGAAAGCTTCGCTGGCGACAACCTTCGAAGCGCTTCTGGAACAGCTTGGCCCTGGCGCGGAAGGGGGGAACGGGGCACCGATGCCGATGAAGATCGAGGCATGGCCGGGCGGGAGATGGTTTCGCGACCTCGGCGATGGGAATGGCCACTTCTGGGGACACGTGCAGGCCATCAAACAACCAACACTGCTGGAGATTGTAGGGCCGCTCTTCATGTCGTATCCCGTCGCTTCGAACTTGCAATACCGCCTCAGCGAAGTGGAAGGCGGGGCGCTGATCAAGTTTCACCACAAGGCGTTTGGAATCATTTCAGACGACCATCGCAAGGGCGTGACGACGGGCTGGTCGTCGATTCACGAGCGAGTGCGGAAAGCGGCGGAAGCGCACGCATCGTTCGCGTCCGGTGGCGGCACGAAGCAGTAGCTGGGAATCGTAGTCCAGACTGGAAGAAAAGGAGACTTAAATGTCGATCGCAAAAGCACTGCTCGCTGAATTCGAAGTCCAGGCACCTGTCACGCGTAAATTTCTCGAGCGCCTGCCGGAAGATAAATTGACATGGAAGCCGCACAGCAAATCCATGTCCGCCGGCCAGCTCGCCTACCATCTGGCATCCGTGCCGGGCGGAATCGTGCGCTTCGTGCAGAACAATCCGGCGCAGGCTCCCGAGTCCTTCAAATTTCCGCAGCCGGCGAGCCGCCAGGAAATCCTCACGACGTTCGACGAGAGCATCGCGACGGTGCGAAGCCTATTGCCAACCTTCGATGATGCGGCAATGAATGAAACCTGGCGCATGGTTGCCGGCGGACGGGAAGTCTTGGCTCAGCCCCGCGCCACGTTTTTGCGCGACGTGATGCTGAGCCACTGGTACCAGCACCGCGGCCAATTCAGCGTCTACCTGCGTATGCTCGATGTCGCCGTCCCCGCAAGCTGGGGACCGAGTGCCGATGAACCCCCCGCTTTCGTGCAGAAGGCCCAATCGGCCTAATTGCCGTTTAGGAGAATCTCATGTGTCCTGCGTGCATAGCGACAACGGCAATGCTGATCGCCTCGGCAGTTTCCACTGGCGGAGTAGCGGCGGTATTCGCCAACAAGCTTTTGGGGAAAAGCATCGCTGGAAAAATCTTTGTAAAGTCAGAAAAGGAGAAAGCATGGGAGCAACCCACGAGCAAGTGAACCTGATGCTGCATTTGTATGAGTTGAGGAGAGAAGCGAAGCTGCGCGAAGCGCGAGACTGGATGTCCGCGAATTTTCATCCAAAAACCGTGGACGAAGCCATGAAGCTCGTGCCCCCCGGTACCAAGGAAAATACGTGTATGCGTATGGTGCTCGGCTACTGGGAGATGGTGGCTAGCATCGCCAACCGCGGGCTCGTCGACGAAGAACTGTTTTTTGAAAATTCGGGCGAGCAGTGGGGCGTCTGGGAACAGGTGAAGCCGCTGGTCGGCGCCTGGAGGGCAATGTTTGCAAATCCGCAGTTCCTCGGGAATTTGGAAGAGCACTGCAAGCGGCTGGATGCGTGGCGCGAGAAGCGTAATCCAGGGTCCGTCGAGACGCTTCGCAAAGTCTACACACAGATGAGCCAGCAAGCGCAGGAAAACAAGGCCCGGGCAGCAGGCAATTAATTCCGGAGTTGTGATTGGGGTTGTGAGCTAAGGGATGGCGCTTG
>Ga0209415_10020457_pt1 | contig 10280 bp, 12 predicted proteins | sample PeaSoiSIISIP2007_FD_187696 | JGI IMG/M metagenome (GOLD analysis project Ga0209415, IMG submission 187696) | Peat soil microbial communities from Weissenstadt, Germany - SII-SIP-2007 (SPAdes) (version 2) | ecosystem: Environmental > Terrestrial > Soil > Wetlands > Peat | place: Germany...
ACCAACCGGGTGGTCGTCTTCGAGGGCGAGGCGACGCCGTCGCTGAACGCGGTCGAGAGCCTGGCCACCCAGCTCCTGAGCTGACCGGGGCCGCCGGGCAAGTCGCGCGGGCCGCGCCTCGGGGCTTATCTGGTGCCACGCCGCCGCCGCGAGGACTGATCGCGCTGGGCCCTCGCGACTGGGCGACCTGATGGCCTCGGTCAGCCGTACTGAAGCATCGCCACGAGCACGGCCAGCCCCGCTATCGCCACGAGCGCCACCACGACGGCAACCACGATGACGATCACGATGACGAGCGTCGTGTCACGCCGTGGGCGCGTGTCCTCGTTGGTGGGCCGTCGCCAGCCGCACCGCGGCCAATCCGCCGGCAGTCGCCGCAGCGCCGCCACGCGACGCGGTCGCTGCTACCCTCGCGTGAGGAGGGAGGCTAGGCGATGGCCGACGAGTCAAGGTATCGCTGTTACGACTGTGGGAACGGCCCCCCTGGGCTGGAGATCGACGAGACCCGCATGGTCGTCGCCCACGCCTGGCCGGCTGACGCGCCCGAACGTCTGTGCCCGCCGATGCCGGAGGGCTGGGGCTGGTGCCCACGCTGCCTGTGGGCGCAGCCGCTCGAGGAGATGGACCCGGCCGAGTATGTCTCGATCTGGCAGCTCGACCTCAACGACCCTGGCGGCGACAGGACACGGGTCGACCCCTCCGACAGCCAGCTGCGGCGCCGGACGGATGATCCCGAGTGGGGCGAGCCTGACCACCTCGGCCGCGTGGCGAGGGCCGTGCGCGTCGACCCGGACGGCCGCGAGGTCGTCGTGTGCCGCGAGGACACGGCCTGCGCCCGCAGGGCGCACGAGATCGACGGCGCCCTCGAGCGGTGGGCCACCCTCCACCGCGCCCCGGCTGACTGAGATAGGCGCGGCTAACGCGGACACAGGGACCAGTCGCCCGCGTAGGCGTGCCAGGTACGCGAGCCCGGTGGGAGTGCCCAGCCGTCCACATGGCCCAGCATCGACGCGTGCTCGCCAGCTGCGTGGCACGCCCCCTACTCGTCGGGCTTGCGGGGACCGCCTTCCGGCTGGCTGGCGATGAACGGCCCGCGCATCGTCTCGCGCTCGTCGGATCGGTCCGGGTAGCACGCCAGGTGGTAGGTCTGCCCGCCATGCCCGCGTCGGCGAGCCCGCGCTTCGGTCCAGACCGCCAGCTCGCCGTCGACCAGCTCGCGGCCGCAGCGATCGCAGTAGGCCACGGTGCTCACCGCTCGATGGTACGCCGGGGCCGTGCGTCAAGCCTTTGGCGGTTTGGGACGCGCCGGGGCGCGCCGGCCGTGTAACCTCGCATCGCCCCGGCGTCTGGTTGGTCGCCGCCTGCCGGGCCCTCCCGTGGAGGCACGGCCGATCACGTATCACGCCCAGGCGCACATCACCGCCCCTGACGGCCGGGAGGCGGACGTCGACGCGGCGCTGGCGCCGCTGATCGCGGCGCTCTGGCAGGCCGGGTATCAGACGACCAGCAGTTGCGAGGACTGGGGCGCCGCCTACCGCGATATGCCGACCCACGCCCTGGGTAGGGCGGGCGTCGGGTTCGACTCGGCGCGCGATCTGCGCCGGTTCGAGCGGCTCGTGGGGCCGAGCGGCACGGTCATCCGAACGAGCGATGCGGACCGAGCGGTCCCGGTCGAGGGTCGTGCGTCCGCCGGCATCGTCCTCTTCCCGGCGGCGGAGCTCGCCGCCGTCACGGGCCGCGTAGCCGCCACGGCTCGCGGGCGGCATCGCCGGCACGGCGTGACTCGCCGCTAGAGCGCCGCCCGCTAGCCCCACCGCGGCCCCGCCCCGCTCCCCGTCAGTGGCTGGCCGCTCTGCTGGTCACGAGGGGGGGCGTCGACGCGAGTCGACGCGGGTGCGCGGGAGGCTACGGGGCGTCTGCGCCCGACCGAGCGGGGATCAGGGAAGCGGGGGCAGGATGACTTGCAGCGGGATGCTGCGCGGGCCGGAAACCGCGACCGCCGTACCGGTCACGCTGCACGTTCCGTTCTGTGTGCCGCCCCCGTTCGAGTTCGTCACCGACCAGTAGTCGTCGGTCAGATAGAAGGTGAACCAGACCCCCGTCTCGTGCTGTTCGGCCAGCGTGAACGACACGGGAACCACGACGAACCCTTGCGCGAACATGCTCTGCGACCCGAAGCCCGCGAAGGAGAGGCGACCCACGGGGATGTCTGGCCCCGGGACGTCCGGCGCACCCGGCGTGGCCGATGCCCCGTCCGTGTAGCTCTCCGCGTGGGGTCCGCTGACCGCGGCGCCGGTGTTGTCCACCCCCTGCCCCTGGGTGGTCTCCGACAGGCTGATCGTGTCCCCCGCGTAGGTCGTGCCTTCGTCCCCGATCGTGACGTAGGTCTCATAGCCACCGCACGTCAGGGTGATCGTAAGGCCGTTGACCGTCGCAAGAGGCACCTGCTGGGCCTGGATCGGCTGGCCGAAGGGCGCGCTGACGGACTCGTTCGCGGCCAGGTAGACGGGGGCCCCGATCCCCGGGGCTCCCGATGGACCGGCCGGCCCCGTCGAGCCCGGCACACCGCTCGGCCCCGGGGCTCCCGATGGGCCCGCGGGGCCGGTGGCGCCGGGCACACCGCTCGGTCCGGGGCTGCCCAGGTTCCCTTGCGGACCCTGCGGGCCCTGGGCATTGCTGAAACTGATGACTTGATCGCCCTTGAAGCAGGCATGGAGGGGCGTGGTGGTTGACTGCGCGACGTTGTAGACCACGCCTAGGCCGGTCGACAGGCAGCCGGTGAAGGAGCCGTTCTGATTGAACACGAGGGCCAGCGCTCCGCTTGTGCCGGCAACCAGGAGCGCCGCCGCCCCGACGACGGCGAGACGCAGACGCAGGCTCGCCCGTAGGTGGGCCGCCACTCCGACCATCGAGGACCCTCCCGGCGTGCACCGCGCCACTGCCGGTGCCGGTCGGTCGTTGGACCTTCGCCTCCGCACCTCCCCGCACCGCGTCGCAGATGATGTCAACTGGACCGGCGGGCGACAAGCCTCATCTTGCCGTCGTGGTGTGTCGGGTCACCGGATGGCGGTCCGAGCGCCGGGCCGTCCGATCGAAGGTGGCGCGGGTCGTACACCCGGACACGGCCCCGGCGGGCGAGTCCAAACGCCCGGCCCCGTCGCTTCCTGGGCGGCCGCTGGCCCGGTGGCGGCGTCCCGGCCGGCGCCTCGGTCCGCTCCGTCAGCTCGACGCGCTCGACGCCCCGCGTGACCCGCCGCAGGATGGCCGCCTTCTGGGAGGCGAGACAGACCGGCTCGCCCGGTTCGGATCGCAGCACGGCCGGCGCGGGTGATTGCCGTCGACAGAGCGACCACTCGCCGGCGTAGGCGTGCCAGGTGCGCGAACCCGGAGGGAGTGCCCGGCCGTCCATGACGGGGAGGCTACCCGGGGCCGGTGCCAGCTCGGGCGGCAGTCAGTCCACGCCCGCCTCGAGGATGAGGGCGACCAGGCCCATCGCCGTAACGGCCAAGAGCACTGCGATCAGGACCGTGAATACGACGGCCGCGATACGGCGTGCTGCCGGTGACAGCTGATCATCGGGGGCCTGCCGTCCGTTCATGGCGCATTCGGTACCGCCACCCCGGTGGTGCCCTTCAGGTTGATGCGGGGCGGCCGTACGAGCCTTCATTGTGTCGACGGCCCAACCGCGACGAGACGGTCCCCGTAGATGGTCCTGACGGTCCGGCCCCTGGGTAGCCCTTCGCCAGCGATAAGCCGCAGGCTAAGCGCCGCCCGCTAGTCTCAGCGCGGCACCCGCTCCGCTCCCGGCCCGGAGCTGGCCGGTCATCGCGATGCCGGGCTGAATGGAAGGATGAGCACAGAGGCCGAGGTGTAGCGGGTAGGCTCGTATGGGCCCTGGGTGAACCTCTTGTCCAAACGCCTCGGCCCGGACCATCGTGGGATGGACGGCGTCGAGATCGCCATCAACCCTTTGCGCATAGGTTGGTGCTGGTCGAGGGCCAAGATGAACCCCCACCGAGTCGCTCTCTACCTGTTGTCCCTGGCGCTCTCCGCTTGCGCGGCCGGACCGTCGCGCTCGCTGATCCCCCTGCCCCCGAGCCCCGGGACGGCCGTCGCGCCAACCGCGCCTAGTCTCGTCGTCCGCCTCGACTACCCCGACTCAGGGTCAGGCTTCGCCGACCACGTCGCCGACTACCTTTCCGACGGGACGATCATCCGCGCGAGTGGCCAACCGTTCGTTCCTCTCCAGTATGGCGACCCCCCCAGGACCCTCGAGATCAATAAGCTGACAGCGGCTGGCTTGGCCAAGCTGCACGCGCTGCTAGCAGCAGACGCCGACCTGCTGGCCCAGCCCAGGGACATCAAAGAGCAGCTGCTCCCTAACCGGCCCCAGTCCGGGCGCGGACCCGTCATCGACATGTTCGTCCTGTCCCGGCCCGACGGGAGCCGCTACGCGGTGACCGTCCCCAGCCTCACGTCCGCCGATGCCGGCAACTGGGCTCCCGATCCGGCTATCACGCGCCTCAGCGCCCTGGCCGAAACCATCGCCGACCCGACGACCATGGTCGGTGCGGCGAGCCTGGCCAGTCCGGTATGGGCGACGTATCAACCGGCGCAAGCGGCCCTGTTCATCAGGTCGAACGAGGTCACGCCAGCTGCCCTGGCCGACATGGTCGCCGAGGGCCTCTGGCCCATGATGGACCCGTCGCACTGGCCCTTCGAGGGTGCCCGGTACGTTCGGGACGACCTTCACTAGCCCACACGGCCCAGAGCAGTGCACCTTCCTGCCGACCACCGACGCCATGGCGGCCCTCACGAGCCTGCCAGGGGGAGTAGCGAGGCGAAGTCTCGCCGCGAGCGGACTGGGCGCCGGAACGGTCACGGGCAGCCCGCTCCTGCTCTGGAGCACCCAGAACCTTACGGAGAGCTTCTCGCTAAGCGTGGTGGCGCTCCTCCCCGAGGACGTCGGGATCACCTGCCTTGACGTGCTTACCTACTGAGCGTCTCACACGACCCACAAGTGCGACGTAAGCGCCGTCGACCATTCTCGATACGGACCCGCGCCGCCCCCCGCCAGGAGCTGGCCGGTCTGCCGGTCACGAGCCGGGTCGCACAGGCCGGGTTCGCGACGCTCGGTTACATCTCGTTCGCGTGATCTCTCGTGTGGGGATGTAAGCCCCGGCGAGTCACCATCCGCCCCGACCGGAACGCGCGTCGCACGCGTTCGCGCCCTTCCACACGGTCACGCCGGGCCGCCACGACCGCGAGCGGCGACCGGATGCTCTCGAATGTCGGGAGCGCGTCAACGACAGGCGCATTGTCCGCAGTCGCGCATCCTCGAGCACACATGCGGTTCCTCCTGATGTGGCTGCTGCCACCCCTCGTGATTGCCTTCATCGTGCTGGTCGCGTTCACCCAAGAGCCGATGCACAGCTGTGCACCAACCGTCTGCGGGCACTAGGGACAGGTCGGCTCCCCTCGGCATGACGGGCTGACCCAGCCGCAAGCGGATCGGGTGGATGACGGCCGCTCGCAAGGGCGTGCCAGTTCGACTCTCGCCCCGGGGGACGACGGCCCTTGCCGCGGCTGCGACGGTTTAGGGCGCCTGCCACCCGGGAGGCGGGACCTGGAGGGGCGCGACGATCGTCGCGTCGAACGGCCCGCCGCTGGGCCGTGCCAGCGTCAGGGCGGCCACCAGTGAGTGAGCGGGAGGGACGAGTGAGTTCTTCCCCGCTAGTCGGACGGTTGCGTCCGCGGGCGGAGGTCTGGCCGCGCGGGCCGTCCACGCAGTCACCAGATCCGCATTTCGGCGCACCAAAGGCCGACCGGTGTGGTTGCTGCCGCGACCGGTCACGGTGAGTGAATGGATCCGGGCCGAAGGAAGGGCTCGCACCCCTCGAGCGGCCGCTCCGGGAGGCATCGGTCACGGCCAGTGACCGATGGCCGCGCTGGGTGGGCGGAATCGATGCCGCACCGGGCTTCAGGGGCCAAGTGGTCACAGGGAGTGACCCGGGCCCAGGGACGAGCAACGTACGGTCAGCGACTCCCCGGCTGCATACGCGCGCCGACGGACCGCCGTAGACTCGGCCCTTGACCGGTGACCACGGCTCCCCCGCCGCCATCGAGCTGCACGACGTCCATCGGTCCTTTGGCCAGGTGCACGCGGTCGACGGTATCGACCTGCGGCTCGCCCTCGGCGAGATCGCCGCGCTGCTCGGCCCCAATGGAGCCGGCAAGACCACCACGCTGGACATGATCCTGGGCCTGGGTCGGCCCGACGAGGGCACCGTGCAGGTGCTCGGCATGTCGCCCGCAGCAGCCGTCTCCCGTGGCCTGGTCGCCGCGGTCCTGCAGACGGGCGGCCTGCTCAAGGACCTCACCGTGCGGGAGACGGTCCGCATGACGGCTTCGCTGTACGCCGCACCGCGGCCCGTCGAGGAGGTGCTCGAACGCGCGGGCATCGCCAGCATCGCCGACCGGCTGGTGGGCAAGTGCTCGGGTGGCGAGCAGCAGCGCCTCCGCTTCGCCCTGGCGCTCCTGCCCGACCCGGCCCTCATGGCGCTCGACGAGCCCACGGCGGGGATGGACGTGGAAGGCCGTCGCGACTTCTGGTCCGCCATCCGCCGCGACGCCGAGCAGGGCCGCACGGTGCTCTTCGCCACCCATTACCTGGAGGAGGCCGACGCGTATGCGGACCGGATCATCCTCCTGCGCCAGGGCCGGATCGTGGCCGACGGCACGGCCGCCGAGGTCCGCAACCTCTCCAGCGGGCGGTCGGTCCGCGCAAGCCTGCCCGACGCCGACCAGGCGACCCTTTCCGCCTTGCCCGGGGTCCGCTCGGTCGAGATCCGCGGCGACCGGGTGCTGGTCCAGACGATGGACTCCGATGCCGTCGCGCGATACCTGCTGACGGCCACGCCTGCTCGCGACGTCGAGATCGTGGCCCACAACCTCGAGGACGCGTTCCTGGCCCTCACCTCGGACGAGGCGGCCGGAGCGAGTGCCGACCGCGCGCCAAGCGCCCCAGAGAGGAGCGCCGCGTGACGGCCAAAGCGCCGACGACCGTGCCGCTCACGGCGCGCCGGGCGATGCCGCTCGGTGGGTTCAACCTGACGTTCCTGTCGATCGAGATCCGCCGCCTCCTGCGCAACCGCCGAACGGTGGTCGTGACGCTCATCGTGCCCGTCGTCCTGTTCCTCCTGTTCAACACGAACAAGCGCCTTGAGGCCCTGAGCGGCATCGGCCTGACCGCGGCCACGACGATGATCGGGATCGCCGTCTACGGGGCGATGCTCGCGGCGACCTCGGGTGGCGCGATGGTCTCCATCGAGCGGGCCCAGGGCTGGAGCCGCCAGCTGCGGCTCACGCCTCTTCGGCCGGCCGCGTACATCGCCATCAAACTCGTCGTGGCGATGCTGCTGGGCCTGACGTCGGTCACGGTCGTTTTCGCCTGCGGCGCCATCGACGGCGTCCAGATGGCGCCTGCAGTGTGGGTGCTGACCGGCGCCCTTGCGTGGGTCGCCTCACTGGTCTTCGCGTCGTTCGGACTGTTCATGGGCTATCTGCTGCCGTCGGAGAACGTGATGCAGGTGATCGGGCCCGTCCTGGCGGTCTTCTCGCTGCTCGGTGGCCTGTTCGTGCCGGTCAGCCTCCTGCCCTCGGCGATGCAGGACATCGCCCCCTACATGCCGACCTACGGCGTCGTCGCCATCGCCCGCTTCCCCCTGGTGGGGGGCGACTTCGATCCGACGTGGCTGCTGAGCGCGGTCGTTTGGACGGCGGCCTTCGCCGCCGCGGCCATGGTCCTGTTCCGACGGGACACGCGGCGCAGTTGACCGCCCTGAGCATCGCCACCGTGGATGCCTAGGATGGTTCATGCGCCACGCCGTCAGCGCCGTCGTCGTCTCGCTGTTCGCGCTCGTCTTCATGCACACCGCATGGGCCATCCGGCTGCTCAACCCTGCCTTCAGCCGGTACCTCGGCATCGGTCTCCCCGGCGGGCCGAACGTGCTGCTCACCGTGCATGGCCGGTCGAGCGGCAAGCCCCGCAGCGCGCCGGTCGCGATGCTGGAGCTCGGTGAGCGGCGGTTCGTCCAGGCGGCCTTCGGCGAGGTCGACTGGGTGCGCAACCTGCGCGCCGCGGGCCAGGCCGTCGTGACGAAGGGACGTCATGCCGACGCCGTTGACGCGGCCGAGCTGGCGCCCGAGGCTGCCGCCACCCTGATGCGCGACGCGCTCGCGCCGTACGCGCCCTCCCGGCTCCTGCGCGCCGTCGTCGGGCCCACGACCCGCCCGCCGATCGGTGTCCTCCACTACTTCCGTGTCCGGGTCGACGCCACGCTGGAGGAGTACATCGCCGCCGCCCGACGCCAGCCGGTCTTCGAGCTGCTTCCGCACGCGTCCGGACGGCGGTAGCCTGCGCGGATGGATCCAGAGCGTCCCGTCCGGCAGCCGAAAGATCCCTGGACCGACGCCGACGCCTACGAGGGCTACATCGGCCGATGGGGCCGGCTCGTGGCCCGGGAGTTCGTGCCCTGGCTCGGCGTCCCGGCGGCCGCGCGCTGGCTCGACGTGGGCTGCGGGACGGGCGCCCTGACCGCCACCATCGTCGCGCTGGCGGCGCCGGCTGGGGTGCTGGGGGTGGATCCCTCCGCGGCGTACGTCGCCCATGCCCGGGCGACGATCACCGCGCCCGGCGTCGCCTTTCACGTCGGTGATGCCGCCGCGCTGCCGGCCGCGGATGCGGCCTTCGACGCGGTGGTCGCCGGGCTGGTGCTGAACTTCGTGCCCGACGTCGCGGCCGTCCTCCGAGAGTGGCGCCGCGCCACCCGGCCCGGTGGCGTCGTCGGCGCCTACGTGTGGGACTACGCGGGCCAGATGCAGCTGCTGCGGCACTTCTGGGATGCCGCGGTGGCGCTGGACCCGGCTGCGACGACCCTGGATGAGGGCGCTCGATTCCCGATCACCCGAGCGCCGGCCCTCGCGAGCGCGTTCAACGCGGCCGGCTTCACCGACGTCGCGACGCGGGCCATCGATGTGCTGACGCGGTTCCGTGACTTCGACGACCTGTGGCGACCGTTCCAGAGCCGACAGGGCCCCGCTCCGGCCTATGCCGGCCGCCTGCCGGCGACCGCCCGCGACGCCCTGCGTGATCGGCTGCGTGCCAGCCTCCCCGTGGCGCCGGATGGATCGATCAGCCTGGTGGCTCGCGCGTGGGCCGTGCGCGCGATCCGGGATCAGGCGGGCAGCAGCTCGACGCGCACCAATCCCGCGCCCAGACGCCGCTCGATCGCCGCTAGCAACTCGCTGTCGTAGGCCACCCCCGCGCGCAGCGGCATGGCCTGGGTGGCACCGCGCGCGGCCGGCAGCTCAACGACGACCGAGGTCTCACCGGGGTGCTCGCGCAGGATGACCTTGAGCGACTCGAAGGCCGCCCCGAGCGTGTCCGGCGCCGCGCTGCCGAAGCGGACGTGGAGCGCCTGGTCGGGGCGTGGCAAAGCGACCTCCGTGACCGCGCTCGCCGATCGGGCGACCGGTTGCCACGCCTCCGCCGGGAACGGGGGCTCGTCGGACTCACCAAGCCCGGTCAGGCTCTCGGGTTCGGGCAGCCCGTCGCCCGGGCCGGGGGCCGCCATGGCCCGATCCATCACCGCCACCGACCTGGCCTCGCCATCGCCGGCACCGACCGCGACGGCCACCGGTCGGGCCGGCGCGCCGAGACGCCATTCCAGCTCGCCCCGGACGCCGCCGTCGCGCAGCGGGGAGACCCACGGGATGCGGCGCCCCGCCACCGGCTCCCCCATCACCGGCTCCCCCATCACCGGCACGCCCTGCGTGACCGTCGCGCGTCCCGCTGCGGCATGACCGTTGCCGTCGACGTCGGGACGGACGTGGCCGCGTCCGCGGCCGCGCCCCCGTTCGCCCGCCGCCACGAGCCGCGCGAAGGCATCCGGGGCCATGGCCATCGCTTCGTCCCAGTCCCAGACCGCATCAGCCAGGAGGACGACCGAATCGCCCTTGTGATCGACCCGCCCGGCCACCAGGACGATCGCCTCCGTGCGCCACGACGGCGCCGTCACCTCCAGGACCTTGGGGAAGACGACCACCTCCAGGCTGCCCTGGAGGTCCTCCAGCGTGGCCACCCCCATGATCGACTTGGACTTCGTGAGGACAGTGCGCATGCCGGTCACGATGCCGCCCAGCACGACGCGTTGCTGGTCGAGCTCCTCGCCCAGCTCGCCGCTGTAGGCTGTCACGAACCGGCCGAGCGGCTCGGCGAT
>Ga0209415_10020460_pt1 | contig 10279 bp, 9 predicted proteins | sample PeaSoiSIISIP2007_FD_187696 | JGI IMG/M metagenome (GOLD analysis project Ga0209415, IMG submission 187696) | Peat soil microbial communities from Weissenstadt, Germany - SII-SIP-2007 (SPAdes) (version 2) | ecosystem: Environmental > Terrestrial > Soil > Wetlands > Peat | place: Germany...
CCGGCGGGCCCGCGTCAGCGCCTCCGCCGCCGACGCACCGCCGAAGCCATGGCCCGGCATGGTGATGATGTTGAATCCGTCCAACCGCTGCGCCCGTGCCGGACCCGCCGCCGCGCCGGTCAGGCAGAGCACCAGCGCGACCACGGCCGATCGACCCGGCCACCCCGATCCCGTCCGCAAGGCCATTTGCATCAACCCTTCGATCGGCGCCACCCGACGCCGCGATCAAACATAGACATCAACATCCTTTACGATTGGTTGGCGAGACACGGGCCACGAGGTCGGCCGGACTCCCTCTCCCATTTGGGGAGAGGGCTGGGGTGAGGGGGTTACTGACGTACTGAATTTTCCCGAACTCGATAGCGCCTGAGCCCCCTCACCCCGACCATCTCCCCGCTGGGGAGAGGGAGGACGCCGAATTCGTTGCACGGATGTCGGCGTGACAAACAACCGTGACGCAGAACGTGGACGTCCGAAGAAAATGCCCCAGGCGCCGACCGCGAGCACATATTTCATGCATCGCAGCCTGCGCGCTTCAGCATGAAACACCTGTTTGCGGTCAAGCCTAAGTACCAAGACGTATCGATATCGGTTAATTGAACGCGCCGAGCCCAACGTGCTTGCTTAATCGCTCGCCAATCGCATGCGCCATATGATCTCGATCGGCCTGCCCGGCGCTTCGCCGCGGCAGATCTGGCATCCATCCCATAGCGAATCGCAGCGCGAGGACAACATGTCGTCAATGAGCATCAGCACATGCGTGCAGGCCTGCGTCGAAATGCCGGCCGACGAGATCATCATCGTCGATGACAACGAGGATTGGCGCGAGGCCCTCGCCGCCATTCTCGAGTTCGAAGGATACGCGGTCACCGGTTTCGCCGACGGCGAGTCGTTCCTCGACGACGCGGCGGAGCGCACACCGATCTGCATCTTTCTCGATGTCTTCATGCCGGGGCCGTCCGGCCTCCAGGTGCTGGAGAAGCTCGCCGAGATGGCCTACCGGGCGCCGGTGTTCGTGATCTCCGCGCGCCTCGACGCCCCGGTCGTGATCGAGGCCTTGAGAAACGGTGCGCTCGGCGTGATCGAGAAGCCGCTCGATCCCTACACCGCCGTGCTGCGCGTGCGCGACGCCGGCGACCGGTGGGCCCTCCGCGCCGGGAGCAACGGCGTTCCCGTCGTCGGGGGCGACCGCTTCGTCGGCGACGCCCGCCTGACGCCCCGGCAATGCGCGATGCTGGCGGAGCTGACGGCCGGCATCGGCAACGAGCGGGCGGCGAGAAACCTCGGCATCAGCGCGAGCGCCGCAGCGGAGTGTCGCGCCGATATCAGGAAGAAGCTCGGGGCGAGGAAGCTTGCCGACCTGCTGGGCATTTCGCTCCTCGAGCCCGCGCCGGCAAAGCCCCATGTCGTCGACCTCCCGGTCACCGACAACGCGCTGGCGAGAAATCCGACGGCCGCCAGGAAGGCCCGGCGGTCCCGGCGGCGCACGCTGGCGGCGAGCCATCGCGAACCGTAGAAAGTCCGCCATCGCAGCCCCGTACAATTACGCAGTGCGAACACGCATTGACGCCTCGCGATGCGGGCAACATGGTACTTTCCAGGTTTTCTTAACCCGCGCTTGCGACGTTTGTTTGGTGTAGCGTGTGCGTGAGGGGACATGTACCAGGATCGGTTCGAGGCGCACCTGGCGAGGGTGCGCCTTCGCTTCGCCGGCTCGCTCGCCGGCAAGGTCGGCGACGCCATCGCGGCGTTCCCGCACCTGGCGCATGACGCGCCGAATGCGGCGGCAAGCGTCGACGAGGCTTATCGGCGAATCCACGGCATTTGCGGCATCGCAGCGACCGCCGGATTCCCCGCCACCGGGAAGGTGGCGGGCGAGACCGAGGTTCTTCTGCTGGCGCCGATCATGGCAGGGCGTGCGCTGACGCGTCAGGAGAGCGCGCTGGTCGGGCAGGCGCTGGAAGCGCTGCGCAAAGCCGCCGAAGCCGAATTGCAGATCATGTACGGGTGTGGGGGATGAATGATGGCTCACGATATTCGTTTGATGCTGCTGCTCGGCAGTGCGCTGGCGACGGGCGGCGGCCAGGCCTTCGCCCAGGGCCGGGCCGCGGCGCCGCAGCCGACGCAGACCGCGGCGGCGGCGCGCACCCAGCTGCCCGCTCAGACGGCGGTCCCGGCTGCGGCGGCGCGCCCGGCCACGAGCTCGTTCATCTCGCTGATCACGCTCGCCGATATCGGCATCGGCGGCGGCATTCGCTTCGCCAACCTCGGCGGGCGCCGTGAGATCTTCATTCCGCTCCCGCAGGGCGCCGACATCGTGGCGAGCGAGCTGGTGCTCACCCTCGACGATGTGACCGCCCATGCGGCGCGGCGCAGCCTGGAAGTTCTGGTCAACGACCACACCGTCTCGGCCGTCGCCCTCGACGGCCGGAGCAGCGGACGCGTGCTGCGGGTGCCGCTGGAAACCGCGCGAGGACGCGACCAGTTCCTCAAACTCACGTTCGTCTATTCGGGCGCCGTCACCCAGGACCGCTGCATCGATGTGCACTATGTCGGCGACAGCCTGACCATCCGGCCCGAGTCCTCGGTCGAGCTGATGGTCGCTCCGACCGGGGGGCTCGACGTCGCCACCACCGCGGCGCTGCTGCCGCGGGATGTCGCAGTCGTGCTGCCGGCGCGGCCGCTGCTGGCGGCCGACATCGCGGCCGCGCTGACGGTGGGGCGCTCGCTGGCCGCGTCGGGCCGGCGCGTCGCCTTTCACAGCGGCTTTGCCGAGCTGAACGATCCAACGAGGCACGGCGACCCGCGCCGGTGGACGCGCGGGGTCGTGGTGGTCGGCACCGCGGATGATGTCGCGGCGCAGCTCGATACGCCGATCGCGACGGTCGCCGGCCCGATCGCCGGCCTCGGCGCGCTGACCGCCGTCCGCATCGGCGGATTGCCGGCGCTGCTGGTGTCGGACGCCTCGGCGATCGGCACCGGCCAACTGCTGGCGAGCCCGTGGCTCGCCGCGACACGGGGCGTTCCCGCGGTGTCGATCGCCGAGGCGTCGGCGCAGAAGCGGCCGGCCGATCGCGTGAGCTTCGAGCAGCTCGGCCTCGCTCCCGCTCTCGCCGAGGTGTTCGGGCGCGCCGAGCTGTCCGTCGTCGTCAATACGCGGGCGCTGCCGGCTCGCACGCGGATGAGCCGGCTCGGCCTCGACATCATGGTGGCGCCCGACGGCGCCGGCGAGCGCGCGGTGGTCAGCGCTTTCGTCAACGACAACCTGCTCGCCAGCACGGTCGCGGCGACCGGCGAGCCGACACGGCTCGATCTCGCGGTTCCCGACGGACTGGTCGGCAACGTCGCCAACATCCGCGCCGTGGTTCAGCGCCGAAGCCCGCAAGGCGATTGCCGGTTCGAGCCGCAAGGCTACCCGGCCCAGCTCCTCGGCTCGAGCTTCATCGGGCTGTCCGACGCCGGAGCGCGGCTGCAGGACTTTTCCGATCTGTCGGCGCGCTGGAGCGAAGGCGTCGAGGTGCTGGTTCCCGAGGCGACGTCGCAACACCCGCTGGCGGTGCTCGGAATGCTGTCCAGCGTGCTGAGCGCCCTGACCCCGACCACCGCTCCGATCAAGGTCGGGTATGTGGCCGCCGATGCGGCGCCGGCGCCGCAAGGCGCGTGGCTGGCGGTGGGCAACGCGCCGCCGGCGACGAGCACGCCCCGGGTTCGTTTCGATCGCGGCCGGGTCGCCGTCTCGGACCGGTCGGGCCGCGCCCTGCTCGATATCGGCGGGCTGGCGAGCGGCGCCGTCGTGCAGCTGATGTCGGCCGGCACGCAGCCGGGAATGTGGATCAAGCCGCTGGCGGCCGACGGCGTGCTGCCCGATCCGGTCGACCTGCGCATCGAGCGCGGGGACGTCGCCGTCCTCGACAAGATCGGCACCGCACTCGCGCTGTCGACCGAGCGCGACACCCTGGTGCAGATCTCCTATCCGGACCAGACCTCGTGGCTGACGGTGGCGGAGCGGATCCGCCCGTGGATGATCGGCGCCATCTGGGCGCTGGGCACCATTCTGTTCCTGCGGGTGCTGCAGCGACTGTTCCGCCGCCGCGCCCGTGCCGCCGGCGAGTAGGGGCCGCCGGTGGCCGAGCTCTCGCCATCGGATCGGGCGCTCGGCGATCTGCTCGTCGGGCGCCGCGTCCTGACGCTGGCCCAGCTCGACGAGGCGGTGCGGCTCGCCGAGACGTGGTCGGTGCGGCTGGGCGACGCCATCCTGGCGCGCAACTGGATCACGCCGCTGTCCTACTACCAGGCATTGGCCGAGTACTACGACCTGCCGTTCACCGACCTCATCCGGGATCCGCCCGACCAGACCCTTCTGCGCGAGGGCGACGCCGACGTCTATGCGCAGCACCTGACGATCCCATGGCGACGGCGGGACGGCCGCGTCGTGGTCGCCACCGCGGAGCCGGGGCCGGACGCGCTGCTGTTCGCGCGCCGGCAGTGGGGCGCCGACGTCGAGCTCGCGATCGCCTCCAAATTCGACGTCATCAGCGCCGTGCAAGCGGCCTTCACCCCGACGCCCTGTCGCACGGCGCGGTGTTCTCGCTCGCCGAGCGCGATCCGAGCATGTCGGCCCGCCAGGTGTTCACGCCGGGGCAACTCGTCATCGGCTACGGCCTGCTGACCGCCCTCCTCGGCGGCCTCGCGGCGTCGCCGATCACCACGCTGATCGTTCTCAACGTCGCGATGGGCGTGTTCTATCTCGGCAATTTCCTCTTCAAGGGCGTCCTGGTCGCGGTCGGCGGCGGACGCTCGGCCGACCGCGACTACGCCATCGAGATCCAGGCGCGCCAGCTGCGCGACGAGGACCTGCCGGTCTTCACCGTGCTGGTGCCGATGTTCCGCGAGCCGGCGATGCTGCCGGTGCTGGCGAACGCGCTGCGCTCCCTCGACTACCCGCTCGGCAAGCTCGACATCAAGATCGTGCTCGAGGCCGGCGATACCGAGACCATCGAGGTGGCGCGGACGCTCGGCCTCGAGGGCGTGTTCGAGGTGATCGTGGTGCCGCCGTCGTCGCCGCAGACCAAGCCGAAGGCCTGCAACTTCGCGCTGCGGTTCGCGCGCGGGGAGTATTTGGTGATCTACGACGCGGAGGACCGGCCCGAGCCCGACCAGCTGCGCAAGGTGGTGGCGACCTTCAGGAACGCGGCGCCCGACGTCGCCTGCCTGCAGTGCCGCCTCAACTACTTCAACAGGGACGAGAACTGGCTGGCCCGGATGTTCACGCTGGACTACACCCTGTGGTTCGACCAGATCCTTCCCGGCCTGGAGCGGCTCAACGTCCCGATCCCGCTCGGCGGCACCTCGAACCATTTCAAGACGAGCGTGCTGCGCGAGCTGCACGGCTGGGATCCGTTCAACGTCACGGAGGATGCCGATCTCGGCATCCGGCTGACCCAGAAGGGCTATCGCGTCGGCATCGTGGACTCGACCACGTTCGAGGAAGCGAGCTGCCACGTCGGCAACTGGATCCGCCAGCGGTCGCGGTGGATCAAGGGCTACATGCAGACCTTTCTGGTCCATATCCGCCGGCCTTGGCACCTGGTGCGCACGACCGGCGTGCTCGGACTGCTCGGCTTCATCTTCTTCATCGGCGGCACGGCGCTGTCGGGCCTGCTCAATCCGCTGTTCTGGGGTCTCTATCTCGCGTGGTTCGTGACCTCCGCCGCCGATATCGACGTTCTGTTCCCGCAGGCGCTCCTGTTCATCAGCCTGTTCAACCTGCTCGCCGGCAACGGCGCCTTCATCTACCTCAGCATGCTGGCACCGATCCGCCGCGGCTGGCTCCATCTCATTCCCTACAGCCTCACGGCGTTCGGCTACTGGGTGCTGATCTCGATCGCCGCCTACAAGGGGCTGTGGCAACTGCTGCGCAATCCGTTCTACTGGGAGAAGACCCGGCACGGCGTGTCGAGATACGCCATCGAGCGGATCGCCGAGGTGCGGGAAGCCCGGCCGTGACCAGGATCCTCGCCGCGGCTCCGATCGCGCTGGTGGTGCTCATCGCGGTTCTGGCGGTGACCGAGGCCGCCACCCGCGGCGCCGCCATGTCAGGCGATTCGACAGCGCTGTGGGCCGGCGCCATCGCGGCCGCCGACGGCGAGATGTCGGTGGGCGGGATCGTGGCGGCCTATCCGAGCGTTCCGTTCCTGGCGATGACGCTGATGAAGCTGATCACGCCGGCTGGCGCGCCGGTGCCCGCATTGCTGGCCGCCGCCGTCGCCGGCCTGCTGGCGGGAACCTGGTTCGGCACCGCGCGCCGCGCCGGATGGCCGGCCGCGACCGCCGGCGCGGCGACGCTCCTGGTGATCTTCCATCCGGCCGTGGTGCGCGCCGCGATCGAGGGGCCGGCGGACCTTCTGGTGGTGGCGTTTCTCTATCTGCTCGGGGTGGCGCTCTACGAGTTCCGGGCGCGCATCGGGGTTCCGCAGGCGATGGCGGTCGGCTTCACGCTGCTCGGCCTCACATTCTCGCACCCGATCGGCGCCGCCATCGCGGTCGGCTCGATTCCGCTGCTCGCCTTCGCCACCAGGCCGGCCCTGGTCGCCGGGTCGGCGCTCAATATCGTGCTGACCCTGATGTTTCCCGTGCTCTTCGCCACCGCGGCATTCTGCTACATCTCGTGGGTGTTTCCCGGCGACGGCTGGAATTTCCTCGCCGCGCCGTCCGCCAGCCTGGCGGGATGGGCGGCCCGATTTGCTCACGCGTTCGCCGGCGTCTCCAGCGGCTCGCTGCCGGTCGACGCCGCGATCGCGGTCGCCGCCGCGATCGTGCTCGGAGCCCCGATCGCGCCGGTGGCGATCGGCTGGGTGCGTCAGCGCCGGCCATTGACCGCGCCGGCATTGGTGCTGGCGGGCTCCGTCGTGGTCGCCGCCGCACTGGCGGTCGCCACCCGGCTGTGCGGCAGTCCGGCGACGCTTACGGCGGCGGCGCCGGTGCTCGCCATGCTGGTGCTCACCCGCATTCCGGTGGTGCGCGACCGGCGCGCCACCGCCCTGTTGCTCCTCGCGCTCGGCTGGCTCGGCGGAGCGGCGAGCCTGATGATCGTCGATCCGCGTCTCGCCGCCCAGGTGCGTGCGGCATCGAGCGGCCAGATGCCGGGCCGTCAGGTTGCCAGCGGCAAGGCGATCGCCAGCCAGCTCGCAGATGACGACGCCGCCGAGGCGCTCGCGCTCGGCGGCGTCGTGGCGGGACGCGACGACGTCCTCGTCGACACGCTCAACGCACCCGCCGTGGTGGTCGGCCGCGGCGCCGCGCGCGGGCTGCTGTCGCCCTGGGGCGAGCCGTTCCGCCTGGCGCTGTTGTTCTCGCGCATCGAAGCACATTTCATCGCGGTCCCAGATCCTGAAAGCAGCTCCGGCGCGCAAGACCGACTGACCAAGTCGTTCCCGCTTCTATATCATAACGGGCTGTCCAATTATCGGATCGTATACCAAAATTCTATTTGGAGGTTGTTTGAACGCGTGGACCACGTTGCGGTTCACCGGGATTAATCGACATGCGTTCATCGTAAGCTCGCCATTCAAAGGCTGTTCGAACCCGAGGGTCAGATGCGCATTCTCCTGGTCGACGATTCCGAAGACGCGCGCGACATCACCGAAGCGATGCTCGTCTCCGCCCATTTCCGTGACATCGTGACGGCGCCTTCCGCATGGGAGGCCTTCAAGATCCTCGATCTCGGCCAGACCACCAGTCAGGCGCCGGGCGTCGACGTCATCCTGCTCGACATCGTGATGCCGGAGATCGACGGCATCGAAGCCTGCGCGCGCATCCGCAAGGACGCGCGCTACTGCGACATCCCGATCATCATGGTGACGTCGCTCGAGGACATGGAAAGCCTGTCGAACGCCTTCGTGGCGGGCGCCACCGACTACGTCACCAAACCGGTGAACCGCACCGAGCTGATCGCCCGCGTCCGCGCCGCGCTCAAGCTCAAGGGCGAGCTCGATCGCCGCCAGGCGCGGGAACGCGAGCTGGTCTCGTTCCTGTCGAGCTGGGGGCAGCGGCGCGCCAAGATCCTGGTCGACGACGTCACCGGCCTGTTCGTGGACGAGGTCGCCGAGGCCTACCTGAGCACGATCGGCAGTCCCGGCGGCCACGACGAGGTCTCCGTGCTGGCGCTGTCGGTCGACCGGATCGACTCCTATCGGTCGACCCACGGCGAGTTTGCGGCGCGCTGCGTGCTCGAGCAGGTGGCGCAGGCCATCCGCGACGTGCCGGCGACCGTCGGCATCGTCGCCGCCGCCTACCGCAACGGCCCGATCGTGCTGATCGCTCCCGGACTGGATTCGACCGCGGCCGCCGGGCTCGCCGACCAGCTCCGCAACACGGTCGCGCAGCTGCGGATCGCCAATTCGGAATCGATCGTCGCCGACCACTTCACCGCCAGCGTTGCGGCGGTCACCGGGCGTCTCGACGGCGCGATCGACCGCACGCCCCTGCTCGCCCAAGCGATCGCGACCGTCACCAGCGCCGGGCGCAGCGGCGGAAACCGCGTGGTCGCCGTCACCGACGCGCCGTCGATCCAACCGGTCGCCCACGACAAGAAGGTGCAGACCGTCCACTGCTGAGTGGAGTGCCCGTAGGGTGGGCAAAGCGCGGCGTGCCCACCTTCAGGCGCCGACGGTGGGCACGGCGCGAAGAGCAACCATAGCCCGCGAAGGCGGGCGTAAACGCCCTTTAGGCCCACCCTACAAATATACCGTGTGGAGTAACCAGTGCGTACCCGTCATCTCCAGCCGGGGCTCTGCCTCGCCATCCTGGCCCTTCCCTCGGACGTGCTCGCCGCGGCGTGGACGCTTCCCGCCGGCCAGGGACAGGCGATCGTCACCGGCACCATGAGCACCAGCGACAAAGTGTTCGACGGCTCTTCGCTGATCGAGCCCGCGCCGCGCTACGACAAGCTCGAGCTGCAGGGCCTGGTGGAGTACGGCGTCACCGACCGGCTGACCGCCATGGTGGCGCCGAGCCTGCAGCACATCGACATCGCCGACCCCAGCGCCCGGCGCAGCGGGCTCGGCTATACGGAATTCGGCGGGCGCTACCAGTTGCTGAAGGGCGACTCCTGGGTGATCTCCGCCCAGACAACGCTGCGCGTGCCCGGCACCTTCGACAAGACCAATCCGGCGGCGGTGGGCTACACCGATCCCCAGGTCGACGTGCGCGGCCTGCTGGGATACTCGTTCTCGGCCGGCACCATGCCGGCCTTCGTCGATCTGCAGCTGGCGCAGCGGTTTCGCCTGGGCGGCGTCGACGACGCTCCCAGCGAGATCCACGCCGACGTCACCCTCGGGCTGCGCGTGGCGCCGCAATGGCTGCTGCTCGCACAGTCCTTCAGCGTGATCTCGGAAGGCTCCGGCGGCCCGGCGTTCCCGACCTACAACTACCACAAGCTCCAGCACAGTGCGGTCTACGACGTGAGCGAGACGCTGTCGCTGCAGCTCGGCGGCTTCTCCACCTATGCGGGCCGCAACGCCCTGCAGGAGAACGGCATCATCACCGGAGCGTGGTTCCGGTTCTGAAATCTCGAGACGCTCAACCGAGTGGGCTCGGCTCACCTGATATCGGCACGGCGAAAGAGAGCCGGACACACTCCCGACACTGAAGGAGTCTTTACTCATGCTGATCGCGTCAAGACCGAGGAGCAGGTGCGACCGCTCTCGGCGGCGGGCAGCACCCGGGCGAAGAGTCTTTGGGCCGCGCCAGATTTGATGGAAGGCTGCACCCCCGGAAAGGCCATGCTCGTGGCAGCTAAGAGGTCGACGTGACCGACAAACGTGGCGCCAAGCGACAACCACTGTCAGTGGCCGGCATGATCTATGGCTCGAACGGCGAACCCATCGTCGCTTGCACGACGCAGAATGTGTCGGCGACCGGAGCGCTTCTCGAGCTCGAGCGTGAAACTTTGCTGCCGCATCATTTTACCCTGTCGCTGTCAAAAAATGCCGGCGTCCGGCGAAGATGTTCCGTCGCTTGGTCTTTCGCGAATATCGTCGGCGTGGTCTTCCAGCCCGACACGCCGTGACGGCGCCGCGTCGGCGCCGCGTCGTTCTGCGACTGGGGGCCAAAGATCTGCAGGCGTGCTGCGCCGCGGCGAAGTGGAACAGAGCGGACAGCAGCGAAGTCGTCGTGGAAATTACTTATTGAAGATCGCAATACCGGATACCTCGGGCCTCGAGCGCAGGCACGGATGCAGCCGACGGCATGACGGTCCTGTGAGCGCCTGAAATCATGC
>Ga0209415_10020461_pt1 | contig 10278 bp, 6 predicted proteins | sample PeaSoiSIISIP2007_FD_187696 | JGI IMG/M metagenome (GOLD analysis project Ga0209415, IMG submission 187696) | Peat soil microbial communities from Weissenstadt, Germany - SII-SIP-2007 (SPAdes) (version 2) | ecosystem: Environmental > Terrestrial > Soil > Wetlands > Peat | place: Germany...
CCTGTACGATCTGGTGGCCGGCCAGCTGTCGCGCGAAGGCAAGGGCATCCGGCCCGCGCTGTGCCTCGCCACATGCCGCGCGTTTGGCGGCGACGAGGAGCGAGCCCTGCCCTCGGCGGCAGCGATCGAGCTCCTGCACAACGCCCTCCTCGTGCACGACGACATCGAGGACGACAGCGAGTACCGGCGCGACCGCCCGACGTTGCACCGCCAGTACGGCGTTCCCCTCGCCATCAACGTGGGCGACGCGATGAACGCCATGAGCGTGCGCCTCTTGAAGCAGAACCTCTCGCTCCTGGGGTCGGAGCTCAGCGCGCGGATCTTCGATGAGTTCGACCACATGTCGATCGAGACCATCGAAGGCCAGGCGATGGAGATCGGCTGGATCCGCGACAACGACTGCACGACGACCGAGGAAGACTACCTCCTCATGGTGTTGAAGAAGACCGGCTGGTACAGCTTCATCCAGCCGGCGCGCATCGGTGCGCTCGTCGCCCAGCCCGACCGGGACGATCTCGATAGGTTCAATCGCTTCGGTTACTACCTGGGCACGGCGTTTCAGATCCAGGACGACGTGCTCAACCTTGTGGGCGACCGGAGCAAGTACGGCAAGGAGATCGGCGGCGACCTCCTCGAGGGAAAGCGCACGCTCATCCTGGCGCACCTCTTCAGGAGCGCCAGCGCGCAGGAGAAGGCGCGCCTGAAGACCTTCTTGGCCAAGCCGCGGGCACATCGCCTTCCGCGCGAGGTGGCATGGGTCTATGACACGCTGCGATCGCACGGCAGCATCGAGTACGCGCGCAAAGCCGCTCGCGATTTCGCCGAGGGCGCGCGCCGCGAGTTCGACACGGCCTACGCCGCGGCGTCGCCGGGAGGCGACAGGGACTTCGTTCAATCGCTGGTCGATTACATGGTGATGCGAGAGGTCTGAACCGGGAAAAACAAATGGCTCTGACACGCAACCCCGCAAGCAAACAGGTCGTTCTCCAGGGCTCGCGCCGCGCTCACCGCGAAGGAGCCCGCGTCCTCGGCCGGACCGATCCGCACGAGTGGTGCGAGCTCACGCTCAAGCTGCGGCGAAAAGCGCCGCTTCCCGAGCCCGCTGCGCAGGGCAAGCCGACGCTGACGCATGCGACGCTCGAGGCCAAGCACGGAGCAAGCGCCGACGACGTGGAGACTGTGCAGCGCGTCCTCACCGGTCTGGGCATCAAGGTTCTCGCGAAGAATCCCTCCACCCGCGCCGTCCGCGTCGCGGGCCCCGCGTCCGTGATGGAGAACGTCTTCGGCGTCCACCTGCTCCGCGTGGTCCACGAGAACCGCAGCTACCGCGGTCGCCTCGGCGACATCCACCTTCCCCGCGAGCTCGACGGGATCGTCGTGGGCGTCTTCGGCCTGGACAACCGCCCGATGGTTCGCCGTCGGCGGGGTCTCCAGCTTCGTGCCGCAAGCCGAGGCCTTCCGCCACCGGGCGCACGGCCCTGGTTTCTGCCGCAGGAGCTCGCCGCCGCGTACAACTTCCCTCCGGCCGACTGCGCGGGGCAGACGGTCGGTCTCATCGAGCTGGGGGGCGAGGTCGTCGACGCGGATCTCCAGGCGTTCGCCAAGACCGCCAACATCGCGAAGGTCCCCAGCGTGGTGACCGTCGACGCGGAGTCGTTTTCGACCGCCGACAGCGGCGATGCGGGCGCCACCGGCGAGGTCATGCTCGACGTCGAGGTCGTGGCCGCCGTGTGCCCCGGCGCCGCGATCGCGTGCTACTTCAGCCATTTCACGGAACAAGGGTGGGTCGACGCGCTCGACGCGGCCATTCACGACACGACCAACAAGCCCACCGTCCTCTCCATCAGCTGGGGCCTCGCCGAGGGCGAGGACATCTGGACGGCGCAGGCGATGGCCGCCGTCAACGACGCGTTGAAGGAAGCGGCGAACCTCGGCATCCCCGTGTGCATCGCCGCCGGCGACGACGGCTCGTCCGATCAGGTCAGCGACGGCCGCGCCTACGTCGATTTTCCCTCCTCGAGCCCGTACGTCCTCTGCGTGGGGGGCACGGCCCTGCAGAAGCAGGCCGGGGGCAACGTCGAGACCGTCTGGAAAGACGGAGACGGCCTGCGGGGCGACGACGGCGGGAGCACGGGAGGCGGCGTCAGCACCGTCTTCCCGGTGCCCGCGTGGCAAGCCGGCGTCGCGGTGCCCTCGGTCAACCCGGGCGCCATGGCGGGCCGGTGCGTCCCCGACGTCGCCGCGAACGCAGCCGGCAGCACGGGTTACTACATGGTCGCGGGGGGCAAGGGACAGGTCTCCGGCGGGACGAGCGCCGCCGCTCCCCTCTGGGCGGGGCTCATCGCGCGCCTCAACGCGAACCTGAGCGCGGGCAAGCGCGTCAATTACCTCACTCCCCTTCTGTACGCGCCCAACGCAAACACCGGGGGTCAGCCGCTCGGCGCGCTCGCGTGCAACGACGTCACGCAGGGCGACAACGACACGTCCGCGGCCGGCGGCTACAGCGCGACGGCGGGCTACGACGCCGTCACCGGCTGGGGAAGCCCCGACGGGATGAAGCTCCTGCAGTTGCTCCAGTAGGCGGCTCACGGCGCTCGCGGCGCATGTCCACCCGGGCAAGCAACCGTCCAGATTCCTTGACGCTTCGCCCGCCGCCGCCGCTGCGATGTCGCGCACTTGGCGACATCCTCCGCATGGACCGGAGCGTGCTCGTGAGCACCCGCATTCACCGTGTGCTCCCTCGCCCTCCCCCCCGCCTCGTCCCCCCGCTCCATCGCCGGCCGCTACGACATCCTGGCCCACATCGACACGGGCGGCATGGGCATCGTCCACCGCGCGCGCGACCGGCAGACCGATCGCATCTTCGCCGTCAAGCAGCCCTGGTCGCGAGGCCTCGCCGGCACCACCCCCGGCCTCGACGCCCGGGCCAGCCTCGCCCGCGAGCGCGCGGCTCTCTCGCGCCTCGATCACCCCCACGTCGTCCATCTCGCCGACTCGGGCACGGACGAAGCGGGAGAGCCGTTCCTGGTCCTCGAGCTGCTCGAGGACACCCGCATGATCGTGGATCAGCCGGCGGCCGCCACCCGCGGGCAGCGTGGCCGCGCGGTCCTCCAGATGCTCCACGCCCTCGCGCACGTCCACGACGCCCGGCTGATCCACGGCGACGTGACGCCCTCCAACGTCCTGCTCTGCGCGCACCCGGGGTGGCCCCGCGCGGCGCGCCCGCCCGAGCCGCGCGTCTGCCTCATCGACTTCGGCCTCGCCGCCGCCGTCGGGGACCACGCGACCCTGCCGGGCCTGGAGGCCAACGGCCCGCCCTCGCTCGTCGGCTCCGCGCTCTACCTCGCCCCGGAGCTGATCGAAGGGGCCCCGATGTCGACGGCGTCCGACCTCTACGCCGCGGGCATGATCGCGGCCGAGGTGCTGACGGGCACCAACCCGCGCAGGCGCATGGGTCCACGCACCACGCTCGCCGCCCTGCGTGATCTCCCGGGGACCTTGCTCGACGATGCGGCCGTCGCTCTCGATCGCGAGCCGCGCGTGCTCTCGCTGCTGCAGCGCCTGCTCGCCGTCGACCCTGTCCGGCGCTGTTCGTGCGCGGCCGAAGCCGCCTGCGACCTCGAGCCCATCGCCCGGGGCCCGTGATGGAACGCCGCCTGGCGCTCGCGGCCTCGCCGCCGGCCCCCCCGTCGACGTCCGGCTTCTTTCCGCCCCGCGGCCTGCCGGCGCGCCGCGCTCCGCCGCTCGAGGATCTCCTCTCTTCCCCCAGCATGCACGCGATCCGCCGCGAGCTCGCGTCGGCCATCGCGGGCGAGTCCCCCATCCTCATCCTGGGCGAGTCGGGCACGGGCAAGACGCTGCTGGCGCTGGCGATCGGGGAGGCCAGCGGCAGGCGCCCCATCGTGCGCGCGGTCCTCGGCGCGAGCGACGACCTCAACACGATCACCTCGGAGCTCTTCGGCCACGAGCGGGGGTCGTTCTCCGGCGCCACGAGCAAGCGCGTCGGCCTCGCGGAGTTCGCGGACGGCGGCACGCTCATCCTCGACGAGATTCTCAACCTGCCCCTTCACGCGCAGCAGCTGCTCCTCGACTTCACCCAGTTCGGCACCTACCGCCCGCTCGGCTACGACCGCGCGGAGCCCAAGCGGGCCACGGTGCGCCTCATCTCGGCCACCAACGGGGACCTCGAGGTCGCGATCCGCGAGAGACGCCTGCGGCAGGACCTCTACTACCGCCTCGCCGCGCTCACGATCGAGCTGCCCCCGCTGCGCGCTCGCCGCGCCGACATCCCGGGTCTGGCGGAGAGCACGCTCCACCGCGTGGACCCCTCGCGCGCGTGGAGCCTGTCGGACGAGCTCCGCGAGCTGCTCGTCTCCCCGGCGCTCGAGTGGTCGGGCAACGTGCGAGAGCTCGAGCGGGCCGTCGAGCGCGCGCGAGAGCGAGCCGTGTCGCGCGACCCCGAGGCGACCGTGCTCACCCCGGAGCACCTCGAGGCGCGCGACGTCGATCACGCGTCCCTCCCGGCGCCGGCTTCGGCCGAGCCTCTCGCGGCGAAGTGGCAGCGACTGCAGGCGGAGCGCGCCGGGCTCGACCGGCTGGAGCAGAACATCCTGCGCCAGGCGCTCGCGCAGTCCGGGGGCGTCATCGCTCGCGTGGCGCGCGAGCTCGGAATCGCCCGCACGACGCTCGTGAGCCGGATCGAGGTGCTCGGAATCGAGCGCGACACGCGGTAGGTCCGCTACAGCACGAAGGCGAGGGCGAGCCGCGCGCCGTAGAGCTGGTCGCGCGCGCTGCCCGCCCCGAACGTCGCGCCGGCGGGCGGCGTGAACGTGAAGGAGTGCAGCTCGTAGTCGACGACGGCGCGCGCCTCGACACCGCGGACGAGCAGGAGAGCCGCTCCGAGCTCGGCATCGAGGCCATGCCCCTCGGGCGAGTAGAAGCGAGTCGAGATGGCGTCCCCGTCGACGACGAAGCGAAACCCGACCTCCTCGATGAGCGAGAAGCGGCCCGCGTACACGCGCGTGTCGATCGCGGACCGCACGGACCTGTAGGTCACGTCCGGCAAGTTGAACGGCGGCGGCCCGACCGGCCGAAAGGAGGTGAACGCGTACTCGACGGAGACGCCGACGATGAGGCGGGGGTCCGGTCCCGGATGGATCCTGGCGCGGAGGCCGGCAGCGTACGACGACGGACGGACATCGGTCCCGACGCTGTCGGCGTCGTTCATCTGCGAGAATATCCGCTCGTAGTCGGCGATGAGGCCGACGTCCCCCCAGGGGGCGCCCGCGTGCGCGAGGGGAAAGAGCTGTCCGCGGGCGCCGGCCGCGGGAGCCGGAAACAGGGTGTACAGGCTGCCGTGCGGCTGGATGCCGTTGCTGTATTCGAAGCGGCGACCCGCGATCCCGCCCGCGAACGCGACGTCGACGACCGACGCCGCGGCGAGCTGCGCGGGAGTCTGCGGGTGTGCAATCGCGCCTCCGGCGACTTCCACGGCGGTGCTCTGCGCGAGCGCCACCTCCGGGTCACCGAGCGAAGAGAGCAGCGTCGCGGCGAAGGCGACGCCGGCCCACGTGCCGGGCGATGACCAGCGTGCCGACCGGAGTCGTCGCGGCGTCCCTCTGGCGTGCCCCATCGCGTGTGGGCCCTGCGTGTACCTCGAATGCCTCGAAAAGTCCCTGGCCGCCCGCTCCGCCTCCTCCAATGAATCTCGGAGCACGAACGGGATATGCTCGGCGGAGCATGAGGTCCACCACGGCGCGCATCCCCGTCCGCAGGCAGAGCGGCGACGCCGCGCCACTCGGCCGGGCCCGGCTCGACGCGCTCGCCGTCGAGGAGCCGCTCGAGATCCGCCTCGTCTGCGCGGGGTGGGTGGCCAGGGAGCGCCCGGTCGCCGTCACGATGCGCACGCCCGGCCACGACGGCGAGCTCGCCGTCGGCTTCCTGCGCTCCGAGGGAATCCTGGAGAGGCGCGAGGACGTGCTGTCCTGCGCGGCCGAGGGGAACGTCGTCCGCGTGGAGCTGGCCCCCGGGGCGCGCGTGGATCTCGCGACGCTCGAGCGACACTTTTACGTGAGCTCGAGCTGCGGCGTCTGCGGCAAGGCGTCGATCGACGCCGTGCGAGTCCGCCGGACGTTCGCCCCGCTCGCGCGCGGCCCGCGCGTCGAGGCGAGCGCGGTGCACGCGATGCCGCAGGCCCTGCGGCGGGCGCAGTCGACGTTCGAGCAGACGGGAGGGCTGCACGCGGCCGGCCTCTTCAGCCCGCGGGGCGACCTCGAAGCCGTGCGCGAGGACGTGGGGCGGCACAACGCCGTCGACAAGCTCGTCGGGGCCGCGTTCCTCGCGCGCGAGCTCCCGCTGCAAGACAAGGTGCTCGTCCTCAGCGGACGGGCCAGCTTCGAGCTCCTGCAGAAGGCCGCGATGGCCGGCGTCGCCGTCGTCGCGGCGGTGGGCGCGCCGTCCAGCCTCGCGGTGGAGCTCGCGCAGGCCACGGGCATCACGCTGCTCGGCTTCGTCCGCGACCGGAGGTTCAACGTGTACGCGGGGGCCGCGCGGCTCGCGGGCGGCGTCGATGGGTGAGCCGGGGCCGCCGACCGTGCCGGACGCGCAGCCTCCGGACGATCACGAGGGCGTGCGCTTCGGCAGACCGGCCGCGTCCGCGGGCGGTGTGTCCTCGGTGGCGGCGACGCTGAGGTACGCCGGAGCGCAAACGGGCCTCGTGCGAGGCGCCCGCGTCCTCGCCGGCACCAACCAGGAGCGCGGCTTCGACTGCCCCGGCTGCGCGTGGCCGGAGCCCCACGATCGCGGCGCGATCGAGTTCTGCGAGAACGGCGCCAAGGCGGTGCTCAGCGAGGCGACGACGCGGCGCGCCGACGCGGCGTTCTTCCGGCGCTGGAGCGTCGCCGAGCTGGCCGCCCGAGGCGACGGCCGGCTCAACGACCAGGGCCGCCTCGTGCACCCCATGGTGCTCCGCCCGGGGGCGAGCCACTACGAACCGATCGCCTGGGACGACGCGTTCGCCCTCGTCGCCGGCGAGCTCCGTGCGCTCGGCTCGCCGCACGAGGCGGTGTTCTACACGTCCGGGCGGACGAGCAACGAGGCCGCGTTCCTCCTGCAGCTCTTCGTCCGCGCCTTCGGCACGAACAACCTGCCGGATTGCTCGAACATGTGCCACGAGTCCAGCGGGACCGGCCTGAAGGAGGTGCTGGGCGTCGGAAAGGGGACCGTGCAGCTAGAGGACTTCGAGGTCGCCGACGCGATCTTCGTCGTCGGCCAGAACCCCGGCACCAACCACCCGCGGATGCTCGCGACCCTCGAGGCCGCGGCCAGGCGCGGGGCGATGATCGTCAGCGTCAACCCGCTCGCGGAGCCGGGCACGATGCGCTTCGCCCACCCGCAGAGCGTCCTCGGCCTCCTCGGCGACGCGACCCCCCTCGCTCGCATGCACGTCCCGGTGCGCATAAACGGCGACGTCGGCTTCTTCCAGGGCGTCATGAAGGCCATGCTCGAGGAGGAGGCCCTCTCGCCTGGCCGCGTGATCGACCGCCCGTTCATCGACGCGTACACCGCTGGATTCGAGGACCTCGCGCGCGCGCTGGGCGCTCTCTCGTGGGAGGACGCGATCGCGGCGAGCGGCGTGTCCGAGCGGGAGATGCGCGCGGCGGCCCGCGTGGCCGTCGAGTCGAAGGCGACCATCGTCACCTGGGCGATGGGCCTCACGCAGCACGTCAACGCGGTGGACAACGTCCAGGCGATCGCCAACTTTCTCCTGCTGCGCGGGATGGTGGGCAAGGCCGGCGCTGGCCCCTGCCCCGTCCGCGGCCACTCGAACGTCCAGGGGGACCGCACGATGGGCATCTGGGAGAAGATGCCCGATGCCTGGCTCGACCGGCTGGGCCGCGAGTTCAGGTTCGCTCCGCCGCGTGCGCACGGCGTCGACACCGTCGGCGCCATCGTCGCCATGCTGGAGGGACGGGCGAAGGTGTTCTTCGCGATGGGAGGCAACTTCCTCTCCGCGGCGCCCGACACCGGGCGCACGGCGGAGGCGCTCCGGCGCTGCCGGCTCACGGTCCACGTCTCGACGAAGCTGCACCGCGGCCACCTGGTGACCGGGGCACAGGCCCTGATCCTGCCCTGCCTCGGACGCACCGAGATCGACGTGCAGGCAGGCACCGAGCAGTTCGTGACCGTGGAGGACTCGATGGGGATCGTCCACGCCTCGCGAGGGTCGCTGCCGCCCGCGGGCGAGCACCTGCTGAGCGAGCCGCGGATCGTCGCCGGTCTCGCGCAGGCGACGATCGGCCGGGGCGAGCCGCGGATCGACTGGGGCGCGCTCGCGGACGACTACGACCGCATCCGCGCGCACATAGGGCGCGTCGTGCCCGGCTGCGAGGGCTACGCGGAGCGGGTGCGTCAGCCGGGGGGCTTCCGTCTCCGAAATGCCGCGAGCGAGCGCGTCTTCGAGACCCCCACGGGAAGAGCCGCGTTCACCGTCCACGCGCTGCCCCGCTGGGAGCTCGCGCCTGGCCAGCTCCTGATGATGACCATCCGCAGCCACGACCAGTACAACACCACCGTGTACGGGCAGGACGACCGCTACCGGGGCGTGTACGGCGGACGTCACGTCGTGCTCATGAACGCCGACGACGCCCGCGAGCGCGGCCTGACAAGGGGCGACCTGGTCGATCTCACGAGCCACTTTGCCGATGGATCGCGCACGGCGAGGCGGTTCGTCGTCGTCCCCTACGAGATCCCGCGCGGTTGCTGCGCGACCTATTTCCCCGAGGCCAACGTCCTTGTCCCGCTGGGCGCGGTCGCGCGCAAGAGCAACACCCCCGCGTCGAAGTCGGTCATCGTCACGGTGGCCCTCTCGTCGTAGAGCGCCGAAAGGAGCGGCTGGTGAAGCTGAAAGCAGGGGTGGCGATCGCGCTCGGGTGCGCCATTGCGCTGGGGTGCAGCAGGAAGTCGGAGAGCGCCAGGGCGAAGGGGCTCCATGCTGGCATGCCGGGGGCTGCGGTCGCCGGACACGTGCCGGGGGTCAGCGACGAGGAGGTCGTCCTCGGCGAGCCGGCTGCCTTCACCGGACCCTCCGCGGCCCTCGGCATCGAGATGTGGCGCGGGGCGATTGCCGCGTTCTCGGCCGCCAACGACGCAGGCGGCGTCAACGGCCGCAAGATCCGGCTGCTCCTTGCAGACGACGCGTACGACGCCGAGAAGGCCGCGTTGGCCGTCGTCAAGCTCGTCGGGCAGGACGTCTTTGCCATCTTCGGGGGCGTCGGCACTCCGACCATCGTGAGGGCCCTCCCGGTGATCCGGAAGTTTTTCGCCGAGAACGGGCTCTTTTACTTCGCCAACTTCACCGGGGCGCAGCCGCAGCGCACCCCGCCGAGCTTCGAGGCGGTCTTCAACGTGCGCGCGTCCTACTACCAGGAGACCAAGGCGATGGTCGACGCGTTCGTCGCCATCGGGAAAAGGAAGATCGGCACTTTCGTCCAGGACGACGCGTACGGGACGGATGGCCGCGCGGGGGTCGAGAAGGCGCTCGCAGACCACCACCTGTCGCTCGTCATCGATACGCGGTACCCGCGCGGACAGAAGTTCGACGTCAAGACGACCGATCAGGTCAACCTCCTCAGGACCGCGGGCGTCGACGCCGTGGTCGCGATCGGCTCCTACCAGGCGTGCGGCGCGTTCATCCGGGACGCGCGAGAGGCGGGCTGGACCGTGCCGGTGCACGACGTCTCCTTCGTCGGCGCCGATCAGCTCCTGTCGCTGCTCCTCGCGGAGGAGAAGACCGCCAAGAAACCGATCGCGGTGAACATCATCAACACCCAGGTGGTCCCCTACTACAAGGACGTTTCGATCCCGGCGGTCGTCGCTTACCGGGCCGCGATCGACCAGTACCATCCAGACATCCCGCCCGACGTGAGCGATGGCAGCTACCACCCCATCGCGAAGTACAGCTTCGGATCGCTCGAGGGGTATCTCTCGGCCAAGGCCTTCCTCGCCGTCCTGGAGAAGGCCGGCAGGGATCTGACCCGCAAGGGGTTCTACGACGCCGCCGAGGGGATGGGGCGGTTCGACCTCGGCGTCGGGGCGCCCGCGGAGCTATCGCGCACACGCCACCAGGTGCTCGAGAAGGTATGGTTCACCTATGCAACTCCCGACGGTTGGAAGCCGACTGAAGACCCCGGCTCGATGATTAAGCGTGGATTTCGCGTACGTCGCGGGCGACCTGACGCGGTTCACCGGAGCAAGACGGTGCGAGGGACTGGAATTTTA
>Ga0209415_10020463_pt1 | contig 10277 bp, 8 predicted proteins | sample PeaSoiSIISIP2007_FD_187696 | JGI IMG/M metagenome (GOLD analysis project Ga0209415, IMG submission 187696) | Peat soil microbial communities from Weissenstadt, Germany - SII-SIP-2007 (SPAdes) (version 2) | ecosystem: Environmental > Terrestrial > Soil > Wetlands > Peat | place: Germany...
CCGCGGGCTTCGTCGTACGCCGCCCACATTGGGGCGCAGTCGACCATTTCGCGGGACTCCATCGCCCGGTCGATGGCCATGACGGTGAGGCCGGCTTCGAGGCTGTCCCAGGGCGTCACCGGAAACGGGGCGCCGCCGCCCAGGGCCGCATCGAGGTCGAGGGCCATGGCCTGGTCGGCGCCGTTGTGGGCGTCGGCGGTGAGGCCGCCGTAGTCGATCCGCTCCGGTTTGCCGCGGTGCAGGGCGCGGCGGACCATCAGGCGGTTGCGCACCAGGTCGGCGATCAGCGTGCCCTCGGCGCCGGCGAGGTACCAGCGCCGCTCGGAGAGGGCGACGTGACTGTTGGAGTGGAACGACAGCGTAAAGCCGCTCTGGTACTCGACGATCGCCGTCTGGTGGTCGGCGAGGTCCATGTCGGACTGGAACGCGTCGTTGGCGGCGCGCCAGCCGGCGTCGCGCAGAGCGTAGGCGGGCGAGCCGTCCTCGTAGGCGCGCGGCGCGCCGGCGCGCTCGGCGGTGAAGATGCGCCGCCCGCCGAAGCTGGCCACCCTGGCCGGGCGGACGCCGGCGAGGCGGCCGAAGATATCGAAGTCGTGGCAGACCTTGTCGAGCATGAACGAGCCGCCCCACTCGGCCCGGCGGCGCCAGTTGCGGGCCAGGTACGCGCCGTGCTCGGGCGGCAGGTGCTCGGTGGCGTCCATGGAGATCAGCGGACCCAGCGCGCCGCTGTCCACCCGGGCGATCACCTCCTTGACGATCGGCATCGAGCGCATGACCAGGCCGATGAACAGCGGCGGCAAGGTCTTGCCCGCCAGCGCCTTGGCCAGGATGAGGCTCTCGGCCTCGGTGCGCACGATCGGCTTCTCGCAGAATACCGGATAACCGGCGGCGAGCGCTTGGGTGAGGTGCTCGAGGTGCAGGTGATTGGGGCTGCCGATCATCACCAGGTCGTAGGGCCCGGCGGCCAGCAGCTGCTGTGGCGTCTCGAATGACCGGCCCGGCAGGATGCCGGCGAACTGCAGGATCGAGGCGCCGACCGGGTTCGGATCGACGTAGCCGTCGAGCCGCAGGTCCCAGCCAACTTCCTTCATCGCCGCGAGCACCGAGGCGATGCGCTGACCAAGCCCGATGACAGCGATGCGGCGAGTGGTCATGGGGCAGGCTCTCGATGGCGACCGCGCACGAAAACCACGAAACGGCGAAACGCCCAACCCCAGCTGACCTCCGGTCATGGCCGGGCGTTCGTCCCGGCCATGCATGCACGCGGTCCCCGCCGTGGCCGTGCCCGGCACGGCCACTCGCCAGCCGGTGTTCTTGGATCGCCGGGACTGACGCCCGGCGATGACCGCGGGAGGGTGGGGTGTTTGCCTTGACTGACTTCGAACGAAGGGTACGGTTTCCGCAAAGACAGCAGGGAGACGCACCGGATGCCGTACGCTGCGGGACGGGTGATCAACGACGCCGACAGCCACATCATGGAAAGCCTCGACTGGCTCTCCAGCCACGCCGACCCCGGCGTGCGCAAGCGGCTCGGCAGCATGCGGCTGGAAGCCGGCGGCTCCGGCGCCGAGAAGGCGATCACCAAGGCCCTGGCGCGGCAACAGGATCCCGTCGCGACGGCGGAGATCGCCAGCAACGTGGTCACTGGGCCCAAGGGCTGGGCCGCCTACGGCGCGATCGACCCGGCCGAGCGGACCAAGGCGCTGGACGACCTCGGTTTCTCGCGCCAGCTGGTGTTCACCACCTTCGCCGGCTCGCAGTTCCTGCCCTCGCCCGATCCCGAGGTGAAGTACGGCGGCGCGCGGGCGCTCAACCGGGCGATGGCCGACTTCTGCGCGGCCGACAAACGCCTGATCGGCGTCGGCGTCGCGCCGCTGGACGACCCGGAGCGGGCGCTGGTCGAGATCGATGCGGCGATCAAGGCGGGCGTCGGGGCGATCTGGATCCCGGCGGCGCCGGCCGGCGAACGCTCACCCGGCCACCCGGACCTCGATCCGATCTGGCGACGGCTCAGCGAGGCCGGCGTGCCGTTCGTGCTGCACGTGGGCGCCGCCTCCCCGTCCCTGCCGCCGGCCTATCACAAGAACGGTCATCCGCGGCCGAAGGACTGGCTCGGCGGCGGCGAGAACCTGCGCGCCAAGGACTATTTTTCGCTGTGCTTCGCGCCGCAGAACTTCCTCTGCGCGTTGGCGCTGGACGGCGTGTTCGACCGCTTCCCCGCCCTGCGCGGCGGCGTCATCGAGCTGGGCGCCGGCTGGGTGCCGGACTTCCTGCGCCGGCTTGACCAGGCGTGGAAAGGCTGGCGCAAGACCGACCCGGTGGTCGGGGGCCTCTCGATGCCGCCCTCGGAGTTCATCCGCCGTGCGGTCCGCTTCACCCCGTTCGCCACCGAGAACGCCGGAACCATCATCCGCGAGGGCGGGACCGAACTATTCTTGTTCTCGTCGGACTACCCGCACCCGGAAGGCACCAAGAACCCGATCGAGCGGTTCGAGACCAGCTTCGAAGGCCTCGACGAGGAGGCCAAGGACCGCTTCTACCGCCGCAACTTCGAGGATCTGTTCGCGTCGTAGGCCGGAACGGCCGACTCGTAAGGATCTGCTCGGCCGCCGGCGCCCGAAAGGAAGTTGAACCGCGGAGAACGCGGAGATGCGCGGAGCGGGCAATGGATGAAGCGGCCGTGGTGACCCGCCGGGCGACGCCGTTTGGCCATCGTCGTCTGGCCCGCGCTCGGTGGCTCCGCGTATCTCCGCGATCTCCGCGGTTATCCCTTCGATAGGATCGCCAGGGTGATGATGACGAGAACCTACAGCGAAGCGCCGAACTCGCGCTCGATCAGGCCGGCGAAGGCGATCGGCGTGCGGTCCTCGTAGCGCGGACCGATGATCTGAACGCCGACCGGAAGGCCCGCCTTGGTCTTGCCGATTGGCGCGCAGGTGGCGGGCAGACCCGGGAAGGTGGCGATGCCCGACCAAGCGATTTGGGCGCCGTAGGGCGTGGCCTCGCCGTTGATGGTCAGCCGCCGCTTCGACCAGTCCGGCTCATCGGTGTGGGGGAAGGCGGCTGTGCCAAACGGCGGGGCTATGACGACGTCGAAGGTTTCGAACAGCTCGCTCCACTGCGCCTGCGCCCTGGCCATGGCGTCAAGCCCAGCCATGTAGCCGAAGGTGTCGACAGCCGGCTGCGCGCCCGGCCTGCCCCGGCTCATGATCGTGCCCAGCATCGCCATGTAGGTCGCATGCGCGGCCGCCAGATCGGGAACAAGCGAGCTGCCGTAGGACACCTCGGCGCCCTGCCCTTCCAGCCCAGTGGCCAGAGCGTGCAACGGCGCCAGCACCTCGGCATCGACGCCCGCGAGCGGGTGGGCGTCCAGCAACAGCACCCGGAAGTCGGCGATCTCGGCGCCGCGCGGCGGCAACAGGTCGAGGCGGTAGGCGCGGGCTTCGTCGCCGTCGGCGCCGGCTAGGACGCCCAGCGCCAGGGCCAGGTCGCTGGCGGTGCGGGCGAGCGGACCGACGACGCCGTATTCGACGCCGGCGCTCGGCCCCTCGAACGGCGGCGGCGCATGCCCGGCCAAGGGAACCAGGCCATAGGTCGGCTTGTGGCCGAACACGCCGCAGAAGTGGGCCGGCACCCGGATCGAGCCGCCGATGTCCGAGCCGTATTCCAGCGGGACCATGCCGGCCGCCAGCGCCGCCGCCCCGCCGCCCGACGATCCGCCGGGGCTGCGGCCAAGGTCGTGCGGGTTGTTGGTGCGGCCGTAGATCGGGTTCGCCGCCTGCCAGTCGCCCAGGCTCGGCGGCACGTTGGTCTTGCCCAGAACGACGGCGCCGGCGCCCTTCAGCCGAGTGACGCCGACGGCCTCGGTCGTCGGCGTCCAGCCCTTGAACGGTTCCAGGCCCCAGGTGGTGGGCAGGCCAGGGATGTGGTGCGACTCCTTGACCGTCATCGGCACGCCCAGCAGCGGGCGGCTCTCGCCCCTGGCCAGCGCCGCGTCGGCGGCCTTGGCGGCGTCGCGGGCGCGGTCGAAGTCGCGGACGACCACGGCGTTGATCGGCTCATCCCTGGCCTCGATCGCGGCGATCGCTGTGTCGCACAGCTCGACGGCGCTGACCTCGCGCGCTGCGAGCGCCTTCGCCAGCGCCCCGGCGGTGGCTGTGGCGTAGTCGAGCGGCTTCTGCTTGAGCATCGTCGTTTCTCCGTGTCGACCGTAACGAGAAGCATTGGCGCCCGGCGCTGGCAAGACGCGTCAGCAAACCGGACCAGCGGCTGGGGACGCGCGGGTGCGGCGTCCTGTCACCAGCTTGGCCTCAAATTGGCTGCATTGCCCCAGTCTGATGCTGCAACGGGTACGGGCGAGCAACGAAAGGCTTCAGACCATGAAGGCCTATCGAATACTGGTTCATGACGGTCGCAGCGAAGCGCCGATCGAGCTGGCCGCTGAGATGGCGCACGACGCACGGGTGACCGAGTATTGCCGCGACCGTTTCGCGCGTTCGGCCGAGGTATCGTCGATCGAGATCTGGTCTGGCGCAAAGAAGCTCTGCCACCTGTGGAGCGAGGCGCGCGAGGCAGCCTAGGCGTCGCCGTCGAGTTCGGGGTAGCGCCGAAAGATACCTTGCTCGTTGAAGGGGATGCGGCGCTCGGACTTCAGGTAGGCCGCGATCCGAGGCCGTTGTTCGACGCGATCGACCAGCGCCAACGTCGCTGTCAGCTTCGACGCCAGCGACGTCATCGCCCGCGGAAAGGCGTACTCAAGCCCGCGCACCGCCTGGAACAGCGAAAGATCCGCATAGGTCAGCACCGCGCCCGCTAGCCCTGCGCCGCTCTCGCCGCCGCCCACCAGGATGCGCTCGAAGTAGCCGAGGTATTTCGGCAGTCGCTCCGTGCGGAAGTGCTCGGCGCACGCTTTGGCCGCATCCTTCTGGTCCTCGTAGTAGAGGTTGCCGGAGATCGGGTGGTGGGTATCGTGCGCCTCCTTTACCAGGTCGGCGATGGTCAGCTGCAGCTGGTTGACCCAGAGCCGACCCGCTTCGTCCTGCGGCGCCAGGTTGTGGCGCTCACCCAGGAACAGCAGAATGTTGGCGGTCTGGGAGATCACCAGGGCCTCCTCCACCAGGATCGGCGGCGCGAACGGCGCCGGGACCAACTCTTGCATCAGCCGGGCCAGGTTGCGGGGTCCGCCGCCCTGACTCTCCGGCTGGCGCGCCACGTCGACATAATCGGCGCCCGCTTCCTCCAGCGCCAGGCGCACGAACTCGCCGCGCCCCTGGATGCCCGGCCAATAGTGCAGTTCGTAGCCCATCGCCGATCTCCTCGTTCGAGCCTCGCCGTTCAGGAACACCTCGGCGCGCGCTGCGTTGCCCCGGCGCCCCGTACAACGCCGATCCAAACCGTCGCAGCGGTCTTTCGCAACCGGTCCCGAGAGCGCATATGGGCCCGCATGGGTCCCTGGTCACGGCGTTCGGTCGGCGTTTCGATGCTTCGCGGCTTGCGCGGCCGCTGCCCCCACTGTGGCAAGGGCCGGCTGTTCTATCGCTACCTCAAGGTCGAGCCGATTTGCCAGAGCTGCGGTCACGACCTCGACCGCTATCCGGCCGACGATGGGCCGGCCTATTTCACCGTGCTGCTGGTCGGCCACCTGGTGATCGTGCCGTTCCTGATCCTCGGCTCAGCGCTGATCTGGAAAGCCAACCTGTGGATCCTGATCCCAGGCACGCTGGCGGCGGCCGCGGCGATCACCCTCACCGCCCTGCCGGTGATCAAGGGCGCCGTCGTGGGCCTGCTTTACGCCGTAAACGTCAACCGCGCCGACGCCCGTCTCCACACCGCCGACGCGGCCGAGTAACGCGCTGCCGGCAAGGACGGACGGCGCCCCCGACGGGTCCCGGGATCACGCGTCCCTCCCCTCACCGCAGCCGTCACCAGAGCCACTTTGTCGCCGCCGCTCACGCTCGCTTGTGGCAAGAGCCGTCATCGCTATATTCCGCGATCCCCGAAAGGGACCGCCCGCCAGGGCGATGGTGAGGTGGCCGAGTGGTTGAAGGCGCACGCCTGGAACGCGTGTATAGGTGCAAGCCTATCGAGGGTTCGAATCCCTCTCTCACCGCCACCACGTTGGTAAAATCAAATACTTAGGCGGCCTTGTCGGCGGGTACGATGAAAAATACAGAATTGCGGCAAAGGCGATCTGTAGACTGGCCCGCGGCAGGTCCAACGAACTCCTGGATCTGTCGATGTCTGCAAAACTAAAGGCTCATATAATTGTAAGCTTAGGTGGGTACGAGTTCCAGTCCGTGAGCGACGAAAAGCTATTGGAACAATTCGGACATGAGGACTCGGAGGTTCGCAAAGATGCAGCGGTTCAGTGCGTGAGGCATCTGTCAAAGCGGCGGCTCGGAGCCCTTCTTCGTCAATACGTCAGCGGAGAAGAATTTCGTTACTACAACGTCATTCATTGGCTGGACCTTGGAAAAGCTTTGCCGCGTGAGAGATCTGTGCGGGCGGCAGGCAGAGTGATCGCACGTGTTTGGTCCCCTTTAGCTCGGTGACGCCCTGGCCGCCGAGCGCATGCGGCACAAAAGTCAGGGCGGCTTCAAACGTCTGCTTTCCGGCGTCGGGCTGATGCCAGCTATTGGCGCCGAACTGCCGTCTCAAGCGGACTCGTTGAACGACTGGGAACGGGGGATGTGGACGCTCGGTAGGCGCGCCCGCCGGGCGGCTCACTGTTCTAAGAAGAAGGCCGCCCGTGAGGGGCGGCCCTAAATCTCATCCGGTCCCGGCCTACAGCCTGGCGGTGTTCCGCACTGCCTCGAACACCTCGCGTGCTGACGTCGTACCCGCCACGTGCTGCGTAGCCGCGCTGACGACCGCATTCTGACAACAGCGGCCATCACCACCTGGGTTTGCCAAACCGGCGGAAGCTGACGTCCCGAAGGTCTCAGGAGGAGGGTGAGCCGACCCTGTCGGGAGGGAACGTTCGCGGATCACCTCGGCGCCGGCGTCCATCTTAACCGGTCGTAACTAGGTCGACGCCTAATGGCGCCTTAGCGTTGCACTATGGCGCAGGCATTGACCGTCCGAGCCCTGCCGGGGTCGACGATGAATGAGATCGACCGCATCGCCGACGACTGGATCGTATCCAGGCGGGCGGTGGGGACCGCTCTAGTCATCGCGCAGGACCAGGCCGTCGTCTACGCGAGCGGCTTTGGGGTGCAGCGCCTCCCGAACGGTCCGCCCGTGACCGCCGAGACACCGTTTCGCATCGGCTCGGTGACCAAGCCATTCACCGCGGCCGCAATCCTGAGACTGGCCCAACAGGGAAGAGTTTCGCTGAGCGATCGCCTCTCCAAGTACTTTCCCGCGTTTCCCGGCGCGGGCGACGTCACCCTCTACGCGCTGCTCACGCACACGTCGGGCATCCATAACTACACCGACGTGATCGGCTCCAATCCGTTGGGCGCCCTCAAACTGATGCGGGCCCACACGACCGCTCAGTGGGTGGATCACATCGCCAGGCAGCGACCCCTTTACGACTTTCCGCCCGGGACCGCCTGGCACTACTCGAACTCCGGCTTCTTTCTCCTCGGCGCCATCGTCGAGCAGGTCTTTGGCGAGCCGCTGAGAGTCTACCTGCGAGACCAGTTCTTCGCGCCGCTCGGCATGAACGAGACCGCGATCGATGACGGCTCGGACGCGGCGCCCGGTCGCGCCCGGGGTTACGCGCATCCGCCGTGGTCCGACCGGTCGTTCGTCTGGCCGTGGTACGTTTCGCTGACCAACGCCGGCGGCGCCGGCGCGCTTCGGTCCTCGGCGATGGACCTGGCCAAGTGGATGCAGGCGCTCACAAGCGGCCGGGTCGTCGACGCCAGGTCCTGGCAGGAGATGATGACGCCGGCGCGCCTATCCGACGGGTGCCTGGCGAGCGCCAACAGAGTGAATGTGGCCCCGTCCGACCCCGCGGGCGACTACGGCTTCGGCGTCAGGATCACGGACTTCGACGGCCATCGCCGGATTGGTCACGACGGCGACATCCCGGGCTTTGAGGCGTCGCTCTTCACCTATCCGGACGATCGCATCACCATCGCCGTCGTGGCGAACACGATGGGCGGGGCCTCCGAACTCGAGCAACGCATCGCCAAAGTGGTGTTGGCGGCGAACGCGCCAGCCTCCGGGCGCCCGGGTCAAGCGTCCGCGCCGGTCCCGCGCTCGTAACTCAGCGGGTCGGCCGCCGGCGGCCTGAGGCACTGCTCGTCCGGGCGCCAACGAGCGAGCGTCTGCAATGGGTCTTGCGGTTAGGCTGGCGTCGTGAATGTCGGCTTTCAGGCAAGAAGCAAACTTCCGCTATTGGCCGCATTGCCGACCCAGCCCGATAGGCCGTAAGCCGCCAGCCTACGCGGCGCCAGCGCGGGCGACGGCGTCCGCGCCGGCTGGCAGGCGCATGGGACAAGAGGGGTCAGTGGCGGCGCGCCACACGGCCTCTGAGACGTCGCGAGAGTGGGTGACGTCGCCGCCGGCCCCGAAGCGGCCCATCATCTGCGCCGCCAGCGCCTGGTAGGCATCGGGGATGTTCAGGCCCATGCGGCCGCGCGCGTTCTCGCCGAAGGGGGTTTCGGGGGCGCGGCCCGGGATGACGATGCGGGCTCGAATGCCCAGCGGCGCCAGCTCCAACGCCACCGACTCGGTGAAGGCGTTCACCGCGGCTTTGCTGGCCGTGTAGATCGACATCAGGGGCAGCGGGTGGAAGGTTACGCCCGAGGTCACGTTGACGATCACGCCCGAGCCCTGCTCGCGCATCTGCGGCAGCACGGCCTGGGTCATGGCGATCGTGCCCAGGGTGTTGGTCTCGAGGAGCTCGCGGATCTTGTCCATCGAGACGCCCTCGAGTGGGCTCATCATGCCGACGCCGGCGTTGTTGACCAGCACGTCGATCGGGCCAGCGGCGTCGACCGCGCGCGCGATGCTGGCGGCGTCGGTAACATCGAGCGGCAGGATGCGCAGGCGGTCCGAGGGCGGCAGCAGATCTTCGCGCGGGGTGCGCATGGTGGCGATCACCGTCCAGCCGCGGTCCAGGAAGTAGCTCGCGGTGTCGAGACCGAAGCCGGAGGAGCATCCGGTGATGAGGACGGTGTTCATCGAAGTTCCTCTTCGAGCGCAGGTGGAGCGGTCGTTTTGCAGCGCCAGCTTACGCGCCGCCGTAAGCGCGCACCACGAGGCAAGGTCCGCTTCCCGGCGTAGAGCCAATGTCAGCTTCTGGCGCATTGCCGTCGTCATCGCCGCCCGACTGTCGCGCCGAGAAACGGCCGTTCCGAACGTCCGGGCTGGGTGGTTAGCTGACCATCGGAGGCTCGGCTATTGACGGCCGATAGGCCTGCGTTAGCATTGCCGTTGGTTGATACGACCTGTCCGCTTGCGCCCTCTCTCGATGAGGGTTCGGTAAACGTATCGCGGTCTGGCTGAAGTCTCCTTTGCACCCGAACGAACGGGTCAGCAACGCAAGCACCTGACGCGACCATTCGTTCAAGCAAAGGAAGAAACATGCGCGACTATCGCGACGCTAAGGCCATGGCCCAGTCGATCCGCTCGGAACTGGCGGCCAGGGGCTTCAAGATCACCATCGGCGGAAGCCTCGACCTGATCGCTAAGGCGTTCGGCGCGGCCGACTGGAACACGCTCGCCGCCGCCATCAAGATCACCGAGTCGGAACCGAAAGACGCGGCTACTCCGGCCGGGGCAGGTCCCGCGATGTTCAGCGAGGGGCTCGCGGCGGCATTGCACCGTGCGACGGAATCGGCCGCCGCACGTCGGAACGAGTACACGACGGTCGAGCATCTATTGCTGGCCCTCGCCGACGATGCGGACGCCGTCGCCTTGATGGAGGCTTGCCGCGTTGACCCCCGGCTCCTCAAGACCATGCTGACCGGGTATCTCGACGAGGAGGTAAGCGCGTCCGTGCATAGGGGCGAGCCGACCGAGGGCTTCCATCGTGTGATCCGGTCCGCCGTGTTGCTCGCGAACGAGTCAGGCCGCAGGGTCCTGACCGGCGCCAACGTGCTGCAGGCGATGTTTAGCCAGCGAAGCCATGCCCGCGAACTCTTGCAACAGCTCGGGATGACCCGGTTCGACGCAGTGAACTTCGTCGCCTTCGGCATTCGCAACGACGGCGAGAAAGCGGCTTAGGCGCGTTGGCTGCGAGGGTCGGCTAGGGGTCGAAAGTCCTCGTTCCCCGCCCTCGCGCCAATGTCTGGTTTCGGGCAGGAACCGAATGTCAGCTATTG
>Ga0209415_10020464_pt1 | contig 10277 bp, 5 predicted proteins | sample PeaSoiSIISIP2007_FD_187696 | JGI IMG/M metagenome (GOLD analysis project Ga0209415, IMG submission 187696) | Peat soil microbial communities from Weissenstadt, Germany - SII-SIP-2007 (SPAdes) (version 2) | ecosystem: Environmental > Terrestrial > Soil > Wetlands > Peat | place: Germany...
GACTCCTTCGAGCGGTCCGTGAGGTTCACGCGCCGCACCGCCACCGTCACCACTTCGGCGCCGGACGCCTCGTGGCAGCGCGCCATCTCCGGAAAGCTGCGGTACTTCCCCGTCCCCACAAACAGGCGTGAACGAAACTCGCGATCGGCGATGCGCAAAACGTCGGGCATAGGACCATCTTATGTCTTAGCGAAACGCGATCTCGACGTTGAGGACGTCCGGAGCGTCGCCGGGCGGGAACGACTGTGAGAACTTCCCCGCTCGCGGCTTGAGATCGTGCATGACCGCGCGCAGGAATTCGCGCGGATACTCGGCGTCGAGCGGCTGGCCGGCCTGCAACGTCCACATCCGCTCGGCCAGCGTCTGCACATCCGGCGGGAGCCCCGTCAGAATCAGCCGCCCGAAGCGGTACTGCACGCCGGGCGCGAAGTGGACCACCGCATCCACGGTGCCTTCGCGGCTGTTCAGCGTGCGCTCGATGGTGGAGCGCTCACCAATGTACCCCCGCCGCTTGAAGACGCGGTCCATGCTTTCCACGCCCTCGCGGAATTCGGTCCAGTTGGCCAGTGCCCCGGTGTGAAATCCCGCAGCCTGATGAAGTTCGGCTTCAGGAAGATTGGCGCCATCGAGCTTCACCTTGCCGAGGTTGTATTTCCGGCAATCGATCACGTGCGTTTCCACAGTAAGGTGACCGGCGTCGTCGTATTTGAGCGTCATCTTGTCGAATACGACGCCCAGATATCCGCGCTCCTCGTACAAAGGCCGCACATTCAGATCGAGCAGTTGCCGGAAACGGCCCTCGGTGTATCCACTGTTGGCGGCGATCGGTTCCAGGACCCCTTCGACGTCGGCGGGCTTCATCGCGAACGTGTCGGTGAAGCGCACCGCGGCGATGATGGGGAGATTCTCCGGTTCGAAAACCAGCGTCACGTGCGCGCTCCCCATCTCACCGCCGTTCACCCGCGCCGCGATCTTCCGCTCCTCACCGTGATCCACCAGATACTGTTCGATGGCGTGGAGGTAGCGGTCCTGCGCGATCGGGTTGGTTGGCGCCTGCCTGCCGAGCAGAGGATCGGCCGCCTCCAGCGCTTTCCAAACCGTTTCCTCATCCACGTCGGGAATGTCGATGCGCGCGGGCATCGTGTCGTCGTCCTTCGTCAAATCGAAGGTGACCGCGTAGCCTTTGCGATCGCGCGAGGGTTCGTAACGAAACTGCACCGCGCGGAAGAATCCCGTGTTCTGCAGCTTTTGCGCGGCGTCGCGCAACGCGGCCTCGCTGAACGGCATGGGCGCATGCAGGCCCGTGGCGGCCAGCAGCGCTTCCCGCGGATATTCGGTTCCCCGGAATGTAATTGTCTCAATGGGAACGCCCGATTGCGCGAAAAGCGCCGTAACGGCAATGAAATGGAGGACAAATCGGCGGCGCATCGAAGACAACAGTATACGCCGATTATCCCAGGTCTGGCCGCGGCAGGTGTGCCGGCCCCGCCTACAACGCCAGCTTGCCCTGATACCTCATGTCCTTCAGCTTGAACTTATGCTTCAGGTCCATGGGACCGAGCCGCGTGGCGAACTCCACTTCGCTGTCGTCGAGCGACAGCGGCTGCTCGGATTTCGGGAAATAGATGAGTATCGTGCCGTCCGCGGCGCGCTCCACTTTTTCCGGCCCGAACGGCGACTTGCCTTTCGCAGTCAACGTGCTGCTTTGCTTCAGCCGATCGAGAAATGCCTGGCGCCGGTCCTCATCGCTCTGGCCTGAATTGTTGCCCCCATTGTCGCTGTCGGCATCCTGTCTCCGTCGCCCGGACCATTCGGGCAGACCGGCGACGGCAATGATGTAGTCGCTGTCGGGCGCGGCAGCGGGGGTTGACTGGGCCACGGGCGTCGCAGGCGCTTCGGGCGTCGCCGCCGAACTGCCCTGCTGCTTCGCCAGAGCCTGCTGCACCGGAGCGGCGCTCTGCCAGCGAACCAGCACTTCGCGTGGCCGGCCCTGCTGGGAATCTCCGCCTTGTCCGCCGCCGCGATTGCCGCCCCAGCCTCCGCCGCCTCCATTGCCGCCCCAGCCACCGCCGCCGCCGCCAGGGCCACCCATTCCACCGCCACGGCCGCCCCAGCCTCCACCGCCGGGACCACTCATGCCACCGCCACGGCCCATGCCGCCACCGCGGCCCTGTTCGCCGCCTCCCATCTCCATGCGCGCCTTTTGCGACCACGGCGAGTCGTTCAGGATTTTGGTGACTTCATCGGCCGTCCAGTCCGCGGACGGCTTATCGCGCCAGTCGGCGCCAAACAGAGCGACACCCCCGAGCACCAGCGCACCGATGCCCAGCGTCGCAACGCAGTTCCGCATGTCTTCCTCCTGAGGATGCTACAGCGACCCGACGCGCCGAATGCAAGCCAGGTTACGCGCCGGAAGTTAAGGAAAGGTAATTACGCGTTTGCCGGAGTGAGGGTGCGCAGGCGAGCGGTGATGCGGCTCTTGTAGCGCGCGGCGGTGTTCTTCTTGATGATTCCCCAGCGGGCCGCGCGATCCACGATGGAAAAAGTGCCGGGAACCAGTTCGGCGGCTCCTTTGACGTCTTTCGCTTCGATCCGGCGGCGGATTTCCCGCAGGCCGTGGCGCAGGCGCGTCCTGCGCACGCGGTTCACGGCGGTCCGGCGCTTTGTCTGTCGCACCCGCTTCAGAGCGGATATGGTGTTTGCCATCTTCTAGTCGAATCCTTGCAGGTTTGTACAGATTTGAGGATAGCGTATCCGGCGGCCGAGGCGCAAACGCGAATATCGGCGGCGCGCTGAGCATTTGTCACACCGATTGATCCGGCCGGGATCGGAATCGCCCGATTCATGTTATACATGTTTGAATCTGTCGTATAGCTTTGCTCCGAGGTGGTGCTCACATGTCTCCCGGGTTTGGTCAACGCGAAATTCATGTGTCCGCAGGAAGATGGTCTCGGAAGCTGGTGTTGCCGCTGGCCGGAGTCTGCGCGCTGACCCAGGGCGTATTGCCGGTCCAGGCGCAGAGAACACCGTCGAAAGTCGTGGTCGCGCGCTTGTTCGGCCGGGGAGGCCAGAACGGGAGAACCGTCAGATCGCGGGAAAGCGTCACGACCACCACCGCACTGGTATCCAGCAAAGCCACTTTCACTCTCGGGCAGACTGTCACCTTCACCGCGACGGTCGCTTCCGCCCACGGAATGCCCAGCGGCCTTGTGACGTTTTTCGACGGGCCCACGCCGCTGGGGAGCGCCATCCTGCACGAGGGCTCTCGCGAAGTTGAGGCCACCTTCTCGACATCGATCCTCGCCGCGTCGGCCCCACATTCGATCACGGCGATGTATCAGGGCGATGCCAACCATGCGGCCAGCGCTTCTTCGCCCACTGTCGAAAGGGTTCAACCACCGGCCAACCCGGCCGCCGCGGCTGAGAGCGTCCAGGCGCCCGCCCTGGCATCCTATCACTTCTCGCGGACAAGCCCTCCCCTGACCGGCCGCGCCGGTTTCACTTCGACGTTGTTCGCCGAGGGCATGGTGCTGATCGCCGGGGGGACGGACGCCGGCAATCATGTACTCGACAGCGCGGAGATTTACAGCTCCGCGGGGGCGACTTTCACGAAAACCAGCTTGCTGAACACGGCTCGGACCGGCTCCGCTGCAGTTTTGCTCAGAACGGGCAAGGTCCTCATCGCCGGAGGGTCGCGCGATGGCACAGCCGCTGGCGCGCTGGATACCGCCGAGCTCTTCGACCCGCTTTCCGACACATTTTCCCCGGTCGCCCAGCCCATGACCGCTCCGCGCGTTGGAATGACCGCCACCCTGCTCAGCGACGGCAGAGTGCTGCTGGCCGGAGGACAGAGTCCCGGAGGCCCGCTCTACACTGCCGAGGTCTACGACCCTTCCGCGGAGACCTTTACCGCTACCGGCAATCTCAACTCAGTCCGCACCGGCGCGGCCGCCCAACTGCTTAGCAATGGTCTTGTGCTGATCGCGGGCGGGTCGAGCGATGGCACTTCGGGCGGCGCGCTGCAAACCGCCGAGTTATTTGACCCCGCCGGCCGGGGCGGAAAAGGAGCGTTCTCGTTCAGTGCCTGGCCGCTTACTGCCTCGCGATGGCAGCCGGAATCGGCGCTGCTGACGGACGGCAGGGTGCTCATCGCGGGCGGCATGAACGCCGGCGGCGCGCTCGCCAGCGCCGAGATCTTCGACCCCGTTGGCCATTCTTTCACCGCCAACCCGACGCCCATGGCGCAAGCGCGTGTAAACGGTGCAACCGTGCCGTTGCCCGATGGGACAGTGCTTTTCGCCGGTGGAACCACGAGCACGACAGCGGAAATCTACGACCCTGCCGGCGCGCGGTTCACAACCACAGGGAGTTTGCTGCAATCCGACAAGAGGCTGGCCGGTACCCTGCTGAACAACGGCAAGGTCCTCGCAGTCGGCCTCGCCATCGGCGCCACCGCGGCATCCGATGCGGAGGTTTTTGGCCCACTGACAGGCGGCACTCAGCCGCCGACCATCACCAAAAGCTTCAGCCCGACGAGCATTCCGGTGAACGGTGTCAGCACAATCACCCTGACCATCACCAACCCGAATGTGAGCACCACTCTTACCGGCGTCAACTTCTCGGATAATTTCACGCCCGGCAACGGCATGGAGGTAGCCAACCCGGCGGGGATAGGAAGTACCTGCTCTGGAACCTGGAACGCCACGCCCGGGGACACATTCCTGAATTTCGGTGGCGGCACACTTCCCGCGGGGACTTCGTGCTCTCTCACGGTGAACGTGACGGGCACGAAATCGGGAACGATTACCAACGCAACCAATGCGCCGGAAGCGGACCCTGGTCTCACGGGCGTGGCAAGCAACACGGCCGACCTGACGGTGACCGCGGCGAGCACCTCCACTGGCGTGGCCCCGTCGTTGAACCCGTCGGTGTTCGGCCAATCGATCACCTTCACTGCCACGGTGACCGACACCTCGTCAGGTTCCACGGCGCAGCCCACGGGCTCGGTCCAGTTCGTAGTGGATGGAGTGAACTTCGGATCGCCAGTGGCGTTGACCGGGGCCACAAGCACGACCAGCACGGCCACCAGCCAGGCGACCGCCTCGTTGTCGGTGACTGGATCGCCGCACTCCGTGACGGCAAACTACGTCAACGCGGACGGCAACTTCAGCAACAGCACCGGCGCGCTCAGTGCGGGCCAGACAGTGACAGCCGCGAGTACCAGCACCGGCGTCACTTCGAACCCGTCGGTCTTCGGCCAGTCGATCAGCTTCACGGCGACGGTGACCGATACCTCCAGCGGTTCCACTGCCCAGCCCACAGGCTCCGTGCAGTTCGTGGTGGATAGCGTGAACTTCGGTTCACCGGTGGCGTTGACCGGGGCCACGAGCACGACCAGCACGGCCACCAGCCAGGCGACGGCCAGTCTTGCAACCGGCTCGCACACGGTGCAGGCGAATTACGTCAACGCGGACGGCAACTTCAGCAACAGCACGGGCTCCCTGACCGGCGGCCAGACGGTGAGCAAAGGCTCCACTTTAACCACGGTGACTTCTTCGCAGAATTCCTCTATGGTGGGCCAGTCGGTGACGTTCACGGCCACGGTTTCCGCAGCCTCGCCGGCAACGGGAACTCCGACCGGCACGGTGACGTTCAAGGACGGCTCGAACCCGATCACATGCACTTCGGGAAGCAACACGCTCAGCGGCGGAGTCGCGACCTGCACACTCTCGACCCTTGCCGCGGGCAATCACAGCATCACCGGGAACTACAACGGCGATTCCAACTTCACCACCAGCACCGGAACGCTGACCGGAAATCCCCAGGTTGTGGTGGCGGCGCCGACGATCGGCAAAGGCTTTAACCCGAGCGGCATTCAGCCCAACGGCGTGAGCACGATGACCATTACCATCAGCAACCCGGCGGCGAACACCGTGGCGGAAACGGGTGTTCAGTTTACGGACAACTTCCCGGCCAACGTGGTGGTGGCCTCTCCCAACGGCCTGACGAATTCGTGCGGCGGCACGGCAACGGCGGGCTCGGGGACCGTTTCGCTCACCGGCGGCACGATTGGGACCAACAGCTCCTGCACCGTCAGCGTGAATGTGACTGCCCCGTTTACCGGATCGTACCTCAACAGCACCGGCCCGGTGAGTTCCACTAACGGCGGCACCGGCAGCAGCGCCTCGGCGATCCTGAACGTGGCCAACCCGCCCATCATCAGCAAGCTGTTCCTGCCGAACTCGACGTCCCTGAACGCGCCCACACTGCTGAGCTTCACCATCACCAATCCGAACAGCACCTCGACGCCGCCCAACAACGACGTGACACTGGACGGGATCGCGTTCACGGACGCGCTGCCGTCGGGACTGGTGGTGGCTTCGCCGAACGGGGTGAGCAACGATTGCGGGGGCACCCTGACGGCAGTTCCCGGGAGCAGCAGCATCTCGCTCACGGGCGGCATCCTTGGCGCCGCGACGGGACTTTCCGCGCCATCCGTGGCCCGGCGCAGGAATCCGCGGCCGCGTGGGCAACCGGTGGCTAACGGGTCGTGTTTCATCTCCGTTGAAGTTGTTCCCAGCAGCACCGGCACGCTCAACAACACCACCGAGGCGATCACCTCCAATGAGAGCGGCCAGGGGGCCACCAGCAATACCGCCAGCCTGACGGTGACTCCGCCGCCGAATGCGCCCTCGCTCACGAAGGGCTTCAATCCGTCGCCGATCGGCGTGGGACAAAACTCCGCCCTCACGTTTACGGTGGGCAACTCGAACGCGAGCACTCCATTCGTGAAAACCGCCTTCAGCGACCCGCTGCCTTCCGGACTGGCGGTGGCCTCGCCGAACGGGCTGACCGGCACCTGCGTTACCAACGACGGAGCTTCGGTCTCGGCGACGCCGGGCAGCACCACGGTAAGCCTGCTGTCGCTGAGTTTGCCGGCGAATTCCTCCTGTTCGTTCACCGTCAACGTGACGGCAAGCACGCCCGGGGGCAAGAGCAATGTGACCGGGGCGATTACCGCGAGCTACGATACCGGCAGCGAAACCTTCGCTCCGCTCACCGGCAACACGGCTTCGGCCGGTCTGACGGTGATCGCGCCGGCGGGGATTAGCAAGGCATTCAGCCCGACGACCATCGCGCTGAACGCCTCCAGCGCGCTCACCTTCACCATCTCCAATCCGGCGGGTAACGCCTCGACGCTGCACAACCTGAGCTTCAGCGACACGTTCCCCCCCAACCTGGCAGTGTCATCGACGCCGGGTGTCGGCGGGACCTGCGTGAGCGGCAGCAACGGAACCGTGACGGCGACCGCCGGAGCCACGACGGTCAGCTACTCCGGCGGCGTACTGACGGCCGGATCGTCCTGCACCATAACGTTGAGCGTCACGGCCACCGGTTCGGGCACCCTGACGAACGTCACCGGTGCCATCACTTCCACCGAAACGCCGTCTTCCACGGGCGCCGCCACCGCCGCGCTCACCGTGCTGGCGCCCACCTACATGAACGCCAACAGCGGCACGACGCCGCAATCGGCGCCGGTGACACACGCCTTCGGCACGCTGCTGTCGGTAACGGTGCTGGGTTCCGACGATGCCACTCCAGTGCCTGGCATCGTGGTCACTTTCACGGCGCCGGGTTCGGGCGCCACCGGAACTTTCGCCAACTCGACCAACACCACACAGGCGACCACCAATAGCGGCGGCGTCGCGACCGCCACCATCTTCACGGCCAACAGCGTCGAGGGCGGACCGTACACGGTAGCGGCCACGGCCAGCGGACTGCCCACGGTGAACTTCTCGCTCACCAATACTGCGGGCTCCGCGACGCAGATGACGGCCAATGCCGGGACCACGCCGCAGTCGGTGCAGGTGGCCACCGCCTTCGGCACACTGCTTTCGGTCACCGTCAGGGATCAATACGACAATCTCGTCCCCGGTATCGTGGTGACCTTCACTGCGCCAGGATCGGGCCCGACGGGGACATTCGCCAACGCGACGCATACGACACAGGCGACCACCAACAGCAGCGGTGTGGCCACGGCCACCGTCTTCACCGCAGGCACACTGGCGGGCGGGCCGTACAATGTGACGGCCACCGCTTCGGGCCCTCCGTCGGTGAACTTTTCGCTGACCAACACTGCGGGCTCGGCGATGCAGATGACCGCCAATGCCGGCGCCTCGCCGCAGTCCGCGCAGGTGACTAAGGCCTTCGGCACACTGCTCTCGGTCACCGTCCGGGATCAATACAACAATCTCGTCCCCGGTATCGTGGTGACCTTCACTGCGCCAGGATCGGGCCCGACCGGGACCTTCGCCAACACGACGCACACGACACAGGCGACCACCAACAGCAGCGGTGTGGCCACGGCCACCGTCTTCACCGCAGGCACACTGGCGGGCGGGCCGTACAATGTTACGGCCACCGCTTCCGGCCCCCCGTCGGTGAGTTTCTCGCTGACCAACACCGTCGGTCCTGCAACGCAGCTTGTGGCGCACGCGGGGACACCGCAGTCGGCGCAGGTGACCACGGCGTTCGGTACGCTGCTCGCGGCGATCGTCGAGGATCAGTACAACAACCCGGTGCCGGGCGTAGTGGTGACCTTCACAGCGCCCTCTTCCGGAGCGACCGGGACGTTCGCCAACACCACGGCGTCCACGAACGCCACGACCGGCGGCAACGGTATCGCCACGGCGACGGCCTTCACGGCCAATACGAAGTCGGGAAGCTACAATGTGAGCGCCACGGCTACGGGGTTGCCCTCGACCGCCTTCGCGCTGACCAATACGGCGGGTCCGCCGGCGCACATCTCGGCGCCCATCGGGACCACGCCGCAAGCGACGCCCGTGAAAACGCCGTTCCCGGTCCCGCTGGAAGTGCTGCTGCTGGATCAGTACAACAATCCGGTGCCCGGGGTGACGACGACCTTCACGACGCCGACGTCGGGCCCCAGCGCGACCTTTGCCAACGGCATGACCACGATACAGTCGATCAGCGACAGCACCGGCACAGCCTCGGCCAACCTGACGGCGAACAACCAGGCGGGTGGACCGTATCTGGCGAGCGCCGCGGTTGCCGGGTTCTCGGAGATCAACTACGCGCTCACCAATCTGCCGGCCAGCACGGCGTACAAGCTGATGCCGAATCCGGTGGAGGTGGAGTTCTGCGGGGCATCGAATACGCCCAACCCGCCGTCGATGGTTCAACTGCAGACCCCGAATCCACTGGACTTCACAGTGAAGCTGAGCCAGCAGGCGAAGGATCGCATCACCATTACGCCGGGGAGTGGGAAGTCACCACAAACCCTTACGGTGATGGCGCTGCCGAATCTGGATATGCGGCCGGGCCAGTACCATCTGCCGTTTGAAGTGGTCTTCGGCGACGGCAGCCGGCTGCCTGGCCTCGCCGTGCTGCACGTCTGCGGCAGCGGGCGGTAGGCGCGGCATCGGACAACCGGACCCGGTTGGGACGGCGGGTCCCGCGAGCGGCGGAACAGCCGTTCGCCAGTCTGGCCGCTCGTCTGCGCTGTGTTATAGTTGCAGTCGGTGGACCGCCCCCGAGCGGACGCCAAACTCCCGATTTTCATTCCAAAGAGGAGCACGGTGATGAATCTTCGTCCGCTTCACGATCGCATCCTGGTGAAACGCATCGAGGAGGCTGAGACCGTTCGCGGCGGCATCATTATCCCCGACACGGCGAAAGAGAAGCCGCAGCAGGCCGAGGTGGCGGCCGTGGGTAACGGCAAGCTGCTGGAAAGCGGCGAGCGTGTGGCTCTCGACGTTAAGCCGGGCGATCGGGTCCTGTTCGGCAAGTATGGCGGCTCGGAAGTGAAGATCGAAGACGTGGAATATCTGATTCTGCGCGAAGACGAGATTCTCGGAGTAATCGAAAAATGAAACGCATCGTAACGGTTCTTGCAATCGCTCTGGCGGCGGCCGCGCTCGGCGCGGCGCAGACGAAGCTTGGCGTTGTCAACATGCAACGCGCGATTTCCAACACGGCGGAGATCAAGAAGGCGATCGTGGACGTCACCACGAAGTACCGCCCGCGCCAACAGGAGATCGAACAACTGCAGGGAGAACTGCAGAGCATTCAGCAACAGGTCCAGAGCGGCAAGCTCAGCCCGGCGGCCGAACAGCAGTTGCGCGCGGAGGGCGCCACGAAGGAACGGCAGATGCAGCGGAAGGATCAGGATCTGCGGGACGACGTGGACCGCGAACGCAATGAGATGGTGGGGCACGCCACGCAGCGGATGCAGGGCATCATTCAGAAGGTCGCCG
>Ga0209415_10020466_pt1 | contig 10277 bp, 8 predicted proteins | sample PeaSoiSIISIP2007_FD_187696 | JGI IMG/M metagenome (GOLD analysis project Ga0209415, IMG submission 187696) | Peat soil microbial communities from Weissenstadt, Germany - SII-SIP-2007 (SPAdes) (version 2) | ecosystem: Environmental > Terrestrial > Soil > Wetlands > Peat | place: Germany...
CGCCGCGTAGAAGCCGAGCTTCTCCCACGTCTCGTCGCCCGGGGAGACGACCTCGACCACGAGCGCCGCGGTCGGATGCCACATCGCCGCCGCTGGTGGCCGGTGGAGGCCGCCGTCGGGGACGCGATGGTTGTCCTCGACGCCTATGTTGAACTCGAGGGTTGGCTCGAGCCCCTTAGCGCGTGCCGCCGGGCCCAGCAGCTCGGCCAGTTGCTGGATCACGCTCGCGTGCGCATGACTACCGGTCGGGTTCACATGCAGCACGCCCTCCCACACCTCGTCGCCGCCGTCGAGGCCGCGTCGCCGCCGCCGCTCCAACAACGGCGCGAGCCCGGCGCTCGCGGGATCGAGGACAAGCGTGCGCATCGTGGACACAGCGTAGGGCCTGATCCGACAAACGCCCTGCCCTAGAGACACAAAGGCCGCGCACACAGCGCGGCCGCTCAAAGCCAGAGGAGAAGGTTCTCGGGGCCGGCAGAGCCGACCCCGAGAAGCTTCAAACGATCTACATCATCCCGCCCATGTCCGGCATGCCACCGCCGCCGCCGCCGTCCTTCTCCTGAACCTCAGCGACGATCGCCTCGGTCGTGAGGATGTTCTTCGCGATCGACGCGGCGTTCTGCAGCGCCGAGCGCGTGACCATTGCGGGGTCGATGATGCCGGCGGCGACGAGATCGACGATCTCGTTCGTCGCGGCGTTGAGGCCGTAGCCGGCCTTTGCCTTGCGGACGTCGTTGACGACGACCGAGCCTTCGAGGCCGGCGTTCTCGGCGATCTGACGCAGCGGCTCCTCAAGAGCGCGCAGCACGATCTTGGCGCCGGTCTTCTCGTCCTCTTCGGTGAACTTGTCGAGGTCGATCGACTTGACGGCGGCAAGCAGCGCGACACCGCCGCCCGGCACGATGCCCTCCTCGAGCGCGGCGCGGGTCGCCTGGAGCGCGTCCTCGACGCGATGCTTCTTCTCCTTCATCTCGGTCTCGGTCGCGGCACCGACCTTGACGACGGCGACCCCGCCGGACAGCTTCGCGAGGCGCTCCTGGAGCTTCTCGCGATCGAAGTCCGAGTCGGTGTTGTCGATCTCGGTCTTGATCTGGGCGATGCGGCCCTTGATCGCGGCCGCGTCCCCGGCGCCGTCAACGATCGTCGTGGTGTCCTTTGCGACGACCACACGACGCGCGTGACCGAGCTGCGAGAGCTGGGTGTTCTCGAGCTTGAGGCCCATCTCCTCGGTGATCACCTCAGCGCCGGTGAGGATCGCGATGTCCTCGAGCATGCGCTTGCGGCGGTCGCCAAAGCCCGGAGCCTTGACCGCGACGCCGGTGAACGTGCCGCGGAGCTTGTTGACGACGAGCGTCGCGAGCGATTCGCCCTCGACGTCCTCGGCGATCACCAGCAGCGGCTTGCCCGACTGGATGACCTGCTCGAGCACCGGCAGAACGTCGCGGACCGAGCCGATCTTCTGGTTGGCAATGAGGATGTAGGGATCCTCGAGGACAGCCTCCATGCGGTCCTGGTCGGTCACCATGTAGGGGTTGATGTAGCCCTTGTCGAACTGCATGCCCTCGGTGAACTCGAGATCCATGGCGAGCGTCTGGCCGTCCTCGACGTTGACGACGCCCTCCTTGCCGACCTTCTCGATCGCGTCGGCGATCAGGTCGCCGATCTCCTCGTCACCGGCCGAGATCGTCGCGACGCGCGCGACCTGCTCCTTACCGGCGACCTCCTTGGACTGCGCGCCGATGTTCTCGACGACGGCGGCCACAGCCTGCTCGATGCCGCGCTTGAGCGCGAGCGGGTTGGCGCCGGCCGCGACGTTCTTGAGGCCCTGGCGGACGATCGCCTGGGCAAGCACGGTGGCGGTTGTGGTGCCGTCGCCGGCAACGTCGTTGGTCGCGGTCGCGACCTCGCGGACGAGCTGCGCCCCCTGGTTCTGGAACGGGTCCTCGACCTCGATCTCACGTGCGATCGTGACACCGTCGTTGGTGATCGTGGGAGCGCCGAACTTCTTGTCAAGCACCACGTAGCGGCCCTTCGGGCCAAGCGTCACCTTCACGGCATTTGCAACCGCGTCGACGCCTTCCTCGAGGGCCTTGCGCGCCTCGCTGCTGTACATCAGTTCCTTGTGGGCCATGTTCCTTGTGTCTCCTTATGACTCGACGCGCGCGAGGACGTCGGACTCGCGTAGCACGAGCAGATCCTCGCCATCGACCTTGATCTCGGTGCCGCCGTACTTGCTGTAAAGGACCTCATCGCCGGCGCTGACGTCGAGCGGAATCCGCTTGCCGTCGTCGTCCAGCTTGCCGTCGCCGACTGCGAGGACCTTGCCTTTCTGTGGCTTTTCCTTGGCGGTGTCGGGGAGGACGATGCCGCTAGCGGTCGTCTCCTCATCCTCGATCGCCCGCACGATCAGCCGATCGCCCAGGGGCTTGAGCTTCATCTTCAGAAACCTCCGTTGAGAGTTGCTACTGCGGCGCGTGTTTCGGGGTTGGCACTCTCGATCGGAGAGTGCTAAGCGCACTCCGCAATATAGCGAATCGCCGGCGCACGTCAAGCCGAGCTGGCACTCTCCTACCGAGAGTGCCAACCGCACTACGTATCAGCCCGCCCAGCCTGGAGAACACAACCGCTCGCGACCCAAAAGCCGCGCGATCCGCAAAGGAGGAGTTTCTTTCGGCGGCAAAGCCGCCAAAGAAAGCTCCGACGTCAGTTTTGAGCCCCCCCGAACCCCTTGACCATCTCGGTCATGCCCGCCGGCTTGTCGAGAATCTGCGAGAAGCGAACCACCGTGACGACGTCATCCATCGTGACGGAACGACCGTAGATCTGCTCGAGGAACTTGATCAGCTCCTCGTGACGGCGAACCTCGGGGTTGTCGTGCTGGATATCGCGCGGCGAGAGTTCGCGCAGCGTGAGCACGACGACCTCGTCGATCACCGCCTCGAAGATCCGCTCGCGCGGCGAGTGCTTGTAGCCGAGGGTGCACAGAACGGCCTGGCTCTTGCGGTATTTGTGCGACTTGTCGCCGAGACGGATCGTCGCCGTTTTGCGGCCACGCTTCATCTGGTCGGCAAAGACCGTCGAGTAGAAGTTGAGAACCTCCACGACCTCGGCAGGCTATCGGTCGCCGGACATCTTGGGTAGGGCTCGCTCGACCATCTCGCGCTCGCCGGCGTAGGTCAGCGTCCTCGCGGCGTCGGAAAGCGCTATCCATCGCGCCTCGAGGATCTCGTGGTCGTGGTCCTCGGGGGATCCCGACCGGTAGCGAAAGAGGAAGAAGCTGACGCGCTTGTCGACGAGTGCGCCACCACGACGGTAGCGGTAGCGCACATCACCGAGCGGCTCGATCAAGTCCACCTCGACCCCGCCCTCCTCGCGCACCTCGCGCGTGGCCGCCTCTTCCGCAGTCTCCGCGCCATCGATGTGACCCTTGGGCAAGCCGAGCACCGTGGACCCGTTGGCAGCACGGCGCTTGGGCACAATCACAAGCACCTCATCGCCCTTCACGACGACGCCGCCGGCGGAGCGCTCCTCGGCGCGACGAAGGCGCTGGTGCTTGGCGGCCGACGGCATCGATCCATTATCGCGACGCCCGCGCCCCGGCTATCGTGGACGCGTGCGCCGGATCGCCATCGCCATCGCCCTCTGCGCGCTCGCCGGCTGCCCGGTCGCGGCGCTCGGCGCGCCGCACGCGAGCGTCCCCCACGCGAACCGCCTGTGGGCGACGATCGACAAGTGCCAGCCGGCCACCGCCGGCACGATCGTCGGCGTCCGCGCATCGATGCCGGGCACCGGCGACGCCAGCGAGCAGATGTTCATGCGCTTCGCGCTCCAGTACCGGGGGCGCGCGCAGCGGCACTGGCACAAGCTTGCCGGTAGCCGCACCCTCGTCAGCGTCGGATCGGCCGCCTACGTGAGCCGCCAGGCCGGCTTCAACTTCGAGCTCTCGGCGGCGACGGCCCCGGGTACGGTGCTGCGCGGCGTCGTCGATTTCCAGTGGCGGCGCGGCTCGATCATCGCCCAGAGCGTCCTGCGCTTGACGAGCGCGGGACGGCGGCCAAGCGCCGGGGCGCGCCCGCCCGGTTACAGCGCGGCGCGCTGCACGGTCAGCTGAGCGAACAGGCGCGGGTCGTTCGAGATCACACCGCTGACGCCGAGCGCGGCGAGCTGGCGGATGCGAGCGATGTCGTCGACTGTCCAGACGTAGATCTCGCCGCCGGCGTCCCGTACGACGCCCACCAGGCGCCGCGAGACGAGCGGCCACTGGACGACGAGCGCGTCGATCGCCCCGTCGCGCAGGCGCGCACCGGCCACGCGCGCGAGCCCGATCCGGTAGACCCGCCCGGCGAGCGCGCCGGCGATCGGCGAGCCGACGGTCCAGCCGATCGACAGACCGGGCGCGAGCGTCCGCAGTCGCACGAGGCTGCTCCATTCCCCGGTGCTGACGAAGGCGCGCGAACGCGCCCCCGCATCATCGAGGGCTTCGAGCACGCGGTCCTCATAGCCGGCGCGCTTGAGGTCGAGCTGGAGCCTGACGGGGGCGAACGGTGCCGAGCACAGGTGTGCGAGCGCCTGCGCGAGCGTCGGCGCAGCGTGCCGGCGCAGCGCGCGGTAGTCGTGCACGACGCGCAGCTCGCCACTGCCGTCAGGGCGCTCGCTGAGCACGTCGAACTCGATCATGTCGACGCCGGCGGCGAGCGCGGCGTCGAAGCTCTCGAGCGTGTTGCCGGGCACGATCGCATCGGCGCCCTTGTGGCCGACGCGGATCACCGCTGGCACCCCGGGCACCAGTAGGTCCGACGGTCGCCGTCGCCCTGTCCGCGCGCACGGACGCGCGCGCCGCAGCGCGCGCACGCCTCGCCGGCGCGCCGGTAGACCGAGCGCGGACGCGCGATGAAGCCGTCGCGCGCCGAAACCGCCATCTCCCGCCGCGCGAAGGCGAGCAGCGCGTGCAACTCGCCGTCGCTGACGGCGCCGATCGGCCGCCACGGATCGATTGCCGCCGAAAAGCAGGTCTCGCACTTCCAGATGTTCCCGATGCCGGCCACCGCCCGCTGGTCGAGCAGCGCCTCCCCGACAGACCGCTCCGGGCCCCCCGCGCGCAGTCGCGCCAGCGCCGCCTGCACGTCGAACTCCTCGCCGAGGATGTCCGGCCCGAGCTGCGCGATGCGCGGGTCGGTGCGCGCGCGTTGCGCGGTCAAGAGCTCGAGCGTCGGCCCACCGAGCTCGAGGCATTCCTGCGCGCCCCTGCGCAGCACCAGCCAGACCAGCCCGCCCCGCGGTGCGCCCGCGCGGCGCACGATCCACGAGCCCGTCATCCCGAGGTGCGAGTGGATGACGAGGTCCCCCTCGAAGCGCACGAAGAGGTGCTTGCCGTGGGCATCGACGACCTGCACGGCGCGCCCGGCGAGCCGCTCGGGCCAGCGATCCATCGCGTGGCGTCGCTGCGGCGTATCGACCAGGTCCGGCACCTGCCCGGCGAGGACCGCGCGCAGCCGGCTCGCGGCGAAGTGGATCGTGTCCCCCTCGGGCATCCCCGCCGTGCCCTAGGCGCTGAGCGTGAGCCGGCGCGGGCCCTGGCGGAAGCCGAGCTCGACGAGCAGCCGCTCGTGGGGCCCGCCAAGCACGGGCTCACCGTCGATCCGCTCGGGCTCGAGCTTGCGTATCTGTCCCGCGCGAACCGCCCCGGCGAGAGCGGTGAGGGCCTCGCGCAGCGCGTCTCCCGCGACGAAGGTTTGGATGCCGCGGCCACCGGATTCGACATAGCAAGCGCACTCTGCCGCAATCAGGACGACGAACGCACCCGCCACGCGCTGGGCACGCCGCCGCTCGCCCGGCTCCCCCGGCCAGGACAGCGCCGCACCGTACGGCTGGGCCGGGTCGCTCGCAGCCAGCACGAGCGGCGCCGCGCGGTCGAGGTCGCGCAGCGCGCGCAGGCGCTCGACCGCGCCGGGGAGCGCGAACTGCGCGCCGCCGAGGCCTTCGACGAAGTAGCCGCGGCGCGCGAGGCCGAGTGTTTCGAGCTGGGTGAGGGAGTCGTAGAGAGCCGCGAAGCCGCCCGGGATGCCTTCGGCCAGCACGAGCTCGCGCGTCAGGATCCCGTAGCGCTCGAGCAACAGCTCGGCGATCGTCCGCCGGCGCGCGACGGGATCGCCCGCGGGCTCGCCTGTGCCCGTGACGGTAAATAGGCGCGCCGTGAGCGACCAGCGGCCCTGGACCGGCCCGCGCGTCTGCGCGCGGGCGGCGCGGTGAGCGGGGGCAAAGCGCCGCCCCGAGCGCGGCCCGGAGCGAGTGCTCGCGAGCGCGAGGCGCGGGGCGCGCAGCGGCGCCCACGCGTCGTTGGTCACCTCCCCTGCCCAGACGAGGTCCCAGAGCGCCTCCTGGAGCGCCGCCGGCGGACCGCCGAGGTCGCTCAACAGATCGCCGAAGAAGCAGGGCGAGGCGGCGAGGCGCTCGCGCAACAGCTCGTGCTCGGGCTCGGCCGGTGCGGGCGCACGCGCCGGCGGCGGCGAGCCGATCGCTGCGGCGTCGTCGCGGAAGTAGAGCGCGACGCGCCCGCTGCGACGTGCGATCGCGCCCGCGCCGACCCAGACGATCTCGCCCGCGGCGCAGAGCTGGTCGAGCCAGGTAGTGGAGTAGGCGCCGAGCCGCCGCGGCAGGATCGCCTGCTCCCAGAGCTCGGCCGGCAGCGCGAGGCCCTGCAGCGGCACGAGCGCGTCGCGCAGGCGCTCGATACCGGCCCCCGCCGCGGGGTGGCGGTCGATCCCCTGCCACGAGGGTAGGAAGGCCGCGAGCGCGCGGCGCTCGGCGGGCTCGATCTCGCGCCGGTGCACCGCCAGGGACGCGCGGCGCAGGCGCCGCAGCACATCCGGTTCGCACCACTCCGGCTCGCCGGCGCGCGCGAGCGGGTGGGAGGCGGGACGCAGCTCGCCGCGCAGCAGGCGACTCGCCGCCTCGAGCTCGCGCAGCGCGCTCGAGGGGTCGACGCCGTAGCGCTCGCGCAGCTCGCCGGTCGTGAACGGACCGTGCGTTCGCGCGTGACGCAGTGCGAGCTCGGCCAGCGCGTCGTCGACGGGCTCGAGGAACGCCGCCGGCAGCCCGCCGGGCGGGACGACTCCGAGCGCGTCGCGGTAGAGCCCGGCGTCCTCGGCTGCGATGTAGCGCGGCTCGCGCGCGATCCGCACGAGCGCCGCACGCCGCTCGCGCACCAGCTCATCGGCCATCGCAACCCCGTCGAGCGGCGCGAGCACGCGCTCGCGCACCTCATCCGGGCGCAGCGCACCGAGCGTGCGCAGGACATCGTGGAGCTCGTCGCGAGAGGTCGCCTGCCGCTCGCGCGACCGGCGCTGGAGGTCGGCTTCGAGCGCCTCGAGCGCACCGGCGTCGATCAGCTCGCGCAGCTCCTCCTGCCCGAGCAGCTCGCGCAACAGCTCGCGGTCGAGCGAGAGCGCCGCGGCGCGCCGCTCGGCGCTCGGCGCGTCGCCCTCGTACATGTAGGTCGCGACGTAGTCGAACAGGAGCGCGGCGGCGAAAGGCGAGGCGGTCGGCGTCTCGACCTCGACGATCGATAGCTCGCGCGTAGCGAGGCGGCGCAGCAGCGCTTCGAGACCCGCGAGGTCGAGGACGTCACGCAGGCACTCGCGGTAGGTCTCGAGGATGATCGGGAAGTCCGGATAGCGCTTCGCGACCGCGAGCAGCGTCTGCGACTTGAGGCGCTGCTGCCAGAGCGGCGTGCGCTTGCCCGGGTAGGCGCGCGGAATCAGCAGCGCCCGCGCCGCGTTTTCGCGGAAGCGAGCGCCGAAGAGCGCCGAGGAGTCGAGCTCGGCGACGATCAGATCCTCGCTCTCGCCGGGCTCGAGCACGAGGAGCTCGGCGCTCGGCGGCTCGTCGGTGTCGGGGAGGTGGAGGATGATCCCGTCGTCGGAGGCGATCGCGTCGGCTTCGATCCCAAAGCGCTCGCGCAGGCGCGCGCTCAGCGCGAGCGCCCACGGTGCATGGACGCGCCGGCCGTAGGGCGAGAGCAGGCACAGGCGCCAGTCGCCGATCTCGTCGCGGAAGCGCTCGACGACGAGCGTCCGATCGGACGGGAGGACGCCCGTCGCGGCGCGCTGCTCGGTGAGGAACTCGAGCAGGTTGCGCGCCGCGAGCGCGTCGAGGTCGTAATCGCGCTCGAGCACCTCGGCCGGCTGGTCGACGGCCCAGCGCGAGAAGGCTCCGATCGCCTCGCCGAGCTCCTTGGGGCGCCCGACGCCGTCGCCGTGCCAGAAGGGCACCGCGCCGCTCGCGCCGGGCGCGGGCGTCACGATGACGCGGTCGCGGCCGATCTCCTCGATCCGCCAGGCGGTCGCGCCGAGCAGGAAGGTCTGTCCGGGCCGCGCCTCGTAGACCATCTCCTCGTCGAGCTCCCCGACGCGCCGGCCGTCGGGTAGCGTGACGAGGTATAGGCCGCGGTCGGGGATCGTGCCCGCGTTGACGATCGCGAGCTTCTGCGCGCCCTTGCGCGCGCGGATCGTGCCCGCGATGCGGTCCCACGAGATCCGCGCCCGCAGCTCGCCGAACTCGCTCGAGGGGTAGCGGCCGTCGAGCATGTCGAGCACGTTCTCGAGCAGCTCGCGCGAGAGCTCGCTGTAGGAGTGGGTGCGGGTCACGAGCGCGTGGAGCTCGTCGACCGAGACGCTCTCGCTCGCGGCGGCGATCGCGACGATCTGTTGCGCGAGCACGTCGAGCGCGTTGCGCGGCACGACGGTCTCCTCGATCCGTCCCTCGCGCATCAGCTTGACGACGACGGCGGATTCGAGCAGGTCGCCGCGGAACTTAGGGAAGATCCGGCCCTTCGAAACCTCGCCGACGCCGTGGCCCGCGCGCCCGATCCGCTGCAGGCCACGCGCGACCGACTTCGGCGACTCGACCTGGACGACGAGATCGACGGCGCCCATGTCGATGCCGAGCTCGAGCGAGGAGGTCGCGACGAGGCAGCGCAGCGCGCCCGCCTTGAGCAGCTCCTCGACCGTGGTCCGCTCCTCGCGCGCGAGTGAGCCGTGGTGGGCGCGCGCGATCTCCTGGGTGGGAAGGTCCTCGCCGGCACCGAGCTCGGCCGAGTGCAGCTCGTTCAGGCGCAGCGCGAGGCGCTCGGCGGAGCGGCGGCTGTTGACGAAGACGATCGTCGAGCGGTGCGCGCGCACGAGCTCGAGTAGGCGCGGGTAGATCGCCGGCCAGATCGACCCCCCATTACGGGGGGCAGGTCGAACGACCGCCTCGCCGCCCTGGAGCGGATCGAGCGGATCAGCGCCCTCGGGCGCCGACGGCGCCGCCATCGACTCGACTGGCACAACGATCTCGAGGTCGAGCCCCCGCGGCCCGCTCGCGTCGATGATCGTGGCGGTGCGCATCGGGCCCACCATGAAGCGCGCGATCTCTTCGAGCGGCCGTTGCGTCGCCGACAGGCCGATCCGCTGGAGCGGCTCGCCGTCGCGCAGCGCCTCGAGGCGCTCGAGCGTCAGCGCCAGGTGCGATCCGCGCTTCGTGCCCGCAACCGCGTGGATCTCATCGACGATCACCGTGTCCGCGTCCGCGAGCAGCTCGCGTGCGCGCGAGGTCAACATCAGATACAGCGACTCCGGCGTCGTGATCAGGATGTCGGGCGCGTGGCGGAGCATCGCCGCGCGCTCGCGCGCGGGCGTGTCGCCGGTCCGGATCGCGACGTTCAGGTCAAGCCCGAGCCCGCGCAGCGGCGTGCGCAGGTTGCGCTCGATGTCGTATGACAGCGCCTTCAGCGGCGACACATAGATGACGCGCGTGCGCGGGCCGGTCGGCGGCTCGCGCACGTAACGATCGAGCGCCCAAAGGAATGCCGCCAGCGTCTTCCCGGAGCCGGTCGGCGCCGAGATCAGGACGTTGTGGCCGCTCGCGATCGCCGGCCAGGCCTGCGCCTGCGCCGGCGTGGGCGCGTCGAAGGCCGCGTCGAACCAGTCCTTGACGCGCTGCGTGAACTCACCCGTCTGCATTCGTTCACCGACGTTAGCGCGCCGGCAACCCGGCAAGCACGCGCGCTCGCGTGAGGACCGCGTCGAGCATCGGCGCCGTGAGACGCCCGGTGAACGTGTTCTGCTGGCTCGGGTGATAGCTGCCAAGCATCACGCGGTCGTTGGGCAGCGCGAGCTCCGCCCCGTGCGCGAAGCGCGGGCGCGGCCGATCGCGCGCTTCGAGCAGGATCAGCGCCGCATCCCACGCGAACGCGCCGAGGCAGACGACCACCCGGAGCTCTCCCAACAGCTCGATCT
>Ga0209415_10020468_pt1 | contig 10277 bp, 12 predicted proteins | sample PeaSoiSIISIP2007_FD_187696 | JGI IMG/M metagenome (GOLD analysis project Ga0209415, IMG submission 187696) | Peat soil microbial communities from Weissenstadt, Germany - SII-SIP-2007 (SPAdes) (version 2) | ecosystem: Environmental > Terrestrial > Soil > Wetlands > Peat | place: Germany...
TGTTGGGTCCATTCGTCTCGGCCAGTAGCTCGCTTTTAGACCCTTGCTCGACCTGCTATCGCAGCTTCCCTTGCGGGGTGCCGCGCGCGATCTTCGCTCGGGCTCCGGGCTTACCGCCAACCGGAAAAACCTACCCAACGCCTCGGAACTCTATCCTGCCTTCGACGTTTCTTCTTGTTCTCCTCGACCAGCGCTTTGCTATAGACCCTCGCTCGCCCTCCCCGCTCATTTTCATGGGTAGGGTGACTACACTTGAGTCCCGGACGCCGCACCAACCGGAAAAACTCTAGAAGCTGTCAAAGAACGATTATGGTTCTACTCCTTCTATTTTCAGAGTCAATGAAAACTTTGCATTTGTAACTCGCGTATTTTCAGCCGAGTGCACGCCGTCCACAGGCAAGTGACCGGAATTGGTGCAAGGGACGGACCAAGATCAAGCAGAAGGCACGCCGGACAAGGGTTTTCACGGTTCGAGAGTACGGATGAAAGAGTCCCCGAGTTTCGCGGTATGACTTCGCGGCGTGTGAAAATCACGCAAAACCCTTACCGGACAAGGGAGGATCTCGAGAAGGTCGATTTCTACTAGGACTCAATCGATCTCGATTTTCTCGTCCAGGAGTTGCTTCTCCGCCTCGTCGGAGCCGGCAAGCTCAAACGAGTTGGTAATCGCGGCCTTCCCTTTTTCCACGCTGGTGATGACGTAGGAGCAGCCGAACCAGTGCGCCTCGGCGAGGTCGGTCGATGACCACCGAGCCGGATGGTCAGGGTGCGAGTGGTAGAAACCGACAATTTCCTCGCCACGCTCGCGCCCCTCGCGCTGAATGCGCACCAGTTCGCGCGGATCGATGTTGTAACGGTTCTGCGGCGAGTCCGTGCGGGTGTTCCCGCAGCGTGCGGTCGAGGTTACGATGCGGGTGCCGTCATCGTCCACGCGGCCGAGCAGCACACCGCAACACTCGTGCGGATAGGTTTCTTCACCGTGATGGCAGACGGCTTCCCATTTCTTGCGTGCGATCTTGATCATCGATGTTGTTCAGGCCGGGATCAAGTTTCCCCGGTCAACGAGGGGCTTCAACGGTTATCTGAGCGACGTTTCTTACTGGAAAATTTACTGAGTTTGCGATGAAACAAAGATGGTGAGCTTGTTTATGAAGCGATAGAGCTCTGGTCTCGTCGGAGTCTTCGGAAATCGTCACCTGGGGATGAAGCGTCACCTCGGCAAATGCTGCTGATCCATCCGGGCGTTCGTTCATCACACCCCTGGCGTCGTCCCGATATTCAGTGACTACTATTTTATTGACGGCACAGAGGTGGAGGTAGGAAAGCATGTGACAAGCCGAGAGACTCGCCACCAAGAGATCCTCAGGATTGTAGCGTGCCGGGTCGCCGCGAAACGCCGGATCGGAGGACGCCAATACTGGAGGCTTTCCGGAAGCTGTGATCGTATGGTCGCGCTTATAGGTCGCGTATGTCTTTGTGCCTTGGCCTTGATTGCCGGTCCACGCAACTTGAATCTCATAGTGGTGCTGCTTCATGATCTCTCCTTGGAATGGTGCAGGTCGGATGCAAACGATTCATCCTTCCGTCCAGAATCTCTCACTCAAATACTTCTCGCCGGAATCGCAGAGCATAGTGACAACCACGGCCTGCTGCTTCTTCCCCAATTCAAGCTGCTCGGAGATTCTCAGGCTGGCGAAGATGCCGGCTGCAGCAGAGATCCCCAGCAGCAGTCCGCATTCGCGGCCGATGCGCCGGGCCATGGCATAGGCGTCTTCGGTCGCGATCTCAAGATTCTCATCCGCCAGTCGCGGATCGTAGATTTTGGGAACGATGGCGCTGGCCATGTGTTTAGCGCCTTCAATGCCGTGAAAAGCGGAATCGGGCTGCAGCGAGATGCAGCGGACCGAGGGATTGAGTTCCTTCAAACGCCGCGCAGTGCCCATGAATGTCCCGCTGGTACCGAGCATGGCTACGAAGTGAGTGATGCGTCCTTCGGTCTGTTGCCAGATTTCGTTGCCCGTGCCGCGGTAGTGGGCCAGCCAATTTGCGTCGTTCGAATATTGATCCGCATAGAAATATAAATCGGGATGCTTGGCGGCAAGCTCGCGAGCTAGACGGATGGCGCCGTCGGAACCTTCGCCGGGATCGGTATAGAGAATGTTTGCGCCGTATGCGCCCAGAATCCTCTTGCGCTCGGCGGAAACATTCTGCGGCATACACAGGGTGACGGGGAATCCCTCAGCCGCGCCCAGCATGGCATAAGCAATGCCGGTGTTGCCGCTAGTGGCGTCGAGCAGGGTTTTGCCAGCAACAAACTTCCCGCTGCGGCGGCCTTCGGCGACGATGCTGGCGGCGGCGCGGTCCTTCACCGAGCCGCCGGGGTTGTGCCATTCGGCCTTGCCCAAAAGTGTTACCCCGGGCAAATGCGTAGTAAGCGAATCAAAACGCAACAGCGGAGTATTGCCGATGCGTTCGAGCAGACTCTGCCCCGGGCGCGGGGCGGCGGGTTCCGGCGCACCATGCGCAGGAAAAGTTTCCCCGTCCTTGGCCGAAGTCTGTCCCATATCGACCTACTCTCTCGTGACTATCGTAATATGCAGGAAAGAGCGAAACACGCTATGTAGTATGGTGTCTTTAGATGACAAAGTTTGCAAGTCGATGCAGCGCTAAATAAGTGGCGCACAGTTTGTGCCCAGCCTGCATCTAAGAGAGAGATCGGAAAAGTAGAAAAATGTCGAAAGCCATAGAAGCACGAACCTACGAGGAAGCGCTGGCCTGGCTGCGCGAGCACGGTTTCGACGTGCTGGAGGCGCCCGGCACCAACGGGCGCGTGTTCCTCAGAAAATACAACGTCTCGGCCGCGATTCAGAAGACGGCTGAAGATGGTGTAAAGATTTTCGCGTACCCCGGATACCTGATCGGCAGCGAGATCTCGAAGCTGGTCAACCGCGGCTACCAGCAGTTCCTGAAAAACTCGAAGACAGAAATCCCCGCGACTGCCGACCACCTCAAGGCCCTGCAGTCGTTTGCCGAAGAACTGAAAGTCGCGCTCGGATTGCCCAGCCTTTATAACGAATCGCTGGGAACGGTGAGCGACTCCTACCATTACGACCGCCTTAAGGACGACGACAAAGCACCAGTTGATCGGCCGAAGCGTCCCTGGGAAGTTGCCGGCAAAGCGGTTGCCGTTAAGAAGGGCCGGGCATAAGCCTCAAGGCCACTCCATCGAAATCCTCCCGTAATTGCCTCTGTCGTGCGAAACTGGTGCGCTCTGTTTACGCGACCTGGAGGTTCATATGCGCCGCAGCTTCATCCTCTACCTCTTTTTCTCCTCCGGCCTCTTGCCGATCCTGCTCCTCACAACCAGCGATCAAGCCCGCGCCCAGGACGAAGATGGCACCTATGGCAGCTACGAGAAAGCCATCGAGCACGTGCTGCGCACGCAGCAGGACGCCTGGAACCGCCACGATCTCGAAGGCTTCATGGCGGGCTACTGGCGTTCCCCGGAGCTGACGTTCTTCTCTGAGGGAAAAGAACAGGACGGATGGGAGGCAACGATTGAGCGTTATCTCGCGAAGTATACGAGTCCCGGGCATGAAATGGGGAAGCTGGAATTCTCCGGCCTGCGCGTCGAAGTGCTGAGCCAGGACTCCGCCTTTGTGCGCGGTTCGTGGAAGTTGACCATGTCCGACGGCAAGACGCCGCACGGATTGTTCACATTGGTTTTCCGCAAGTTTCCTGAGGGATGGAAGATCGTGCACGACCATACTTCGGCGGCAGAGTAAAGGGCTTCAGGCTGTTAGCTTCGTCCCATACCCTTGTCCATAGCTTCATTGGCCAGGCGGTCAGCTTCCCGATTGTGCTCGCGGAGGGCGTGGCCTATCGAGAACCATTCCAGTTGAGCGATTAATTCCTTGGCGCGGCCATGGAGGTCCTTGAGCGTCGCGTTCTTCACCTTGTAGATGCCTTTGATCTGGCGGACCAGTAACTCGGAATCGCTGATCAGCTTCAGGGCTTTGGGTCCACGCTGGACGGCGTATTCGAGGGCTGCGATCAGGCCCTGATACTCGGCAAAATTGTTGGTCTGGTGGCCGAGGTATTCGCTGAGATGCGCGACTTCGCGTCCGGTTTGATCCTGGATAACTACACCATAACCCGCGGGGCCGGGATTACCGCGTGCGCCGCCATCGCTGTGGGCGATGAGGTAGTGCTCAGGTGCATTTTCGCGGGGCGACTGCTCGCGATGAGAAAAGAGAGATTTAGTTCCGGTACCGCGGGAAGAAGGCATGCACTCGAGTTTACAACGGCGGTTGCCCGCGAGCTTAGCGGCCGGCGGCGAGGCGCGTGGCCAGGCGAGCAGGCAGGTTGGCGGCCAGGATCCGTTCCTGCGCGGCTTTCAGGTTGTAGGGTGCGCGGTGAAAGTGGACGACCTGGGCGTCGGTGTCGAACAGGGCGAAGGCGGCGCGCCAGTCTCCATCGCGCGGTTGCCCGACCGAGCCCGGATTGATCATGTACCGAGTGTTGGTCTTCAGTTGCAACGAGACCGACTCGGCTTGCCCGACCGTGCGGTATTCCGGACGAAAGCCGTCGGCGCTGGAGCCGTTGGCGAAGAATCCTCCCTGCAGGTGGGTGTGGCCGAAGAAGGTCAGCGGCGTTGTGAGTGCGAGCAGAGGGACCAGCGCATCGCCGATGGAAACGATGTAGGCATCTTCGTCACCCGGCGAGCCGTGAACGAATTGGACTTGAGGAAAGTCTTCGAGCGAAAGCGGGCCTTGCGGCAGAGCGTGCAGCCATTGGTGATGCTCGGGAGTTAGCTGATCACGGGTCCAGATCGCGGCGATGGCGGCCAGGGGGTTGAAATCATCCAACTCGAGCAAGCCGGTCGCGGCCTTGTCGTGGTTGCCCCGGACGAAAACCCTTCCCAGGTCGCGGGAGCGTTCGATGACTTCATTGGGAGAGCCTCCGTAGCCCACAATGTCGCCAAGGTTGGCCACGAAATCGAACGCCGGAGCTGCTACCATGCAGGCTTCCAGAGCTTCGAGGTTGGCGTGAATGTCGCTAAGCAGCAGTATGCGCAATAGACACCAGACAAAATGGCGATTATAGAACGAGCGCGAACCGAGAGCATACAGAGGGAGCGTTTATTCCGCTATAGCTATTTCGCATTGACCACTGGACAGCGGGCCCAGTGCCCATTGGCAACCTCCGCTAGCGGCGGCAGTTCGCGGGCGCACTCCGCCACGCGGAATCCGCAGCGCGGCTCGAAGGTGCAGCCCGGCGGCATGGTGTCCAGCGGAGGAACTGTGCCTTCGATCGTGCCCAGCGGACGTCCCCGCTCTGTCTTCAGGTCGGGGACAGCATGCAGCAGGCCGCGAGTATAAGGATGCGCGGGAGCCTGAAAGATTTCCCGCCTGCTTCCCAGTTCCACCACGCTGCCGGCATACATCACTGCCACGCGGTCGGCAACCTGCGAAACCACGGCGAGATCGTGCGAGATGAAGAGCATCGCCAGCCCAAACTTGGCTCGCAGTTCAGCCAGCAGATCGAGGATCTGGGCCTGGATGGTGACATCGAGCGCGGTGGTGGGCTCATCGGCGATGAGCAACTGCGGGCGGTTCACGATGGCCATGGCGATCATTACCCGTTGGCGCATCCCGCCAGAAAGCTGGTGCGGATAGTCGCGCGCCCGGCGGTCGGGCTCGGCGATGGCGACGTCGGTCATGGCCTGAACCGCAAGTTGTGCAGCCTCGCTCTTGGAACGGGAACCGTGAGCCAGCACCGCCTCGCCAATCTGGTCGCCGACCCGCATTACGGGATTGAGAGCGGTCATCGGCTCCTGAAAGATCATGGCGATCCGCGATCCGCGCAGTTGGCGCATTGAGTCATCCGGCAAAGCAGGGAGATTGCGCGTTGCACCGTTCTCCGAAAAGAGAATCTCGCCGGAAACCCTTGCCTGGGGCGGCAGCAGGCGCATGATGGCCAGGGAAGTAATGGACTTGCCTGAGCCAGATTCGCCGACAAGGCCTAGGACTTCCCCAGGAGTTATGGAGAAACTAACATCGCGGACGGCGGAAAGGGCTTGTGTGGGGACAGCCGCCCTCGGCTGTCCGCCCGCCCGCAGGGCGGCAGCGGGGAATTCGATGCTCAGGTGGCGGACTTCGAGCAGCGGAGACACGGTGTCATGGTAGCAAGGCGTATTCAGTTGGATCCTGCTTGGAAAGCCCAACACCCGGGCCTCTTCTCCACGGCTTTGCTAGCCAGATTAATGGAATAGCAGCGAGATTTCTCATCCTTAACCCAAAGCGAATTTCCTACAAGCTTTAATCCGGAGATGAAAACCCACTGGACATCTTCTTCCAAATCCGGATTTATCTCCGTCTGGAAGACTCTGATTCGAAACAAATGTTTACCCACTGAATCAGACGCCTGTACATATGCAACCCTGCCATCGTCGTTGGGTGCGGAGTATTTTATACCTTCGTAGGAGACTGGCGCGACGGGTTCTGGAGCAGCTCGCTTCCCGAACAAGGGGCATGGCAAAAGCACGATCGCAAGGGCCGAGTATGCCCTTGCGCGACCTAGGAACAGCAGAGCCTTGCCCACTAACGCCTCCATCGCCGACCACAGACTGCGTCGTGCGTGAACCGGCCAGAAGCAGCTTATTGTCCCAGAATCAGCGGCAGGCCGTTCTTGCTGTTGCCGATCACGACAACTTTTGTGTTGGGGCTCTTGGCCAGGTTCTCCGTGGCCTCGATGCCCTTCCACTCGAGGAGTTGGGCACTGATGCCTTGGGCCACGATCTGCTGGAAGTCGCGGACGCCGGCGGCTTCGATGCGCTTGCGCTGGGCTTCCTGGGTTTCCTTTTGCAGACGGAAACTCATGGCGAGCGATTCCTGCTCAGCCTGCTGCTTGGCTTCAATGGCGGCCTTCAGCGTGGCCGGGAGCTGGATGTCGCGCAAGAGAACCTTCTCTACGATCAGACCGCGCGGAGTGAGCTGAGCGTTGACCTGGTCGAAAATCTGCTTACCCACTTCTTCGCGTTCGCCGGTGTAGAGGGCGTTCGCGGTATGCGAGGCGCTGGCTTCACGGATGGCGGAACGGAGCGTAGGCTCGACCACCACGTTTTCGTAATCGGCGCCGATCTTCTGGAACACGTCGGAGGCGTGGTCGGGATTGAGATGGTAGATTAGCGAAGTATCCAGGCTTATCATCAGCCCTTCACTCGAAGGCACGCTGGCAGATTCCTTCAGGGTTTGCGTCTGGATGGAAAGTTCATTATTAGTCTTCAGTGGATTGATCAGGTGAATGCCCTCGCCCAAGGTTTCACCGGTCTGCACTTTGCCGAACAGCGTGAGCACGCCCACGTGCCCCGTGCCCACCTTGGTCACGGAGCTGAACAGTAAAATCACCAGCAAGAATGCGGCAATGCCAAGTCCGATCAGCCGCAGGAGTCCGCTGCCGCTGCCCCCACCGCCGTCAATAATTCTGCCCCGAGCTGGATCAAAAATCGTCATTATTGTTTCTCCTCGTCTTCGATTCATTCTACGGCAGGCTGATCGTCGGCGTATTTGACTTGGCCGGACCCAAACCCGCGCAGGCCTGAATCCTCCCTTTCTCCTGCTGCATCTTCTATGCTTGGGCTTATGAGCAAGATTCACATTCCTACTCCGTTACGGCAGTATGTGGACAAACAATCTACCGTGGAGGTAAAGGGCACGACCGTTGGCGAGGCCATGACCGCCTTGGTGGCGAAGCATCCCGACCTGCGCCGGCATCTTTATACCGAGGAGGGCAAACTGCGCGCCTTCGTCAATCTCTATCTCAACGACGAGGACATCCGCTACCTGCAGAAAGAGGCGACCGCGGTGAAGGAAGGTGATAACATTTCAATTGTGCCGTCCATTGCTGGAGGCGCGGTCTGATTGCGGATTTCAAAGGATTCGCAGCTCATATTCAGGGATCGTATTCGAGGGATTAAGAGTTGAAGCCTTCTGCTACAAGTCGCTGTTGTATGTGTCCTGCCTGTTGTTAGTTCCCAGATTCTGACGATTCCGGAACCCGCAAATTCAGATTTTCCACCGAGGACTTTATGGCTACCATCACCGAAATTCCAGCAACCCTGAGCAAGGACGAAATCCTGCGCTACTCGCGCCACCTGATCATGCCCGAAGTCGGCATGAAGGGCCAGCAGAAGCTGAAGGCGGCGCGCGTGCTCTGCATAGGCACGGGGGGCTTGGGCTCGCCGCTGGCGTTGTATCTGGCGGCCGCCGGCGTGGGCACGCTCGGCTTGGTCGATTTCGATGTGGTCGATTACACCAACCTGCAACGCCAGATCATCCATCACACTTCCGACGTGGGCCGCAAGAAGCTGGATTCCGCCGCCGACAAGCTGACCGCCATCAATCCGTTCTTGAACCTGCAGAAGTTCGACATGCGGCTGAGCAGCGAGAATGCGCTCGAACTCTTTCGCGACTTCGACATCATCGCCGACGGCACCGACAATTTCCCCACACGCTACCTCGTGAATGACGCCTGCGTGCTCACGGGAAAGCCGAATGTCTACGGCTCGATTTTCCGTTTCGAAGGGCAGGCCAGCGTCTTCGCCACCAAAGACGGCCCGTGCTACCGCTGCCTTTATCCGGAGCCGCCACCGCCGGGTCTGGTTCCATCCTGCGCCGAGGGCGGAGTGCTCGGCATTCTGCCTGGCCTGGTGGGGGTGATGCAGGCAACCGAAGTGATCAAGCTGATTCTCGGCGCCGGCGACCCGCTCATCGGCAGGCTGCTGCTGATTGACGCTCTGAGCATGAAGTTCCGCGAACTCAAGCTGCGCAAGAATCCCGAGTGCCCGGTCTGCGGCACTCATCCCACGGTCACCAAGCTGATAGACTACAACCAATTTTGCGGCATTCGCGGGGAGGAAAAACCGGTGGGAGCAGGACTTCCGGAAATTCAAGTAGAAGAGTTGAAGCGCCGTCTGGATGCGAAAGAGGATATTTTCGTCCTCGAAGTGCGTGAGCCGCACGAATACCAGATCTGCCACATCGGCGGGCATCTGATTCCGCTGAACGACCTGCCCAACCGGGTGCACGAACTGGATTCCAGCCGCGAAATCGTAGTCCACTGCAAGATGGGAGGACGCAGCGCCAAGGCAGTAGCCTTCCTGCAGCAATCCGGTTTCACCAAGGTGCACAACCTGGCGGGCGGGATTACGGCCTGGTCGGAGCGAGTGGATCCGAGAGTGCCGAAGTACTGAAAGGCAGTTGCCGGCTGCCGGACTTCCCCGTCAGGTCTAGGTTCGTATCAGGGTATGGCTTTAGCCATACCGTTCCAATCCGAACTCAGGAACGGGCTTCAGCCCCTGCGGCGCTGGATCAAGTTCAAATCTTGGATAGGCTGATGAGTAAGGATACTCCGCGGCCTCGGCAACAAGATGCCGCGCCACGGGATTGTTCCGAATGTATTCTCTGGTTCTCAGGAATGCGTCGGTATCGAGAACCCGAACTTCCGAGAAACCTTTTTGCCAGATCGGAGCTCTGAACCCAAGCTCCCGCCCTGCCCGGAACGCAAACCCACCTTTGATGAATTGCACGGCTCTCTCAATCGTCACATCACATTCAACCGTGAGCAGCGCATGGAAGTGGTCGGGCATGACCACGAATTCATGCAGCCGGAATTTTCTCTGGGCGTGATAGCCATACAGCACGCTCACGAATAATCCAGCAGACCGGTCCGACTGAAGGAGGTTTCGCTTATCGCAGATCGAGGATGTGACAAAGAAGGTGCGAGCGCCAGCGGTCGCGCGCACTGAATCGGCGTGGCGAACCGGAATGGCCATAGAGCAGCGGCTAAAGCCGTCTCCTTGTCGTGGGCCGGATTCGGCACGCCTGAAGGCAATGCCCTGATACGAATCTCTATCTCCGAAGGGGCGAATTCGATGTGATGGATGTCACAGGATGAGAGATTTGTCAGGCCGCCGTGGCCGAATCGGGAAATCATAAGATTCGTATCAGGGTATGCCTTCAGGCATACCGTAAATGCCACGCATAAATCGCGCCTTCAGGCGCTGCCATGCCGCCCGGCAGTTTTCCACAGAAAAATTCGCCCGCGTGTGACATCCAACCTTTCCTTCTCGCCAGCATTTTCCTACTCTGGGAAAGTAAGGCCTGGATGTCGTGTCGTGCGATCCTAGGATAAGCGCAGGGCCCCCGCAACCTCCCCATGCGAGTGAGGGACAGAGGGACATCTAATCAGGGCACTACGATAGGCTACCCTGGATA
>Ga0209415_10020469_pt1 | contig 10277 bp, 8 predicted proteins | sample PeaSoiSIISIP2007_FD_187696 | JGI IMG/M metagenome (GOLD analysis project Ga0209415, IMG submission 187696) | Peat soil microbial communities from Weissenstadt, Germany - SII-SIP-2007 (SPAdes) (version 2) | ecosystem: Environmental > Terrestrial > Soil > Wetlands > Peat | place: Germany...
CGCCTCGACACGCCCGGGACCTACGGCCTGGGCGTGCTGGTGGCCGACTTCGACAGCGATGGAAAAGTGCACGACGTCAACATCCTCGACGAGATTCTGCCAGAGGCCGGGGCGTTCTACGTCATGGACCGCGGCTACGTCGATTTCGAGCGACTCTACGAGTTCACGCTCAGTTCCGCATTCTTCGTCGTTCGCACGAAATCCAACGTTCTGTTGCAGCGCCGCTACTCCCACTCAGTGGACAAGACCACCGGTGTACGTTCCGACCACACCGTTATCCTGACAGCCATCGACTCCGCAAAAGTGTACCCCAACGCGTTGCGGCGCGTGAGCTATCTGGATGTGGAAACCAGGAAACGCTTCAAGTTCCTCACCAACAACTTCACACTGCCGGCACTTACAGTCAATATCGGCATCCTTCATGCGATCAATCCGTGCCAAGTCGCTTTTGAGAGATGTTTTGTTCATGTCGGTTCCCCTTCCTCATGGAAATGATGCGCGTTCCCTCATCGCGCGGTGAGGGGGCTATTACAACCAACCGTCCGGCCAGCAAGCCCACAGCGATCGGCCGTTCTTCACCGTAGTCGAAACGGTCATCTTCGAATGTGACGCAAGGGCGGGAAAAGACCTGTTCGGCATCCTCGGAGCTCAAGCCATGCTTGGCGAAGTTCTTCCGGTTCTTAGTTTCGTCCCATTCGTATTTCATTCCCGAATGTAGCTCTGTTTGTAGTTACACGCAGCATGGCGCCAGAGAAAAACCCGCGCCGGGGGCAGCGCCGGCGCGGGCGTATGTGGGTCGGGGTCGGTATTCAGAGGCAAGCGGGATCGTCCAAACCCGGATGGTCTGTTTCGGGTCGCTCGGGTCTTGGCTGCCCTTCGTCATCGTCAAATCGTAATAGTCGATCTTGCAGAAAACGCGCTCGCCGTTATGTGCAAACGCTCCGAAGTCGCGTTCGTCGTGCGGGTCGTTGTCCGCGGTGAAAGCGTCGATGGTCTCCACTTTCTCCCGGATCGCGGAACGATCTTTCAGAGGCAGGGCAGTAATTCCGCTCGTTTGAACGACGCGGCCCGCTACTCCCATAGCCTTTGCGGCAAAGGTCGTTCAGTGCGGCGATTTTGGCTGTGTCGGTTGTCATTGTTTAAATCGAATGGAAAACCTCAGCCGGTTCTACAGTTACGGCTTGGCCGCCGGGCCGCCAGGCGCGGCGTCCAGGTAACCGGCGGCCTCCAGCATGCGGCGGATTTCCAGCGCGGCCTCCGCAAGCTCGCTGGGCAGCCGCAGGCCATCCACCCGCAGGAACCGTCCGGCGGCGATGGTGTTGCGGGCCTCTTCCCGCTCGCTGGCTATGGCGCCGGGAACCGCGCAGAGGGCCATCACCCCGGCGGTGTTGAGCAGAAGTGCGGTCTCCGCCAGACGGCCGCCGGAGTTTTCCGCGGTCACCACCACGGCCTCATAGCCGCTATCGAACAGCAGGCGCTCCACGGCATAAGCCAACTCGGGGGACGCCTCCAGCCAGAGCGTGGCGGCGCGGTGTCCGGCTCGCGCTTCGCGCTCTTGCTGGGTGACCCGGGCGGCGCCGGGCACGGCCTCGGCGGCGGAGTTGCCCACCGCTTCCACGGTGGCCGCGCGCGCCTGCGAGATCATGCCGGCGCCCAAGGTTTCATTGCTGGCCGGATCGATCAGAATGAAGCTGCCGGTGACCCGGTTGCGGCGGTAGGGATCGAAATAAAGAGGCCGGTGGGTTTCCAGCTCCACCACGCCGATTTCGTTCAGGCGCAGCTCCCCGGCCGGCTCGTGCGCCAGCGTGTTGACGTTCACGCGGTGGCGGATCTCGCGCACACTCCCGCGCACCTGCTGGGTGGTGTGCTTGACCAGGTAAGGCCGGTCCGGCTGGAGCGGCTTCTGGTTCATCCACACCACCGTGGCTTCCAGACGGTTGGAGACCGACGGCGGGGCGTCCGCGGAGCCGCACGCCACCAGCATGTCGCCGCGGCTGATATCCAGCTCGTCTTCCAGGCACAAAGTGACGGACATGGGCGTGTACGCTTGCGGCAGCTCGCCATCCCAGGTGACGATCGATTTTACGCGGCTCGTCCAGCCCGAGGGCAGCACCCGGACGGTGTCGCCGGGCCTTACCACGCCCGAAGCCACCTGGCCGGCGTAGCCGCGGAAATGCAGGTTGGGGCGGATCACATACTGTACTGGAAAGCGCATCTCCGCCAGGTTGGCGTCGTGGGCGATGGGCACGGTTTCCAGGTGCTCGAGCAGGCTGGGGCCGTGGTACCAGGGCATGCGCGCGCTACGGCGCACCACGTTGTCGCCATCCAGCGCGCTGAGCGGGATGAACTGCACGTCGCGCACCTCCAATTGCGCCGCGAAGGCCGTGTATTCCCGGCGGATGGCCTCGAAAACATCCTGGCGGAAATCCACCAGGTCCATTTTGTTCACCGCCACGGCGATGTGCGGGATGGCCAACAGGGCGGCGATGTGGGTGTGGCGCCGCGATTGGGGGAGCACGCCGTGCCGCGCGTCGATGAGGACCACGGCCAGGTTGGCGGTGGAGGCCCCGGTGGCCATATTGCGGGTGTATTGCTCGTGGCCGGGGGTGTCGGCGATGATGAATTTGCGCCGCGGCGTGGCGAAGTAGCGGTAAGCCACGTCGATGGTGATGCCCTGTTCGCGCTCGGCGCGCAGGCCGTCGGTGAGCAGGGAAAGGTCCATCCCTCCGGTGGTCTGGTTGCGGGTCACCTTGCGCACGGAGGCCAACTGGTCTTCGTAGACTCCCTTGGAATCGTAGAGCAGGCGGCCGATCAGCGTGCTCTTGCCGTCGTCCACGCTGCCGGCGGTAGTGAAGCGGAGCAGCTCGGCCTGCTGGCTGGAGAGGGACTCGGCGGCGGGCTGTTCTTCCACTTCGCTGGCCGCCATCAGAAGTAACCCTCGCGCTTCTTCAGCTCCATGGAACCTTCCTGATCGTGATCGATGACGCGGTTTTCGCGCTCCGAGCGCCGGAACTGGATCATCTCTTCGATGATCCTGGGCAGCGTGTCGGCCTCCGAACGGATGGCCCCGGTGCAATAGGTGCAGCCCAGCGACCGCATGCGGCACATCACCATCTGGGGCTTCTCCCCAGGCAGCAGAGGGAAGTTATGCTCCAGCGGGATGAGCGTTTCGCCGCGCACCACCATGGGCCGGAGCTTGGCGAAGTACATGGGCACGATGGGGATGTTTTCCAGGTGGATGTATTGCCAGACGTCCAGCTCGGTCCAGTTGGAGAGCGGAAAGACGCGGATGGTTTCGCCCTTGTCGATGCGGCTGTTATAGAGGTTCCACAGCTCCGGCCGCTGGTTTTTGGGATCCCACTGGCCGAAGGAGTCGCGGAAGGAGTAGACCCGCTCCTTGGCGCGGGATTTCTCTTCGTCGCGCCGGGCGCCCCCGAAGGCCGCGTCGAAGCCCCCTTCGGTGAGGGCGTCCAGCAGGGAGCGGGTCTTGAGCAGGCCGCAGCACTTCTGGGTGCCCAGGCGGAAGGGATTGGCGCCTTCCTCGATCGCCCCGGTGTTGGTGTGGACAATCAGCCGGGCCCCGATTTCGGCGCAGAAGCGGTCGCGGAATTCGGTCATTTCGCGAAACTTGTAGGTGGTATCGATGTGCAGCAAGGCAAACGGAATGGGGCCTGGGAAGAAGGCCTTCTGCGCCAGTCGCACCATCACGGAGGAGTCCTTGCCGATCGAGTAGAGCATCACCGGCCGCTGGAACTCCGCCACCACCTCGCGCAAAATGTGAATGCTTTCCGCCTCCAGGGCGCGCAGGTGATCGAGCGCCGGGAGGGTTCCGGAAGGAGAGGAACCCATTCCTTTCAGTGTCTCACGGGCGGAGGGGGTGGGGCAGGGACGAGCACGCGGGAGCCGGTACCGGCCGGCCGCCGGGGGTACCAGGAATCAGGAGTGATGAGCTGTGTGTCGGATTCCACTGGAAACGGCGCTATTATAATTGGGAAACCATGCCACGACGCGGGCGAATCGAGTTGAGAACGGCACTGCCGAAATCACAAAAGGCTGGAACCAGATCGGGCGGTGCGCCAGCATCTATCGGCGAGCCACCGCCGGAAATTCCCGAATGGCTCGAACAGGTGCGTCTCACGGTTGAAACAGAAGTTCCCCTGTTACGCACTCTGCTGGTCCGCGGGATCAAGGCGGTCCTCCAGTTTACCGCACTCTCCGAAAGCGCCATCGCCAATGCAACCGAGGCGCCGACCGATCTCGCCGTGCTGGTGCGTGCCCTATCCTCGCCGGATCTTCTTGAGGACCTGAGCCAAGCCGAGCCACTGGCGCCCGCCTTCATCCGGGGCATAGAGGCCACCCGCCGATTGATCAATGAGCACGGCGGCGCCCTAACGGCGGCGCAGGCCGCGGACATCTTGAACATCTCCCGGCAAATGGTGGAGAAGCGAAGACGGGCGGGCAAACTTCTGGCTATATCAACGGGCCGCCATGGATATCGCTACCCGGCATGGCAATTCCACAAATCCGGCATTCTGGCCGGCCTCGAAGACGTTTTGGGAGTCCTGGCCAATCACGATAGCTGGATGCAAGTTGCATTCTTTGTGAGCCAGAACGAGCGTCTGGCCGGCGAGACCCCCAGTGAGGCGCTCAAAGCCGGTAAGTTAGAACTCGTTCTCGACGCTGCGGCAGCTTATGGCGAGCATGGAGCCGAGTAAACGTGAACCCAGGCCCGCTGTGTGCGCCACCAGAGAACTTCGCGGGCAGACCTGTCGATACGATTCACTTCCACCGATCTGTCTTTCGTAGCCACAGCATCCACCGTCATCCGGTGTTTTACGGGAAGACGGGAAGATTCAGATTCGATGCCCCAGATGGGTCGTTTGGTGTTTTGTACGCGGGAGTCGACCCTTATAGCGCATTTGTCGAGAGCCTGATCAAGAACCCGAACAACCGCGTGGCGACCACCTCAGCGTTAAAGAAGACCGGGCTGTCGGAACTTAAGCCCAAGCGGCCGCTGCGCCTGATAGACCTCGCGCCTTCTGGCGCCCTCGTCCGTATCGGAGCGGACGCACGGCTCTTTTCCGCCGATAGAAAGATCGCTCAGTTGTGGTCCAAAGCTTTCCACGATCACCCTGCCCGCGCGCACGGAATACTGTACCCAAGCAGGCTGGATCCAGCGAGGCGATGCGTCGCCTTATTCGATGATCGGAATCCAAACCTGGTCGAACTGAATCGACAAACATGGTACGCCCCAGGCCCACAACGCGAACTGCTGGCGAAGATCGCAGAACACTACAAGGGCGAACTCATCGAAGATAGATTTATCGCACCCAAGAAGCCGGTCGTCCCCGTCGCACAGCCCCGGCTTCCGTACGAACCGGGCGACACTTAACGGCCTACGGTCCGACTCCACTTTCGGTGCGTGTCCACGCCGGGCTTTCCACCCACTCAGATCTTCTTCAACAGATACAGCCAGCGTGCCGAGCCTTCCACATGCTGCGTGCGCACGATCTCGAATCGGCGGCGGCAGAGAGTTTCAAACAGCTCGGGAGTCAGATCCTTATGTAGCTCCTCCCGGCCGCGGGTGATGCGCCGGAACATGGAGTCATCCGGGCCGATGAATTCCACGATCAGGATACCGGTGGTCAATTCGGCCGCCAGCTCGAGAATCTCGGCCGGCGGCACCCGCTCGGTCACCAGCATGTGATGGATGACCGCCAGCATCAGGACGGCGTCGAATTTGCCGCGGGCGCGTTCGAGAAACGAGGGGCATTCCTGGTTGCGCCATCCAATGCCGGGAGTGGGGCGCGTGAGGTTCACCGCCAGCGGCAGAATGTCCCGCTTTTCGGCGCGGGCTTTGCGCCAGACCTGGCCGAGCACCACCGGGTCGTAATCGAGGGCCACCACGGCCGCGCCCGACTGCGCGGCCAAGGCGCTGAAATGGCCGGTATTGCACCCCACATCCAGGACGGTCTTCGGGGAGTATTCGGCCAGGGCCTGGCGGACGAAACGCTCCTTGGCGGTAAAATGTTCGGCGGTGTAGTTACAGCCGATGGTGTAATCCGACCACGCGGAGGTTTTGGATTCGGCCGGCTGCAAACGTCGCAGCGTGCGCCGCAGACCGTTGAGCAAGGTGTTGAGGATGAAGCGGGCCTTCTCGGGATCGGCGAAGGTCATATGCCGGTAAATCGAGGCGGCGTCCGGCTGGTGCTTCCTTCCCAGCCAGGCCGGCAGCGAGACCAGCGACAGGAACGGCGGGCGGATGCGCTGCGCCAGGGTGGTCCAGGCGTACACTTCTTCCGGCTCCAGTCCGTCGCGCCGCGTAGTCAGAATCTGGTCGAGCGCCAGGCCGTAATACTTGTTGGCCAGCAAGGGCAGCAGAAACGTCCGCACGAACTGGGAGTAGGGGACCCAGGTGGCATCGCCCGGATCCCGGCGCTCGAAGGAAAGAATGTCGATAAAAACCGGCTGCGGCCCGCGGAACAGCACGTTGTAGGGGGTGCCGTCTTTCATGCCGAGGTGGTCGCGAAGGAGGTCTTGGGCAAGATCGAGAGTGAGAGTGGCCGCGGCGTGCAACATCTCCGGCGGCCACTCGTAGGGGAAACTGGGAAACGCGATGCGCTCGTGTTCCAGCAGGATCTGTCCGCGGCGAGCCTCGAACAAGGCTTGCACGGAAGGATCGGCGAGCAGGCCATCGGCTTCGGCCGGGCTCAGTCGCCGCGTGCCGGCGATGGCGCCCGAAGCCATCCACTGAGCTGCCCGCGGGGAGCCCAGGAAAGCGGCGAGATCGGCCTCGCCGACCGGGTTCACGACGCGAAAAATTCCGCCCTGGAAGTGAAAGAGGCTGCCCGCGGGGTCTCGGAAGGAAGCCGTCATGGTGCGCGGCAAACCTCATTATAGGCGCGAACGGCGCGTGGGAGGCCAGTCTCCAAGGTTGCGGCCAAACCGCCCAAGTTGGGCGGGTTCCATATTGAGGTCCTGGATTATCAATGGGTTAGGGGCCCCCGGGACCGCCCAACTTGGGCGGTTTACCGGGCCGGGCGCACCGCGAAGCGGTAGACCAGCGCCCCCACGGATACGGTAGCGAAGGCGCCCAACGAGGCGATGGGCTGGCCGATGAAGCCGTAAATCATCATGGTTACCCCCACCAGCACGTAGGCCACGGGCACCAGCGGCCAGGCGAAGCTGACGGCGCGCAGCGTGCGCCACTCGGCACGGGACTTTCGGAAGAGGAAGACCGAAGCCACCGCCAGGACGGTGAAAAAAGTCAGGCTCATGCCGATGTAGACCATCAGATCGGGGAAAGGCGTAAGGGTCATGAGGATGGCGCAGAGGCCCTGGCTGAGGATGGCGGCCACGGGCGTGTGCCAGCGCGGATGGACGGCCGCGGCTGCGGGGAAGAACGCGCGGTTCTGGGCCATCGCGTAATACACCCGCGGACCGATGGTGACCATGGCGCTCACCGTCGAGACGATGGCCGCGGCCATCAGCGCCGAGAAGAGGCCGGCGATTCCGGGACCGAAAAGGTTCGACGCCGAGAGCGACCCGATGGCCATCACGCCTTTCATCCGCTCGAGCGGGGTGGAGTAGATAAAAACCAGGTTGAGGCCCAGATACAGGACGGTCACAATGCCGGTGCCGGCGGCAATCGCGCGCGGCAGGGTGCGCTGGGGGTTTTCGATCTCCTCGGCCACATAGGTGGCGGCGTTCCAGCCGGCATAGCCGACCATCACCCAGACCAGGCTGACCACGAACTGGACCGGCAGGCTGGAGTGGGAAGTGCGCACGGCGGGTTCCGCGAAGTGGCTCCAGCTTCCCGCCCCGAGGGCGAATCCGAAGACGATGAAAGCGGCGATCACGATCAGCTTGGCCGCGCTGAGCACCACCTGCACTTTGGCCACGCGGGCTACCCCGAAGCAGTTGAGGATGGTAAAGGCGGCGATCAGCGCCGAGGCGGCGAGCTGCCCGTAGCCGAGGTGCAAGGAGAGCGCGCCGGAGCCGATGACGGTGGCGCGGCTGTGCTGGAGGATCGGGAAGAAGTGGCCGAGGTAATCGGAGAAGGCCAGGGCCGCCGCGGCGATGGGGGCGGAGAAGCCGGCGAAGAAAGAGACCCAGCCGGTCATGAACCCCCAGCTCGGGCCATAGGCGGCGGTCAGGTAGACGTATTCCCCGCCGGAGCGCGGGAAGTTGATGCCGAGTTCGGAATAGACCAGGGCCCCGGCGATGGCGAAAGCGCCGCCGAAGGTCCAGGCGGCCAGGATCAGCGCCGCGCTGCCCAGGTCCCCCGCCATGAAGCCGGTGGTGGCGAAGATCCCCGTGCCGATCATGTTGGACACCACCAGGGCGGTCGCGCTGTAGAAGCCCAGGCGGCGCAGAAGAGACGGGCTGGCCATCGCAGCGGTTGGCAGGATGATCCGATTCTACTCTACCGGCTCTCCGAGCCGCGACCGTGATGAGGGAGCGGGATTTCGACTGCCGCCATCCGGTTTCCGGTGTTGCCGTCCGCGGCATCGTAACCGGCAAAGTATAATCATACCTGATCAGCCAGATGGCACTCACGGTCGGAGAGCGGCTGGGGCCCTACGAAATCCTCGCCCTCATCGGCGCCGGCGGGATGGGCGAGGTCTATCGCGCCCGCGATCCGCGGCTCAACCGCGACGTGGCCATCAAGGTCTCGCAGGAACGCTTCTCCGACCGCTTCGAGCGCGAGGCCCGCGCTGTGGCCGCCCTCAACCATCCCAACATCTGCACGCTCTACGACGTCGGCCCGAACTACCTGGTGATGGAGCTGATCGAAGGGGAATCGCCCAAGGGGCCGCTCCCGCTCGAGGAGGCTCTGCGCATCGCGCGTCCGATCGCCGATGCGCTGGAGGCGGCCCACGAGAAGGGCATCGTACATCGCGATCTGAAGCCGGCCAACATCAAAATCAAGCCGGATGGCACGGTGAAGGTCCTGGATTTCGGGCTGGCGAAGACCGTGGGGACCGCATCGGGCGATATGCAGACGTCGCCAACCCTCACCATCTCGCCCACACGCGCGGGGATGATTCTGGGCACCGCCGCCTATATGAGTCCGGAGCAGGCACGCGGGAAGACCGTGGACAAGCGCGCGGACATCTGGGCCTTCGGGGTAGTGCTGTACGAGCTGCTCACGGGGCGGATGCTGTTTCAGGGCGAGGATCTCACGGAGACATTGGCGTCGGTGGTGAAGGAGGAGCCGCGGCTGGACGGCGTTCCTCGGCAGGTCCGGCGCCTTCTCAAGAAGTGTTTGGAGAAAGATCCCAGGAAGCGGCTGCGCGACATCGGTGACGTGTGGGAGTTGCTGGAAGAGGCGCCGCCCACGCCGCCCACGAGTGGGGCAGGCCATCGTTTTTTGTGGCCTGCCTGGCTGGCCGCGGCAGCGCTCGCGGCGCTGGCGTTCATCCATTTTCGCGAGAAGCCGCCGGTAGTCGAGTTGGTGCGGTTCCAGATCCCCGCGCCCGAGAAGGAGAATTTCGGGACGAATGGTTTTGCCGTGTCCCCCGACGGCCGGCGGCTGGTCTTTCCGGTCCGTTCGGAGAGTGGCGTAGAACAGCTCTGGATTCGCACCTTGGACACCCTCCAGGCGCGGCCCCTGGCCGGCACGGAAGGCGCTGTAGGGGCGTTCTGGTCGCCGGATAGCCGGATGGTCGCGTTTGGGGTGCCAGGCAAGCTGAAGAAGGTGGACGCTTCGGGCGGACCGCCCCAAACGCTGTGCGATCTGCCGCCAGGGATGTCTAACGTCCCTCTTGATGGTGCGTGGAGCCGTGACGGCGTGATGATCTTCGCAGCCCTTCCGAACCTGATGCGTTGCGAGGCCGGCGGCGTAGCCTCGTTGCTTACCACGGCCGACAATGCGCGCGGCGAAAGATCCCATAGATTCCCCGCTTTCTTGCCGGACGGGCGGCATTTCGTGTACCTTGGACGTTCGATAGCGACGGGAAAGAGCGGCATCCACCTCGGTTCGCTGGATGCCAAGCCTGAGCAACAGCGTTCCGAGTTTGTGACGGCCGACACCAGCAACGGCGCCGTCTATGTGCCCTCTCAGGACCCTGACCGTTCGAGTTCAAGCTTGGGATATCTGCTCTTCGCACAGGGGGGCTCGATTATGGTCCAGCCGTTCGATGCCCGCCGTCTGGCGCTGGCCGGCGAGGCCGTGCCGATCGCCGATGACCTGGGCGATGGCGGCACGTTTTCGGCCTCGATGACGGGAGTTCTGGCCTACCAGGCCAGCCGAGGGTTTCGTGGACTCACCTGGG
>Ga0209415_10020470_pt1 | contig 10276 bp, 6 predicted proteins | sample PeaSoiSIISIP2007_FD_187696 | JGI IMG/M metagenome (GOLD analysis project Ga0209415, IMG submission 187696) | Peat soil microbial communities from Weissenstadt, Germany - SII-SIP-2007 (SPAdes) (version 2) | ecosystem: Environmental > Terrestrial > Soil > Wetlands > Peat | place: Germany...
CACGAGCTAGGCTGCATTGGTGAGCGGGAACGGCTCAGTCCGGTTGCGCCTGACTGCGCCAGCTAGCCGCCTGCTAGACTTCAATCTGGCGATGCGACGCAATGGGCGCCAGGCGGTGCCAACCCAGCCGTCGGAGGAAACATGAGCCACGGCCACAGAGCAATTGAACGTCACCGCGCGTGGCGCGCGCGCCGAGGACTGTTGGCGCTGGCGCTGGTGCTGGTCGCAGCGCCGGCGCTTGCCGACCGACGCCCGGTGCTGGAACAGATCGACCTGCCGCACCCGTATTACTTCCACGAGATGTATCTGCCGCAGCTCACCTCTGGCCCGAGCAGCGTGAGCTTTTCCCCGGACTCGAGTGAGGTCGTCTACTCGATGGCCGGCTCGCTGTGGCGCCAGCGCCTCGACTCGGCCACTGCGGTGCAGCTGACCGACGGCCCGGGCTATGACTACCAGCCGGATTGGTCGCCGGATGGGCGCTCGATCGTCTACGCGTCCTACCAGCATGACGCGATCGAGCTGTGGATGCTCGATGTCGCGACCCTGAAGTCGCGGCAACTGACGCACGACGGCGCCGTCAACGTCGAGCCGCGCTTCTCGCCCGACGGCACGCGGATCGCGTTTGTCTCGACCGCCTACAACAAGCGCTTTCACATTTTCCTCGCAAGTCTCACGGCCGACGGCGTTGCTACCCCGATTCGACTGACCGGCGAGACCAAGAGCCCGCTGCGACGCTACTACTACAGCCCCTTCGATCACGAGTTGAGCCCGGTGTGGACGCGCGACGGCCGCTCGCTAATCTTTGTATCGAACCGCGGCCACATTTACGGCACCGGCGGCTTTTGGCAGATGGAGGCGCGCTCTGGCGGAGCGGCGCGCGAGATCCACTACGAGGAGACAAGCTGGCGGGCGCGACCGGACGTGTCGCCGGACGGCTCGCGGCTGGTCTATGCCTCGTACCTCGGCCGCAACTGGCACCAATTGTGGTTGCTGCCGGTTGGCGGTGGCGATGCGCTGCCGATCTCGTACGGCGAGTTCGACGCCGTCGGTCCGCGCTGGTCACCGGACGGGCGAACGATTGCCTACCTATCGAATGCAAGCGGCGGATTCGAGCTGTGGCTCCATGCGATCGCCGGCGGCGCTGAGCGGCGGCTGGTCGTGGCCGAGCGGCGGACGCTCCGGGCGACGGGCCAACTACAACTCACGCTCAAGGACGCTACTGGGGCCCCGGGCGCGGCGCGCGTGTCCGTCACAGACGCGAGCGGCCGGTTCTATGCTCCGCTCGACGCATGGATCCATGGCGACGATGGTTACGACCGCGCCGAGCGGCCGTTCGAGGCTCACTATTTCCACGCGCGTGGCACGGTCGTGATCGACGTGCCGGCCGGGGATATTAAGGTCGAGATCCTGCGTGGCTTCAGCCAGCCACTCGAGTCGCATACTGTGCCGGTGGCCGCCGGCGCTGTTGTGCCGCTTAGGGCGACTGCCGCGCACACCTCGTCGGCGGCCGAAGGTGGCGGGCACTGGGTCAGCGGCGACGTCCATGTGCACATGAACTACGCGGGCCTGTACCGCAACACGCCGGCGCACCTCGTCACGCAGATGGCGGCCGAGGACCTCACCATTGTGCACTCGCTGCTCGTAAACAAGGAGCAGCGCGTTCCCGACATTGCCTACAGCGGCCGCCAGGCCGACCCCGCTTCGACACCCGAACAAATCGTGTTAACTGGCCAGGAGTTTCACACGAGCTATTGGGGACATCTCGGCATACTCGGACCTACCGAGGGGGGCATGCTTCTCCCTGGCTACGCCGGCTACCCGAACACGGCCGCCTCAAGCCTTGCGCCGACCAATGCTGACGTCGCCGATCTGGTGCACGCGCGCGGCGCGCTCGTAGGGTACGTGCATCCGTTCGACGAGGATCCTCATCCGTTCAACGCCAAGGAAACGCTGTCCAACGAGCTGCCGGTTGACGTGGCACTCGGCAAGGTCGACTACATAGAGATCCTCGGCTTCTCAGACCACCGCACAACCGCCGGAGTGTGGTACCGACTTCTCAACCTCGGCTTTCGGCTGCCGGCTGCCGGTGGCACCGACGCGATGGCGGACTACGCGACACTGCGCGGACCTGTCGGTATGAATCGCGTTTTTGTGCGCGTCAGGGACGGCCAGCTGTCGGTCACGGAATGGCTCGCGGCGCTGAAGGCCGGACGCACGTTCGCGACCAACGGGCCGTTACTCGACTTCACGCTCGGCGGCCTGCCGATTGGCGACGAGCTCGTGCTGCCCGTCGGCAACGAGGCGGTGTCGTTTACGGCGCGACTGCGCTCCATCGTGCCGGTCGACCACCTCGAGGTCGTCTGCAATGGCGCCGTCATCCAGAAGCTGCCGCTCGATGGCTCCCGCAGCGAGGCGAGCGTCAGCGGCACCCTCCCGGTCGAAAAGAGCGGGTGGTGCCTGCTGCGCGCTTCGAGCGATCACGCCGAGTACCCTGTGCTCGACAATTACGTGTACGCGACCACGAGCCCAGTATATGTGACGATCGGCGGGCGGCGGCCGAGCGCGAGCGCGGACGCAGCGTACTTCGCGGCCTGGCTCGACCGGGTCACCGAGACGACCACTGCGTACCCGGACTGGAACTCGCCAGCTGAGAAGGCAGCGGTGCTCGCCGAGCTCAAGGCCGCGCGCAGCGTCTACGAAAAGTTGCGGTAGACGGTACGACACTGCCACTCGAGACCGGTTGCCTAACCAGTCGCGAGCCGCAAATCGCCGTACGAGGGCATTCTCAAACGGACCGCGCGTTCGACCCCTGCGGCGTCGGTTCGGCACGTCACCGCTGTGCTTCGAGCGCCTCAATCGCATCGAGCAGGCGGTTCATGCGTGCCATCAGGGCGCGATACGGGCCCGGTGTGGCCATGTCGACGCCAGCCCGTTTGTACAGATCGTAGGGGTAGTCCGAGCCGCCCGCGCGGAGCAAATTCAAGAACCGCTCACGCGCCGGTGCGCCTTCCTTCAGGATTGCATCAGTAAAGAAGGCACCGCCGGCCATCGATGTCGCGTACTGATAGACGTAGAAATTGTAGTAAAAATGCGGCACATAGGCCCATTCCAGGCAGTAGGCCGGATCGATCTTCATCACCCCTTCTGCCTCGCCATAATACTTGCGCAGCAATCCGCAGTACATTTCAGTCATGCGCGCACCCGACAGGGCGCGCCCCGCCTCGAGTTCCTCGTGAATGGCGAGCTCGAACTCGGAAAACATCACCTGGCGGAAGTACGCTTGCCGGATCCTTTCGATGCCTGCGCCGAGGTAGTAAAGCTTGTCTTCACGGGTCGCCGCGTGCTCAACCATGTAGTCGTTGAGCAGCATTTCGTTTCCGAGCGAGGCGGACTCGGCTATGAAGGTGGAGTAGCCGGCTTTGTCGAAGGGCTGGGCGTGGTCGGCCAGCAGCGTATGCATTGCGTGGCCCCATTCGTGCGCGAACGTCGAGAGCGACTCGTAGTCACCGTTGTGATTTAGCAGCAGGTACGGATGAACGTCGTACGCCGAGCCACTCATATAGGCGCCCGACGCCTTGCCTTCGTGCGGGTAGACGTTCATCCATCGCAACGAGAAGCCCTTGCGCAGCAGGCTGAGGTAGTCTTCGCCGAACGGTTGCAGTGCCTCGAGCGTGATGCGTTTGGAATCCTCGACGCTGAACTGCGGTACATGTTCAATGTGGAATAGCGGCGGATAGTTGTCGTAGTAGTGGAGGTCGTCCGTGATGCCGAGCAGTCGCTTGCGCAGGCGCAGATACCGGTGCAGCGTCGGCAGTGCCGCGTTTGTTTCACGCACGAGTGACCGATAGACGCTGTCAGGCATGTTGTCCGGGAACTGGGCGGACTGCAGCGCGGTCGCGAACTTGCGGGCTTGTGCGGTGAAGTGATCGCCCATGACCTGCGTGGCCAATAGCGAGCCCGCGGTGCCCTCGAATTTTTTCCAGGCGCCCCAGTACTCGTCGAATGCCAGCTTGCGATCGGCGCGATTGGCGACCTGGCGGTATTTTTCGTAGGCCGGCTTGGTAAGCCGCACACTTGTCCCGTCTGACAGCGTGATCGTCGGCAGCGGCAGCTCAGCGTTATCGAGCTGACTGTGCAGAGTATCCGGCTGCGCTAGCAGACTGCCCGCCAACGCCAGGACATTCTCGGCCTCGGCGCCCAACGTATGCGGCGCAGAACGCAGGGTGTTGTCCAGAAAGAATCCGAATCGTTCGTTGAGTGGTCGATTCGCGACCCTGAACCGGTGCACTGTCTTGGCGCCGATTGTGAGGATTTCCGGAGCGACCCAGGCGGTTTTCTCGGCGACGCGCGTCTGCAGATCCTGCGCCTGCTGCTTGCGCTCGAGATTGCTGGCGATGCGCAGATCCTCGTCCGATTTCAGTCCGGCGTATACGGCGAGTCGAATGGCCTCACGATTGACGGCGCTGATGGCATCGAGCGCCGTAAACATGGCGGCGGCGCTTTTTGCCAGGGTGCCCTGATAGCTGGTGAGCCGCTCGGCAGCCGCGCGCGTGCGCGCCAGTGAGTCGTCCCAGGCGGCAGCCGAGCTATACAAGTCCGTCAGATCCCAGGATACATCCGTGGCGGCACCCTGCCCGCCCACCGGCGGGACCGTCGCGGCGGCGCTCTGGGCCCGGGCCAGCATGCAGAATGCGGCCAGCACTACCGCGGCAGTTCCGCAACTCAGGAGTTTGTTCCCCACTGTTCTGCCCATCCTTGCCATTCGTTGTATCAGTCTGTGGCGAGACACTCTAATACCGAGCATCGCGCCTTAACAGAGCCGTGTCCGCTGGTCGCAGAACCGATTTGCTGGCGCCGACACGGGAATTGCTTTACGAGGGAACCACATATGCCTGGGGAGTGGCGTCTGTCGTGACTTCTCTCGCTGTCAGTTTGCATCTCCAACCGACACGCCGGCCGAATGCCTCCGCTAATCGCAAGAAATTGCGATGCTCATCTGGACAGTCACCGCCACGGAGGCGCCGGCTCCCCTGCGATCGTGCGCGTGGCCTTAGGCGATGAACTTAAACCACAACCTAACTCTCGCGAGGACTGCCGCCGGCCGCCCGGAGAGATGCCCGGCGGCCCGGCCGTCCTACCGGATGATGTCAGGCGGGGTGTCGACCTGTCGGTCGGAGCTCCCATAAATGCTGGGGTGCGGCACGCGGCCGGGGTGGTCCGTCGGCCGGTAACCCGGTGATACCGCCGAAACCGGCCCGGATTTCCCGCCCCCCATCAGGGGTCATCATCTGGGTATAGGGGACAACGAGAAGCGGAGCGAGGGTACAGCCCCGGCGCCGTGAGTCCTTTAGGCCAGCCATCGTCGCCGCAGCAGCGGCTCGCGGTGTGCCGCGAGCGTCGAGCAATACTGCGACGCGTAGACATCGCCTCGGCTCTCGACACGGCCACTGCCGTCAGGACGGCAAGTGTCGAAGACCGTGAGTTGATCGTCGCAATTGACGCTGTGTCGGGATCGGTTGTTGCGCCGTGTACGTATCACGTGTGCGGAAACGATGGTTCTCCGTGGCGCATCGGCGAAGCAGAACGAAAAGCCGATGTGATCGACTGTGACCGCGACACGCCATCTGCATGGCAGTTCTCGTCGCCATGCGCTTTTTTCCGGTGACGCGGGTCGATGAAAAGAGTGCGCGCTTTTTTTTGACGTTAACGGGTCATCGTGTCCCCTTGGGGGGTGTGATGCGAATTCAAACTTGGATTGTATGCTAGCCGCTCTGTTTCTAAGTACCGGCGTCGCACTGGCAGGAGCGTCGCCGCAGGGATCGGTGATCACCTTCTCGTTCCTCGATCCGCAACAGAAGCACGGCCTCCACGGTACGCTCTATCTGCCGGACAATGGTTCGAGTCGCCACCCGGCCCTTGTAGTCATTCACGGCACGATGGGCATCGACTCCCGCAATGACTTTTATAGAGAGGCGTTGCTGAAAGAAGGCATTGCGACCTTCGAGGTCGATTTCAAGAGCGGTATTTACTCTTCGCCCCTGAACCGGCCACACCCGAGCGCTTTCCTGCCGATGACGTTCGCGGCATTAAAGGAACTGTGCCAGCTGCCTTCCATTGATTCGGACCGAGTCGGCGTGATGGGGTATTCGCTCGGCGGACATATGGCCGTGGATGCAGCGTTTGCAAGCGATCGGAAACAGTGGATGGGTGACGAAAGAGGTTTCGCGGCCCATGTGGCGTTCTATCCCGTGTGCAAGCCCTACCTGGAGCAAGCAGACCTGCAAGTAACCGGCGCTCCGATGATCATTCTGTACGGAACCGATGACTCCTACGGGGAGGGAGCCAACGTTCCCGCTTTCAAGCGCCTGCTGCAGGCGAAGGCCAACTTCGCGGTGACGACCGTCGAATATGCCGGAGCATCGCACGCGTTTAATCACAATGTGCCGCCCGAGAACCACTGGGATCCCGTGGCCATCGGGCACCGATCGCATACGGCCTGGAGTGCCGACGCCGCGACTGATTCGCTGGATCACGTCGTGCACTTACTGCACGAGAACTTGACCACGAAGTATTGCACATCGCGATACGGACGGAGCCATGGAGGGATGGGGATCGGCGATAGCCGATCCCTGCCAGGGCGATCTACGCCGTCGACCCCGGATAGCCGGAGACTCGTCCGAGGCCGCCCATGCAATTGATGGCAGTTCTGGGACGTCGCACTGCCCGGAGCGAGCGCCCGGCTTGGGACGCAGGCCAACGAAGCCTGTTCGATTTCGATGACGACGTGGGCGAGAAGTTGCCGCGCCGATTGAGATCCGGCGACTAGGCGGCCGTGACTCGGCCGTCCGGGGCAGGTCACGCAAAGTAAAGGTCTCGATCCCAGGCGCATATTATCGAGCGGCGCCTGCACCCTGGCGGCGGTAGACGCTGGAAACGGCACTGCCAATCTTTAAGATGAATCCGGACGCGCTGAGCGCGGCGTCCGAGGCTCGCGCCTCCGATACGACCGTCCTAACACGCCCGATCGTCACGCCGCCCGCGAGCGGCGTCTCCATGGCAGGGCTGCACTGATCGGTTAGAATCCTGGCATGCCGAGCGTTAACGCACTGCTTTTGGCCCGCGTGCAGTTCGGTTTCACGATCTCGTTTCACATCATTTTCCCGGCCATCACGATTGGCCTCGCGAGCTATCTCGCGGTGCTCGAGGGCTGCTGGCTGCATACCCGCAATGAGGTCTTCCGGACTCTCTACCTCTTTTGGTCGAAGATCTTCGCCATCAATTTCGGGATGGGCGTGGTCTCAGGACTCGTCATGGCCTACGAGTTCGGGACCAACTGGAGCCGCTTTTCCGATTTTGCCGGCGGCATCACGGGCCCGCTGCTGACCTATGAGGTACTGACGGCATTCTTTCTGGAGGGGGGCTTTCTCGGCGTCATGCTGTTCGGATGGCAACGAGTCGGTCTCGGCCTGCATTTCTTCGCGACATTGATGGTCGCAGTTGGAACACTCGTGTCTGCGACCTGGATCCTGGCGTCCAACAGCTGGATGCAGACGCCACAGGGTTACGACATTATCAGCGGCCGCGTCGTACCCACCGATTGGCTGGCGGTGATTCTCAATCCCTCGTTTCCGTTCCGGCTCGCCCACATGGGTGTGGCCGCATTCCTCGCGACGGCCCTGATGGTCGGCGCCGCGGGGGCGTGGCACCTGCTGCGGGGCCGCGATGATCCGGGCATCCGGATGATGACGTCGATGGCGATGTGGATGCTGCTGGTTGTCGCCCCTATCCAGGCCGTCGTCGGCGACCTCCACGGTCTCAATACACTCCAGCACCAGCCGGTGAAGATCGCCGCTATCGAGGCGCACTGGGAAAACCAGGCAAGCGGGGGTGTGCCGCTGACGCTCGTCGGGTGGCCTGATCAGGATCGCGAGACGACCCGCCTGGGGGTCGAACTGCCGCATCTTGGGAGCCTGATCCTGACGCACTCGTGGGACGGCCAGTTCCGCGGACTCAAGGATTTCCCGCGCGAGGATCGCCCGAACGTCGCGATTGTATTCTGGTCGTTCCGCGTCATGGTCGGCTTGTGTCTCCTCATGATTGCGCTCGGTCTGTGGGCGGCATGGCTTCGCTGGCGGGGCTCGTTGTACCGGACGCGGTCGCTGCTGCGAGTGGCACTGTGGATGGGGCCGACGGGCCTCGTCGCAATGCTCGCGGGATGGATAACGACCGAGGTCGGGCGCCAGCCCTGGGTCGTCTACGGCGTCATGCGGACGGCCCAAGCCGTGTCTGCGCACGGCGCCGCAGAGGTGGGCCTGTCGCTGGCGTTGTTCATCCTAGTGTACGTCACGGTGTTCGGGGCCGGCGTTGCCTACATGCTGCGCCTCATGGCGCACGGTCCCGGGTTACCCGGCGGGCCGATGGACGCGACGCAGGTGAAAGGTGGTCCGGGGCAACCGCGGCAGCCTCTTCGGCCGCTCTCGGTCGTGGCCGAGCCTCTTCACAGCGCGCCCACCGGCGGCCCAGTACAAGGCTGAGCACGATGGGCATCGACCTGCCGCTGATCTGGGCCGTGATCATCCTGTTCAGCGTGATGATGTACGTCGTGATGGACGGGTTCGATCTGGGGATAGGACTGCTATACCCGTTCGTGAGGGGCAAGGCGGACCGCGACGTGATGATGAATACCGTCGCGCCGGTCTGGGATGGCAACGAGACCTGGCTGGTGCTGGGCGGAGCCGGCTTGCTGGCCGCTTTCCCGCTCGCGTATCTGGTTGTGCTGAGCGCGTTTTACCTGCCAATCATCTTTATGCTGTTAGGCCTCATCTGTCGGGGCGTGGCATTTGAATTTCGCTTCAAAGCGAGCGATCAGAACTGTCACTGGTGGGACAAGGCGTTCATTGGTGGCTCGGCCGTCGCGACGTTCTTCCAGGGGGCAATCCTCGGTGCGTATATCGACGGCATCCCGGTGGAGAATCGTGCCTATGCGGGTGCAGCTCTGGACTGGCTGACGCCGTTCTCCGTGTTCACGGCCGTCAGTCTCTTCGTGGCTTACGCGCTGCTCGGCTGCACGTGGCTGATACTCAAGACCGAGGGCGCACTGCAGGCGCGCATGAAGGCAATCGCGCGACCGCTTACGTGGGCGCTCTTGGCAGTGATCGTGGCCGTGAGCGTCTGGACGCCCCTGGCGCACGCCGCCATCGCGCATCGCTGGTTCAGCATGCCGAACCTGTTCTGGTTCGCGCCCGTTCCGATCCTGGTGTCCGTCGCATGCTGGCAGCTGCTGCAGTCCCTGCGCCGTGACCCAAGCGCGGGACCGTTCCTGCTGACGCTCTGCCTCATCTTTCTGTGCTACACGGGCTTCGGCATCAGTCTCTGGCCAAACGTCGTTCCGCCCTCGATCTCGATTCGGGACGCGGCAGGGCCACCGCAAAGCTTGGGATTTACTCTCGTTGGCGCCCTGCTAATTATCCCGATGATCCTCGGCTATACGGCCTGGGGGTACTACGTGTTCCGCGGCAAGATCAATGCGTCGAGCGGGTATCACGAATGAAGTCGCAGGTACCCGACGTCTTGCCGGTCAGCTGGTCCAGACGGATCGGGTGGTTGATCTTCATCTGGCTCGTCAGCGTGCTTGCGCTTGCCGTCGTCGCCGGTGTATTTCGACTGATAATGGCAGCGGCCGGCCTGACGCGCTGAGGCGCTTCTGTGGAGTGATGCATGCCCATCCCTCGCCTATCGCCTTATCTATCGGGTGTTCACTGTTTTGCCTGCGGCGCCAGCCACGATCCACATGTGTTGCTGAGTGTCTGCACGCAATGCGCAATGCCATTGCGCGTCGACTACGACCTCACGGCCGCGCGGCTCACGCTTGCCGATCTCGCCAGCCGACCGCCAACCATGTGGCGCTATCGCGAAGTTCTGCCGCTGGTCGAGGGCGATGAAACCTCACTCGCCGAAGGCTTTACGCCGTTGTTGCAGGTCGGAGCCAATGTCTGGGTAAAGGACGAGGCCCGCAATCCCACCGGCTCGTTCAAGGCGAGAGGAATGGCGCTCGCCGTATCCATGGCTAAGCATCTGGGAGCCAAGGCTCTCACCGTCCCGTCCGCAGGAAACGCGGCCGGAGCGCTCGCCGCATATGGTGCCCGCGCTGGACTGCCTGTCACCGTCGCGATGCCCGAAGACACGCCCAGGTCATTCTTTAATTCTACTGTGTTAATAAAAGAGACTCCGCCTGTATGCTCGTGTTCCGCAACAAGGGCACAGTGGAAGGCCTCGT